>TARA_R110002003_G_scaffold70_5_pt1 | contig 11385 bp, 13 predicted proteins | sample TARA_R110002003 | Tara Oceans TARA_R110002003 (sample SAMEA4396441) | marine metagenome | biome: Westerlies Biome; feature: [SRF] surface water layer (ENVO:00010504); material: water (ENVO:00002006), including particulate matter (ENVO:01000060) such as... | depth 5 m | reverse complement strand
TGCAGCTGACGGATTCGTGAGCTTTTTACTTACTTCTTTTATCAAGACCATAGGGTGGGAGGGAGGTATGAGTTATGACGGAATGAAATTTGTTCTACGCTATACGTGCGTTGGCTGCACATTTCGTGATTGCATCTTCCCATCGCGGACATGCAGATGTCTTGTGAAATTCGTCGCGCGCATCTCCCATCAGAGCCGGAGTCGACAAGACCGTCGGCGCTGTTTTCATCTCCACCCATTAATCTTCTCTCGACGATCTGCACAACTTATCGTTCGCGGTAACCAGCGAGACTTGTCCCCTCAGGCACTGGTCTGATTGCCCATGGTTAATGAAGAAGAAACGTAGGATCACGTAGTCGCTATGACTGAGGCCTGACTATCCGCAGGGAACTTTGTCTTTGCTGGAAGTTGGGGACATAAGTTAATTAAAGCTATACAGGATCAAGTACAAGCCAGAATACAGATAAACCCCTAGTTGTATCGCGCTCTACCAAATGCATCTTCTAGATCGGTTTTACAACGCCATATAGCAGCCCGTGTATCTTCACTGTGAATCTACTCTTTCTCGCCTGCAATGTGTCCTTCGTCACGCCCCTGATGCAATGTCGTGGCCACCTGTCCCGTCAACAGATGATCTACATTGGGTAGCAAGAGACTGCAAATGATCGCAACGCCAGAGAATGCAATGTTGCTCAGGAACACGGTCCGATAGGCGTCCGCGTTTGCGTTCTTGTATGCGCTCGTTCCTGCCGCGAGGATCTGGGGCGTGATGCCTGGAATAGCAGCGAATGCGGTGGGGCCGAGCGCGAAGGCGGAGATGAAGGTTGGGATGGATGAGGCGGGAAGACCGGCGGAGAGGAGCGCGGGCGGGACTTGGCTGGAGATGGTGGAGGTGAGACGGTTAGACAGAATGACGGAGTAGACGGTTGCGGCGATGGAGGAGATGAGAAAGCGGATGGAGCCGGCGACTCCTGAGGCGCTACCGAGGGCGAATTGGTCCTTTGCGGCCAAAGTGACGATCGTAATAGCAGTCTGCAAGGGTCAGTACTCGCGTTATGCGTGTCCAGATGGTGGAGTAACTTACACCTTCAGTCCATCCCACGAAAAAGACTCCGAAGGACAGAAGAGTAGCAGCTCGCGGCATCGTGCCAACTCCACACGTTGCCATGCTACCAAAGCAGATAGCACCTAGTGTAATACCAGCGACGCACTGCCACTTCAAGTATCCGATCTTCTTCCCGCTGAATCCACCTACGATTTGGCCAAGAGTGATGCAAAGACCCACGAGTGAGGATAGCCAGGCACTCGTCATCGCGCCTCCGTCCGCGTAGAGGACCGCCACCATCGACGGCCAAACAATCGCAAATGCATAATACACGCTCGCGCCAAGTCCCGTTAAGATGACCGAAGCGTTCCAGGAGTAGTTACTGAAGATATGCATCGGCACCAGCGGCTCCTTGAGATTGACATACGTCTCGTAAAGTACGAACGCAACAAGTGCAACGAGCCCGACTACGATTGTGGCGATGACGTAAGCGGATGACCATGCGTACACTGAACCGCCCCAGTTTAGACCCATCATGAAGATCAACAAGCCGCCAGTATATAGCGCAGTGCCGACATAGTCGAAGTTTTTGACATATTGCAGCACGCTTGCGTTTTGGCCGTGCTTCATCCTGAACGTGGGCGGGTGGTAGAAGAAGAACCAGCACAGGAAGGACGAGAGCTGAATACAAATGAGCACGTAGTAGCATCCTCGCCACCCGACGTTTGGGTGATACCGGATGAAGGACGTTGAGATAACGGGTGCGATTCCAGATCCTGGGATGCAAAATATGTAGCAGAATGCGTTGCCGGCGAGGCGGTACTTCATAGGAACCAGTTCCCCCATGACGTAGAAGTAAGAGAGTTGCGTTGCGGCTGCTATGCCCATGATTGTTGTGCCGACGATGAGAGTAGTCACATTTTGTGCGACCGCGCAAATGATGGCGCCTAAGACACCGAAGGCGGCGCCGCCGACAAAGATCCAGCGGCGGCCAAAGATGTCGGATACGCGGCCGATGATGGTGAGGGTTACTGCGGAGGTCAGGGTGTAGGAGAGGGCGACCCAGACGATGTTGGGATCCTGTTATCGTTAGTGATATGATCCCAAGTGGCATCTCGAGCCCCAAAGTGGGCTGACGATAGACAGGCTGTACTCACAGGTCCAATGTCTGCGTTGATAACTCCTAGGATCGGAGCAGCATAGCCAAACGCGGCAACTCCTGCCATCAATCCCAATCCAATTCCAGCCATGGAGCCAATGAAGAACTTGGACGTGAAGTAGCCTGGTGGTAGCGAACTCTCGTCAAGCTCGAGATTCGCACCGACAGCATCGTCGTGTTGTTGTTTTTCGGCGTCGCTCATGGGGGGCGAAGGCGTTGAGACTGCTTCGACGCGTTCTGAATATGGGTCGGGCTTCGCCATACCGATGCGCCTCCGAATGAGAGCTGGAGGCCAAAAGTTATCGATATCTTCTCTTGAAATGCTTTAGACACCCAATCTAGTGGCTCTCAGTGCTTGCGTTGAATCCTGTGCAGAAGCTTGGCAGGACAGAATGATGTGAAGGAAATAGACGCTGCACGAACACAGATGCAACAATTTATTCCTTCTCCAAACATGACAGACATGTCGCACTTTGTACCACGCCACATTTGCATCGCGGAAGATCGGCGACATTGGTCCACCGCTCTGGTAGCCCTTTCCCGGGCTGCGGGGTCCCCACGTTCACCCCAGAATTTTCATGTCGTGCGCGAAGTCTTGTTCTACAGTTCCAGGCCCCCATAAGGCTGTTATGCATCGTATCGGCTCTGATGCAGACAACGGTGATAAATTAGTGCAACGAGTCAAGAGGCTGATTGTGGCGCACGAAGTGCGGGGGCTGCGCCAATGGTGAAGGACCGCAGCCATGGCTGAGTAGGGGTCGGAAAACGTGAGGCTGGTGGTGGAAGAAGAATACCGGGTAGCCTTGGCAAACCGCGACGCCAGAAAAAAATCGGAAAGCTGAGACGAGTTTGACGGTGACTTTAGCAGATTGCAACTGCGGAAGTCTTCCCTGATCATCGTCTATTACGCCGCCAGTTTATACTGCGGACAGTCTAGCTACTCCACCGGATCTCTAGCAGCATGGGTGGTACTTTTGACACCACGGTCTGACTGTCAGAACAGCCGAAGGTATTCAAGAAAAAGGGCAGTATCGCAGCAGAAACGTGGTTATCCAAGGAAGCCGTCGCGCCGTGGTATCTCGTAGCCAGAACGCCAAATGACCCAAGAAACCAGAGACCACTCCTCGCCATCGTCATCGACGGCTACTCGTTCATTGATGAATTGCTCAGTCGTCTTCTCCCACTCTGAACAATTTCAGTCGTTCTGGACAGGGGAGATGACCCGCGATGCATCGGTGCCCGCCCTCTTTCTTAGTGACGTGCCACTGCGGCTAGAGATGAGCCTGCCCGCCATGCCGGTACCGGATCTACTGCCCGAGCCCATGCTCGCGGAACTGGCGTTCCAGACTTCCTCTCTCGCTCTACGTTGCTGGATGTGCTGGAGGGTTTTCTTCAGTGCAGCGTACAAGTGAGCGTTGTCGCTAAGGTCAAGATCGACCCAGAACGAGTAGATAGCGAGGCGATTGCGGTTGACGTCTTTGAAGCGACGCAGGATGTACTGACGAGCAGAGGTCTCTGGATCGATTTCGCTCGGTACATACTCGGGGAAGAATGTCTCAAGCGGGGAATGAGGAAGTTTCTCGCGAAAGCGGGTGAAGTTGTTCAGTAATAAGATGACCGAAGAGTCGGTGAACTTCTCCGACCCTGCCCACTGCTCAAATGTCGCGAAATCATCAAGGAGCTGCGACTCTGTTGACTGTCCAAGATACGGGCGGTCATACATTGAGACATCGACAGTGTATACGAGTGAGGTTGCGCCTTCGAGCTGATGAAACCATCGCTTACGGAAATGGCCAGGGATGTATCCGTTTATATTGAAGAGATGAACATCAAGCTCGTCCCAGTTGAAGCGCAGTTCTCTAATACCACCTATTGATTGGTTGAGCCGGATGATGTCTGCCTCCGAAGGAATGTAGTCGGCTTTGGCCATCCTCTGTATCCCTTGAGCAAAGTAAGGCGCGTATTGAGGGAAATCAATTTCAAAGTTCTTGATGTAGACTGTGGCGAACTCGGGACAAGTCCATATCCGCTCGACCGCTTGAGCGGCATCTACTGAAATGAGCTGTAGATCGACCGTCTCAACCTCGTGGAGCAAGATGGCAAATTCCTGGTTCAGCTCGCTTGGAAGATTTATGCCGGTGTCTTTTAGTAAGTCAATTATCGAATGGATGAGCAAGCGAATGGTGGAGCGCACGGCATAGCGGTAAGGTTTGCGCTCCTCGGTGGGGTAGTAACCATCAGCATAGAGGACCTTCATCTGATGCATGATCAGCTCCTTCCCGCTGTTGACGTTGCCCATCATGACCAATTTGGTTTCCCTTCGAAGCGTGGTCGCGTCATCTTGTAGCGCACGGTCGATTGCATCGGAGCGTATTGCTGCAGCCTCCATGTCGTAATCTTCCTCGGTAGGAATGTGCTCTGGCTCGTTGCGGAAGAGCTTGATGTAGAACAGATACCTAAACCACTGGATCATGGCCGATACTTGCGTCAGGGCTCTCATGCAGCCACCATTCACTTTGGATGAGCGCGTTAGCACCTTTAGAGAATTGGCATCTTCCCGCCGTATCTGGCGGCTTTTGTGCAGTAGTATCTTGCGCTGCGCCGATGCGTGACTACCTGCAGTTAGCGGCGTTGATGATGACAGTGCAAACGGCTAGCTGGCTCACCATTTGCATGCAGCAAGAAGCAGGGTCAGGGATTCATTTTGTAGCTGCGCAACCTTGCGCAATCGCTCCATTGATCTGCTGCCGACAGCATACTTCAGCTTAGTTGCGCAATCGATTGATTCGTGATCCCGCTGGTGCAAGCGATCGACCAAGCCGTCCAGATGGCGCACAAGCAATCCGCACGACGACATTAAGACGACCAGATCGGAGAGCAGCTGGGGATGCATGTCGGACAGGGCATGATTCAGCCAGTCGTGCATACTTCCGAGGTTCGATTTGAGGGCGGTTAGCTGCGCGATCAGGTTGATGGATGTTCCGTTGTTGCCTTTCCAGCGGTTGTGTATCTGCCGGAGCCCGTCGATACCTTGTCGCAGTCGGTTCATGTTGCTCGCGACAGCGGCGATGAGCGCGTACACTGCCTTCTCGTCAGGCGGCGAGTCAGCCATTGCGCGGACGGGTGCCGCAATGCGACGCGGGAAGCTGTGTCAAGTTGCGGGTGCCCGCATGGGCAAAGAGGAGTGTGTTGACTACCACTCGTGGTGTTCGGGCTCGCCAGGATTAAAGTTGGCGCCAGTAGGACTGTCACGGGACTGATGCCGACTTCCCACTGTCAGCGCCAGGGCTGCGGCTGGCTGCAGTGAGCGGATAAGCACCGAGACGTGCGGCGGGCCCGGGACGGGCAATATGTGTGCGGTGATCGACAGTAGACCACAACACCGTGTGGCGGAGTGCGGGGTACCATGGTGAAGCCGCGCCAAAAGAAAAGAGCCCCCAGGCCGCGGTGAAGGTGAAATGCACTGAGCGGACGCCGTCGCGTTGAGGCACGCGAACGCGTCGATGTGAGGCTAGGATGTGTGCATGGCGTCTTTGACACCCGCGCTAGCCTGAGCTTATTTGGGACACAGATCCGTGCGCGCTGAGAGGCGCAAGCACCAAAAGGAGTTCCGGTCCCCTGAGCTCCTCGAGTCGTAGGATTTCAATGACTGGAAGGGCGACTCCACAGGCGAAGATGAGTCCCGCGATGACTGTTCTTCCTTCCCACCCCCGGAGGATTCTCTCCTGCCCCGTTAGTGGTGGCTTAGTGCTGTGGCTGACGCGCGAAAACCTTCTGTCGTCATCGTTGAAGAGTCATTCACTTCTCAGTCAACTACCAACATGTTGACTATGTATTTGGCGCCTCGGTAGCGCACGCTTACCCCGATGGACCTGAGCAGCACACTTTATCTCAATATTATAGCATCGGCGCACTCATAGTCAAAGCCCGACAGCCATCATGGCAACACTCAACACACTACCAAATGAGATCCTCTCTTTGGTTACCAGCCATCTGGAGCGTCCACTCGATGTGCTCAGCCTCTCTTTAGCTAGCCGTCGTCTGTCCGAATTTGCGAAGCTTGATGGCTGGAAAGCACTTCTGAAGGGACGCTTCGGTATCAGCGGCCTCGATTTGGACGCTCGAAATTCAGTCCATGGCCTTACCACCTCGTATCGCAATTGGCAGCGGAAGGCAGTGGTCGCAAGATATTTGGAGCCCTCTGTGGTGACTACAAGTATCAACTCATGGCAGAACAAGAGCTGGAGAGGGCCGCGCGGCCAGACGATGGGTTACCAGCCCAGCATTGATTCCTACGAAGATATGTTCGAGGCATGGCAGGAGCGTAGAGAAGTGCTGGCATGGTCTGCTGGTACGCAGATTGTTATTCGCGTGAAGGAGAGTGGGAAAGCGACCCAGCACCTGTGGAATGCGAGTCGTGCGAGTCCGTCTACCGAAGCGACGGCGACATTTGATGCCTTCAGACATCGCAGCTCGTGGTACTCGTACAAGATTCAAGATAGTGCGGAAGGACGGGACGATATAACGAGCCTGAAGCTACTTCGACCCCATCAGCGCAACACAACATGTGAAGACATAGTCTATGGCACGGCATCAGGTCAGCTCTCCCTGCTGAGCTGGGACAGCCATGGGAGAGTGACTCGACAACAGCAGTATGACACTGCGGCGCGAGCTGTTGCATCAGTTTCGGTATCTTCTTCAAGCAAGCCCGTGATAGCTGCAACGCTTGGAGACTCGGTGGTGGCTTTGTATCCTGTAAACCGTAGCACGGAGACAATCATCGAGCCTCTCTCTGAAGTCACTGCAGTACCACCAGGTGCTGGACGTATCTGGTCGTGCAGCTTCCTGTCCGATGACAGGGTAGCTATAGGCACAGGCCCGTCCTATGCACCGGTACAGATCTACCAAATCACATCTGATGGTTTCCTAGCTCAACCAGTACGGTCTTTCAGCCTCGAGTCCGGGCAAGGTACCCCAACGGGTCGCAGCGCTTTACGCAACACGTCGGTATACCCCATCCTGCCGATACCGGCTACGGCACACGGTGGCTCGCAAGCAGCCAACGTCTTCCTCTCCGGAGCCTATGATGGGATCATACGACTGCACGACCTGCGGTCCCCTCACAGTTTTGAGACAATGTTCTGGGATCCAACAAACGACTCGCCGGTATATTCGCTTGCTACGCAAGGACTGGAGCGAATCGTAGCAGGCGTTTCGATGCATAGCATGATCAAAGTCTTTGATCTGCGGTTATCAGGATCGCACGCGTACAACACCATTTCGCCTCCCGCGCGACAACAGAGAAAAACAAAAAGCCGAGATCAGGCGCATAATGCTATCGTTAGAGACGGCACAAACAACGTATCCGCGGTATCTGGTGGCTGGAACCTGTATCTCAATCCGCGCGTCCCACCAAAGCGCAACGCATATCGCGAGGACTATTGGCGCGGCGGCCAGGGTTCACCCGTCTACAGCCTGTCCATCCCGTCACCTACTTCATCGAATGTCTATGCTGGCCTCGAAGGCGCAGTACAGAGCCTAACCTTCCATGGCATCGCAGATCCACACCCAGACCCTTCTCTCGCGCAAGGCATCGTGCGCTCCCAAGCCACCGGTGCGGTGGACATCAGGGCATCTTACGACCCGCAAGGCGACGCCCTGAATCTTGGAATGTACGAGCAGGGGGACGAAGAGGGCCTGGGCATGCAGTTGCTCGTACAGGATGGGGTGACGACTGGCGTGGTCAGGAACAAAGAGCGCAAAGATGCTGTGCGATACCAGGACCTTGATGAGCGTTGGAAGGACCTGAGAGATGAAGGCGATCGCTGGACCAGGGGTGCAATACCTCAAGGTCCGGCAAGAGGGCGAGGGCGAGGTCAAGGACGTGGTAGGGGTGGACGAGGCAGAGGTAGGGGTGCAGGCAGGGGGTAAATCACGTTTATACAAGCAATGCATAGTGTAAGATTGTGTTCCTATCAATAAAATCCCTTCGCCATGGATCCAAAAGCCCAGCTCCGACGACTTCTTCCCTTCCCGCAGACGCTCGGGCAGCGGCAGGAAGCCGATGGTGAGCTCCCGCTTCAGCTCTATTAACCCGGCACAAGTTGGAGGGTCGGGCTTGGGACCCTGCGCTCCTGCGCTGGTGCCGATATACTTCTGGCAAGCATCAGTAGCACTCGAGATATTACCAAAGCTCCCTTTCTCGGTCCGCGCAATCACCATCGTGAGGATGCCACGCCGTGCAGTGACGCGTGTGTGACTGCCGGAAATATTCCTCAGCAACTCTGTGACCAGCTCCTCCCTGATTGACGACATGTCTGCCTCAGACCGCCAGCCAATCCCGGGAAGCTTGACTGCAAACGCAAAGGCGCGAGGTGGTTGTCCAGGCCCAGGAAGGACAACTCAGGGTTGGTCATTGAGCATGCTGATGCCCTGCAGATGAGTTCGCTGCTCGCACGAACTCGGTCCCTGCCTGCCTCAGTGCTGGCAGCAGAGTTGACTGAAGCCTATTGGCTCGACCGCCTGGCGCGTCCCACTGACGATGCAGCCCTTGGCTGGTCGCCTGCAAGCTGGAGCAGCCCTTCCATCCCGGCTTCTTGGTCTCCGCTCACAGCTGGCTGTGGCAGACAACCTTGACGATGCCCAAGCGCAGCGAACTGCGTCGGGGTGTTGAGATCTTGCTGACCATGGTCATCGCTCACGGACCTCCGCAGGCGACTGACTGGACCAACAAGACTCGACACAGCTGGCCGCTCGACATGCGGTGGCTGCATCAAGAACCGATCCCGAGATTTTCTTCTCTGAAGAACGTCTCGCGAGGAACTGCGTTCGCTGCGGCGACGCTTCTCGCCACTCATCTCCGCATCTGGAGAGAGTGACCGTCCTCGGCTCGCCATTTGACGACGGAGCGACTCAATGTCAGCTTGCGTCTTCTCTAGATCGTCAGTGGGCACCGGGCTCCATGCTCTTATCTGCCTCACTCGCTCCTCCAGCTCTTCTTCTTCCTTCGCCTCTTCAGTCCCTTCGGCTGGCATGTACCCGCAAACCTTGTTCACCAATTTGATGCGTTGTTCCATCTCGAAGATTAAAATGTCTTCGGGCGACATGTCTGTGATGGGAGAGGAGTGAAGTGCGATGGGAGTGAAGTAAAGTGTGTGGGAGAGAGTCACAGATGCGCAGATCATGGCAGGAGCAACCCGCGAGCAGGATTACAGAGCGGGGAGAGCTAGTCCATCTACGGCTGAGCTTCAGTCGTGTGGGGTGAGGTTTGAGACTCACATGGTCGTGGCTTCCTGGTTGGGAAAGTGCGAGGGGCGTCACATTTTTGCTCGCGGTTAGATTTCTCTCCACACCACAACTCACCTCTCGCCAATACTCATCGTGGCTCACTTCAAAGCCTCGGTGACGGTCCAACTCAACAGCTCCAAGAACATAGAATTAACCAGCCTCAGGCCCGAGGCCAAGTACAACGTCAATCAACCACTTTGTTGAGCAGAAGCCACGGTCGCAATGGTTGTTTCTGAACAAAATCAAAATTCATACGAACATTGAAACTGTGTGCATGCCCGCAAATATACACCTGATGCTGTCTATATTTGTTGAGTCCTGACGTCATTGCTATTTGTCTGTCTTGAAAGTGGTCCAAGCCTGGCTACTGTACCAACACCACACTCTTCGCCACCACAATCTCCCCCTGGAGCCTCTCATCTTCTCTGGAAAAGAAAGATCTGTTGCATAGCAAGACCAACTCGAAGTCTTCCGAGCTCCGCTCAACCTTAACGAAATCACACTCCACCAATCCCGGGAAAACGCAAAGTTTGACTTTCAGACCGGCGGCAGTGTCCTGGCGTGGCTCTGAAATCATCGTCCTTTCGTCGAACTGCGCATTGGCCGAGGCCCACTGGATAACGTAGCGTCTCGATGCAATCAAAAGGTCGAATTTGAGCTTGATGAGGTCCTGAGCACATTTCTCTATCCTCTCATGCCTTCGGCCGCGCAAAAATTCGCACCCCGCGTCATCGGCGAAGAAAGGTTCCAGTAATCGACACGTCTGTGTTGCAAGCATGTCGGCCTTTTCTGACACAAGGCCCTTTTCCGAGTGAACCCCAGCTTCAATGAGTGCGGACTTGAAGGCCAGGGTGTCGAGTTGCCGCAAAGCCTCCAGGTGGCCTTGAGGATATTAGTGAAATGCTTTAAGCTTCATCACATCAGGCTTTACCGTGTCTAGCAGCTTGCAGCTTTCTGTAATGCAGGAGCATACCAGTTTTGCTTTCACCTGCGATTGACTTGTGCCATTCATTGGTAAGGAAGATATTCTCGCAGAGGATATCCATAATGTAAGCTTGCAGAACGTTGCGATAGGTGCTTCGATCCATGTCCCCAACGGACGCGCCTAATTCACAGAGAGAGCAATCTCCTGTGCCCTGGAAAAGCTTGAACAGAAATGCAGGGAAAGTCGTTGGGATTTGACCTGCTTGAATTGTTCGTGGGCCACGTACCTTATCCTCAGTGACCAAAGCCAAGAGGGTCCTGCAGTCATTCCAATAACCGCATAGAGTGGTGTGGTCGAGGCCTGCAGGAAAGGCAGATTCGTCCCGGGGAATCCAAATGTAGCGCATCAAGTCGTCGTATCGATTTTCGGGGTTGTTGCTTGCATGCGAGAGTCGTTCCGTAGATCTCCGGCCCCGAGAAGGCGTCAAGGCTTGCTGGTTCACACCTGATGGCAGCTGGGCTTCTTGATTTGCGAGCCGCTGCTCAAGCTGACCGTTCCGTTCGTTCGCCTTCTGAAGCTGTTCCTGTAACCCCGGGGCCGTGATACCTGCGTGAAGAACCGATCGAATGCATTTGACAACATTGTCGACGTCCCGATGGTCATCAAGGTTGTGATTGATGGGAAGAGTGGGACTCTGATTAGTTCGAGTACTGTTGGACCCATGTTGTAGACCGTTATTGATGATGGAGGGATGGTCAATCGATCTAGTCTATTATCGAAGTGATCAGTGGTGTGATATACTCCACCACAACGCCTGCTGTCAAGCACTCACCGCTGTATGGCTGTTAACACTGCCCCTTGAGCCTCGTCTGTCTTCGTGAACTCCTGGCTCATTCCGGTCGTGAGATTCAACATTTGGAAGTTCCCGCAGATATTCTTGCAGCAATTCCAATTGGGTGTCGGTCAATC
>TARA_R110002003_G_scaffold244_8_pt1 | contig 11390 bp, 13 predicted proteins | sample TARA_R110002003 | Tara Oceans TARA_R110002003 (sample SAMEA4396441) | marine metagenome | biome: Westerlies Biome; feature: [SRF] surface water layer (ENVO:00010504); material: water (ENVO:00002006), including particulate matter (ENVO:01000060) such as... | depth 5 m | reverse complement strand
TCCCCCTCCCAAGCCCAAACTCCACATCCACCCATCCACCCATCAACCAACCCACCCAACCCTCCCTCCCCCTCTCACCAAAACACCCCACTCCCCACCACCAACCAAGCCAACACAAAACTCACCACCAACAACACCCCCGCCACCACAAACATCGCCACCACCTTCTCCACCGAATGCCGCACGTCGTCGCTCCGCGCCACCACCTCCCCGGACTCGGCGTCGAACTCGATCACCACCGGCCGGTAGCTCGCCGCGTGTTGCGCGTCGTCGGCCCGCGGGATGTACTGGATCAGCGTGTCGCGGTGCGTGTGCGTTTCGCGGATCGCGACGCTGTACGACGGCGGGGCGTCGGAGGGGTAGGTCTGCGCGAAGTGCAGGAGGTGTGCGAGCGGGATGTTGTCGGTGTCGGCGTCGGGGGCGGGGGCGTCGGTGTAGGGTTGAGAGTGGTGGCGGGAGTGGTGTGATGGTGTGTTTGGTGGCGCGTCTTGGTAGGGCGGCGCATCGTGTGGGTCGTCGCGGTAGGGCTGCTCGTCGGAGTATGTGCGGGCGTGGTGTGGGAGGGCGGGGAGCGGTTTGATGGTTGTGTGTGAGGGGGAGGGGGAGGCATGGAGGGTTGGTGAGGGGGGTTGTGAGGAGGAGGGCGAGTCGAGGTAGGGTTGTTGTTGTTGGGTGGGATTCTTGGAGGTGTGTTAGCTGGCGTGGCTTCGAGTTGGATGTGGTGAAAGTAACTCAGTACCTCCATGTTTGCGTGTATAAGCTACGATGTGCCCAAATCCTTCGTATGTCTCCAGGAACAAGTGAGCGTCCAATTGAAGACCAAAAAGTAGAATACGATGCCTGTGCTGTGAGCTGACGATGCTCGTGATGCTGAAGCTGTTTGCAGGTAAGTCAATTGGAAAGCACCGGACTGAGGTTAGCTAAGTCTCTGAAGAATGGATCAAGGCAGCTGCAGCCATCATGAAGTGGTACCCGCAAGCGCTGTGCGCCGCAGCAGTCGCGGCGCAGTTAGCTCAAGGCAAGCAAGAGGCTGGGATGCGCTGTGGTGTTGGAAGGATCCATGCTCTGACGGTGTGGCTGGGGCGGGGACCGAAGCGGAGTTTAGCGCTGGGGGCCATGATACATGATAACGCAGACTTGAGATACTGATTCGATAAGAGATGTATTCCGCGAGACGTGATAACAAGAGTCTCATATTGTGAATTGCACTTTCCTCAATCTACTTCTTTGGGCAAGCACGTAGGTGCCAATGCTGTTGAAGTGGAAAGACCGTTGCAGCACCGCCACATGTCCGAAACACGCACCACACAACCTCAAATTGCAGGACTATGAACCCTTTGCCAACCCGTTTCATGCCCAAAATAGCGATCGCAAGCAACCTTAGATTTCAACGTGCCTGAGCTGACGACTAGTGCTTGCCCGTGTCTCTAGCAAACACCTACATGGAGGGTCTCCCAACGCCCATGGATTCCAGCGACGGTCACGGGGCAACTATGGCAGCGCAAAGCGACAGTAAAACAATCAGACCAATTGCATAATCTTCACGAAGCTGATAATATGACGAGTTTGCATGCGTCTAGGCAGCCGCGTACTCCCAAGCTAGTGTATAGCTGCTGTCTCAAGCCCTCTGGAATTCTGATTGTTTTACGAATACGGCAATCAATTCTCATGATGGCAAGACCGACCATCTCACTCGAGCCTGTCACAAAGATCAACAGTAGAAAATGCCCAAATCCAGGATCGCAAGAACATTGAGCCTATCGTGAAACTGCGACCCATCCTCGAAGCTCAGCGAAGCATGGGCCTCGCCGCCGATACGATCTGCAGCACAATTTCTCAAATACCAGGCATCACCAAGCCAAAGTTTTCGTACAAGATCTAGAATACAGTCCTAATGAGGAAGCATATCTCGCCGAACACTTCGACATTAGCGTTGTTCCCGATCCAGAATGGTTCAAAGTGCTCACCGAAAACACCTTCATCAGCACAATCTTGCCCAATGTTCCAGTCCGCCAAACCGCTCCTGATATGACGCACGAGTACAGTGGACTTATGGGGTTCTTTTGCTAAGAGATCAGTTCAGATAGCTTGGAATGTGACGGCAAAGGTCTAAGATGCGAAGAAAGCAGAAACATATGTCCGTACACGACATGTCCTTCTAGTCCGGCTTTGTGGGACTACAAGCAAAAGGCGACTAGCATGGAATATTATGATCTGGAGGACGTTAATTGTTTTAGGAAGTTAGGTTGTACACAAAGAAGGTAGAGTAAGAGCTGTTACGGCTAACATTACAACCTTACGTTTCGCCACTTCTCTGGCATTTTGTGCAAGTCATTGTTGGCCACTCTAGCAAAGACCTACAGATGGATGCTCCGACTTAACTTTAGAGTGTTCATGGGATTATTAGGATTGCTACGCCTTACTATTCTTTTCCGATTGCTCATTATTGAGCGTGTGGCTGATCTCTGACTAACAATGGGTACGACTACTGAACTCATTGTAGCGGCTGTTCGTTTTATGTATCATGGCTAAGAGTGAAGCGTCTTGAAGGTATCGAAGTTGAGCTGAACAGCCGAGAAGATTTGTTTTTCCGGCCCCCAATGCGGCCGCAGGCGAAGGCGAATCACGACTGCAGTCAGACAAGCGACTGCCAAGCGTTCCTGATGGCTGCCTAAACGGTTTCCTCGTAGGCCAGCCTGACAAGGCCAGATAGATCATCGTATTTACGTGTATCACCGCCATCACACAGCTGCTACACCCGAGATCGGAGGACACGACCGTCTACAACAATCATCTGCACGAACGTGGTGACTAGCCTCTGAGCCCTCTGACCATGGAACCACTCGTGGCTGTCAGCCTCGCGGCCAATATCATCCAAGTCCTCGACTTCAGCAAAAAGCTCGTCTCACAATCAAAAGACCCTCGGCAAGTTGCAGGAGATTCTGCAAGCTATAGGCTTCTCATCAATTATTCTACAACACTTGCAGAAACTCGCTCCGCATTCTCAAACGACCAAACTCGCGCTTCTGATACAGCTTTGTCCACGTTAGCTCAAGAGTGTGAATTTCTTACGGCAGAACTGGAACGCCTATTGATTATTGAGGAGCCTGGCATTGGCGGTTCTTTCCGAAATCGATGGAAACGGACGTTCCATCAGAAAGAGTTTGATCAGCTCGCTCAGAGAATTGAGCACCTGCGAAGCCAGGTGCACCTCGTTGTCACAACTCTACTTCTGTAAGTCGGTCGAGCTCAATAAAAGCTGAAGCCGCGTGTTTGTCTCCTTCTGATGTCAGGCTGACAATTCGACAGTGAGCAGCAGACACAGCAATATAACGCTCTTCAGACTGTTCTTGATTCAGCAACCGACTCTGAGAGCACTCGGTTGGAAGAAAAGGCTCATAGCATCAACGATCGGGTGAACAGCGTCCGGCAAGGACAAGATACAGGAGTCACTGATGACCAAAATCTGTTAGCCGCGCTCGTTGCGCAGCTTAACTTCAATACTGAAATCAAGGCGGCCATGAATGTTAAGGACTACAGTACGGTAACAGTTCTACCATTGATGTGGGCTGAAGCCCCTATACCATACCTGTTGGCCGAAGACATGCAGAAAAACCGGGCGGAACTGGCGGAGATTGAGGAAGAACTTTCGAATCTAGGAGATGTTTTCAGGGACCGATTTCGTTACGATGTTAAGAAAATATGGAGGATTCCCGATGACGATGAAAACGCTCAACGACTTCTCAACAAGAAGTTGATACGCTTTGTTAATAAGCATGGGCACGAGGGGTCCCTCCTCATCATTCTTTACGGCGGTCATGGAGTGGATACCCGGTCGGTCAAAGCACGAGGCGACGATGATTGCTGGTGGGCTCCGTAAGTGACTCTTCAACGTTTTGTTCTCATAAGTACACAGTATGTGAGGCCGCAGACTGGGTATACTACAGGGGCGCGGAGTCACCGCTGCATCGCGCTTTCGAAGCAATTGGACTTCAGATTGTTGGGTCATTCGACGCTTTGAAAATCACACTGCAACCCTACGAAGCCACAGTGCCTGCCTCGAAGCTATCTACGGGCGAAAGCGGAAGACAATTACCGTTTCACCAGGGTGCTAACTACTGAGACAGAAACACGTCCCCGTACGGTGCCACTGTCAACTGGACTGATCTTCAAAAAGGCTTGGAGCTCTCCGATGCCGATTGTCTTATTGTCATGGACTGCTGTTTCTCCGGGACGACCATCACTCGTGGCCAGGCGCGAACCGTCAACGAGATCCTTGCTGCATCGACTCGAGAAAGCCCTAGCTATAGTGGCTCACGCGCATACTCCAAACTCCTGAGGAACAAGTTTGCGACCATAAGTTTACCCTGTTCTGTTCAACAAATTCACGACGACATGCTGTCTGCCTCAAGACTCAAGCCGGCTACCAAAACCGATAATGCTTTACTTGCGACACCAGACCATGGCTGGGCTGGTAATAGTTTGAGACGCTCGATCCGTTTGAAGCCTCTTCCAGATCCCAACACTACAAGTCCAGTTGCGAGCGGAGACTTATCCAGAGTACGTTACACCGTCCACAGGTAGTGCACTGGTAATGCCCATTCCGAGCAATGTCGCAACAATAGTGAAACGCCCTTCGCAATTGCCACACCTTGCTTTCACACTACTTCTCCCAATCTGGAACATTGGCTGATTATACTGTTTTTATTTATAGGCTATCCCTATGGACAACGATACCCGGTCGCGCATGTTCATCGAAATAGAAGTCGACGACTCTCAGGATATGTCAACAGCAACTGAGGAGTGGCAACGCTGGTTCACGGCCAGGCTGCCGCCAGTGACGCTGCGAAGTCTCCACTTCCATACGGTAGCAGACATCCATGCCAAGGTGATGCAAGAGCGGAAAGCACAAGTCAACAGAACTCGCTCTCAACACCGACCAGTAAGAGTTTCTCGTCTTGTGAGCCATGCAGAGCTTCAAGACTAACTGGAAAAACAGGCACGCGAATTCACCGAAAGAGCTCCGCATTAACATAATGTATAACACTTGCACTCGATGCCTGCACCTACCTGACCTTCGAGCGAGCTCTTGACAGTAGTTCACACCCATTTGATGCTCACTCATCTCAATCAGTCGACACCGACTGTGCACTCATACGGAGCGATTCCTTTTCACTAGTCCTCACAAGAATACCAACACCTAGGTAAACCCCTCCAGTCCTACAGCGATGTGTTCCGCCAGGAACCAAAACGTCGTGTGTCAGGCTAATAAAGACTGTATCCACGTCTTTATACTTGACGTGCACCAGTGGCAAATGCCATAAATGCAGCTTAGCGGATGCTCAGAACTGGCTCATTTAACCGCAGCGGTGTCGTGCTCGTTGCTCTCAGGGCAGGGTTTGCAAGTCAGAGGAGCTTACGAGACCAATCTTCTGTGCGGATCGTCTTTTTTATGCGCCTGGTTTCTTGTCGTTTGCATGGGCATGTACGCTGCCATCCATGTTTCTTTCCACTTTTGTCTTTCACCACGCGCTCTTGAGTAAATCGTCACAGTTCAGCAATTTGGGTTGTTATCGAATGTGTAATTCTAGTTACCATAGTCTTATGTGGTCCACGACTCGAAGTTCGACAAGCACATCGTTTGCTGTTTACTCAACGAGCATGATGACTTCACGCTTAGAGACATCAGCGACGATCTAGAGGATGTATATTGCTTTGGAAAGGTAAAGGCGAGTACGAATAACACCAACGAAGAGATTGCACGGTAGTAACAGCAGATCTATTTGTTATTTGTTATGTAAGGCGCGAGCTGAAAGGAATGCTGACGCGCAAGAGGTGGATAGGGACGAGCCTGACAATGTTCAGAATGTCCTTCCAGTGAACAACCGATACTGTGCTCTAAACGCCAGCCCCATCTGCACAGAGTCGTCATCCAAAGCGTCATCCGCCTCGACGCGTCGTGAGTACTCATCACGCAAAGACTCAACCATAGGCAGATGGATTGTCTCGTCTGGCTGCTCTGAATCCTCCACGTCGAAGTGGTCGTGCTGAGGAGTGTAAAACTCCATCCTCGCAAGTCGGTGCGCGATGACCATGTTCTCCTCCTCATACTCCCACACGCTGCCATGCGGCATCGCCCGCCAACCCTCTACGATCCGAGCATTGATCTCTTCCTGTGTCGTGTTGTCCACAAGAACTACGGCCTTACGCTGGGCTGGATCATCAGCTTCATGACTATCGAAGTCTGTATCGAAGTCAGCGAAAAGAGATTGGTCCACTGGCTCGACGTTCGGGTCTTCCCAGAAGTGCGCAAAGTGTGTGAGGCATGCTTGGGAGTAGTCCGCGGTGAAACGGAGAGGGTAGTAGGGAGGCGATTCGAAGATTCTGTCATCTTCCACGAATGGGAGGTTGTCGGGATCCAGTTCCCACCAATTAACGTTCGCCTCTGGTGAGTGAGGGTAGCCGGCGGGTATGATTTTGGAGCCACTGTCTGAGTCGCGGAGTGAATAAGAATCCGCTTCGTACGCACTGTTTGACTGCGGTACCTGGATCGTCAGATTTGGCCTTGGTCGACATGGAACGACATCCGCCTCATATACTGAGTTGTCATCGTCACTGTCGTCGGATGCTTCACAGATATCAGCAGCCCAAGATCTACGACGAGTGCCGCGAACGAGTACAGCGTGGTGTTGCGGACCATCGCGTCGACCCGCGAACAAAACGGCGTTCACGGCGTCGCGAGTTGCCAAGGAGATGTCTGATTCTGTCGAGCAATCCTCGGAGTTCAGAGAAATTGAAGAGCGTCCACGATCAGTAGAAACGGTTTCTGGGCTTGTTGGCGTGTGGTCGCGAAGGTCTTCGAACTCGTGCCCAGCGTCCGAAGGAAAGAGTGACACACGACAAGCCGTTAAGACGACTGCAGATAATTCACCTGGTCGCCGGCTATCAGCGTCACTATCGTCCTCCTCGTCGCTGTACGAAGAACCTACTGAGAAGCAGTCATCAAGACTCACACGTCTAGACGTCGATTCTACTAGCAGGAGTGAATCCTCTCTTACTGTTCCTTCAGGGAAGCAGTCCGACAGAACCATACGCCTCCTCGCCGGCGTCGCCATAGGAACCATCCGATCGCACAAGGCCTCAACCGTATCCTCAGCCCACTCATCCATAAAATCGTCCTCCAAAGGTGGCAACGAAGTCAAGTACACTGGCTCGCATACCTCATGACTTCCACGGGCTCCAGGGAATGGAAACTCTGTGGCTCGCTCAGGAAGAGATGGATGAGATTTTTCGTTCGCTTCGTACCCTGTGACTGGAGTCGTCAAGAAGGATCGGTAGTATTCATCCGCTTCACCGCCCTGATACCAGCCGAGTGGCATTTGGCGCATCATGATCGGTCGAACCGGGGGAATGGCTACGGCGGGTGTAGCTCGAGGAGGAGACATTTGCATGGGTGACTCGCGTAGTGGCTCGCGTGTTATTGGGATTGTTGGCTCTGTCTCCACGGGAGTCGGCGCATCCACGCTTGCAATCAATGAGCGCAGGTATGTAAAGAAGGACTTCACTGGAGGGAGGCAGTGTCGGTCTGTCTTCGCTTTCATACCATGTAATGATGCCGAGATGCCCACACCAAAGTCCGGACGAGGTGAAGTGGCGCGAAATTGTGAGATGCCGCGAGTGCAATTTGCAGGGCCGCGAGGAGGGCCGCGACGATGTACCATTCTTGAAGGGTCAGCTGCGGCCGGCACGCTTGATTGTATGGCGCCTGCGCCGGCTTGCTGAGCTAGAGCTGTGTTTCGGTTGTTGGTGGTGGTGAAGGTCATGATTGGTTGGGCAATGGTCATGAACTTCCCTACGTCGTTCGAAGGAGGAGACTGGGGGAAAGGGGTAGCAGATGATAAAACTGGGACTATATGCTTCCAGACTGTTCGAGCCATCGTTGCGTTCAGCGTAACCTGTCGGTGTGAAGAGCTTACAGCGACCATATCACCTTACAATGACAGATCGGGAGGTCGGGTTTACTACAACAGCAACGGTGTCAAAGCATGTGAGCTAACAATGTTTAGCCATCCCATGCCCGTCTCTGAGGCTCGCTTTGCATACACATGGTGTCATGTGTATGTGCAACGTATGTATATACAATGTCACCGAACCACAATGCACGTCCTGTAAGGTATATTAAACTGCTGCCGACATGCACTCACGGTAAAAACACCACATCTAACGCACGCTTCGGTAATAAAGATGAGTCAACACACGCCTTTCGTACCACATTCCGACTTCCAGGCTGATCCTGAGAACATGATGTGCGGTGCGACAGGTGGTGAGATGGAGTATGAGCTGGCCTCGTACGCTCATCAAGACCTTCCTGCCTCCACAGAAGGATCGCAAGGGAGTGATGAGATGTGGGTGGAGGAATGGGAGAGACAGTACGTTGGCAATGTTGAAAGCTCCACCTTCTACACCAAGGTCTCGAACGCTCTTCAAGATTTTCTGACTTCCACAGAAGTAACGCAAGTAAATGACCAGATGTGGATTGAGGAATGGGAGGCACAGTACGTCGACAAGGTTGGAAACCCCACGTTCTCGGCTGATGATACTGTAGTGGGTCCTCATTTCTTCATGTGCGACGATATGCTTACCAATTCCGATGGGTTCAACGAGCAGATGGAGGTCGACTCTGAGTCTCACCCGGAACCAGTTGCTGAGGTACAAGTCCATCCTCCAACACAGTCACTCTGCAATGGTGTAGACCAAACCCCCAGCGAAATCGATCCATGTATTGTTGAGGCCTTCTCAGACGACAATCTGAAGCAAGACCTACTTCGATGCCCTCCGTTCCCTGAACCCGATAAGCACTACCCAGACGACCGGATTCACTTCCTCGCCGCCGAGCTCGCGCGCCGCATCCGGTTCACCAAATTGGCAAAACGCTGGTTTAAAATGCGTATAAACGACTGGGCACGGGAAGTCTCGATGCTCGTCGATGCCATTGCTGAACCGGATAAAGATCTCCACCCTTGGAAACCGTTAGCAGAAGTCCTTGATGAAGCAGTCGAGGTGCTGGAGAACGAGTACCCGGCCGAAGCCGAATGGAAGGGATTCAAGATCCAAACCTGGCGTACAAACGCGAAGCGACGATTGGTCTCGAGGATGCGCCAGATGCACTTGGAGATTGATCAGATCAAAGATGAGCTACGAGATTTGATGCAGAACCGACGTGGACTTCGTTATCACAATGCTATTAAGCTGGTGAACGAGACCATCAAAGAGGACTGCGAGAATCGAGGAAGCTTGTTGCTTGGGACGATTGTGGACAAGAGGGCCGAATCTCGGTGGCAATTTTCGGTGAGATGGAGCTGGACTGACTGAGAATGTTTGAATGGACTCTTTCATCTTTAACCTGCACCTATTTGTAGTGGAATTACCGCCATAGCCGTATTAGCATAGGTACTTCTTCCTTCCAGTGAAATAGTAGGCAATATATTTATTGAACGCACGTGATCTTTCCTTGCTTATTGTCAGTTTATTTATATGAGAGTACTTGTCTTGCTCTCTGCTGCTTCATGTTCTTTGACCACCTGCAACAGTGGAACTACCTTTGGACGAGAATAGTCCCCCCCTCTCAAAAACATCGTCGCATCCATGTTGCGGTACAAGCAAGAGACCCTCCACGCAGGTCGTGAAGTACGGATGGTCCGCATCGCCAACATCTTCCTCATCGCTCGTATCGTCCTCATCGCCCTCATCGCCCTCATCGTCTGCCTTTGAACGAAGACATGGATGATGTGTACCGAAGTGCAGGACTCGTTGGCCTAGGCCGATAGCCATCAGAAGTGGGCAAATAAATCGCTGATATACTTTATGATCAGGTGTTTGCTAAGTACATGTCCAGATAACTTATACAGCTTTATCATTGTGCAGATATAAACAAAGTGCACGTGCACGTGCATAGAAAGCGAATAGTGTTCTGTTACAGTTGGTATCTGCTACGAATGAATGCACATTCGAACAGATGTCGGGTTAAAAAGAACAAGAAAACATCGGGTATCTCCAATCCGCTGCCTATTGTAATCATGGACAAAGTGTTGCTCTGTTTAGCTTTCTGCAACATGACTCTTAGAATTAGAGACTGTCTCAGCTTGTATGACTCAGATGTCTTCCACTCTGCCCGTCACTCATATAATTTTCCAGCCAAAAACCCAGAATACCTCGCCGCTTAACGTCTATCCCCTGTCTACGCAGAATTGATGACCTTCGAGCACACCGACGCGCCGATTGAGGTGCTGGAATATGCGATGGATGGATGGAGGTTTGACGCATTCACTTCGACATCGGCGAGTGCCAAGAAGGGTGAAATGACGGCTGCGACGCTTGCACATACACTCCAGTCGAATCCGTCGATGGCACCTCTAGACACTTATGGGTGCCTGAACTCGCCAGAATCGCCACTGTCAAGCATCGACTGCCTGGGGACTTTATCTCGAGTACATGAGAACCCGCTGTTCGTTCCTGACTGTCCGTCTCTTGTCAACGGTCAGAACGCTTTGAAAAGTGTCATGGATCTTCGAGAAGCATACACAGTTGAGCCGTGGAATTTCGACCATATCGAAGAGGTCGTCGCGGGCCCGTCAGGCCATCAGCCAGAGCCGACTCCCCTATTGTATGACGAAAAGCCGAACGACTGCGAGGAGGGGAGGTCAGGAACGCCGGAACTCCACTTTGCGGATCCTATCGCATGTGAGGAGATCAGCCAAGACAATATACCCATCGAATCCGAAGCACACTCGATGCCGCACATAGCGGAGAGTGATGTCATTCTAGAGCCAGTATCTACGGTGGGAAATCCGAACTTGAACCCATCAGCAGCAAATTGCCCTCCCAAGGCTTCCGTCCAAGGCAATGAAGACGGGCCCACCACGACCACTGATGGGGGAGCCTGCAAACGAGCCGTCGCCCGATCCTCCGCCAAACAATCCCCTCCTAACCATGCTGTTCGCCGCCGTGGACCTCAATGTCGACCTTCTCCACTGCGCCCAACCATCCTTGTGCTACAGCGTCGAAACCAGCGCGGTTGCGCAAATCCAGCACTACGCACGCGCCGCCCGGCTCCTAGAGCTCTAGCACCGCTGGCGCCCTCGAGGCCCTCATGCATACCAGGGTGCACGTGGCAATTTCTTCCGTGAAGCTAAGGCATTGCTGGACAAACGCTAAGCAAAATGGCCGTCGTTACCCTCCAGCGCGAGCTCACAGACAGGCTGGCAGATATCGCCAGGGCGGAGATGGATGCGGCGCGACTTAATCTAGTTATGTTGTATTGCTAGATTGGTCTGGTGGAGTGCAAGGATCAGCTTAAGCAGCAGCTGAGGCAGGTGTACTTGGATGTGTTG
>TARA_R110002003_G_scaffold105_1_pt1 | contig 11394 bp, 8 predicted proteins | sample TARA_R110002003 | Tara Oceans TARA_R110002003 (sample SAMEA4396441) | marine metagenome | biome: Westerlies Biome; feature: [SRF] surface water layer (ENVO:00010504); material: water (ENVO:00002006), including particulate matter (ENVO:01000060) such as... | depth 5 m | reverse complement strand
GAACCAGCAGAGGCTGGAGGCGGCACATCTATCTTTGGGTGCATTGAGGAGCCTACCCAAATAAGTGAGACGTGGAGTAAGGGGTCAAGAAACGATGGATGCGAGGAGGAGGTGAGGTTCAGTGCGAAAGGTCGCGGTATCTGGCAATTCACAACGCACAAGGGTCCGCTGTTCCTCGCACCACGGTTGGCTGTGCGACACATATCGCCGCAACACGACTCACGCTTTGCTTGAAGATCGCTGCAACATCAACTGTTGTCATCGCGTCCAGAACATGCGTAGAAGTCTCATAAACACGTAGTACGATGGACTGCTCTATTCGGTGACGTTTTGAAAGTCTAAAAATAATCACGAGTAATTTGGTGTCCTCGAAAACTCGACTGGGCAACAAGTAACGTTCGCCGAACGCCCGTCGCAGTCATGTGAATGCCAATTGCTTGCTATTCCACGTGTACTCCGACAGCTCCTACACAGCTATTGTGATCTGAAGACTAGGACGAAATGAGCCGTCGTGACGGTGTTCACCTGTAGGTACGGTATCAGGACTGTGTCAGGTGATATGTAGTAGTACAGCGTACTCTCAGCTGAGCTCGAAACAACTCAACCATAGCTGTACACATTGACGTGTCGTGATTGGTGCTAGCCCATACTGATTGTGCTTAGTGTCGATCAATGAACGCTCAGTCGGCTTAACAAACTGTCAGGAAGTGAGAAGAAGCACTGAGATATCCTCAGCAGCTGAGCTGAGGCTGGTGCCGGTCTCTCACGTTGTTATTTCTTTCATCTCGTCATCTCAAAGATGACACCACCAGGTGTGGTGAGCACTTGTGATCGCTCTTTACATTGTATAGAGCCCATTCAGAAGCCTAGCTGCCGCCGCTTTACAACAGCATATAAACGAAGAGGCATATGAGGAGGCGCGGATAATCTTGGGTACTTAGATTATCTATCTAGACGTCCGCGCAACCACTGAAGATCTTGAGGAACAAGTCTGGGCGATTGCGAATTGTTGCTGGATTTGGTGACACTGTTGTTACAGTCTATTCGGGTGACAAGCAAGGTTGAGTGAAATAAAGGCGCATAAGGGAAGTGTTACTGAATACGATGTTGTACTAAGTTACAGCCAGGAATGGAGAGTTGTAGTCAAGCAATGCATGAACACATCAGTGGGACGTGTGAGCGCCCCTTTCCACACGGCCAAGCAAGTCGACAAGACTGTTCATCCCATATGCCGTCTCGCAATCATCAAGATCCGCCGATAACTTTGTTGTCCATGGTATAAGCAGTCGTGACAGTGGTCGTCTCACATCCCCATTGCAGGCTGTAGTCGGTCGTGGTCGTTGTGTGGGCGATCTGCGTGCAGCTTTGCTCATACCACGTCGCGCCTCGCGTGAACGGTATTGCCGTCTCAACGCTGCAGTAGCTGGTCGTGTACGTGGACGTTGAGAGAATGGGACCTGTACTGGTCGGTGCAGGAGCATTTGCGGCTTTCGTGGTCGTCAGCACACAACGTTCCGGCCTCCTTTGGCAATCCGGACCATCTCCTGGATTAGGCGCCGCAATTACATAGGCGCTGAGGAATGCGATGAGTGTAGGAAGGGTGCTGAGCATTCTGCCGAGATCCTTGGAGTGCCAGGACTGTGGACTTAATCGAGAACCGAGCTCTTGTAGTGATACTCGAGTGCGATGGGATGTACTCGCTGGTTAGGCATTGTGGGCTTTCCAGAGACCTTATATAGAATACATGCGGTGGTGAGTCGTACGGGCTATCAACCTAAGCTCGCCAAAGCTGAAGTCAAGCTTTGGGGTACTATTACAGCCCTATCGAATACCTCTTGCGGTTGCTCCGACATGCACTAAGCGACGCCTCCGACGCTTGTACGCTCGGCTGTCATTGTCTAGATTGAACAAACATCTAGGGAGCCCCTGCACATCTCTTGGCGAAACGGAGGTTTACAAATTTGAGGTAGCACACACCATCGTGTGTATTACGCTAAGAGACCAACATACTGCCCTGCTGGAAAGCTAATGCTCGTGTAGGGCATGAAGGTTGTGAGTAGCTCTCCATATGGTCGGTACACCTTTGTCCACCGGTAGTAACGAGCCGTTTGCAGATCCATTGATGTTTTCAGTTACTTTCATTGTTGAATCAGTCAAACCGAGGCTAATAAGTGCGCAAATTCGCGCGTGTATGTTGCAATTGTTTGTCGAGTGTGTCTGAGACTGGTCTTGCAGTCGACGGTCTGGACAGAAAGTGGCAGCGAGTGTGGCAGGTGCCATCGCCGCATCGAAATCACTGGTTCAGCCGCACATTGTCCAGATCATGCTCTTTATGTATCTGTGACCGGTATTGGAGGAGGGCGTTGGCCTTGTTTCACGTGCGAAATGGGAACAACAATCTTTGTGATACTTGACATGTATTGTGGAGTAAGTGTGATGTTCTGGAGTGACTTCGTGAGCCTAAACCATTGGCCGCCTGACAAAACCGCTAGCAGGGGCTAGTACCAAGTCAACGCCTTTCCGTCTAAGCTCTAGCGCATTTGACCCTAAAACTGCCATCCTTTGCGGGTCATCCACTCGCGAAGACCTTCACAATGTCCTCACCTTGGGTCAAATCAAACGCCACATATTGAGATGAGCTAAATACCGCACGCATATGTCGCCTTCAGCTAAAACTCTTCACAGCATGCACAAAGAATCGCGACGTGCATGAGTCGATGCGAAAGAAGATTTTCGCACCTTTTTAAGGTTGCGCCCTACCACCTCAAACGACGAAATCACCTTGCACGTTACTAGCAAGGCCGTTTGCCCTTCAATACACCGTGCATCATCTCATTTGTTCTGTCCCTCTTTCTATGGGAAGGTCCAGGCTCAGGCGAGATGGTGCTCCTGCTATGTCCTGCGACGCCATACACACCTGTTGTCACCCCATCCGGTGTTCCACTAAACTCAGTTTTTTTAAATCTCACACCTATAAGTATGCAGTCAGTTTGATGGACGTCGTGGTGTGCTGTGTGTCAATTTTATCCTCATGTGTGGCTTTGAGTACCGTCGCTAGGGCGGACGCTGCTCGACACCTCAATGTCTTCTACATGTCTTCTCTAGAGGATGCCACGACTATCAGGAGATTTGGTCATTTCACCTTGATGCTTCACTTGCATTCGGCGGTGCTCCATAGCAACGCGTGAAAGTCAGACCCTCCACAGCTGATCACGCAGCACAATGGTGAATTGCCGATGCGAAACCTCTTACTATATAGTCAGGTTATTCCCCTTCCGTCTAGCGAGATACATAGCTCACTCCACAACCGTACAACCACTTCAGACAGTGATAGCTCATCAAGCAGGTCTCGCATTACGCATTCCAGTCGGACCATGCCTGGCGATGGAGCGTCCGAACGTCAGCTGTGGCCGCCACACCAAGCCCAGACTCCGTACCAGGATCGATATGGGTATCCAAACGACACTTTACAACTTACTTCATTGCCATTCTCCCCTCCGATCGAGGTTGGAGAATCCGAAGGATGGGAGTCTGCAATTCCACCGGCACATCGACCAGACGGTGAGGTGAACGGCTTTCAGGCTGACGTGCCTACATTCACTCTTACCAACCCCACGCCGGAACCTTCCGGGCATTCTACGCCAGGCCAGCTCCAATCCTATTCATGGATTGAGCCAGGGCCACTGCCATCGCATAGTCGTCAGTCGCCCTTTGAGCTGCCGAACTTCCTCGATACACCACAAACGGCAAGGCGGTCCCCCGTTCCGGTGTCAACTCCGTGGTTCACTCCTCGACCGATCGAGGAGTATCAGGCTTTAATGCGAAGTAGCTCCACTACTTCTGAAGCAATTCAACTGTCCACGCCACCCCCAGAGGGTCCCTGGACACTCCTCCCAGAAGCTTCTCGGACGCTCAAATACACTCCGCGACCTTTTGATGAATATGAGGCCCTCATGAGCCATGGTAACAATCTAGGTCCATTCCCCCAGCGAAACCGATATTCCGACCATGTCGAGACACCACCCGCAGCCATGCAGAACACGCGGGACTTTAGCGTTCATCATGGGATGCGCGAACTCTGTGACGGAATACCCGACCCGGAACAAACAGCCCTCAAACGCGGTCGGCAGTGTTCGCATGCCAAAGAAGATACGCCAAATGCAGCGTACGGCGTCAACGCAGCGGATATGCGGTGGGCGTCAATCCCAGCAGCAGAAAAACCTACCGTGACCGCATCTGAACTCATCGGCAAGTCTCGAAATAACAAGAACTACGCTCATGCTCGACCGTGGGGACTACAAGGCATTCTCACGCATTGCTTCGTCGAAGCAAAGGCTGCAAGGCTAGGCACAAATATGTCTGTCATCACCGACGCTGATGTACATTTATATTGCCACTCCAAGGATTCTCCGCATCACCTCATCCACAGTACGGTAGCGCCAGCGAACGTTGATGTGCGCTTGCTTGGTAACATCGAGATCTCAGCCGAGGAAATACTCGCATTGTTCCCTCAGCACTTGAAGTGGCATGACGTGGTCCACCGTCTGGCGCAAAACGGGTGGTCTCCCAATGACATGGCGAACTACATCAACTATACCCGCAATCTCTCCAGGGCGGACGGTAAGCAAGGTAACGCGATTCTGAAGTGGCTTCAAGCTGCAGACAAGGTCATACTAGGCCGCGAGAAGAAGAGCGGGTTTCGCGATCGGAAACTCTTCAGGACTACGTGCTTTACTGCCAAAGATTGGACCCCGTATGAGCACCACAGCCTCCAGGGGAAAATTGACTACTTCTTGGTAGACCTTGCTGACGGCCTTGTGCGTTTTCCCTCGGGCGAAGGCGCGCGGCTACTGACTCGGGCTGTTCGGCTGGCTGTCGCTCGTGCTGATCGCTATGTCAAGCTCAGCGAAGTCCAACAGTACATCCGGGAGAACCTCTTGATCTTTCCGTCGCTGCCATCTCTGCTGGGACAGGTGATGGCTGGTCAACATCCAGACGTTATGGCGAGCGCGCGGGTGCGTACGGAGGTGCGCCAAGCGAAGCATAAGCAAGTTGAAGACCGGCCTGTATCTTGTAATCTATGACATTTGTTTTGGCGTTCGATGGCATCCCATGCAGGGAGATAGCTAGAACCGCAATTTCAAGAGAGAGCTGGGAAGAGGAGAGAGAGCGTGGCGAAGGTAGAGGGTAGAGTTTGGATGGATACGAGTCTGTAGAGGTGTGCATAGCGATGAGGTCCCTCACGTGGACTGGGCGGCTGACAGTGATGGGGCCAGCGCAAGGGCAAGAGTGTAGATCTTATTGCGGAGCTTAGGAGGAAGACAAAGTAGGGGAGAGCGAATCTGGTTGCGGACCGTTTTGAACATCGATACCAAATTAGCATGCGTCTCATCAGGCCGCTGCAAGCTATACTGAGATCCTACATTGTGTCCATTTCTTTCACCAACAATGTGGAAGCTGTTACTGGCAGCAGAGCTAGCTCGCCCATTGCCTTAGTTGGTGCATGGCGTTGCTCGTGATCAGACGGGAGGGTCGATCTGGTGGGGTAACGTGAACTCTATTTTCTTATCGACCGTATGAAGACGGTCGTATTTTTGGAATTGTGGGTCCCCCACCAAAATCTGCACGGGACCTCAACTCAAAAACACGACCGTCTTCGTAAAGCTCAGATACGGGTGCTGTTGGAGCTAGCCTTTGGAGCTAGCCTAAAGCGGCATACTTTGATGACTGTAAACAGCAGGAGTCATCTTCAAGGACACGGTGAGTTGGTCTTCACTTTGACGCTCTCAACCACTGTTCTTCTCACAGCCTCAACCTGCATCGTCAAATCAACCCCTGTAGTTTCCGCAATGTCAACTACTGACGATTCGGCGAGCAATCCTACAATGTCAAGTCCACCACAGAATGCCACGTGCTCAATGTCAGTCTATCGTCGCACATTGCAAGTCGCACAATAATGTTTCTCCAGCGTCCCACACACCCAGCTCCAATCCCCACTCCTGCGTCTTCCAGCCGAGATCCGTAACGCAATCTACAACTACGTCCTGACCATCGGCACGATCCACGTCTTCAAGAAGAAGTGGTCTGATACCAAAGCGCCTTATCACCTATGCGTCATCGCGCAGCCTCTTAGCCCTTACCGTACATTCAATGTCCAGAGCATACCGCTTGATCGCCATATCGCACTGCCCCACGTCTGTCGCCAACTCCGCGCCGAAACCGCCGGCCTGAAATACGCGCTCAACATTCTGGAGATGCCGGAGTACAATCTCACAAGCACGCTGGTTGACCTGCCACGCGAGATTGCCGATAACGTCGAGTTACTGCGGATACAGTTTTGGAACAAAGCCAGTCCTGGGTTGGAAGGGGCCGTCGCGGGTCTGGCGGGCTGGAAGGGTTTGAAGAAGATTGTCCTTGTGCCTCGCCGATTCAGTTCAAGCTGTTCTCCTTATGGTGAGCGTATGCAGGCGTTGGGAAAGGAGTTACTTGAGGTGCCGCAGTTGGAGGTCGAGTTGGACGAGACAAATGATGGGTTTTGGTTGATCCATCAGGACGGTATGTGTTCTTCCAAATAACTCGAAAAAAGGATGCACAAGGATGGAAGTTCTTGGTCGGCGTTAGGAAAGGATACCCTCGGTGGTCCCGCGCGCGCAAACCACATCGTTCTTACGCTCCACGCCTCCTCTCACCATCACCGTGCAGCGCGCCTTCAAAGGCTCAACGGAAGGAACATCTGGGATGCTAGGGCGGTCAGGTCTATTTGAATACAATAGACCAACGTTTGGGTCGTCGAAGGCCGGATGGACGATATGGTTCGCAAGCATCGGGCGGCTAGTCCCCAGCTAAGACCACGTATCAATGTATACTAGAGATGCCTCGAATGGCTGAGCAAACTTTCTCTATTCAAACATATACAGATCGAATTTTATGCTACATCAAACCTAGACATTCTGCTCGTTGACGAAAAGACCTGCCATACCCATACCAGTACCAATGCACATGCTAGTCAACAGCACCTTCTTCTTCTGCCTCCTGCACTCGCTGAGACCGGTGACAATCTGTCGCGCACCCGTGCATCCAAGAGGGTGACCCAGCGCAATAGCTCCACCCCTGACGTTCATCTTCGAGTAGTCGATCTTCAGGGTGTCGAGGCAGTAGACGGCCATGGACGCGAAAGCCTCGTTGATCTCGATGAGGTCAATGTCATCGAGGGTAAGGCCGAACTTGGTGAGCAGCTTGGGAATGGCGACGGATGGGCCGATACCCATGATGCGGGGAGCGAGACCAGCGACGGTGGCGCCGACGTACTTGGCGAGGATGGGCTGGCCGAGCTTCTCGGCTGTGGAGCGCTTCATCATCAGGACGGCGGCGCAACCGTCGGTAAGTTGCGACGAGTTGCCGGCATGCGACCTGTCGCCGTGGGGCAGGAAGGCAGGCTTGAGCTTCTGGAGGCTCTCAAAGGTGGTGCCGTACCGGATACCCTCGTCCTTGGTCAATGTGACTTCCTTGGCCTCGCCCGTCTTGGGGTCCTTGATGGTGGTCTTGATGGGCGCAATCTCATCGTCGAACCAGCCCGCCTTCTGCGCGACCTCGGCTCTCCGGTATGACTCTGCGGCGTACTTGTCTTGCCTCTCGCGGGAGATGTTGAAGTCCTTTCCGACGTTTTCTGAGGTCTGACCCATGGGCTGCATGCAGTCGCATGCCTCTTGGTTCTGGAGGATCTCATCGACGAACGGCCTCTCGAGGCGGTCGCCACCCTGTGTCATGCTCTCTGCGCCCATTGCGACACCAATCTCGATGGCGCCGACGGCGATCTGGTTGGCAATGTCTTGTACGGCCTTCAGTCCTGATGAACAGAAACGGTTCAGCGATGAGCCAGCGGTTGTGTTGGGGAAGCCGGCAGCCAGCATAGCGGCGCGGACATAGTATGCAGCCTTAGCATCGCTGACATTGCCGCAGCAGATGTCCTCGACAAGCGCGGGATCAAGCTTCGATTGTTGAATGACAGCCTTCAGGGTCTTGACGAGCAGGCCATCGAGCGTGGTGTCCTTGAATCCACCCTTGTGGGCCTTTGTGAGCGGTGTGCGGGTGGCGAGTGTGATGACAACATCGTCGGGGTTCTTGGTGGTGCTGGAGGAGGATTGTCAGCGTCTCGTCCTGTGTGATAGCGTTATGGAATCAAAGCTCCATGCGGAGAAGACACGGGTGGCGGCAGCTTACATTGCCGATAACGCGCTTGTCGAGGGCGCGATCTGCGACACAATGGACTTGAGGCGCTCAGTCATGTTGAAATGTGATGGAGAGGATTGAGAGGGTAATTGAGTATGATCTAAGTCGTGAGAGATGTGAGAGTGATGTGCAGCTGGAAGATGCGGAGTGCGGAGACGGGGACTTTAACATCTTGTGGGGCAGCCGCGGTGTTTCTGACAACGTCCGAGAGCCTCGGCCCAAATCACGCGTCCGGCAATTCTTTCATTGCCAATCCAGCCTCGCGTCGCTTTTCGCCTCAACGCATCGAGGCCCTCGTACGATTACTGATATCCCATGTAAGACCCGTTGCCACGACAAAAAGAGTCCTGGGATAGTTGCGATGATTTTGCGGAAGACTGCTCGCATTGCATCCTCCCTTTGTCGCGCTGGCTTCCTCCGAGCCGCTTGGCGCGAACGCTGTGGATACCATACTTCGTATTCATTCGGCTAGAACAACGACAACTGTTCTTTGTAGAGTTCTATGGGTAAGAGCTTCATAAATTCAAGGTTGCTGTGAAATTGGTTGCTTTCTCAACTGGTATGAGAGCTTGGCCCCACCGTTTTGAGGAGCTATGGGCCTTTGTGAATTTCGAATCGTGCCACCGGTGGTACCACGGAGGTTGATGTACATGGTCGACGTCCTCGGGGGTGTAAGAATCGGGCGTGGATAAGTGCAGGTTGCGCCGTATTGAGCGGGGTGGCGTGACGTAAGATACACCTCACAAATCGCAAATAGCTCTAGCAGAAACGTTCCTATGTCGCGAGGGACCAAGCCGAAGTCCAACACACCAGTCGTGCCAAAGAAGCTTGCAGGACACACCTTTGTTGTACTTACCTAGAAGTCTTCCTCAGTATGGCCGACGCGACGAAATCAACCCTGCTCGATCGCGTCTTCGCAGCCAAAAGCACCGAGGAGTCGCGCAAATTGTACGACGAGTGGGCCAAGAGCTATGATGCGGATATGGCGGAACATGAATTCACAGCGCCTCGCCTAGTTGCAGAGGCAGTGGCACGAGGACTGAAGCTGAACCATTTGCCAAATCAAAAGGAGGCCTTGGCGAAGACTAGCATCCTCGACGCCGGTTGTGGTACAGGACTCGTGGGCATCGAGCTCGCCAGGCATGGTGCGAAGAAGATCGACGGACTCGACCTCAGCGAGGGCATGTTGGACATCGCACGCAAGACGGGAGCGTATGAAGATTTGAAGATCGCCGATCTTACGAAACGTCTGCCAATTGTGGACGGTACATACGACGCAGTGACTTGCTGCGGCACGTTCACCCATGGCCATCTTGGCCCTGAGCCGCTGGCAGAGTTCGTGCGTGCGGTAAAGACGAGCGGTATCGTTGTTGCTACCGTGCTTGACAGCCACTGGCAGGAGAAGGGGTTCGAGAAAGAGGTCGAGCGACTGCGCAGTGACGGTCAAGTCGAGGTGATGGAGAATGATCTCCATGCCTATCGCAAGGATGCCGGTGGTGGGAGAATTTTGGTCCTTCGGAAGGTATCAGGGGCGAACACTGAGAGGTGAGGAACGTTCCGTGTACATTGATTGATGTATATTTGCTGATACACATGTGTAGTACCTCGGTGGAATTGAGATGACCAAAACCTTCATTGACCCTTGACTGACCTTGGTGGCCTGATGCTGTATAGCACCATTTGAAGCGGTAGGTATAGTTCCTGAAAGTCACTCCCTGCTTCTCCTGCAGGCCGAGGGCTCGTACAGTAGGATAACGAATCGCTTGCGCTGTCCTTGGTCAATTGCGAGTGATCTCGCGGTGATCACCAACTGCTCGCGAATTGATGAGACACAATGATAAGGTCCTACAATGTGGTGTGAACTATGAAGAGTGATGATTCCAAGACAACTTGGCCCCCACGATTGTCCTGTCATGCTCCGAGGTTTGCGAGTATAATGCCAAGACGCTAGTGCCCACGAACAAATTACTGACTTCAACGTCACTTCGTCCCAACGCCGACATGCTGCACCATAACGCTCACATCGTATCGCAATGGCCTCGTCAAGGCATAAGGAGTCACTTCAAATGCCTCGTGGGGTCTCATGGGCAACAGATTACCGTTGCGCGGCATCACCTGCATCCTTCCTCTTCGTCACAGCACACATTGATCACACGTGCTGCTTGCTCTTTCGTACCGAGAACGTAACAATCGATTAGAGCGCATATAGCACATGTTTGTAAGAGTAGGACAAATGGCAACCTCATATAAACCTCGACAGAGCCGCTGGGCCAGATGTCGAGCTGCTCGTACTCGTCCCAAGGGGTTGCGCGACGCCTCGTACAGGCACGCAGTAGCTGGACGATCCAAATGCCCTGACAGACAACCTCGCTTTATATCATAGCAGCATTGCTCTTAAACTGGAATGTGGGCCTGTTCCTACGCTCCTGATCACCACCAAACCTGTCATCGAATCCGCAGCGCTCCAGTATCTCTGTCCACGGCGGCAGTCTCAGCTTGATATCCTCATCCACTCTTCCGTATCTCCGCCTGTTCCTCCAATGGCATGTCCAGCACACGCGCTGCATGCAGTGCTTTACGTCCCAGCAAGTCGCTTTTGATAGCAGCCACTCGAACACGATGCGTGACGCCATCGCCCCAATTCCGTCACCGTCGCTCGCTTCCATGCAGCTCCATGGCAACGCACATCCTTGCATTTGAGCGGTCGTTTGCTCCCAGCCCCGCGTAGCCCGTTATGGCTAGTGCCTATGCTGCCAGACTGCTCTTCCTGGTCGGACCTACCCAGGCACGGACACATTCACGTAAGATTGCCGCATGCGACGCGCTCATTGGTCAGAATGGCCTACATTGGAGCTCTCTCTGCTCGATGTTCGGCGTGCACAGCTAAATTCGTCAAAAAGCGCGGCTTATGTAATACCCCTAGCTGTCCGACTGCACCGTATACAGTCACAACGCGCTTCCTCACAATAGCGCCGCAAATATACTTGCAGCATTGAATTACACTCAACTACACCCCCATTCGCTGGTCGCGTACTTCATCATCGATACGACAACATCCACCGCCCATCCGGTATGTGGTTGTTCTCCTGCCCCTCAATCCTCTTTATAGCATTGTGCAAGGCTAACGCGTGCTGGTAGTGACAATCGTGCAAGCCAATCTGAGCA
>TARA_R110002003_G_scaffold155_6_pt1 | contig 11397 bp, 5 predicted proteins | sample TARA_R110002003 | Tara Oceans TARA_R110002003 (sample SAMEA4396441) | marine metagenome | biome: Westerlies Biome; feature: [SRF] surface water layer (ENVO:00010504); material: water (ENVO:00002006), including particulate matter (ENVO:01000060) such as... | depth 5 m | reverse complement strand
ACGATGTAGTACCAGGTCATGACTTTAACTGGCGGGACTTCATCGCTAGAGAAGAGTTGACAAGGTGAGGAGTCAACCCTTCAGCCGAGAGTTGCTTTGACTAAGATGCTGATAGGACGCTTCTCTGGATTTTCCTGCTCGACACTTGCTTTGTAATCTTCAACAACTTGCCACCTAGAATGGTGATCAAGGAGATGCAAATGCGCATGGCATATCCAGAGTCATGTTTCCAGGCCACAACGCCCGAGGCATGTGCTACAGCAACACACCTTTGCATGTCTCGAGCAGGCTCGGTCTATGAACTCTCGGTCCGCGACGCAGTAGAAGCTTTCTGCGCAGACAGCATATCCTCGCCCATGCGTTCGAGTCTCGCCAACTTGGGACCTCTCAACCTTTTCGTCATAAGTTCAGGTAAGCTCGACAACGCCTTCGCTCGTGGTAGGAGCACAAAAGCGATGCTGATCATGCACAGCGTTCCATATTCTCATCTTCCAGCATATGAACTCCTTCAGTGACATAGGACAAATGACTGCAATCCACAACGCCCTCCACAACTGGCAAAGCGTTTGGGAACTTTACAGTCTCGACTTCTCCACCGGACCGCCACACATGATGGTCGACAACGACATGTCGATTTTGGCACCCCAGGATATGTGGAAACGAGTTGGATTCATGCAGCACGCTGATGAGTTCTGTCTCCTTGCAGTTCTCATGAAGGACCGCATCGTTTTGAAAAGCGCGCAGCAACGACAGGAAGTAAGCCCGGACTCGAGTACTAGGGATCACGGCAGAATTGTAGACCCAGTGCTAAACGAGTACGACCAGAACACCATGCGCCAGATCAATGATCTTATTGCTAGCTTCGAAACTATTCAGATGCAATAGGCCATCCGCCAAGGACTACGGTCTCGGATTCGCTTCGTCTGCAATCCGTCTCTGCCCTCGAATCTCTTGGGCTTGACCTGTCTGTATGCGCGCACCAAGCCAAGTAATCACACCGACACCTGTTGTCAATAGGTGTCGACGTATGCCCTTGCATGCTCATCTGAACCTTGTATATCGTTGCGACTCCATCCAGGCTCCTCTCTCCAGATAAATTTTCACTGGCGCTCATTTCCCTACCTCAGTACAGTAACCTGGCCGATCGCGATCACATCTTCTAGGCCAATTTCCTTCCACCAATTCCGCATCGGCCCGTGATTATCTGATCCCACGTCGTCACCCGAATTCCAGCCTTCCGTCCAGCCCTCCGTCCAGCCCTCCTTCGCGTGCGCTTCAACTTGGATTCCAAGCTGCCCATCGAACCAAGCTCCCTATCCCCAAAGGCGTATAGTAAAGATGACACCGATCCCAAGGCGTATTGAGCCCATTTTGGATTGCTCTTAAGCTTCAAAAGGCCCTTAAGTATGCGCCAATCTTCGACTTCCTCGCAGTCGAATCGAAGATCAAGATCCGGGAAGCGGGCATGGAGGCGAAGTAATGGTAGTACCGAGATGCTAGTATCCTCATATGTCCAGATATACACTACTCCGTGCGCGTTATCGCCCGGAAAGAACTCTGCGACGTATGTCTCGACATGTCTTGGGAGCAACTCGACGAATATGCTGCGTTGATGGAGTGGAAGGAATTCCTTGCGTATCTGGCGACAGGCTTGCGTGAGACCAAGAGATTGTCGCTGGAATTTGGACCAGTTCGAGGTGCGTGCTGGCGCTCTTTGAAACTTCGGAAGAGAGTACGGCGGAGGGGAGAGGGGGACTGTGGTCTGCTGTGTGACGTGAGCGTAGATGCGGTTGCGGATTTCTGGATAGACCCAAAAATTAGCAGAGTTATCATAACAGTACGATTGAACTGTGCTTTACCTCCTGGAAGTTGTAGCAGTCTAGACTGCGAGACCCTCGTGTTGGCCTCATCCGTTAATGCCATTCTTAGAGCAGCCGATGGTGATGGCAGGAGACTCGGACCCTCTAACTCGTGAGGGCAGGTGTAAGTGTTGGCGTAGGTGAGAGCTTAAATTTTGGCGGAAGTAGCACGTGTTTGATGACGCACGCAGTCAAGGTGATGCGTCAGGTGAACGAGGGCCAATGACATCAAAAGCGCACGAACTCTCTCACACGACTTGAATATAACTCAGAGAGTGCTGGAAACTCTCAGCAGGTAATCCGGATTTCCATCACATCGACACCGTTCCTAAACTGATCACTTTTGTGTGCTCGGTTCACCCCAGACCACAAACGATCCTACACTGGAATGCCTGACCTCCGCTACCAACTCGTCCCAGGCCACATACGGCATCTCAAATTGTCCCATACCAATCCTCAATCTCCAAATAGCCGCCGCACCACGATGTTCCTGAGAGCGCGTCATTCGATCCACCCTCGGGTCCCATGGCATCCACTCCTTGCGCTCCGAGGGTTTGACGAAGATGCTAAGAGGGACCTCGGCCCCTAGGCAGTAGAGTATTCTCGAGGCTTCGTTATTGATGAACAATAGCCAAGCTTCATTAGCGTGAAGGCTGTGCCAGAGCTTGTAACAGATGTCTTGCTCGGCATCTTCCGGGGCGACAAGATTGGTCTTGACGAAGAGCTTGGGATAGTCACGACCTAATAGGAAAAGCGGTAACAGGTCGATTGGCTGCCCTGCTATGAGGTTCAGGCGCAACGAAGTATCCTCTGAATTGTTGAAGGTTCGGAAGTCATGGATGAAGGCGGGGATAAACCGGGGATCGATGACGTAACGGTGCCTGTGGGTGTCGTCCCAGGTACTCATTTTGCTTGTGTGAAGGAGAGAGGACCCTTGCGGAATCACGGGTTGCTTCAATCCGTTTTCGGGATTGCGCGTTTCTTTCGGAGCACCGGGCAGGATTTAGGTTGCCTTCACACTCGCAAAAGGCTGAATGCGATCTTCTGTATTGGCGATAAGCGTGAAGAGTACGTTTTGGCTTTTCTCAACTCACTTTCATGGAGCTGAAGCGAGCGAACGAGGTGGTGTCTGCTCGTTCCTCGAAATAAGCTGTTGATAGCAATGCTCCGAATCTGATATGCGATGATGTCGGTGTAAGAGATGCGTAGGGCTGCCGACGCACGTCAGAACACCTGTCATATCAGGAAGTCATTATCTAAAATGTTTAGGAGGTGATGCTTTGCACCGCGGCTACCATACTGTCCTTGATATGCAGTTTCCGCAATGAAAGACGCAACAGCCCCAGTGGCTTAGCAGTCGCAAAGACGCAGCAGCCACAATGATACAGGAACTGCCAATGATGAATCAAGCTTTCCTTCCGACAATATGTCCTCAACCCAAACACTTGCATAGTTCACAAGTTCCTCACGGTAAATCAATAGGTATCTGAACACACTCGATGAGCGGGCGCCCGCTGGTTCGTGGTGATTGACGTCAGTTACGGATGAATGATGGAAAGCCATAAATTCATAAAAGCATAGAACCTTGCCCTCTCATGCTATACATGGTGTAACAGAGAAAAGAAAAACAATGTGGTATAAAGCGTCCGCCCAACCCAAACGCCCGTTCAGTGAAGAACCTTCGATCCAATGTATGCCTCCCGACACCAAAAAAACATTAACCGATAAAAAGCTGTTACTTCAGAATCTTTCCAAGCAAACTCTTCAAGCCGCCAGACTCTTCCTTCTTCCGCGAGCTCCTATGCGTCCCGCTACTCCTCCTCTCCGTCTCGCTTCTCCTTGGCCGTGGTCTCTCCTCATCGTGGCCTCGTGTGCGAGGGCGATCAGACTCGTGGCGCCGGCTGACTGGCCGCTCTTTTTCGCTCACGGTGATGCGACGGCTCTTCGGGCGCTCATCCATACCCGAGACACGTCTGCTTCGACGACGCTCTCGGCGCTCAGCAGACGACGTGGAAGCGACGCCGACTTCTGCAGCGACGTCGTTCTCCAGAGGCGCAAATGATCTCAGCTCTGGTTCGGGCTCGACTACCGGATCTGGGTCGGGCTCGAACGGTTCTGGTGGTGGCGGCGGCAAAAAGTCGTCAGCAGGCGGGAGAAGAGACACTCCGCCGTCTCTGCCTCCAGACATCTCATGCTCTTTATGCCGAGCGGATCGTCGCTTCATCCTGCGATACTCTTCCTCTTCAGCAGCATCTTTGAAACGATGACGCTGACCATGAGATTCGCGGCGACTGCGATGAGGGCGCTCGGCGCGGTCGCGACTCTCATTTGACGACTGGTGGCTACTAATTGGGCGATCCTTGACTGTGCGTGTCCGAAGTGGTGTCCCCGGCATTTCAATCGGGTCGGTATGGCCACGCGCAACCGGCTTGATCGTCCTTGAGGTTGGAAAAGCTGGGTCTGTCTTTGAACGACTAAAGAGCCCCATGAAACTGTTTCGCTTGGTGGTCGGAGGAGGCTCGTGGGTGCTCGTGCGTCGTCGTTGTGCGCTTCGTGGTGAAGATTCTGCAGCCACGGGGGGTGGTGGTGGGGTTGTTGTTTGCGGTGGTGCACCATCTTCATCTTCCTCGAACGCACGCCGTGCCGCATCGCGCGGGACTTCTCGAGGCGGCTTGCGAGAAATATCGCTTGCTCCTTTCTTTGGTCTTGTCGCGGCGAGTCTCTCCTTATCAGTCCTTCTCTGCCTCCGTAGACGCCTCGCTTCCTCCTCGTCACGTTCCGCTTGCTCTGCTCTTTCGCTCTCAAGGCGTCGCTTCTCCTTCTCTGCCTCGTGCTGCTGCCGCCTTAGTTCGTGACGGACTCGTCGCTCTTCTGCTTTTCGCGCAATCCGCTCTTCCTCGTCTTGCTTCAGACGCTCTGTTTCCATCTTGAGACGTTCCTCTTCCGCCTGCCTCGCGGCCATACGTCGTTCGCGACGTTCCTGTCGTCGAGCTTCTTCCTCGTCCCGCAATCTAGCTGCCTCCTCGGCTTCTAAGCGTTCCTTCTCAGCACGGCGCTCGCGTCGTCGCCGCTTCTCGGCTTCCTCTTCCATGCCTTCAAGCGCCTGGCGCTTACTGTGCTTGTCATCAACTCGAGCCTCCCTGTGGCGATTTGAGCGATGATCAGGATACATTCTTTCTTTGCTACTGTTGCTGTTGTATTTTTCATCTCCGCGGTGGCGATCCTTCCCTCTCCCCGTGTCTCGCTCCGTAATGCTGTCTCGGCGTTTGCCCTTCAAGGCTCCCGCAGCTGCAATGACGCCCGCTAACGCGCCAAGCTTTGGTCTTTCCTTGATACTCGCTTCACTTTCACGCCTACGGCCAGAATGATGTTTTTCGCGGTGGGTGTGAGAGTGACGACGTCGTTGTTTCTCTCGCGGCGAAGGTGCAGCAGCAACATCATCCTCTACGGCAAAGTCACGTTCTTTCGGGACTGAGTGACCTGCGTCATTGGTGGTAGTGATATGCTCGGCGGGATCGGGTTGCTGGTCTCCGCCGATAGTATCTGCAAGTGAACGATCACCTGTGATATCATTTGCCACATGCGCGCTTGGCGCCTCCACTGCCACTGCCTCTGGTTGCACTTCTGTGACAACCTCGATCACCTCGAGCTGAGGCTCTGACGCTGGCTCTTGAGCCTGGAGGACTTCAGATGCCTCTGCTTGCGCGTCTGTGACGACCTCGATCACCGGCTGAGACTCTGATGGCGGCTGTTCAACCGGAAGGACTTCAGGTGCCTCTGGTTGCGCGTCTGTGACGATCTCTATCACCGATTGAGACTCTAATGTCAGCGCTTCACTCGGAAGGACCTCAAGCGCCTCTGCTGGTGTGGCTTCTTCGACTGCCTTCTCTTCCTCGTCCGCTAATTGAGCATCAGCCTCCGGCTCTCCAGGCGTTTCCTCCAGTTTGGCCTCATCAGCGTCGCCAGGAACGATGCATGACTCCTGCACTTGTTCAGGCTCATCCTGGTGGCTTGATGTATGTTCCGCGACTTCTTCTAAGGAGCCTTGCTCGTCGTGGCCTGCAATAGCGTTTTCACTCTCAGTCACAACCTCACTAGGTGGTGGGTTTGTTGTCTCTGCACTGGTGTCCGCAAGTCCGGGATCCGGTGGCGCCTCGACTTCGGGAATCACGTCCTCGACATGCTCAGTCTCGACAATCTCTGGCTGAGATTCTGGGATGACCTCGACTTCGGGAATCGCATCCTCGACAGGCTCAGCCTCGATCACCTCTGGCTGAGATTCTGGGACGACCTCGGCTTCGGGAATCGCATCTTCGACATGCTCAGCTTCGAGCATTTCTGGCTGAGATTCTGCCAGGGCCTCGATTGTCTCTGGCTGACATTCCGTGACGGCCTCGATCCCCTCGGGTTGAGATTCAGTGACAGCCTCGATCACATCTGGCTGGGATTCTGATGTCTCGAGCATCTCCGGCTGAGTTTCTGCGACGATCTCGGTTGTCTCTGACTGAGATTCCGCGACAGCCTCGATCACCTCTGGTTGAGGTTCTGTTGTCTCGAGCATCTCTGGCTGAGGTTCTGTGACGACCTCGATCGTCTCTGGCTGAGACTCTGATCTCGGCTCTGGCTGAGACTCTGGTGTCGGCTCTGTTACTGGATCGCTACCGGGCGTGACCTCCGCAGCCGCGTCGACCTCTTCTGGCTGTTCGATTGGTTCGCTAAGCTCGTTTACGGATTCGCTAGTTGGTTTGACCTCCGCAGCAGGCTCTACCTCATTTGGCTGTTGCGTTTCTTCACCAAGGTCGTTCTCGATTCCAGCAGGCTCTAATTCTTTTGGCTGTTCGGTGTCGTCGCTGAGCTCGACCTCAGTTGCCGCAGGCTCTACCTCTTCTGGCTGTGCGACTGCTTCAACTATCTCGTTTTCTGTTCCAGCAGGCTCTACCTCTTCTGGTTGTTGAATTGCTTCAACAAGCTCGTTCTCGGCTCCAGCAGACTCAACTTCGTTTGCTTGTTCGGTGTCGTCGCCGAGATCGTTCTCAATTGTAGCAGGCTCTAATTCTTTTGGCTGTTCGGTGTCGCCGCCGAGCTCGTTCTCGGTTCCAGCAGGCTCTACCTCGTCGGTCTGTTTGATTGCCTCCACAAGCTCGTTCTCGTTTCCAGCACTGGTAGCCGAGTTCGCATCATCCTGGACAACTGTCGGGCTTGAGGAGGGCTCCGGTTGCTCCGAAGTATCGACAGGTGCATCTGTCACATCCGCAATCGCGACCGGGGATGCAGGTAAAGATTCGACTGGAGCGTCACTGTGGTCAATAGGTTCGGCATCGGCCTCCGGATTCTCTTGCTGCTCAAGAGAAAGCTCAGTGTCATTTACTAGCTCCAGTGGCTTGGTTTCGGAGGGTAGAGGTGAGATTTCGGATTTAGACCCGTCGTCATCTCCAGGTCCAGACCTTTCGTCCGCGCTGATCTCCTCCTGAGGAGGAATCGGAACCTCAAGTGCATCGAGGTTCTCTTTGGTGACGGCGACATCTTCAGCCATCTGAGTAAACCGTCAGCCACAGATATTATGGCAATGCTAGGATCGAAGATTTGTCTACAAGGACAATGCGCGACAATTACTAAGTTGTACTCACCTCCGAAGTCGTAGTATCCTCGACCATGTCGGCTGCAGATATCTCTATTCCGACCTCTGCTACCTCTCTCGCGACATCATTCTGATTTGTGTCGACAGTATCCTCTGTGTGTGGTTCGATGTTCGCGACAAGGTCTAACGTGGAGGCGCTGGCACCACCCTCCGCCGTTGTTCCCTCGGAGGATGTCTCCTCGGTAACGTGACTCGAATTCAGCTCCGAGACGGTGTCCTGCGTTACAGGCGATTGAGCATCCACGGATAGCACTTCTGAAGACTGTTCATCAAGAGTTGGAGTTTCGTCTGCATTGAGTTAGTGCGACCGTGTCGGATACAATCTACGCGAAGAAATTTTTGAACAACGTGGGGATTATGTGCGTGTGAAATGAAAATGTTGGAAGCGATGAAAATGGTCGCGAGTGCGACCGGGCACACCGGGGACCAAAGATGTGTGCGACAGCTAGCGCTGGGCAAAACCACGCATGTTGCGATTTGCGGCAGATTACGTGCATGCATTGCAGCCCAAATGCAGCTCAACGGCCCTTACGCACGTGACGATAAGGCAGGCTGGCTGTTGTGTGCTGGCACGAACCTGTGTTGGCAGAGGCGGCCAATAGGGTGAGCCGCGGTGTCCAATCGGGTCGTTCATGATGCAGCGTTTGACGTGGCCCACCCAGCCTGAGTTGGCACATGCATCGCGCTATTGAAAGTCGCGCGGGGGCATCGAGCGATGCAAATGAAGCGAGCAAAAAGGAAATGTAAACAAGGACATTTCGCACATACCTGATGCTTGTGGTTCTGGGTCATCTGCGATTTCGGGCGTCACTGTCTGTGCGTCCTGCTCGCTTACCTGAGCGATGCCATCGGTCCCTGAGGTAGTACCCTGCTCGTCTACTTGCTCCGCTGGCGCGATGTCATGGTCATTTTCATCATTCTGGGGCGCGTCTGTCGTGATGATGGGCGCATCGGTCGGGGATGGTGGCTCCGGCGATTTCATTGCATCCTCCGTAGTGTCTGGAGCAGGAATGTCAGGCTGGCCAGCGTTGTCGGCAGGGCAATCTTCGTCCTGCTGTGTACTGATATCGTGCTCTGTCGCCTCAGTTGTGTGATCGATTGCTGTTGAGATATCCTCTTGGCTGTCGGGGTCCGTAGGCGCAATGAAATCCACTTCATCGGCTTGTGCATCTCCAACAAGTTCAATGTTGCTCATTGTGGCCGTGGAGATCTCCGTTTGTTGTGTCTGATCAGTCGCGCCATCCTCAGCTGCGAGTGGGGCAACTGCGGTCTCATCAACTTGCTCGATGTCAGGCTCTTGACTAGAGGTCTCAGTCTGATCAGTCTGATCATTTGCGCCGTCCTCAGCGAGCGGAGCAACAGCGGGCTCACTGACTTGCTCGATGTCAGGCTCTTGACTAGAGATTTCCGTCTGTTCGGTCTGATCATTAACGCCGTCGTCGGCTGCGAGTGGAGTAACATCAGGCTCATCAATTTCCCCGATGTCAGGCTCCTGACTAGAAATCTCGGTCTGTTCGGTGTGATCATTCGCGCCGTCCTCGGCTGCGAGTGGAGCAACATCGGGCTCGTCAACAGGGTCGATGTCAGGCTCTTGACTGGCAACAACAACCGCAGCTTCCGGCTGCGTCTGGTCCATTTCGGGCGTGGTGTCTTGAGCCGAGATGTCGCCCTGAGATTCTTGTGTCACTTGAGCATCCTCTCCCGATTGTTGCGGCTCGCCGGTGAGATCATCAGCCTTGGGAGATGACCTTGACGAGGCATCGTCGACTTGAGGCTCAGCATCAGGCGTGGCGTTAAACGGTGTCGCATCGCTCGTAGGCGAGGGCATATCCACGTCTTGCTCTGCGGTTGTGTCGAGCGGATCGCATGGGACGTCACCAGCGGGCTTGCGGCTGCTCTCCTCTCCAGTAGCTGGAGCTTCCACGACGACTTCTCCATTAGCTGGAGTTTCCACGACATCTTCTTCAGTGGCAACCGTTTCAGAGCTTTCGTCCACATCGCCGCTCGCAGAACTTCCCTCAATTGGCTCATCCCCATTCACAGCTTCTTTGATTGCGACATCTTCAGGCGTGACTTCCTCCTCTTCAGCAGCTGCTTGCTCGTCAAGTCCAGTGAGAGGCTCGGGATTAGGCAGACTCTCTTCCGCACTCGCCGCTTCCGCCAACGTTGAAGCCGCAGCAGCTTTGCCCTTCTTCCCCTTCTTTTTCTTCTTTTTCTTCTTCGAGGATGTCGTTGCCATCCCCTCTTCATCTGTAGCGGCTTCCGCAGGTGGACTGGCGATGGTCGCAGGCTCTTCTGAAGCTGACATGGTGCTATTTTGAGGTTCGCTGGCGGGAGCAGAGGCCTCGGGGATTGCTTCTTCGGACACACGAGGCTGCTCGTCTGAGCGCCGCTCTTGAGCCTCGTGGGACTCGCTCTGAGCCTCAACTTCGGCAATAGGTTCCGACTCCCTTGTAGATTGGATATTAGGTTCGGCTTCTTGCGCGGACTTAGGGTCCTCCTTCAGAGTTGGTTCATCGCCGGACGAAATGACTGCCTGCGTCACGGTCACTCCTAGACCATCCTCCTGGGGTATATTGTCGATAACTGTAACTGATGTTGGTTCAGACAGTTCCTCGATGGTCGTATCATCCACTTCTAGCGCGGGAGTAGCAGACAATGGTGATTCTTCGTTGATCATTTCGGAGGCCTCTGCAGCAGGTTCGTTGAGTGTGGACTGGTCTGACACAGAGTCGTTCGGGGAAGTGTCAGGAGCGGGAGGAGTTTCTATAGTGTCAGACTGATCTGACTCAGCCGCTTCGGCTTTCGCTTGGAATGAGCTCTCGGATTCGAGAGTTGCTTCACCAGGATCCGCCACATCGACCCGTATCGGCTGCTCAACATCGATTGTTGGAGCGGCTGCAATAATGGCCTCATCGACGTTTTCCGAAATGTTACAGGACTCCTGCCCATGTTCAGGCCCGTCCTCGTGGCTCAACGTACGTTCCACGACTACGTGCAATAACGATTGCTCGTCGTGGCCTGCATCAGCGCTCTCAGGCATGACCTCACTTGGTGGGTCGCTTTCAGCCACGACCTCACTTGGTGGGTCGCTTTCAGCCACGACCTCACTTGTCGACTCGCTCTCAGCCACGACCTCACTTGGTTGGTCACTCTCAGGCACAACCTCAGTTGACAAGTCGCTCTCAGGCACGGCCTCAGCTGTCGACTCGCTCTCAGGCACAACCTCACTTGGCGGGTCGCTCTCAGGCACGGCCTCAGTCGTCGAGTCGCTCTCAGGCGCAACCTCAGTTGACGAGTCGCTCTCAGGCACGGCCTCAGTTCTCGAGTCGCTCTCAGTGACGATCTCACTGGGTAGTGGGGTTGTTGTCGTTGTGCTCTCGGCGACTGCCTCTTCGACGGCCATCTCTGCAACCTCCACGACAACTTCGTCCGTCGAGGGAGAGTCCTTGCTTTCATCTTCTGCCTCGCTCAGCAAATTGGGATCTGCGTTTTCACTCAAACCCTCGCAAGGCTCTGTCGCGTCCGTAGTAGACGCATCGACTTGTGGAGGCGGTGGAGGCGGCAGAGGCGGCGGAATTGGTTCATCTTCCACTACAGCACGGACGTGTTCGGCAGTGTGGCTGTTGTCATCTGGCTCAGTGGCCGTGCTTGGCTCGCTCAGAGGCTCCTCGGGAGGTTGCAATTGCTCCTCCACAGCAGCTTCTTCAACTTCCATTGGCGTGTCTTCGAGGGGCGGGGCAGGTGGGGGAGGAGGCGGCGGAGGCGGCGGAATTGGTTCATCTTCCACTACAGCACGGATGTCTTCGGCAGTGTGGCTGTCGTCATCAGGCTCACTGCTCTTGCTTGGCTCGCTAGGAGGCTCCTCAGGAGGTTGAACTTGCTCCTCGGGAGGTTGAA
>TARA_R110002003_G_scaffold103_2_pt1 | contig 11400 bp, 15 predicted proteins | sample TARA_R110002003 | Tara Oceans TARA_R110002003 (sample SAMEA4396441) | marine metagenome | biome: Westerlies Biome; feature: [SRF] surface water layer (ENVO:00010504); material: water (ENVO:00002006), including particulate matter (ENVO:01000060) such as... | depth 5 m | reverse complement strand
TGTTCGCAAGTTTTGGTGAGGAATCAGCCAATCCGCGGTGGGCGTCTTTTTGGGCAGCGCGTGCGTGGGGAGTCTGCCACCATGCTCGCACGGCAACCACGCGTTTTGCTCGTGGCACACGCTCAGCAGCTCTTACCGCAACTTTTCAAGGGCTGCCGTGCCTCATGCCAGGCATTCGACAATCTAGATGCCCTTTCTTGTTGGATGCAGTAAAATTTATCTCTCATGCCGCTCCAGATCCCAAGCTTGCTATACATCAGTGCCTGAAGCACCGCCAACACTAGCATGGCATATGTGCTGTCCCTCCGACCTCAAAGTCCCTTCAAGCGATCCTTCAGCGACAATCCCTACCTCCAATCCGGCTCTCCAATCAAGGATCCTTTACTTGTCCCTCTCAGCGACATCACAGCCCGTAACGCGTCTGCTTGCTCTCTGTACTCGCTGGGCTCGAACGCTAGCAGTCCTTGGGTTCATCGGAACGAGAACACCCCGCCTCTGGCTTCTCAGTCTCTACTCAGCCTGCTACCAGTCAATAATAACGTCCAGGACCTCCGGAAGCGAGCCAGTGGCGTCAGCCGGCCGGTGCCGACCTTTTCGCGAACAACTGCTCCTGCCAATCCAAACTCCAGAAAGAGCAGAGCCATATATCATGTGCCTGAACTTTCCACCAGCAGCGACAGCTCAGACGGAGTAATGGAGGTTGACGATGGCCATCTGGAAGAGTCCGACTTGCTTGGTCTCTATGAAGCCATGCATGTGCCCTTGCCAGAGACGCGATTTTCCGACAACAGTGGCGACGAGCCAACAGCAGAGCCAGCACCACTGAACCACGTCGATACCACTGTCTCACAACCCTTCCGTCGGTGGATGAGTACTTTGCGGCGTCGTCACCTTGAGCGTCGGAAGAGGTGGCATACGGGAGCCCCTCGTCTATCGTTCGATCTCGAAGATGGCAACACGGATGGGACGATACCGTCAAATCACTTGCACGAGTCCATATGCAGGATGTCCGAGTCAATAACCTCTTCCATTGGGATGAAGACTGCCTCTATGACTGTCGGCAACACAAGCATCGCTCTACGCTCAGATGCCGGGTAGGTAGAAGCAGCCACTACTCCGGCGCCAGAAGGTCCATGGACAGCCATCGTGGCACGCTTGGGCCCATTATCGACGAGAGCGCATGGCTCCGGTCACTCCAACGCCGAAAGATTGTCGAAGAGCTGATAGTCTCAGAGGAAGGCTACATCGCCGACCTCAAAATTTTGATAAACGTATGTCATTAGAATCTGTACGCACTCGAGACACTGAGGGGAGCCTGCCACGACACGACTTTCACCGGAGCTAGACATGAACTACGCTCGAGAAGCAGTACATTTCGAGATAATCTCTTCTGTAAGTGATTGCTAACAGTATCGCGCGAATTGACGTAGGCATGATGAAATTGTGCAATTGTGTTTTGAGTGATCGTCTCTAGCATTCGAAGACTCTAAATCTACCCAAAAGCCAGTGACTTTCCTCATCCCTCCTCAACAAAAGAATGAACACTGTCCTTAGTTCGTACCTTTGCTCAAATACCTCAATAAGACGCTTCCCGAACGTTTTGCTGTGGAGTCCCATCATCTTTCCAAACTTGTCGTCCAATTCCAGATAGGTATCGCTCCGGAAAGTGACGAGACGTTGGTACTCTGTCATCCGGACAGAGCGTGGTGTACGCACAACCATAACTTTCCAAGGACAAACCATACGTTTTGACCCAACAAATCCAGCATCGCGCGAGTATATATAGAACAAGGCAAAACAAAACTATAACTCCAAAGGCATCAAAGTGTTCTGGCTGGATGAGGCTAAGCCAGAATACCGACATTACGACTTTGGCAACTATCGCTACCACCTGAGGTCCAGCGTAGTCGTCGCGGTAAGATAGGGCGATGAGTGAGTTGCTAGGAGCTGATGTGCAGCCCTGAGGGAGGAGGGAGATAAGTATGGTGCGCATTGGGACCAGCGGTACAGGCGGCCCCTGAGCGGGCACATGAGCGTGCGCACGACTGAGGATGCTTTGTTGCTTCAAAGGCTGCTAAAAGCTGTAAACGAGATTCAGGAGGAGGGGTGGCACAGCTGCAGCGGTTGCAAGCGCCCGGCTCAACCTCAGATAAACAATGTCCGATTACCGTGCACTGCAGCAAATAACCCGTAAAACAGTACCTCAATATCTGGTTGATCGGACAGGAGAACTTGTTGTCAACGTCCTATGGTCGTATGTGAAAGAAACGGTGCAATAGCTGCAATATATTGGGCACGAATGTGGCCTCGCTTAGGCGCGCTAGCGCGAAACTTCGTAGGTAGCAAAGTTATCTAATGAGAATTCTGCATACGCGACTAGATGTAGCAGTAACGCCGTCCTTGGGTCGCGTATGGGAGAATCCATTCATTCCCGGTGGTAGTTACCCAAGCGTCGTGACGTCACCCATGGCCTTCCAATTGCCGAGCCGCACAGCACCACGACACCGATAGTCTCCTCACTTCTAGCGGCGACGTGTGACTTTCAGGAAACGCGGGGTAGACTATGGCGAAACTATCCCGAGCCTTCAATCCGAATCCAATCGCCGCCCTTGTCTCACGCGTAGGTCGTAGTTGCGTCCATGCAAAGTTATCCAGGCATGATCACACGAAGCTGTCATTCAAACTTAGGTTATTACGAACGCCAAACACAACCTGGGGATTGTGTATTTACAATGAGTGCTTTGCGAGGACGTCCCAACATGGTTGCGTTCAAGATGATCGCGACATCGCTCTGGTGCGGACACGGCATGCTTTATTATCGTCGTACCGCGCGGGATCGGCGTACTTCTCGTACCTCAAATGCACGCTACTGCACGGTGTCAAAGTAATGATCCTCTTCCGAGAGATCATCATGGCTGAATGACTGGCCCAACGTACCTTAAGCTGGCTCGACATCAAAGCGGACTAATTTGGCGCGACCTTTAAAGGCCGTGATGCGTGCCCATCATCCTGTTGCGCAAGCCTCCGAGAAGCTAAGACTTCTGTCAACATGGCCTTCCTTCGTCTCGTGACATTCGTGCTATTTTGGTCAACTGTGATCACCGCGATCCCTCCATCACAGCCATTCAAGAAGGTCCTGGGAGCCAGGCAACGTTCTCAGGGCACATTGGACGTTGATCTTGGATATGGTGTCTATCAAGGATATTCGAATGCGTCCACGGGTATTAATACGTGGAGAGGGTAGGCCGACAAGCACCCGCACATCTAATCCTAGACTCACCAAAGCATAGCATTCGATTTGCAGCGCCTCCCACCGGACAACTGCGATGGCAGCGACCAGAAGCTCCGACCATCAATCGCACAACAATTCAAGCCCGCACTTATGGTCCAATGTGTAATCAGATAGGCCCTACCTCACCAACAAGTTCCAGTGGAGTCAGTGCCACCAATCCCATGGTGTCAGAAGATTGTCTGTTCCTGAACGTCCAAAGCCCAGCCAACGCGACCAACCTGCCCGTTCTTATATGGATACACGGAGGAGGCTACGGAGCTGGATCTGGTCGCCAAGACTTTTCTGACTTGCTTACCACGAATGAGAACAGATTTGTCGTAGTCTCGATTCAATATCGGCTTGGCCCATTTGGATTTCTTGCGTCGGACGAGCTATACAGGCGGGGTGTCGTCAATGCAGGCTTGTTGGATCAATTGTTCGCTCTTCAGTGGGTACAAGTAAGTTTTCCGTTGTCTCTGCGAAGCCCTGATGGTTGCTGATTAAAAAGACATACATCCGCGAATTTGGCGGCGATCCGTCCGCGGTTACCATCTCTGGAGAGAGCGCAGGTGGAGGCTCTGTCATGCTAATGGACATGGGTGAGTTCAATCTCGGCACGGGACACTCTTTGGAAATTCAGCTGACGAGAGTCCAGCGTATGGCGGATCTCTTGGAGACTCCTTATTTCGAAACAGCATTGCTGCCTCTCCATATCTTCCCAAGCAATACGACTACAACGATTGGGTGCCTTCTCAAGCATATTATGCTTTCGCAACTAAGGCTGGATGCTCACTAGGAGGCTACGGCAACGCTTCCCAGACGCTCTTCGCTTGTTTGCAGTCGAAAGATACTGCCGCGCTTCAGAACGCTTCTGTTGCCGTAACAGCTAGCGGGACTTTCGGAACCTGGGCCTTCTTACCTGTGACCGATGGAGTTTTGGTACAGAGTGTACCGAGCAGCCAATTACTCAAGAAGCGTGTCAATGGTCGGGGCTTGCTGGTCGGTAACAATGCGAACGAAGGACCATCGTTCACGCCGCAAACCATCACATCCGAGTCATCTTTACTCTCTTGGCTGCAAGACGTTTTGCCTGAGTTCAGTGACGATGCGCTTGCAAAAACTTTGATCTATTACCCCATTAGCAACACGCTGAATAGTTCCAAGTTTGCAACTTCTGGAGATTCCGGACCCAGCGCGCTCGACCAAAGCTCAATAGCTGCAGGGCAGCAGCAGCGAGCAAACGTGAGTGCACAAGTGTGATTCCACATCATGCAAACCTGACTTTCCACAGAATATTTACGCCGAATTGACCTTTGTTTGCCCATCGTACTGGATGGCGGAGGCTTACTCTGGCCAAGATCGGACTTCTTATAAGTACCAATTCAGCGTCCTTCCAGGCACGCATGGATCCGATGTTCAGGCCTACTTTGGACCACTGGGCCAGGTACCATATCTTAGCGCCGACTATCAGCGTGCTTTCATGAGTGAGTGTGACCACATACTACCAAACATCTACTGACGGCTCGCAGAAATATGGGGTAACTATGTCACGGCTTCAGATCCGTCTATTTCGAACGAATTCGCGGTAGGATCGTCAAACTCGTCGGCGTCCACAAACGCGGCGTCGAGCTGGCCCGCGTTCTCGGCGTCTGCTCCCTACCAATTGAATCTTAATCAGACAGGGGGTACTTTAGTGGCGGGATCTTCAACTGTACCCTCGACTTACTTGACCGGTCCGAGCTTGCGAAACAACTTTACGCTAGCAAATGCGTATACGTGGGAGGCTGGTCGTGGAGCTCGGTGCGACTTTTGGAGGAGTGTGGCCCCTGTGATACCAGCGTAATGGCAGGATCGCGGTTTTTCGGGAGACTTGTGATGATTGATGCTCTCGAGTCACCTCACTCGGGCGTTTGCTGTGGTGGCAAATGACATTGTTAGGCGTGAAAGTCCGAGTCGCGACATGGTGTTAAGTGAGCATCATTCACAAGCAGCATTATGCACTGAAAACAGTAGCTTCCCTTCACATATAAAACACAGGTGCTCCTTTCTCTCTCAATCTTCATCCTCTCAAAACATCCACTATCAAGTCAACCCCTCAACCACCATCGAAACTCCTCAACCCCGATTACAGCCCCAGACAACAGGGAACATATCTCACATCAAGCTTAAACATGTCTTCATCAGGCAATACCTACACCCTGGTTAAGGGTAAGACCGACAAGACATCGGCTAAGCCAGCTCACACGAAGGCTGATCGCTTGTTCACGTTCCGTGCCCTTGGCCGCAAGAAGCGTGCGGCGCTGGCCACAGGGCCGGTCATCGAGCTCGTTAGCCATGATGGCCAAGAGGTCGTCACTCAGATGTCCCTTCGTCTCTTTGACGCTCTCTCAGAGAAGAAAGATCTGGTCAAGGAGACTAAAGGCGTGCATCGCATCTGGTTGCTGACCGACACTCTCCCGGTAGCTGTCAAGACTCTCATTGCCCGAGTCAATGAGCTCACGAATCCCGATGTCAATGTCCTCCCCATGGAGTCTACCGGCAATTTGCACAAGGATATCCACATCGCCTCTGCCGCCGACCAACTTGGCCTGTCTGCGTACACTCAGCGCATGCTCAACGCCCACTGGCAGCGTCTCAAAACCACCATCCCCACAAAGGCAGATGTCGATGTCATCTGCAGCATCGACACCGCGCTCGGCAACAAGATATTCAACATTGTCTCGCACGATCTCGCTAAGCTCTCCTGGGATGGCAAAATCCCCAATCCCACTGCTTTCCAGGAGTACCTTAAGACCAACCACCGCTTCTACACCGCCGTGAATGAGCATTTCGCCAAGTGGGAATCCAATGCCGAGGCCTTCGCAGCTCGCGAGGCGCGTCGTCGCCGCCGCGAAGAGCAGCAGTGGCAGGCGGAGGAGCGTGCTCGGAGCGTCGCGATGAAGGAGTCTCAAAAGCGTGCTAGAGAGCATGTCAAGTTCGAGGCCATCAAGAAGGAGCAGGCAGAGCTTGGTCAGGTCGTGCGCGAGAAGATGCGCCACGCGGGTAGCAAGTACACAGCCAAGGAGGCACGGTTCATCTACAACTCGTCTGGAAGGCGTGTTCCCGTCACAGGTGGTGGTTAGATTTCGCGCAGCGTAAATCTCTCCGTAGGGTGTGTCTCTAGTACAGTGGCTGATGGCAGGCGGCACGTTAGTATGCCCCAGCTTACTTTCAGCTGCAGGTTCCTCTCTTAGGTATACGTGGATAGTTTCAGGAAACATCAATCAACTCGATAAAACAATTCTCATACGATACTGCTCTCTTGATGTGATGTGATATCTGCGACCGCCCCTATCTGTTAGCGCACTGGTCATGTCATGTATAACAAACCGCGCCCTCATGTCAGACCGAACTGTCGTCAGATTTTAAGACCCAAATCCAAGTTCATAGACGCGTTCAACTTCAGAGTTACTTTACGAACATGCTCGTTAGCTTGTACAAACCAAACCTTCTGCGTCATCATGGGTGTGAGATGGGTACATCTTCAGCCACTCCTGTGGTATACTCCATAAGCAAGTTTCATAAACCAGGCTGAATGTAACCAGGCACGAGATGATTCAGAGGTTGAGAGAAGATTGAGTAGTGTCAAGCTTTCAACTGTTCCTGTGGCGGACCTTCTGCTATCAGTCAAATAAATCATGGGCGAGCTCCATCACGCAGGTGCCTTCGCACCAATCCTGCGCGTCAGGGTCTAGTACCGCAGATCAAATCTATCATAACAAGATAGTTCCTGCTTTCGTCATAACTGCAACCTGTGGCGTTCGTTCCTCTGGTAATCGCCTTCAACCTGCCTCCTCATCCTATATCCCTTGCCGTGGTCCAATTAAGAAGACTTTTTCTTCGAGGATATTGAGAATAGCTCGCCTATAGCGGTTGCCGGTCTGTGTAACACTAAAAGCTAGAACTAGTTCAGATTACCTCAACGTCATGGCTTAAATATCTTTCACAAGCTCCCGAGGTCCTGAGCATAATTACCATCAGGGATACGTTGAACGAAGCTGAACCAATAATCTAATCTTGCGTAATATATCAGCATTGTATCATTTTTGTAGTTCCTCACTTCGATGCGAGTATCGCAAATTCAATGTTAGCAGGGAACGTCGTATATACGCACAGGATCCTCCAAGCTTCTTGTACTCCAAGCTAATTAATCATTGCATCCGCATTTGAATCAAGTGTTTTCAATAGAAGTTCTAGACGTAGCACAGTAAAAGGATTGGTTGTGTGACGCTGAGAGTGAGCTGCAAGGTCAGCTGTATGGTAAATAGTGTTACATAAGGCGACGAGAACACGACACAATACATAAAGCAGATAACATAGTAAGACTGGTCCAGCTGGGACATCTCAAGAAAGCATGAGGTATCTGATATTTTGGCTCCCTGAATAGAAGGTACAATCTCCAAGAAGCTCTAGAATAACGAGGAGTCGATGTATACTTGTTATGTTGTCATGTTATTGTTCACGATATCTTGTCCACGATCTTTTGTTCTTACGGCCTGCCCCGTCCATTATCATGACCACCATACCCTTAGACTCTGCATGTGCTTGCACCCGTTCAGTTGGCGGTCATCCCAAACTCGGTCTTGAGTTCAGTCGTGTATGTTCCATCAACTGCCTCTAACTATCCGCACACTCAGTACTTGATAGCCTTACGCTGACCGTCGCCCAGGCGCTGAAGCTTCTGAGCTCAGGCAACTTCGCACCAGTGTTCTTGTTGACGATATTGCGGAGATGGTTGTAGGTTCGGTGATGGGTTGGCCACTCGGAAATGTGGGGGAGTGTCACATTGCCGCGCTTGACTAACACGTCAATGACCGGGATGCTGTGCTTGTGGATAGCTACATCAACAGGGGTGAGCCTGTCCTTGTTGAGCGAGCGGATGTTGGATGGAGCGGTGATGTTTGGGTCAGCTCCGGCATCGAGCACAGCCTTTACAGCGACTGCACGTGCAGAGCGTACAGCCACGAAAATGGGGAGGGTGAGAATGCCACCCTTGTCGAGGTCATTGCCAAGACGAGTGAGCGCGTCGTGGATCATAGCGGCACTGCCCAAATCGCATATCACATTGAAGTGCTGTCGTACCAGCATCGTCTTCCCTCCAGGCTTAAAGTCCATCAAGCGTCGGAGATGGTCTTCTCGATTCCCAGCGCCATTTGCGTAGTACCCCAGGCCTCCAGTGGCAACTTGGAACCAGCAATCGAAAGTCCCCTTGTCTGGACGTGGTAAATGGTCTTGGTAAAAGTCTAGCAAGCTCTGGAGGCCTTCCACATTATTGTGGCGCATCGCAACATTGACAGCGCTGGCGGTATCGAAGCTGAACTCTTCTTGCGATGCTTGCACGTGCCGGCGGCGATCCATCGGAGCACTGGGGTCTTGTAGGGGCAGAGACTTCAGATACTGGAATATCGAAGCAAGCAACATCTTATCAGCGCCAATCAGAGCAGCCTCGAAGGGGCTGAAATTAAACCATGGCCTTCCTTGGCACTTCTCGATCGTGGGAAAGATCCTGAGAAGGAGTTCGTATGAACCAGTGGCTAGTGCGACGATTGCTTGGTCCTGGCCGTCCAACTCAGCCCCTACCCAATCGTGCCACGACGCCCAGTTATCATTGTTCGTATGCTGTAGGCCGTAGACAAGACTCCAACCGCCCACATTCTCCTTCAAGGCCGTGCAGATCTTTTGCGTGATCATTTTCTGTTGATCCTCGCCCTTGATGTCCAACTCATGTGTAGTCCAGTCAATCAACTTCTGGATTTTGTCAAGCAAGTTCTTGTTGACATCGAGCGGGAGCTGAAGTCGAGACACCAGGTAGCGGTCAGCACATTTCTCGAGGAAGCGACGGTCATAGTGGCTATCGAAGGCTGCGACAGGGCGCTTCGTCAGGACTTGGTACTCAATTTCAGACGCAAATATGCGGTAGATGGCGCGTAGCTTCCATACACCTCAAATACCAGCAAAGTCAACCAGATCATGCGTAATCTTTTGGAATAACTCTGGAGGGAGATCGAGCAGGTCCATGATGGAGGTGGTGTTAGAGTTGCCGGGGTTCGTGTTGTGGGATGCTCGTGAGAGATCGCGGTTGAAACACGATGACGTGAGAGCTGGAGTGCTACGATGAGGAAGGGCCTATGTTGCTTAGCGGTAGGTGCAAACAGGTTATGCTGACAGGCGCGATGTGCGGCGGTGATCGTGGCGCACCAAGGCAAACCGCGTGTGTGGAAGAGGCGTTGACCCAGTGTATGCAAATTTGATCGCGCTTTTCCCCTGCGGCAGGAGGCACGGTCACTTCTGCGGCCAGCGAGCATCATGAGGTAGGTGATACTCAAGATGCACGTGACTTGTCGATTTCCACATATCATATATTGCTGTCTCTCACTTGACGTCATTGCAATAGAGCTCACACTTGCGTGTTCCGCGGATACAGACTCTTAAAACACGTTGATGTACGACCAGTTCATCGTAAAACAATCACACAATCTAGAGTACCGCGTCGCGGTTCTCACGCGCAACAAGGCGATCAGCAGGTTCTTCACGTCCATGGCGATCAACTCGGTCCGCACTTGGAGGTGGCATAGCGCGCAGCCTATGTCGCGTCTGTAGGCAAATGTAGAGTTGCGAGGGTTTTCCAAATCTGTGCGAGAAGCCGTCGAGATGAAAATAAGGATGACGTTTTGAGGGTGACAGACACTAAATCTAAAGTAGCCTTGACTACGGTACGGAAGCCTTGCTTGGCGCTAGTCCGCATCAAGTCCCTTGAACTTCTTCAGCTTCCCAGCGATCTTTCAGCTAGTGCCTCCATTCTTGTCACCGCAAGTTATGAATCAGTATTGAGTACGATCCTTTCAGCCGTTGGGTTGCAGAGCATCCCCAGATGACTGGCCTGTCTTTGCATCGGCAGAACGCAACATGGTGTTGCGTTGAAGGGATGGCGCGTAACGTCCACCTCGTACTACAACCACACTTACGTATCAATCTGTGGACGCCCATCTGGCTACATGAGTGTGGCCGATATCGTACGACCCCAAGGCATAATTAGCACCATCGATACCACAGCGGCTCATGTCCACGAACCCCTCGGCGAGTTCTCCATCAGCATTGCAACGTCCGCTCGGCCGCATTTCCGGGCCTGGAATCTATCAGCCCTACTTGTGGCTGTGTCGTATCTTTCGCCAGCTACATGTCTGTGTGGCAGGGTCAGTGAAAGACATCCCTACCCGTTTGCGCCGCGCCAATGCTTATCACACGCGCGGCTCCTATCTCCTATCGCATATCCTTCACAAGCTCATTGGTTCGTGATGCGTTTGCATACAGCCCGCAATGCTCCGTACCTTGCTCAGGAAAGTCACGTATATAAGATCTTCATGCCCCGCCATCGATTTCGATATCTGCGCGCGAACACCTGCTCTTCGACATGTACCATAGTTCACATCCGAGACTAATTTCATTCCCTGCAGGAGCTATATAACAAACCAGGACGTCACGGACCGATCTACAGCAGAAGTTAGATCACGCATACGAGCTTCTGCTTTCATGTGATCTGAGATATCGCGACTGCTCCAGAAAGTAAGCTCGCTCACTTCCCGCCGTTTCTCAAATTCATGTGCCACGATTGATGATTCATCGACAGCCTTCTCAACTTACAGGTATCATGATGCTACTATTGGATCTGCCACCCGAGCTGTTCGGTCTGGTCATGCATCAGATCTCGTGTAGCGCTTCGCCAAGCGAAGCATGGCGGCTTCGTGGGGTTTGCAGTCAGTCTTAGTTCCTGTTTCAGGCGTCTGGTCGCTAACGGAAGCAGAGACCTTTCGATCCGCTATCGAGCATGAAGTGCTAGAGAAGTCGTACCAAATCACCTTCAACGAACCCGTCGATCAAGTCATCGTTCTGAACCACCTCCACGACATCGCTTACATGATGTGTCGCGACCCCACCCGTCATAGATTCAAGCCAGAATTTGTCAATGCATACGCGCGTATGCTCAATCAGCTGGTTCTGGTCAATGACGCTGATTTTGAAGCCCTCGCCGCCCAGCTTGGTCGTGGGCTCAAGATCATTCTCGGCCCCGGAAGTATAACAAACGCATTGTT
>TARA_R110002003_G_scaffold187_2_pt1 | contig 11401 bp, 15 predicted proteins | sample TARA_R110002003 | Tara Oceans TARA_R110002003 (sample SAMEA4396441) | marine metagenome | biome: Westerlies Biome; feature: [SRF] surface water layer (ENVO:00010504); material: water (ENVO:00002006), including particulate matter (ENVO:01000060) such as... | depth 5 m | reverse complement strand
TCAGAAGATCGCCTAACCTTTTCTGGTTCTGGACTTTTGACCGGAGTCAATGTGGTGTAGAAGTTGGCGGCGTCGCCTCCTTCGGCGGACATGATGACGACGCTGATGCTGAAAAGAGCCGCAATCCCATTCGATTGGGTCTCAACCCAATCTCACTCTCACAAGGCTTTTTCGACAAATAAAAACAGAGTCGGAATCTTCATCGGTCCGCGTAGGTATCGTCGGTTTCGTGGCTCGGTTAACTCCAATCGTGATTCATCATCATGCTGGAGAACGGGCTTTGTCATGCACTGCGCGAGGCTTAGCTCACAAGCAATATAGAAGCGGAGCTAAAGTTATCAATAGGCTGCAAGAAGGATACTCTGTACGATTGGAGTTGCAGATGTAGAGACGCTGGTAGCCAGATCTTGATGCCTTCAAGCTGCAGACGGGCTGTCAGACAGGGTCTGAATGCACTAGTGCCATATAGGAAGGGACCAACGCGTCCCTTTCTCCCCAACACTGGCAACGCAACTGTTGCATTACAACGACTGGACGCAAACTGCATCTAAATTGCATCACACATTCAACGTCTCATTAAGCCAAAAGCATGGTTACGCCTTATCCGAGCGCGGATATCGCACCGTTTTGCGAAAGTGTGGGGTGGTGATTCCGCGGTCTTAGGCCCAGTGGCACAACGGTAGAGCATGTGTACATCCTCGTCACCTACAAAGCTTCGAAGGAGACTTTTCATCAGCATAAATAATGGAGTACCAAAGGTCCCGAAATTTTAGATAGCCAAACCGTGTTGTCAACGCATCTCCGTCGGGAAACCCCTGCTGCCCGCCTAATGATCTGTCAAGTCGCAGGGCGCGTCTAGCGTGGACAAGGTACACGTTCAGTGTTCACACATATTGCACAAACCTGCCGCATGCTGCCTAAGTCTGAACCTCTGCTTTCATCCCTCTATATTCGCAACAGGTCATCCTCCGACACGAGCTCACATCTACACTATCGAAGCTATACCTGTCAATATTCACGCTCAACGGTGCAAGAAGCGCAACGGCTACGAGGTCCTCAAGGCATTGCTAAGCTGAATGACATTGGCAGGTGGTGCGCAAATTCCCGCGCGGGGATTGGACTCGAAGTGGTGCAATGATTCATTCGCAACGTCGAACGCGCCCTTGATCAAGCAAAGGTCAGGTATACGTTACTCGTTACATTAATCTCTGGTCTCAAAGAAACTCCCTCCCGCCTGTGTATTTAGCACAGCCAGAACCAGAACTTCTCAACGATGTTCTTAGGGATCTGTTCAGGCCAGACCTCAGCATCGAGCGCAGCCTTGCCACTCCAGATGTCAGCCTCCGCTGGCTTGACCACCTTCGTACGCTTGAAGACCTTCCAGAATATGAACAGGAGGAAGTAGATCAAAACGCCGATGTACGCCGTGAAAAAGCTGGTCAACTGATCGGGTCCCCATGGGGTCTGGGTGAAGACCTTGAAGCCGTTGAAAATGATGATCAACGTGAAGTAGACCATGGCGGTATAAGCAATATACGGCGCCCACTTTGCCCGGAAGACCAATGTGCTCCGGTCGACACCCTGAGCGGCGAGGGCCCTGCGGAACCCGAGGTAGGCGAGGATGATCGAGTTCCACGTGAAGAGCTGGGCAATAGTAGTCAAATTCTGGAACCAAAGGAAGACCTTGTTGGCACCAGTGGAAACCGACATGAAGGTGATCAACGAGATGGAGGCGGTGATCAAAACACACCAGTACGGAACACCATTCCTGGAGCATTTGAGAAGGAACCTGGGAGCCTGCTTGTTCTGCGCAATACCAAATAGGTAGCGTGAGCCTGTGTACAAAAACGCGTTACCGGAAGAGGTCGCGGATGTCAGGATGACCGCGTTGATGATATGCGGCAGAACAGGGATCGACGCGTTCTTCATGGCGATGACCCACGGAGAAGATTGGGCACCTTTTGCGTTCTCATCTGTGAGCGCAGGATCAGAAGAAGAGATGCACACTCCTATGATAAATGAACCGAAGACGTAGAAGAACCTAACGGCCATGATTAGTTGGAAGTGCGAGTAGACTTCGGCTAAGTCAAAACTCACAGAATACGCCAGAATACGCGGCGAACAGCCTTGGGAATATTCTTCCTTGGATTGGCAGCCTCTCCTGCTGCGACTGCGACCATTTCCACACCACCATAGGAAAGGCAGCGTTCACGAGAGTGGACCACAGACCCGTAAATCGGCCTGTTGAACCGGTTCCCACGTACTCTTTCATAGCGCCCTCCTTCCAGTAACCTATGGTGAACGTTGTCAGCGTGAATTTACATCCTTCGCGTAGTCGAGACTTACGGAAACCCCTGCGATCATGATCGGGAGCACCACCGAGCATGATGACGAGACCGGCAAGAAGAAGGCCCAAGATAGTAATGATCTTAATCGACGCGAAGATGAACTCGGCCTCGCCGTATATTTCTACGGCGAAGATATTCAAACACAGGATGATCGCAATGATTATCCCAATCCAAATCGCGGGATTATATTTCTCGTCTTGATCCCAGAAAGAGACGAGGACGGCGGCAGCGGAAATCTCGGCACAGAGAGTGATTGAACATTGATACCAATTGTTCCATCCGACAGCTGTACTAGGTTAGGACTAGTCCGAATGGTTGGCAGATGTAACAACTTACCAAAGCCCAATGCTGGGTCTGCATAGCGAGCACAATACTGGGGGATAGCACCAGGAAGCGGTAACCACGTGGCCATTTCTCCGAGACATTGCATCATGGCGAACACAGCCATCCCCGTGATGGTATAACCAAGGAGGACAGAGACAGGACCAGCGTTGGCGAAGGCACTGCCGATCCCGAGAAATAGTCCAGTACCTATTGTTCCCCCGAGTGCAATGAATTGGATATGACGAGATTTGAGGCTTAAGAGAACAATCAGTCAAATGCTCTCCAGAATTTCATGGACGCCAATTTTCTCACCCTCGTTTTACGTAGCCATATTGCTCTGCCGTTGCAATATCGCCATAGATGTCAGCAGCTTCGCCGACGGCACTGCCTTTCCGGTCGACGATGTTCTTGATACCATGGTCGCTTGGAGGGGTCGCGGCACCCTCAATGGCGTACTGGTTCTTCTCGTAGTCGTTGTGCGACATCGTGGCCGTATGGACGAAGACAAGAGGTGGGAAGGTTCAGCGCAATCGACTTGCTCCGTTCGAGCTATGATCCGCGGGGAATATATGACGTCGGAACGAAGACAAAATCCAGGGAAAGGCTGCCATGCAGAGGGGCGTACAAACACCTTTTTATATCGAGAGGCACGTAGTGGTCTCACAATTTCGCCGGACTCTTTGTGCCTAACTTCGATCCCGAGCACGACAGCATGCACGGCCCAGAACCATCAAGGCGATTCGGATCATAAGCTAGGCAAGGTACTTGTTTGCCAAAGGGTCTGGACGGCTGGATGATTGGCACATTCAGCGAACGAAGGCCTGCACAAGACAACGGACTAGCCGCTCTCACGCAACACGATCATCAATTGCCTGAGGTTCACGCCAAATCATTGATAAGGGCGGACCAACGCCCCGGGGTGGGTGTTGCACCGCGACAAGCCACAACACGAAGCATCCTGGCAGACATGGGACCATGGCGTGGGGTCATTAGCAGAGGCATGTTTTGCCATGTCAAGACGGACCAGCTACCATGGAAATGTAGTTCAGAGCTGTTCGTTCTGATCGTTGACCTCGTTACAACCACCGGTGCAGCGAAGTCTTGATGACAGCGAAGCACGCAACAGCTGATATGAATTGAGGAGGCCGACTCCAATTGGCTGGAAGTTCGCAATTTGGCATTGAGACAAGCTTGCTCAAGAGGCGCCAGCGCGCTAGGCAGGTCTGGGCAGCTGCAGATCTCTTCGAACCACATATGCCCCATGGAAGACATTAGAGCTGCCACAATCATCGGCGCAGGTCGACAAAAAGCGCATCTGCCGGTCACCCGATAAGGAACGCTTCTGGGCTCACGGCTAGCGTCCGCTGGTCGACAAACGCCACGCAAATGCTTGTCCAGCTTGCAGGGTCATAGCAGACTGATTGCGACAACTCCTCGAGCGTGGGAATTACACAAAACCAACAAGCTGTGGCCACCTCAGATGAACGAATGGCAACATACCCTAGCTCCTATCGCGTGCGCCGTACCACTAGACACTGAAAGATCATGCGGCACCAGCGCACGGTGCCAGTCCACCTCACGTCTCTAAGCTTTCGCCCTGCGACAGCAACCAGGCTCCAAGCGACTGGCCGCGCCATCATCTATGCATCGCGTTTTTCACCTGCCTTATCAGGGCGCTGGTGCGGTAATACGAACACGAGCATCGTTGCACCCCTCAGCTACCCTTGCTTGGCAGAGACAGCTCTGAGGGAACCTCGTCATGGTGATTGTAACGATGTTCGAATACTCGAAACACATGCCTAGCATCGAAGCAGAACGAGCTAATCCCGGCGCACATATATTATCAGCAGGTCAAAAAGAGATATCAGAGATAGGCGCAGATGCACAAGTATCACTGCACAGAAGCGGCACAGGTATCGTCGCGATCACCAGACCACCACCACGAGATGCAACTGCGGGGAAGGCAAGACCCTGGCAAGGCTAATCTACTACAGAGTACTTCTTGAGCGAGCTGGTATACAAGTGCTCGGTTGGGGAAGCAGCCCGTCCCTATACCCGAAACACGAAGTTTACTGTACACAAGCAGTCCAAGCTTCGGCTATACCATTACTAGAGTGACAAGCAATACCTTGGTGAGAAGTCGCTACGAGCGCACCCAATCACGCTTACCACCATTATGATTCAATCAGTCAAGCACAATTCGAGCCACCAACTGCGCCATTCTTCACGATGGGTTGTGCTTATCGCAGCTAGTCCACTGTTCGACATGTTGAGGAGGCACATTCGAAGCAGCCTCCACGATCAGATGTTTGCCAGGCAAAAGTCAAAATACTGAGATAAGACTGACAGCAAGCTCGTTTGCGCCCGCATCTCAACTTGCGAATCACATCTCCCATAGAAAGCCACCGTTCGCCCCGACAACCTCACGACATCATAAGAAAACAACCAATCAGCACCACGCATAAGTGGCGACGTTCACCCGCGACATGATCTCATGCACCGCGGTGCCCGTCTTGGCCTGCATGACAGACCACAATTCGCGGCCCGCCCGCCTATTAAGCGTTGTGGCTACTCAGCCCTATCGCACCACCACATCACAACTGTCATGCTATCTCTCGTGCCCAAAGGCGTGTCCGTGCTATCTTCAGCTTGCAGAATTTTCCTCGCACGTCGTCAGCTAGCGGGGCGGAAAAGGCCCGAGAATGCGGAGGCGTGATTGAGGCTCTGCTGCAGGTGGAGAAGGGATGCACGGATACATTCTAGAAACGCGCGAAGATTCAGGTCTGGCCCTGGTCGTTGAAAGGATCTACTGCCTGCTGGGTCGGGATAGCGTGCGTGATGGAGCTGAGGAGACGCTGTTGGCGCTGGTGGTTGATTGTTGACAAAGTGTGCCTCGTGAGTGGGATTTCCAGTCGGGCATAAGTGTGATATTGCAAGCTCGAGCGGATGAAGAAGGTAGTAACAATCCACCAACTTCGACACACGCTGAGATTCGCTTTGACCTCCTAAACGTTACGCAATCACAAAGTGCGAATCGCTTCTGTGAAGGTACAACTGCGACATGGCATGTACGAACAGTACGGTGCATGAGTGCCGCCAACGCCAGTAAACGCAAATAATTCGTGCGCGCTCCCTGGATTTAAGTTGAGAGCACTAGATACAACGTCCTAAAACAGGGGCTTTCCTATACTCAACATGTTTTGCTGTTACTACATTATATCGACAAACGTATCTGAGATTATACAGGAAGATGTTTCATGGACGCCATACGCCAATCGGACCGACGACCAGCCCTTCGGCTGCTACCAACAAGCGTAGAAAAATCTTCCTAGCAGGGCCATAACAGGAACTGAATCACTCGAGTACGACCACTGCCTTCAAAGGCCATGTCCAGACATGGGGCAGCACCTTGGAGCCACAAATCCTTCGAAGCCGCCCGATCACATTATTCCAGAGCCAGTACCATGACAGACTGGACGATATCCTACGGCTTCGCACATGGATGGAACTGCCAGTGATACACGATCACTTTACGGCTTTATGTGAGCTGCACCTTCAGCGATCGAGCAACATTATCGAAGAAGGAACCACGATCCCCAAGCTTTGATATGTTGAGGAGCCGCACGAGCACAAGACGACACTTCATCGACCAATCTGGATCATCTATCACCGTCAATCATATGTATGCTCTCTATTGCTACGTCGTCGTGGCCAGAAGCCTCGATCGTATGAAGAAGCCAGTCGTACTAAAATTCACATTAGTCCAACACACTGGAAGATCCACTCTAACTACTTAAGCATATACCATAACAATGCGCGAATTGCCTTTGTAGATGAGCATTTTGCGACATGGCGTGTATGTAGATACACTGCATTCGGGGAGGGGATGGAGCGCACTTCATTAATTATTTCTTCGGGGTCGACCAATTCCAGAGTCGCTCTGACCTGTATCTGTGTCAGACCTCTCGAGTGTGGTTGATGCAGATGCTTGACACGCCATTCTCCCTGTATCGTTCTCGTCTCGCCGTGGACCTGCATCTATCACGGCACAATTTCATCTTCACAGCACAGCTGTACCATAAAATCCATCCTCCTTGGCGGATATGTGTCGAATCGCTACCATCTAAAGCGAACCTGCATGTCCAACTACGGCCGCACCGTGCGTAACCACGCCTCGACTTTCCATTTCGTATACTGTATTGCAGTCCCCAAGCGCCTTAGCCAGGTCCAATCTTGGGCATGTCGTGATGTTCGCTGAGCCCGCTCAAGTACTTGTTCAGCTCCTCCACCTTCTCCTTGTGTGTCTTGACACCCTCGCGCTTAAGTCGCTCTTCCAGGCGTTTCCTGCGCATTTCGTCGTGCCGTCTCTCTGCTTCCGTCTTCTTGCGAGCGCCAGCCTCTTTTAATCTCTGTTCGGCTGTGTCCGGCGACAGCGAGCGTCCTGGTGTACGTGAAGGTGATTCTGCACCGTCGTCGTTGGCTGCCTGGCGCTTTGCGACGTCGGTGGAGGAGGCTTTTGCGGATTCTGCGGCGTCTTCGGTAGGCCTGGGCTTCTTTTTCTTTTTCTTTTTGTCGATGCCGGCGCCTTTCAGCTTCAGACCGCCGCCGACGGCTGATGTGTAGTCCGAAGACGGCATTGTGGGTTGTGGTGACTTTGTGTGAGCTTTCAGCAGCTCGAAGCTGGGGCGGCGCGATTCGCGCAACCCCCGCGGCAGTGGGCTGGCACGTGACCAGTGCGGCAGACCATCGGCCGTCCGCGTGCATTGTCGAACCATGACTTTACATGCTCATCTGAATCCCTTTAGAGGCCGCTGATCGCGCTTCTAGTAGAGATACGTCTGGAGATATACAGCTATATCATTCCTGAAATTCCCCTCAAGTCGCCTCCTAAAGCATACTTCGGCTTGCTGTACAGCTGCACGACAATTCAAGATGAAATGCGTCCGAATTGTGCAAGTCAATGGCGGCTTGTAGAGGAGAAGTGGCAGCCACAATACGTGATCGAGGACACGAGCTCATCTATCCGCCACCCACCACACTCTATGGTTGGTTGAACCTTACGGTCTCTCGCCCAAAGACAGAAGACATGTTCGCCCGAGACTATCCGTTTTTGGACCTCAAATACTTTTACTTCAACACCCTAACTATTGCCCTTCATAACGATGCCGAGGGATATGAGTACTACCGCCAACGACCTGAGACATGTCAAAGAGCTGTCTGCAACTTAGCCGCGTAGATTCAAAAATAGTCTTCCACCAACAGATACCCGGCAATCAAGAATTGGATTTTGGATTGGATCAAGTATCCCCATCATGGCTCGGGCTCGAGCATTGCGCAGTCGTTGCGTGCTGGCGCAATGAACGCGTGGGAAGTCGAGAAATGGATGTACGAAAAGGGAGTTCTGACAGGCGTGTGTTTTTATAGGAAAGAGCTGGAGCCTATGAAGACGATGTGGATTGAGAGCTTGAGTCCATGAAGTGAGGAGTGAGCGGTAGACGTTCGGACCATCGTCTTCTCCCGCGTGTAGAAGCTTCACAATCGCCCATCATCATCAGTCGGAGAGACAACGCAGAAGCTGCGAAGGGCAGAAGTTACTGGAAAGCCATGGGACTTGCCTAGAACAATCTTCTTCTTTCAATTTTGATGTTTTCTCTAGAATCGACCAGTGCAAATTTGTTTGCACAGCTAAGAATCTCTGATTGCTGCTGGTGCGCGGCGACTCATTAGCTAAGTATAAAGCAGCAGACAGAGCCTTCAAATTGGGGCCTTGCCAACCCAAGCCAACGCATTAGATCAGTCTCGACAACTTACAAGAATACGCTACAATGTTTGCCCCTACGCCGAGATTTCCTAGGCGAGACGATGGCGATGGTGAAAAGAAACGTCCTCCAGCCTCAAAGCTACGGCCGGGGCACTACGACGAGCGCCCCCTGGTTACAGACGAGGCGCTGTTAGAATTGTACAATCTTGTCGGCGTTGGAAGGGCAAAAGATCAGAAACTTTGCCCACGCTGTCTCACACGTGAAGAGCCACGCCATCGCCAATTTTGGAGAGAGTGCAAAAGAGCATGCCCGGCATGTCCTCGGGCATCGCAACACGTCGGTCAGGTAGGTGTAGCATGCGTCGCGTGGTAACTAGCCAAACAGTATTTCTAACTATTTCGCAGGTTTGTCCGCGCATGACCGAACTTTGCCCATCCGAATCGTTTTGGAGGACACGCCTGAATATGTTCCCACGAACACTGGGCCAGCAGCAGCTAAGTGAGCCACAGACAGGGAAGTCTTCATGGATTCGAGACCGACGTGACCCCTATCCTTCATACAGGACTCAAAGTGCTTCTGATAGGCCGTCCTTGTGGAACAACCCAAGCCAGTCAAGCCATCAACACTCGAATGACTCTATGAATTCCTCATACACCCGCTCAGAACCTCAGTACCTAGGCATTGGATCGAATACTGTACCTCCGGCAAACTCAGCCCCACAAGCCAGTGGCCAAAATCCCTGGACCGCAGATTTTCTGTATTCAGTCATGGTTCACCAGATGGCAAGATTTGCAGACTTCTTTGACCGCAATCCTCACATACTTAATGGAGAGGAGGTCATCACGCCAGAAATGCGCGTTCTTCTGAGCCACATGCGCACGTTTACGGGGTTTTACAACGGCGCATCCTCGAACAACGAGGAGAGTCCTGAAGACCAAGGCAACGGCAAGAGCAAAGACAAGCAGTGAGCGCTGGAGCATCTTGAATGGCGATACTCAACACTTAGAATGTGGGATAAATCGTTTCAATTCTGAAAAAGGGCGATTGATGGCTGACAGCCTTTCGCTTCCACTTTGCATGAAATAGCACTGATGCTCCAAAAAAATTCACAAATCTCATTCACATAGCCAGTGTAGCAGGTTTAGACTGTCAATAACTCTTGCTTCACGCTTCGTAATTCAAATGCCCTTTTCTTTGTCTCACTAGGTTCACATATCCGTATCAAATTGACATTGCTAAAACTCGCATCCTCTCTTGCCTCGCTGGTTTCCTACGCCATGTGTAAATAGCAAAACACAGACTGACTTATCACTCAAGCTTCCGTGCTGCGATGAATTTGTATTGTCTATGGATCGCATTATCTACTTCAATTATCACTTCACGATCGGCGTTGACAGGGCCAAATCACATGCCCGACGTTATTTCTGCCCATCATTAAATTCTCAACCAATTCAGCATGCTGTTTCCTGGTCTAGCACACTTGCATAGTCACACCCCGTGTGCAAACAAGTACATCGCTCGAGGCAACTTCAAAACCTTGCTGTCGGGCGTCCTTGTTTTGTTACAACGCAACACATCCACAACACACGTTTTACACTTAAGCAATACGACACACCTCGTTACAGGACCCATATATAACCAGTACTCAAAGCTCTGGACAATAATCACAACGGCGATGTCTGATAACCCAGTCAGGAGAAGCAAACGAGGACGGGGTCGACGCTTCGCTCCGCCTATTTCTGGCCCTCCTGATATGGATCCTGGTATACCTCATGACCTCGACAAACCTTGTAGTACACCAGCAGGTATGAGTCCTGGGGTAGGCGAACCTGGTATAGGCTACCCTGGTGGCATGCCGCCTGGTATGCACCCCGGTATGAATGGACCTGACATGAGCGGAGGACCAGGACGACTTGCGTTCGCGTGTCGAAGGGCAGCGCAAAGGGGCGCTAGATCTCAGGCGGCGCTTGCAGCGCCATACAGAGACGATGAAAGCGGTGGCGAGGACAGTGAACAGCAGCCTATGTGTGGTGGAGATGGGCTTACGGTTGGTCCAGATGGATTCGGTGGTCCGATGGGAGGAGCTGGCGATTTTGAGGGTCCTATGGGTGATAACTTTCCCGGCCGTCATAGTGGCCTTTCTGGGCGCGAAGTGCACTGGAAGATGACAGGATATGGAGGAGGCAGTCGATGGGCCGATGATGATAATTGAAGCATGGGTGATTATGTTATCAACAGATTCCGTGAATTCTGTAGTGCTGCAATAAATGTCCTTAGTACATTCTGGGCCGGGGATGCATTCGTCTAGGTACCACATTACTGAGATTGTCGAGCAACAGTTGTGAGCCGCCCACAAAGGCTTTTGCACTGACCTTGATGTGTCAGATTACGATCGACTGCCGTTGGCAAGCGGCCTGCTATCGTTTCACACCACACCCTTAGCGGATTTATTTCTGGTATTGACGTCATGTCAGCGTATGTCAGAGTGAATTGATACTCTCATACCTAGGTAGTTTCCCGGGAGCCGCTTTCCTGTAGTATGGTGTTTCAGCCTGTTGTCTTAAGAAGTAATCATTACAACAAAACGAAAAGCATGTCTCGTGACTGTGAGCATGAGTGTGAGACTTTGCAAGCTGTTATAATAGCGTATGGGGCAGGTGGGTGGATCAAGAGAAGAGTCATAGGCAAGAAGCGGAAAGGGGCCGTCCATGGTCTCAGATCCCATCCAAACAAAAAGAAATTATACACCCAAATGGGACCTCCAGCTGGAAGTGGCTCGTGCGGTGAATCATCGCAAACGCCCACAGGGCACTCTCAAACAGTCACTACCTCAACGACTTCAATTCCTGGTGTATTGACAGCGAGTAACTTGAGTCAACCATAGCCGTAGTAGGGCCGAACAAGAGCAACGAATATGTTCCCAGGAAGTCCCATCTGAAACTTCCGAACAGGGTGATACACGGTAGG
>TARA_R110002003_G_scaffold1005_7_pt1 | contig 11406 bp, 5 predicted proteins | sample TARA_R110002003 | Tara Oceans TARA_R110002003 (sample SAMEA4396441) | marine metagenome | biome: Westerlies Biome; feature: [SRF] surface water layer (ENVO:00010504); material: water (ENVO:00002006), including particulate matter (ENVO:01000060) such as... | depth 5 m | reverse complement strand
CACGGCATATTCTCGAGGATCGGGGTTCGTGATGCGGTGCAGCCCCAGCTTGTCCGACATGTAAGTGACCTGGTCCTGGTCGAAAGTCTTCTTCGACAGCACCTGGAGTGGACGGTCCTCGAGATTGTTGCGCTCGACTGTGGGCCATGCATAGCGCGTTTCCGTCAAGCTGCCCTTGAGAATCTTCATGATACAGTGAGCATTTGCATGGCTACGGGTTGTCAGCCGTTATTCGTGGACGTTCAGTCAGCTTCGTGAGTATGCCGTGTGCCTGGCACAGTCGACCGTCGTCCATGGTTCGAGGCGGTGAACAATATCGAAACGGTCGCTCTTACCGTCTCGCCCACACCGAAGACGCATCGATCGCTAGATCGGCGACAGCAGTCGCTTCGTCATGTGGGTCGTAAAGGTACAGATGGCGACAAGGGTCCACATTGGACTCGAATCCTTATAATCGATCGTGATTGGGGGCTTAAGAACTTACTCATGAATAGCGCTGGAGCGACCCGGCGACCATACCAAAATTAGCTGTCTATATTAGCCACCGCACCAACAGTAGTGTATGGAGAACAAACCAAGTTGCTCTTGCCGTTGCCCTTGTCAACCAAGTTGCGCGTGTAGGCCATACTTGATGACGGAAAAAAGTACTTTGACCACTCTGATTCCTCCGACACGTAGTCTTTCATGAGTTGCTGCAGTTCCTGCTCGTCGACATCGTCACTATCGATGCCTGAACAAGGGCCGAGTTTCTCGCTGAGGGTTTGCACAAGCAGCTCAAAGTTGGTTTGCGCTTTCGTGATGCCGGGCATGGTGGAACAAGTCTTTTGAGAGTTTGTATATATGATGTACTTGGTTGAGAGAATGTAAGAAAAGAGCTGGTTGCGGGATCCACGTCAGTCGGTGAGAGTGGGTTCGGGCTTTAACGGGGACCAAAGATAAGGAAGCTTGACACGACATCGGAAGGGTGAATGTGATAGCGCACCACGTGCATTCCTTCACGGCACACGTCCAAGAATGCTGTCACATTATGTAAATTGTTGGACTGGTCTTGGTTGCTATTCGGTGGTCACGCCGAAGGAGGTTACACGTGCATATGCCAACAACAGTCCCCGAAGTTGCAGGCGCTTTCGGGGACTTGGGATGAGGTTCGGCGGCTTCCTTCGGGAAGGGCAGCTTTGTGAAGGAGCTGCGATCACGGTGTGGCACTTGCCTGATTGATCGCGGCGAAACGATGTTCCGCACGGCAAACCTCGCCCCGCCCTGCACGTCATTCGCCGCCCTGGCTTCAATTTTATATGCAACGTCCAACACAACAAGAAGTCACTCAAGAACGTAGCAAGATACATAATTTGTCAAAATGGCGACTACTGTGGATAAGGTAAATGTCGCTCGCTCTGCCTAACCACGATCAGAACGCTAACATGCACCGTGAATTAGATCAAAGACATTGAGGCCGAAGTGAGACGCTCCCAGCGCGCAAACACACCGATCATGACTTACGCTCTTGTTTTAGATGGCCAAAACGCAAAAAAACAAAGCCACGTCTTTCCATCTCGGTACGACTCCCCGATCGTGAATTGCATGCCCGCATGCTCATACTTGGCTAGGACAATTGAAGGCAAAACTCGCTAAACTCAAGAGGGAGCTGCTGGAGCCAAGTGGTAGCGGAGGTGGCGGCGCAGGTGTTGGCTTCGATGTCGCACGCACCGGTGTTGCCAGTGTCGGCTTCATAGGCTTCCCCTCTGTGGGCAAGAGTACGCTTATGAACAAGTTGACCGGACAGCATTCAGAAGCTGCGGCATACGAGTTTACAACGGTACTAGGTTTTACAACTACTTCGGATGACCTCCGCTGATCTTGGCAGTTAACGACGGTCCCTGGCCAAGTCCAGTATAATGGGGCGAAAATCCAGATTCTCGATCTGCCTGGTATTATCGCAGGTGCCAAGGACGGCAAGGGTCGTGGACGGCAGGTCATCGCAGTCGCCAAGACATGCCATTTGATCTTCATTGTACTGGACGTTAACAAGCCGCTGACCGACAAGCGGGTCATTGAGAATGAATTGGAAGGTTTCGGCATCCGCATCAACAAGAGTCCACCCAACATCGTCCTCAGGAAGAAAGACAAGGGCGGAATCAACATCACCGCGACCGTGCCACTCACGCACATTGACCACGACGAGATCAAGGCCGTATTGAGCGAGTACCGACTGGCGAATGCAGATGTGGCCATTCGCTGCGATGCGACTGTAGACGATTTGATCGATATTATTGAAGCAAAGAGCCGAAGCTACATTCCTGTGATCTACGCGCTCAACAAGATCGACGCAATCACGATCGAGGAGCTTGATTTGCTATATCGTATTCCAAATGCTTGCCCCATCAGCTCTGAGCACGGCTGGAACATCGATGAGCTCCTCGAGCAGATGTGGGAGAAGCTGAACCTTGTCCGTGTTTACACCAAGCCCAAAGGCCGGATGCCAGATTATTCCGCACCAGTTGTCTTGCGATCCACCGCTTGTACGGTCGAAGACTTTGTAGGTCTCTCGCTTGAAGGCATGGCAATATTTGCTAACGGAAGGTAGTGTAACTCGATCCACAAGACGATCGTGGAAGGATTCAAGCACGCTATCGTCTACGGCAAATCCGTCAAGCATCAGCCTCAGCGCGTGGGCCTCTCGCACGAGCTCGCCGATGAAGATATTGGTATGTTGTTACTGCCGACTCAGGCTCTTTAGTGGAGTGTTCTTAGCTTATACCGTCACCAGTCACCATCGTCAAACGATAGTTGAGGTCTTGTGACATGGGATCTTCCGGCATGCAGGGCTTCCGGCTCCTGCGATACAGAGTGAGTGGAGCGATGGAAGGGTCCTGATGGGCTAAATGTGTCTTACTGCGATACAAGTACTAGGACTGGACTTGACTTGAAGATGACGAGGATAACGAGGCTCGAGACCGATTTCGCAGCTTGGATTGGCCGCAGCAGCCGTCCCAATAGCACCGCGCCGGCATCAGCACGTACGCTGACTTGGACCAGACAGCTTACGGCGCGGATCGTGCCTGCCATTCGCTATCCGTTGGGGAGTGTGGCGGTCCGTTGCCGTCCGGCGAGCTATCAATAACACATTGTGGCTCTGCTGCCGAGAAGGCGCACCACCAGGCGTCGACGTCTCAACGGAGCCTCGTGGTGAGGACGCCTCCGGGCTATTGGAACGGTGTCAGCTTTGTTTTGCCATATTGTTGCTTTCGGAATCTCAAGGAACACGACTAGACGATCAGCATTGCCTGGCCCAATTTTTCTGGTGTTGGCTTCTCTTATTGGTTTCTAACCGGCGCAGTGGTCGCTCGGAGAGATTCAGCAGGGGTCGTCGTCGTGTTGGCGACTCAGAGGACTCGCTGTCAGTCGGGCGCTAAATCATTATCGCTCCTGGCTGTGAGTGGCTGTTCGGTAAAACCTAATGAGCTCGACGCTCCATGGGCGCGAGTATTGCAACTTTCCGAAAACGTTTCAGCCGTCGACAGATTCTGCTTCTCCTTTATGCGCCGCCGATGATTGACGTCTTGACCAGCGCCGTGGGAGTCGCCACCTTGTCGCGTACCTGAGCAGCATCTCCATGGACGTATTCGGCGTCGCGCCACGAGCGCACGGCAACGGCGAGCAGAAGTACGCCGGGTGCACGAGGCGATGCCAATATGGCGCGTCCACTCTGACCATGCCTGGTTTGGGACGCACCAGATTAGCCGGCCGCAGCGGTGCAGAGCGGTGCGATGGCCTTGATGGGATGATGCTACCCGTCCGCCGCGTCCACATCCCATTTGCCGCAGCTTCAGACAGGCGTGGAGGCGTGCGCTGGGGTGGGTTCGCGAGCTTGAGCCAGGCGGCCGCATAATTCTGGCCCGCACAGCTGCTAGGGGTGCATCCCCGATGAGACCCGCACACGCTAAGCCCAACGCCGTTGCTCGCGTTGCTCGTCGCTTGGCCTGATGGCGTCCAGGATTCGCAGTGCACACGCCAACTAGCCAGCCCTTCGTCGGCACGCTTGGGCTCGAAACAAACAGGGCCCCTCTCCCGCAAAGCTGCAGCAGGCCGCGCCCGCATCGCACACACCAGGGCTTGTACCAGCGTCCCCAGACTTCTCTTCAAGTACGCGCTGCAGGCCCGCCGCGCCAGGCATTTCCCTGCAGTTTCTGTCTTTCCATCTGAGCCCACTGCTTTGCCGCGCTGCTCTGTACTGCAGTTAACCCTCTGTCATACCGCAGCGCCTTTTGTCAGCCCAGGCCCCGTATTGCTGCGGTACTTCCACATCCTCGTCGCTGTGGTTTCGCTTCAGGATCCTGAGCCCATCTCATGCATGCATGCGCGCGCCCGGTCTGAGGTCACCCACGCCCCCAAGGTACAGCAACACCACGGCGCAAATGCAGACGGTCCGCTTTGCTTAGTATCTGACACGGACACTGCTCCCACCCTCGCACGGATACCAGACTTCGACTTGTTCCACAACCATTCGATATGAGCCAGCTGCAAATGGACCACGAGCAGCATCACCACCAGGATCACTTTGACGATCACAGCGCTGCATGGCACGACAACACTGGATACAACCCACACCATCAGTCTCCGGTGCAGGACTACAATGGCTTCGGTAGCTATCCGGGGCTCCCTATGGAGCCAATGTACGGTACTGGCATGCATCCACCTCACCACCCCCACCCCACACCTAGGACCACGCATCCGCAGCTGCAACCGCTGATAATGCCACAATGGCCGAGCATGTTGACCAGCCAGTCGACATACCAGCCGCCCATCTTCCCTTCAGCTCCAGTGCCGATTACGCCGGCATCAGCGACGCCGGTATCAGCAACATCGACTCACTCGCGCACTTCGTCCACTCCACGCAAAACCCTAACCGACTCGGACCGCCGAAGAATGTGCCAGTATCACGAGGAGAACCCTACCGTCAAGCAAACCGAGATCGGAGGTATGCTTGCAGCTGTCTACGGTCTTTCTCAAACATGTCACTGACAACTTCCTAGCAATGTTCGGCGTGGAGAGAAGGTACAACTGCATACCTTGATGTGTCTTACTCTGCTGACAATTGTGTAGTACTGTGTCAAAAGTGTTGCGCCAGAAGGAGAAGTACTTGTACCAGGACGATGGGAGCCGCTCACCTATAAAAAGGTCGAAAGGCAAGTTCCCAGACATCGAGCGAGCGCTTGCAAACTGGGCGAGAAATCACCAGAGGCAAGGCTTGCCGCTTAGCGATGCTATCATTCGAGACAAGGCACGCTTCTTCGCGCAGACAGTTGGGAACTCGGACAGCCACCTGAAGGCGAATAGTACCAGCTGGCTAGAAAAGTTCAAGCAAAAGAATCATCTCATGGGAGCGAGGTCAAGGAAAGGGTCAATAGCAGAAGAGTCAGAGGGAACCTCGAATCCACCGTCGAATGTGCAGACTCCAGGCGCTATCTCCCCCAGCTCTCCTGGCGGGGCATCACCCTCTGCTGCTACAGTGTCAGCCAAGAAGAGCACAGAGAACCTCAAGAGCGAAAGTCCAGATGCCTACGATTTTTCGAATCAACGACGACCTTTCCACTCGCAAAGCAGTACCTCCTTGTCCAGTGTCTTCACAGACACAGCGCCATCCTCTTTCTCAGCTGGTCCCACCAGTCCAACATCGTTGTCTTCTCCATTCTTTACCCCAGATTCTGCTTGTGGCCCAAGCCCTTTCATGGGACGACAGGCTGCGAACGGACAACCAGGGAGCAGCAACTTTCAGCGACCGCGAAGTCAAACCTTTCCCATGCTGGTCGGCGTAGAGCAGTATATGTCACCACCAGGATCGTCAGATGCGTTGACTCCCAAGTTCATTAGTAGCAGCGCTCTCGACTCTCCAATGACAGAGCTCCCTGGATCTTTGGCTGCGATAGACGAGGCAATGTCTGTGTCACCTACACAAGTCACTCATTCTATGCAACCACCACCTCTTCCATCATCGCACAACGACGAGAAGGGGTCTTCCACAGATTCATCGCCCATCACGCCATCGCAAGAAGAAGCCGCACGCGCGTTGGAGCTAGTGATGAATTTCTTCCAGTCGCAGAACGCGGACTTCGTTGTAGAACCCCAAGAATACGTTACCATTGGCAAACTGATGGAGAAGCTTCGAATCAAGCGCAGCTCCGAAAGCTTGCCGTCCGGCATGCGTCGCATTTCAGAGCCCGACTTCACTATCACCAAGCTCGAAAGCGTCGATGTTCTTCACTAGCCAATCTCCATGAACTTGTGGCTACGCTGGTCCAAGAGTTGCCCTGACACCACGCACAAGGATCCTGTGCGTACACACTTACGACGACTGTCATCTGTGACACACTTACCCTGGACCGTTTGGTTCTGCCGTCACCACATGACGCAACCTTTTGCAATCACGAGACAGGAGCAAAGTCAGCTAGGACCATTTGGCCAGCGTCACAATCAGGCGGGGGATAGGATTTCCTACATGTTGCATTTCTCTGCACTGTCGCATCAGCCTGTTTAGCATTTACTCTTTTGTTTCCATCCGTTGTCTCAACATCTTTCTTCTTTCCTTCTAATTGCACGACGGCCTGACTATACCCCCCTTTTGCGCGTACACACCCTGTCACTTTTCGCATACACAGAAGAAAAGACTGTAACCGCTCGCGCGGGCCACTAAGTACTTGTACGCTTCACTTTTCTTATTCACTTTTATTCTTGTTTGCTACACCTTGATGCGATCTTCGTTGCTTGGCCTGTACGTTGACGCGCTTGGTATTAAGGCTGAAACGAATTCTTTGGACTACGTTCCTTGTACGCTCCTTGTCATCTATATGTGGATACGATATAGCTGCTTCCCCTGCCGAGACTTGGAACACAGTCTGTAGGACGCACGAAAAAATGACAGTCTCTCGGTACCAGGCACCAACTCAATCATTTTCCGCACGATAATGCAATGGTGTTGGATTGGTGGACAAAGATCATCAAATGGTCATGTGCCAGCGAGCGGATGGTACTTGCCGCTGTCATTTTCGGGCTTTGGCAACCGCCCTTGCACAGTATTGCACAAAGGTGAACACGGAATTTATGCACGAAGAGCTAAGACCGTCAACATCCGTCTCCGCGATCTGACGGTATCTTGCGTTCGCGTGTAAGACCAGGAAAACTGCTTTCCGTTGACCATCTTGCATTGCGAACGTGAGATCCGCTACCAGAGACCCCGCTTTCGGTTCCAAGGCGAACATGAGCACATCACGATCAACGAGGCAACCATGACGACAGCTCTGAATACGATCAAGTAGCTAACGCTAGATTACATGTGTTCCCGACATCCCCTAGCTTTCTGTCTTGCCTTGCCGATCGCCAAATAGTGGGTTTCGTAGGGCTTTCCCAATCTAGAATCTCGTTTCGGAAAGTTTATTGACGGCTGACCGGCGGGGAGGAGAGGCCGATCCAAGACACCTTCGCATGGCACGGAGAATTTTTTCAATGGGCGCGATGCTTATGCGGTAACGATGTGAATCAAGGAGTTTCAATGCGATACCATCTCTACCCATCGGTGAAGGCTCATAACAGTAGCCAGGGCTTTCTCAATACAGCCAAGCGACATGATTGACTTCTCCATGCCCAAACCAGATGCGACTCACCCCTTCGCCATGAGACATGAATCCAATTCCCAACAGTTCGACGCTCACATTGCCTTTTTCGCCGCATTCTCTGGCGTGCGCGCAAAAAGCAAGTGCAGCAATCCTTCGTCGGTGCAACTTCGGTGTCTCTCCCTCTTCGCCCTCAGCAAGTTCGACCAGCCATGTCGCACCGGTACGGCCCGTAACGCGAGAGTTTAACTGGCCGATGCCATGGGCCGCACCCGCAACTCAGATCGCAGCGTTGTACCGGATCTGAGTTGACAATGGTCGGTGTGCAAGGCGTGAGTCTTACAGCAGCAATGTTGGCATAGGCGACGACAAGGCCTTTAGTTGCAATAGTATAGTAAGCCTGGTATCTGCGCTTCTTGCGATTGGGGCAAAGGCTGGATTGTGTGCGTCGCGACCTATAGGATAAATGCGCCGGGCTATCTGTGCGCAGCGTGTAACGCGAGGCGACTTTGCGAGTCCGAAATGTTAGTGCAGATGAGAAGGAGTGTTTTACGATCTTTGCGTGTGTTGCGCGGATCCAGAACATGCGCGGGCGAGTTAGTGTCGTGACTGATTTTGACTAAATGGGCCAGTTAGAGGGGCGTGTCTGGGATGTATTTCGCAATGGTCGGGCTGTGGGTTGGTGTGGCTGAATGTTCGTCGCGTGTAGCGCAAAGGCTAAAATAGTGACGTGCGACAGGTGACTTTCTGACGGGTGCCGCGGGGTGGTTGACTTGTTGTGGAAGTGTGGCTGGATTCTGGAAGATGTTGGGTGTGAGCTTGTGGTGATCAATGCTGGTCTTGAGTCACTGTTGGTGGAGCTTTTCCTCTGGCGGTTTGGCTTCGCGTTCATTTTTTCATGGCAAGGTTTGGTGAGGTCTTCGCGTACCTTGCACTAGTCACCACGTGATTGATTCTTCAAGCGGTGCGACTGCTGTGTAACACGGTACGGGTGGAACCGCTAGCCGACTTCTTTTCGTAGAATGATTCGAGATGCAGAAGTACCAAGCATATCTTCGGCACTTGCGCTGGTGTATCACTAAATGTAGTTTGCAACACCATAACTCTGTCGCTGCCTGCCATGGTAAGATCAAAAAGCGCTGACATGACAGGGTCGCATTATGGTTATGTCGACTTGTTGTTGCAGCCAAAAGAGGTGGTCAGATTTCGCCCAGCACGCTCAGCTGGGCTGCGGAGATTTTGTAAAACACTCCCAAGGGATTGAGACGTCCATGGCTCGATCGCCCGCTCGTTGCTGGCTTGCGAAACACAATTCCATATCAAGAGCATCGACCAAGCGTTCCCAGCAATTACTCTGCCCTGTGAGACACGTCTCGTCCTACGATTTCGTGCGACGAGTTCGTCATACCAGTACAATCTTCCATGAACCTGACGTACCCGTCAGTGCACCCGCCTGTCAGCTGCACGCAACCGAATTTGCAACAACGTCGCTCCCTTACCGAGTGCGGGATGCTGCATGAAGAGGCGGAAAGAGAGTTCAAGAACCGACGTATGAGGCTGGTCGAGGGTCAGCTGGATGCGTCGAGGTGTTGATGCGACATGCCGCTGCAACCGCTGCTGACGACGAAGAGCTTGCTAGGCATGAACTGCCATGTATCGCGACTTTGTCATACACGTCCACTTGCAGACGCGTCGCCGAGGTCAACGCGTCGAGCATGAAGGATAATCCATTGGCAATCACGGGCTCACGAGCCATGGCGCTACGCCTCACCTGATATTCAGGGCATTGTCCAACTCGCTGCCCCGCGGAAGATGCTCGCAAGGTATCCTCAGCTCATCACGATTACCCTTTAGGGCTATACCTTGCAGCGTCGAGTCAATTTCCCAGTCTGCTTTGGGCAGCAATGAGTATATTGAGCATCTCGCCCGTTGAGCGTTTGATGTTCTCTTGGTCCCTGACTGGGTTGGCATGGAGGCCCTGGGCGGTCTTGATCAGCGCGCCTCGGAAAAGTTGCTGGGTTCATGAGGCGACAGACACGAGAACACAAAGGACCCCACGCTCTTCGCGAAGGACTTGAGCGTCAACTGTCAGGTCATCATAGCGTCGGTTTCGAGAGTCGTGCATCTCGCGGCACCTCGCCAAAGGATGCCGGGTGGGGGTAATAAGAGCAAAAGGATTAGAGTTCCAACGGTGTTCAAGGGTATTGACTCGGTGTCGTGGGATCACTACTGGAAACCGACGCGGGTAGGCGGCGAAGCACTCTACGCACGCGCCGACAAGGCGCGCGGTTTACGACAGGTTGTTGTGTCGTGACGCTGCAAACATGTTCGATCGCTATTGTAAGCTTACATGCGGCGCAGCCTGCGTTCTTGCCTCTCGCGAACTACTACCCAACCGAAAATTTCTGAAACAGCTTTGGCGGTAAGACGCAGGAGTGCTCAGGTACCCGATGTCAATTGTCGCGGGTTTGCGATAAGGCGACATTGGTAGAATGAGGCGTGCAGTTGCGGGGTAGAAGTAAACTTTTCATCCCACCATCGCTTCTGATGAATATCATCCTGAAACACTGTGGACGTCGGTACGTCTGCACTCATGCAGGGTTATTTTTGTACTTGAAACATTCGAAACAAATGATAGACTTTGATGTGGCGGAGTGCGCATCAAGGGAAGTCGACGGGACAACCATTAACTCCGGTAAATGACTGCACCAAACTTTCACAGTGGGGCATATTCAGGAACCCGTAGATATCGCCTGCAGTACTAAGCATGGTTGCGGGGTATATAGAAGTCTGGAACGCTACTTTGGGAGAATGCTGTTCAACTCCACGTCCGCCACGATGCGATAGACTACCCGGGTAACATGCAATGTAGTCTGCAGTCTAGCAGTGCTGAGACCTTCGGTGACGGAGTTGCGCACAAGCCGACTCGTATTCGACTAGAGATGCCACCACCAGAGGCATGGCCGTCGAGATTGCGTCGCTTACTGCCCGATTTTGAAGGCCGGTGTTCACGATTCAAGCTTGTGCAGCATGGCGAGCTGACACGGACCGTCGCGCTCCCCGAGAGCGGTTGACATGCAGGATGTCAAAGCTCGCCTTACGCGCATGAACTGAACCAGTATCTTCCTTGCTACACCGCCTGTCAATCGAGTTCAGTATTCGTCAATCGGTGCCGACTGCAAGCTCACGCGCCAAGTGGAAAGCCGGACAGGACGGCCGACTGGTGGCTGAATTGCGGCGTTGACTGCGGGGTACAACGCATTTCTTTTTCGTCTTTCTTTCCGGCACTTCCTCGAATAGTCAGGTGCTCGGCGGTGGATGCATGCAGTCGTGCGGGTTGCCGCGTGCCTCTCAACAATTTTTGTCGCCGAATTTTTTGATTGGCTGGGAACCCCTCTTTTCGGGATCAGCGGTGTACCTTTTCCACGACACCAACAATGTTTTAATGCAGGATGAGTTGGTAATACATGAACGCACATGATGTGTCCGTGCGGACCAGACCATTCGCAGATTGATGGCATCATGTACGCGGCCCTGATAGTGCGGTCGAGAGCAATAGAGTTTGGAGCTTGTGATCATCCAGTACCGCATGTGGCTCGAGTTGAACATTTGGGTGCGTTGATCAAGCAATGGTCAATTCTCTGCGCATGTAGCGGTGAAGTTCTGTTATTGCCCTTGTGTGGAGCTCCGGCCCTTTTCAGGCCAGCGCAATTGGCCTTCACCTTAACGCAGGCATCGGCGATGACTGCATGGATAGATCCGCCGAACGCTCTTCCATGATGTCGCGGACGCCTCGCTC
>TARA_R110002003_G_scaffold645_10_pt1 | contig 11430 bp, 8 predicted proteins | sample TARA_R110002003 | Tara Oceans TARA_R110002003 (sample SAMEA4396441) | marine metagenome | biome: Westerlies Biome; feature: [SRF] surface water layer (ENVO:00010504); material: water (ENVO:00002006), including particulate matter (ENVO:01000060) such as... | depth 5 m | reverse complement strand
CTTGAGCTCAAGTTAGTCAAGAATATTGGGCTTTTAACCATGACATTCGAAGGAAAGGATGGCGGCAAAGCCACTTGGACATTCCAGGGACTGAAAGAGCTTCGACAGGGAGACAAGATGTATGCATCTGTGGGTACGCAGGCTGCTATCGCAACATTGGTCATCAAAGGCACTAAGTCAACTCAAAAACCGCTACTTGATGCGAGGCTGAAGAGATCTCTACGCTTGAAGAATGCTAGGATCACCGCTGTCATCGGAGAGGCACAAATGGGACCAGCTGGAAAATCGTGCCAAGTGGCGTCGCAACACGCTTACCAAGTCAGTTATGTGACTTCCTTCGGCTGGCGGTTCCTAATAAGAGCTACAGAGCGAAGCATAGCAGACACATCCAAAGACCAAGCGGGAAAATCATCCGTCGATGAACGCATGACTCCACGAAAAAAGAGCAAACCCGACCACGAGGAAGAATTATCAGTCGGCGAACGTTTGGCACTCCGAAAAAGGGCCAAAACCCAAGCACTCCCACCATATCTCTTCCTAGAAGGCCGAGCTAAGGGCGTTGGTGATCAAAGCTTGAATTTCGCAGATGGCAAGTTGTATGTGGACTTACATTCCAGAAGGGTAGGTTTTCAGCCCAACGGGATTGGGCTACCCTCGAGGACGTTAGATCCACACCCCTTAAGTAAGTGATTACCGCCGCACGTTCAGAAACAACGTGCCCTAATTGCGTCTCAGATACTGTTAGCTGGAATTTTAATTACGGCAAAGTTGGAATCCAGCGCGAAGGCTGCCCAATCTTCATCCTGGTTTGCTCATCGTGGGATCGAGTGGGCAGAAGTCAGGATAGGATGTGGTACCGGACCCACAACGTGCGTATCGAAGACTTCATTGAAGCACTCCGGAAGTGCCTCCTTCCTGCCGGAAACACCCAGGAAGCTTCTGGCCACAATCACTAAAACGTTACGGCTCTTTGCGCTCGTGAATCTGATACCATCGGAGGCACGTACGTAAAGAGAATCTGACATTGGGGTGATTCTGCCGGGAAACATACCGATGGCTGAGAAGTACCCCTTCGATAACAAGACAGCGTTGTTTGCTTGGAACAGTTTGGACAAAACTACACGATTGTCTGCATGTGCTCAGAACGTGCCAGAAAATGAGGGCTGAAGGGGCTCCTGCGAAAATCCATGAATTTGAGGTCTTAATGCTCTATCTTCTTTTGGCCAGGAGTCGAAGTTTTGCTGGGAATACATTGCTTATCGGCCCATTGCACTGACCCTCCATCTTAAATACACCCAGGCCCGATGCTCGTTGACACGGAGGCGGCGCGATTGCGGCTGCTCCAAGTCCACGTGATGTCGAAGCTGCCTTGGGAGGCACAGGCATTGCGCGGGCAGGCATTAAAGACGGTACGGTGTTTCTTGCAAGTATTGCTGTATGCGTGCAACTTATCGGCCCTTCCTACGCCGCGGTTCATGTGCGGTGCGTCGTATGCGAATCGTTGTTCTGTGTACTTTAGTGTTCTCGGGTGGCGTGATTTTTCTCCCTCCACTACTTCTCAGCCCATGTCAACATCACCATCTCGGTCCCCGTGCTCGTCTCCGCCGCTGCAACCATCACTCTCAACCGAATCTTTCACCTCCTCATCGTCGTCCTCCTCCCCCGTCCCATCGTCGTCCTCGCTGTCTTCATCCACCATCTTCCGCTCCACCTGCGTCTGCCGAGCATAACAGCCCCCCTCCTCGTCATCTACTTTTCCCCCAACCCCAATCCCCGTAAATAGCCCGCCCTTCATCTCCTCGATAATCTTGTCGACATCAACCCTACAACGTCCCGTATCGTAGATGATCTTCTTGGCGCGCGCGTTTGCGTTTTTCTTGTGACTGTGCACGCTATCGATGCGAAACGAGCCTTTGTTGTGCGCAAAGTTGGCCGGCGTGGCGTAGCACGTGTCTGTTACAATGTACACGATTTGCGACTGAGATTGTGTTGACGACGGCGTTGTGGTGGTGGATTGCTGGGCATGGTGACTCTGCGGTGTGGGCGTGATATTCGATCTTGAATGGCATTGGCAGCTTGTGTGGTTGTGGTTGTGGTTGTGGTCGTGGGCGGTGGGCGACATTGTGAACAGTGCAGCGTCTAGTAACGTGTTGCTCGCCCCCCGAAGTCCAACACTCCTGTCCTCCCGTAGAACCTCAGGTTGCAAGCCGAACGGTATTTAAAGCTTACATACAAAGGGCAAGAATAAAAGTCGGCGCAAACAATTGTATATGCGCCGGCTGGCTGGCGTCAGTCGTACCACGACGTCGGTGTTGGCATGCTAGAAGAATCCATGTGCGCTCGGAAACAAGTTTCATACTGATACTGGCGTCTAGAACCTTCAGGACCTGCGGTTCTCGTAAGCCCGGGAACGTGCTTGCTTCTTCCGCGGAGGGCGGGTCGACTTGTCGCAGGCGCGAAGCATGGTTGGAGTGCAATCGCGTGGTACAGTGTACCATGCGGTACATGTTCTTGGTGTTGCGCAGGTTCAGGCCATACTGCAGCTTCTATGAAGATATTGGGGGCACTGCGCGGAGTCCGCCGCTCAAGCGCAATCCGCGGTCCTCGGAGCTGCGATTGCAAAGGAAGCGAGCATGTTGTGACCACGACAATGCACTGCGCTTCGACAGATCGCTTCTTGGCTAGGGACGATCATATTGTGGTACACAGGACGAACGTCCGAGTGACAAGAGACCCTGAGGACGCTAGGCCGGCGAACCAATTCCTCCCGATCCCGGAGCCCACAGACTTGGTTTATTGAGCGGGACGATCGATCCTGCAAGGTACCACCCGTGGGCCACTCCCAGAACGCTACGCACTATTGGACGATACTGCCGCCCATCCATTCGCAGTGTACTGTGGTAGGCTTGCTGCATTCCTCCTAACCTTGCGGCTCTACACCAAATTCAAGGTGGTATGATATCCAAGGTAGCGTTGCGAATTATATCCTGGATTGAGAACCTGCGTGCGACTGCATCATCGGTCATTCAGCGGCGCTATTCACAACCATGGTTCGGAAATAGGAGCGACATTAAATTTGTCGACCTGACAGCTGCCGTTCGGCACCCTGCATTTCGTGAAGCAACGGTCCTGCATGGCTTGCATCGAGCGCCAAAGAGCTCGGAAGATGTGATTCAATTGTACAAATGCAAGCACGTGCAATCCGCCGTCCCTATCATGTATCTTCCCACCTAGCGCCGCTGCTAACGATGTCCCTATTATACATAGGAGAAAGGAACGACCGACATGCCGTGCGCGTCATTTTCGTGGTTTATGAAAGGAGATTATCAAGCCGCCTAACGGCCGTCTAAGATGTGATGCCATGGTACCTAAAAGATCCTACTCTTTTGTCGCAGCTTGAGCTTCGCTGGCCGGCTTAGCCTCTTGCTGCTCTTGCTCGATGCTCTTCTCCTTCTGCTGGTCTTCCTTGACCTCAACCGTAGGCGGTGCCTCACTCGCCTCTGCGGCTTCGCTACCCTGCTGAGTCTCAGGGTTCCTGCCCTCCACATCTGGATGAGGAGGTGCCACACCCTGCTGTTCCTCACCACCACGTGCGTCGACAAGACCTTCATAGATCTCGTTGCCCTGGCCATCCACAATACGAGTTCGGGTCTCGTAGCGCGTCTTGAAGCTGACTTTGCCTGCAAGCGCCGCCACTTCGTCTTCATCCAAGACGCGGCCGTTCTCGTCGCGGTACTCAATACGCTCCTCCTTAGAAACGACCGGCAAATCTTTGGGGATGCCCTGGGGTGGTGCAGATACGGCCGGCTGTTCCGAAATCATGTCTTCGTTTCTCGCCTCCACCGGTTGTGGTTGGTGCTGGTCGACCTGTATCTCATGTATTTGAGGAACCTCCGGTGCTGCAGGAGGAGGGGGCGCTGCAGTTGAAGGCGTGGGTATGGCCGCAACCTCCTCAGTCCTTAGGTCGTTGTATGCGGCGTACTAAGATGTATGGTCAGAAGAATCTCAGCAAAACAGAAGGCAGGACTTACAGAGTCCAGGAAGTTGTTGCAATCCCAATCCCAGGTGCTGAATAGCTTCACGGAATTGCACTGGCTCTTGGTCCATGCATTTCCGTATGCGAGGGGAGCGTAGATAGTGAACACGGTGATGGCGATAGCAAGAAACCCGACAGCTGCCGCTTGACCAATTGCGGGGTACTGCTTCAAGCCCAGTCCACTAAACCGGTAGCTTGCGAAGTCGTACATCTGACAGAGCGCAAGGATCGCGAAATATAGGGCAGGTAGGTAGTGGTGCAAGAACAGCTGACGTGCCATGAGGTAGAAGGGGAAGTAGTGGAAAGCCCAGCCGAGGATGCTCATGCCAACCTCATAGTCAAAGCGCTTGAAAGTGACATTGTCATAGTCTCGGTAGCCGCGCTGCCATCGGAGAACAGCGAGGCCCTTGATGGCGATGTAGAGTCCGATGAGCGCTGTCGTGCTCCACCATATTACTGAATCCTGTTAGCGAAAGTCTGTATATGGAGGGGCAAATGCATCTAACTTGGATTTCCTAGAAGATATATCTGCCTGTTGTGCTTCCCCCAGAAATCTACTGAAATCAGTGCCTGTCTGTATTCGCGTAGAATATTGACACTTACTGATGCCACGGCGGAGGATCGGCCAGGACGGTGGGCGCGAGTCCCAAGCGTGCGATTCGGTGAGACCGGCGTTTGTCTTCCACATGACCTTTTGTAATTCCCAGAACTTGCCAAAGAAGCCAGGGTTGCGATAGTTGACCCGCTCTGCAGTCTCATCCATCTTGGGATGGACGTTGCCTTCGATGTACCAGATGCTGTTAGGCAGTGTGCCTCCACGAGCACAAGTCACCTCTTGCTGCTCGAAGCCCCAATCAGGTAGCTTGACCTTGTGCGAGAAGAGCACGCAACCAGTCATGAGATGGACTAGTCTGAACTTCGTCTGGATGGTGCGAACGCGCTTCTTAGCCACAGCACCGTCAGAGTGGGATTTGATGATCTCAATCTTGAACATGTCGTTGGCATCGCCCTCGAAACCTTCGTAGCCATAAGCTGAAACCTCATTCTGCCAGTCCGCTTCGGTCACGGGTGGACGGACGTCATGGGAGTGGAGGCGACGATCAGTGGTGATGTGGTAGAGCTTGACAACCGCGCCATCCTCGATGAAGATTGGGCCCATATCGTCCCATGCCTTGGGGCTCGTCAGATTTGGTCCGGTGTAATCCTCAGGCATGATCGGCAGAGTCTGATTCTCCATGATCCAGATGTTGTTCTCGTCCTTGTGGGGGTACAGGGTAATCTGTTGTTGCTTGCTGCCACCAGGGTACATGTGGCTGTGTGAATGGAGATAACCGCCTTGCGTATTCCAGTGACGGAGGGAAACACGGCTACCGTATGCGACATCAGCTGGTACATCCTGCATTCCCTTGGAGTTTAGCGTCGCCTGGAACTCCGAAGACATGAAACCATCACCATCTCCGGGGTTCACCAGGCAAATGAAGTGGATTGCAAAAAGAGCCATGTAGAATGTGACCGGAATAACGACAAGGCAGAACAGACGGGCGAAGAAGTGCTTGAACCAAAGGCGGGGTGTCACGTTCCTGGTATCTCCAAGCAGAACCCAGAGCTGCAACAGCGTCAAGCTGCCGACCCAAGCAATGGTGAAGAGGCCAACCCATTTGACACTGACTGTCGCGCCCAGTCCGACACCAGTGGTAGCCAGCCAGAACCACCAAGATGGCTGGAAGGCCTTTGAGGGTCCTTGTTCGTGCTGATTTGTGAAGCTTGTCCACGCGAGCGCGGTGATAGCGGTGAAGATGATGAGTGGAGAGTCGAGGAGGATGAGACGGGACTGAGTGACGAGTGCGTTATCTTTCATGGTCAGCATACGTTGTAGGCGCGCGAAGCGTCGTGATCGTACCGAAGATGACGAGGCCCGCTCCCAGAGCAGCGGTGGTCGTACGGCAACCCGCAGCCTTGAGAGTCAGGAACATGGTGGGAATGGTCAGAACACCGCAGATAGCGGGGAGCAGACGCATGGTGACATATGGTACACCTGGCTCGAGGTAGTCCATGCCAATGTCCTTGAAGTCGAAATTGCCATCGAATCCACCCAACCATCCAGCCAGTGTGATGAGAAGCTTTGCGAGAGGCGGGTGCACATCCATGAAGAACTTGCCCTTGATGTACTTGGTCGCGAACCCACCGAAGCTGTGTCGCAAAGTCAGCTGCCACGCCATTATCACATGTCATAGTTCGACCTACTGGACTTCATCGAAGACGACGCTGCTGGGCTGCGCTATCCTGAACAATCGTACGACGCATGCGACCACGAACAACACTCCGAGTAGCTGCCAATCTGAGGCCGGGAGATTGAAGATGTCATGGTCCTTCACTCCCTCAGACGTGTAGCCTTGGGGCTGCTTCTGTTTGTTCTGCTTCTTGCGACCATTGGGCGCGGGTGATCGTGCGGGCGATCGCGATGGTGATTTCCCCGAGCGGCGCGTGTTCGGCTTCTCGCTGAGGTACTGGTTTGGTGCCGTCCGGCTCGCCATGTTGGCGTTGTGTGGAAGTCGTAGCGGTCGATCAGGTTGGTGGGCTGAAGCTATGATGAGCGACTGGAAAGCTCCCGAGATTATAGGCGAGCTGCGTAAGCTCCCCTACGGTGTCAAAGTAGGTTAAAGAGAGTATGAAGGAGAAGCGCAGCAACTGCAAGGCGGGGAGGCGTCGCAATGCTTTTGAACAACCAGGGGCCCAGGTAGCCCTCGACGAGTGGTGACCCTTGTCCTTGCGTTCGCGGAAAGTCCACGGTGTCGTTGCGGACAGGCGCTAGTGACCGATTGGGAACGAGGGATGAGTGAGCTGAAAATAGTTACGAGCAAAAGTGTCGCGAATTGGAATGACGATTCAAGCACTCTGAAGATGTTGAATTTGTCGATTGTTCACCTGCGCTACTAGGTTTTATTTTCACAGCTGTTGCAATGGTTGCAATGGTTCGCTACAGCATCGAGTGCTTCAAGCTGCTAATTCGGTCCGTGCACGTGGCTGAAGCTGTGGCTGCGTCCGGAGAAAGGATGATCCGCGTAGCTTCCGTTCCTGTACATTTCCTGCCGCAAGCTCACCTCCGCAACACAATCACGCGCAACTGCATCTCCACACCCCCTCACGATGGCGAACACCAACGGTGATAGAGCTGCTCCTAGCGCCGCAGATCTTGCCGTCAAGCCGCCTCCGGACATCGTCATTCCTCCCCTCGCCGTGCGCCAGAATATCGCAAAGACCGCCGACTTCGTCCATCGCCGCGGCGGCGGAAATCAGTACCAGGGGATGATACAGCGCGTCAAGGCCGATCCTAGAAGCAGCCTCAGTTTTATACTTCCAGGCGATCAGTACAACCCCTACTTTGAATGGTTTGTACAGCAAGTGAAAGAGGGCAACGGCCCGACAAACCAGACCGCGCACCCTGTGGTTGAAAAGCCTAAGGGCCCTCCAGAACCGCCAAAATTCCGCTTCTCCGCCCGCATGCCCAACATCAGTGCAAAGGATCTCGACGTCCTGAAGCTGACCGCTCTGTACACCGCGTGCGTCGGTGAGAATTGGTTGAAGGAGCTGCGGAACCGCGAGTCCGGCAACCCGCAGTTCGAATGGCTGCGCCCAAATCACAGCTTCTTCCAGTTCTTCCGATCCCTAGTCGATCAGTACAAGATCCTACTCGAGGAAGAGCAGACAGTCGAGGCGCGCATCGAGGAGCTGCAGCGCAACATCAAGGACCGATTGCATGTTCTTGACCGTGCAAAGGCACGTGCCGAGTACGTCAAGTTCACCACTGCGCAGAAGGAGAAGGAAGAAAAGAAGGCCGAGGATGAGAAGCGGGAGTACGCCACTATCGATTGGCACGATTTCACCGTCATTGCAACCATCCTGTTTGATGAAGATGATGACAATGCAGATCTTCCTCCGCCAACGCTTGTGAACGACCTCCAGTCCCGGTCTCTCGAGCAGAAGGCCCAGGTGTCGCTATCGACCAGACGCCTGGAGGAGGCTATGCCCGACGAAACTCCATACTACAATGTCAGCCAGCAGTATGGCGTGCCGCAGCACCCAATGCAACCCGCCTATCCTACGGCGCCACCTGTTCAGGCTCCCTACGGAGCTTATGCGCCACCTCCGCAGGATTACAGATCGCCCGCTGAGAGGGCGCGAGAAGAGGAGCAAGCGCGACGCCAGGTAGAGAACGATCAGAGGGCACGCGCGCAGGCTGCAACTCGAGGTGCGCCTGGTCGCATCGTCACAGACTACGTTCCCCGCGCAGCTGCGAAGAAATCCAGCGTTGCGACAGTCGTGTGCCCGAATTGCAAGCAGAACATTCCTGCCAACGAATGTGCTCATCAATTTCGGAGTAAGTCCCCGCAGTCTATATTATCTGGACTTGGCGCTAACTTTGGTCTTCAGTTGAACTTCTCGACCCTCGCTGGAAGGAGCAGCGAGACAAGGCCGAAGCTCGGTACTCAACCACGATTAACACCGCTGAGGTCGCGAATAACCTCAAACGCTTTGCGAGTCAGCGTGAGGATATCTATGATGGTGCTACTGGCATGTCGATCTCGCCAGAGGAGGAAGCACGACGCAAGAAGGCGGCGATTTCTTACGACGGACAGCCAGACCCGAGCAAGGATGCCGCTCGCATGGCACAGATGCAAAGCATGAACGTGCAGGAACAGCTTCGCAGGATACAGGAGAAGCATCGCCACTAATGGTGAGTATTTTTTCCTTTGTGAGTGATTTCATGCGTCTTCAATTTTTCTGAGCGCTTTCCTTCGTCATTGCATTGGGCGGCGTTCTGGAGGAGCTATGGCGGTGTGTATACCCTGAAGGTGGGAAGCATGATGGAAAATGAGACGCCTAAAGATGGTGTTTCCCTGGATGCGATCGGGTGGTGGAATGAAAGGAGAAGGGCGGAAGAATCTGGAAGGAACAGATTCTGGTGTGACGGGAGGTAGACTCTCGCGGAGTCGATGAAAACGCCATGTACAACAATCTGCGGCTGCAAGACTTAATTAGGTGTCAATTGGCGCCAGAGCTTGAGATGAGCAAATCGATCTCTCTGAATAATTCTGATACCAATGAGCGATGTTCAAGGTGCTTGCTTTGTGCAGTAGTGTTGCGAGACCAATGAACATCTCCGCAACAACTCGGAGTTTTGGAGCTTTCCTCCGACCACGCCGGCCTATGATCTAATCATCGACATTTATTTGCACACCCACGCCTCCGCACGCCGTACACATACAACATGTCACTAACGCAAGCAACAAAAGGCGACATGTCGTACCAAGTCCGCTCTCTCGTACGTACCGAGTCGCTGTCGCTATATCCTCGCACAGTCCAAATCGCTACCGCATCGCATGCCCGCAATCCGCTTTCCTCCGCGCATCCACTTCCACGAATTGAGGAGCTACACGAACATCCTATGGAGTGGTTTGCTAACTTATTTCTGTAGTATCGCTCGCTTCTAAGACAAGGAAACCAATTCGCCGCCTACAACTTCCGCGAATACGCAAAACGGAGGACGCGCGATGCGTTCCGGGAATACAAGAGCGAGACGGAGGAGAGGCGGATACAGGAGCTTGTGACGAAGGGCTTGAAGGAGCTGCAGATACTAAAGGTGTGCCAGCAGATTGGGTGAATGACCTTCGCAGACCCGGTGGCTGACTTTTGGACAGAGGCAAACCGTCATATCACAATTCTACCAACTCGACCGGTTAGTAGTCGAGGGTGGCAAGCAGGGAAAGGAAACAGGCGATGAAGGAAGCATTGTAAGGCAGAAGGACCAAGGGTACGACTGTGACAATACGCTTGGAAGATGTAAGCTAACTCAAAGGCAGATGGGATTGAGTTAGTATGCGTGCACTAGTCACGAATATCTGGAACAATGGATAAGCTCTGTAACAACACACAACAAGATACTCTCCTCGTAAAGACTAGCCATGAGTTTGGTGCGAGTGTGGACGTACCTACCGATAGGCGGCCCCGTTGGAGAGCACAATGTTTGTATCTGTGCAGTGTATGAAAAGAACATTAGAAGACACTGAGCTATGCATACTACCATGTGAGGGAATGAACGTCCCACTTAACCGTTGTCCTACAGGTTGAGATGTCTCCTTTCCCTGTATGCTATCACTTGTCAGCTGCACGTTGTGAACCACTTTAGGTGTTCAACATGCGCAGGTCAGAGACTAAGAAAGTCGAAGAATTCGCCATGACAACAGATCAATAGCGTCTACTACATCAATGGCATTGATACAGATGCTTAGCTCGAAGGACGTCGAGAGGGCTGCGTCGGTTGGACATGGTGAAGCAGCGACTAGTTTCTCCATCGCTCTAAAGACGCCATTTCAGTTCGCACGAACAGGAGCCAATAGTGAAGTCCTGCAAAATCTCATGGTTTGCGGCTGAAAGAACATTTTCGATGTGCTCGTTACATACAGTGTCACATGCATGGCACCGATGATAGCCTGGGCCAATCGACGCTAGCGCACAAGCCGCAATTGCTGCAGCCGAGTGGGCCGCAACTTCACGTCCAGACGCGCCTTCCTTCACCGCACCGCGACTTCCCGCTGCAGCCAGATTGCGCCTGCCCTCACCCGCCGGCTGACCTGCACGCGACCGTTTGCTGAGGCAATTGCATAAGCATGGCTCCGGTAAGTTGATAGGCTCTCATTCGGTGCGCATCATCTGTCCTTCAAAGCATGCACCATCGCGCGTCGACCTTCACGTGCAACGCGCTATTTTTATCGCTTGTGTATCGCAATTCAGGTCTCATTGTTTTTCCAAACGTCATGCCCAAATGTTACGCTAGAAGGACGAGCTTCGGTGGGGATGATGTTCACCCGCCCTACCCCTTACCATCACATCCCGCATAACACAATTTCTACATTACTCGCACCAATCGAAACTCCTAGCCTCTTGACGAGCAGCTTTCCGTGGCTAACAAGCTATGCACAGTTTCGGAACAGAGATCGCTCCAACAGATCTGGACGCGGTCAAATAGAACACAACGTCCTTGAAGGACTTCCTATCAATCAGTATCGGGAGGTTGAGATCACAGTTGGTGCCAATCTAGGCGACAACAAGCCTGTCGACAAGGATGGGTGGCCTGAGCTGCCAATGCCACGGGATTCGCACATGCTACCTGAACACTCTCAGCAATTGTTACGCGCGGCACGAGCTGGGCGCATGCTCAAGCCGCCTGCTCCGCCAGAAGATGACAATGAGATGAAAGACGAGGAAGAGGAGCAAAAAGAGGTACAGACTGGATTCACCATCAAGAAGTACGTCAAGATTGCGCGACACCTCGAAGCTCCTGAGCCAGAGTATCTTGCCAAGAGACGCAAAGGACTTCCTTCGCAGTATGCCTT
>TARA_R110002003_G_scaffold228_6_pt1 | contig 11433 bp, 11 predicted proteins | sample TARA_R110002003 | Tara Oceans TARA_R110002003 (sample SAMEA4396441) | marine metagenome | biome: Westerlies Biome; feature: [SRF] surface water layer (ENVO:00010504); material: water (ENVO:00002006), including particulate matter (ENVO:01000060) such as... | depth 5 m | reverse complement strand
TCAGCCGTACTCCGGTCTAGATGAGAACAAAGCAGCTAAGCTCAGCAGCGATTGGGCGGACTATGAAGCGCACGGTTTAAAGGAGTATGCGATCGTATAAACAGCTCATCAGATCACGACAAGTCCTTCATGTCCAACACAATACCCACTGGACCATTATAGAGAGCCAATCCAATACCCGATCGCGCATCCGACTCCAGCACTTCCGTTCCAACTCGAGGCGAGCAACCCCATATGATACTTCAGCATAGATATAAACACCAAACAAACAAATCACCGATACTACTTGCCTATCAGCCAAAGCCTCGGGACTGCACATATGAGCTTTAGTCCGCACGCGATCCAAGTGCTGGTCGCTCATGGCACAGCACCGGAATGAAGACAACCACAGCACTCTCCTTGTGCTCTCTTTTCATGGCGGAGGTGGCCCCATGTACCCATGTTCAAATATTGCGCCACTGCCGCTAGGCGTGGTGAGGTTTAGCTATCGGAACGGAATGACGAGGCCAGCTCTTACGCGGAGAAGAGGGTAATCATAACTCAGTTCATCACTTTGTTGATGTGGTTTGTGGAGTGGTATAATCATGCAGTTTCAGCCCGAAAGTTGGGATCGGTACACGAAGTACAAAGGATATTCTCGATCAAAGCAGCAGAGTCTCCCATTCTGCTCAATGTTTGCAGCACACTGTGCATATCCTCCTGTTTGGTTCACGCATATCTATACCCCCTCAACCCGTTCCGCGTGCTCGCATCAACTCCTCTCCCGCATCGCCACGGCATGTGCATCTCCGACAACTCTACAAACAGCTTCACCCACTCAATCACTCGTCACAACCCGCAACTCGCACACATCCGCCCCCGCTACACCCACGCCCATCACCAGTTCTCCCTCCCCCGTCCATCATCGCTGAATAACAACCCCAAACCCCTGCCCTCCAACCCCCCTCACCTTCCCTTCGACCACTTTTTCCGGGACTTGCAGCTCCGTGCAAATCTCGTCGAAGCAATGCAAGCCATCCAAAAACCGCAGCAGCGGCAATCCATTCTGGCGGTCCTGCTCGCTGGGCAGGATGCCATCAAACATTGGCACATCGTGCTTCGCTTGAGCCACGACCTGCGGGTTCAAGCTCGTCGTCGACGCAATACTCGGTCTGTGCAGCGAGAAGCTGGGGTGGTGGGCGTGTACGTTTTGCTGCGGGGCTTGGTGCGCGTGATGGGATGTTGGGGGATGTGTGTTTCGCACGGTGGCGGCGTCTGAGTCGCGCAGATTCGCCGTCGAGGTCGCGGCCGAGGTCTGCAGACTTGTGGGCGGGGCTGGAGGCAGGGACGTGGAGGTCGCGATGGCGTACTTGTGCACGCGATACAAGAAGCCCTTTATGATGCCGAAGGTGATGAGGCGCCGGACGTCGATGCCGGTGAGTAAGTCGAGATGTTCGAGGACCCAGTTCTTCAGTGTTAGGCCTTGCCGGAGCGACGTGTAGAGCTGGATCAAGGTTGAGTGTTCGATTCGCCATTGATCGGGTTCGTTGGTATTCTTCTGCGTCGCAGTGTGTGTGTCGATGTCGATGGACGTGCGTACGGTGGAAGACATTGTGTCACTGTGCTGCGAGGCCGCGGATGAGGACCTGGAATCTTGCTCATCTCGACTCTTTTCGCTCCCGCTGCCGAGCCTGATCGTTCGTGCGTCCGATCCGATGCGTAGACGCGGCACTCGTACGTACTGAGCACATTCGTCTTTGATGTCGTCGTCTACGACGAAGCCTCCGATCTCGGCTGTGCATGCGTAGATGGCGCCGAAGCTGAAAATGTCGAGTAGAACAAGGCAGCCGTAGTACACCAGATGTTGTATCGCTCTCCGCGTCAAGGAGAGATCAGTGTCTGCAAGTTGAGCAATACGCGATATGCTGTTTATGCCGTTGATATACGGCAGGATACGGTTGAGCGTAAGGTCTGAAGAGATCGGAGTCTGAAGACTCGACAAATCGATTGTGAGGAGGGGTACTTGATGTGCATGGATTGGTGGTGGAGGCGGCCGCGTCGGGAAGAGCTTCAAATTGATAGTGTTGGAGTCATCTTCACTTCGTCAATGTCGAAAACTCTCGAAGTCATACATGACTCACCAATCGGTATCATGCACTCGGCGTAGTTGTTCAGGTCTTCGAGGACCATCTCACACAGTGCATACACCTTGCTTCCACCACCAACGCCGAATGCGCCGCCATCTTCATCAGCCCTGCCCATGCCTGTCTTGACGTCATCTTCCCAAACACCCACCTCTTCCCGACTCAAGAAGCCGCCCTGCTCTTCTAATCCTCTCAAGAGCCTGCCCAATTTTCTGACGACCTCGCCATAACACGCCCAGTCTGGCTCGCTCTCGCCAATCACAACCGCAAAGTTGAATATGAACTCGTTCCTACTGTATTTGCCCTCTCTTATGCAAACAGGGTATCCAATTACACGATGGTGGTTTACGCAAAACGTAAGTAGGCGGTCGCAAAACTGCTGTGTGGGTATGAGGTATTGTGTGATGGACGAGTACTTGAACAGCGGTTCAGACAGCGCCGATGGTGACTTGGACTCGGTTATGCTGCCGTCGGGCACTTGGTGGAGCACGCGTGAACCTGTGGAGGCGTTAGCTTCTTGTATGTTGACGTCCGGGAGTGGTTGTACCCTTCTCATGGTGGAAGCGCGTGTAGAATATGGCTTCAATCGCGCGCCCAGGCATTGAAGTTTGTCGAGGTAGCTATATCTATGGGGAACTACATGTTGTGTTGTGATAGTGAGGGTTCGCGACGTGAGGACAATGCGGGCGCGTGAACGGTGGTTCGCATGACTCGCGCATGATGACCTAACCACAACCCTCACCACTCTTTCCACGCCAACAGTCCATGACATATTTCGCTTCCCCAATAATAATTAGACCTGTAAAAAAGCCGACTCTGAACATGTAGCAGGTCCATAGCCTTTTAGAAACACGGCCTTGTCGAACCGATCCTATAGCCTCCTCACCGTCTTGACACGATCCTGTCGATACTCCAAAACCACACCACAACAGCTTGTAGACGCAAACCAAACAAGCCAGCAAGCACGAAGCAGTCCTGATCAGACGCTGCAGAATCGTTAGAGCACTGGACGCTTGAAATCAGAGCGAAGTGGCAACCTTGACGAGCTTCTTTCGCAGCTGTGGGATTACGAAGAAGCAACCTATCAAGTTCGATTACTTTGTAAAGTGAGAGGTCTATAGAGGTATATCTAGCCAAGACGTGCGTAGGTTCAAGGTTCGGTCGACCACAATCAAAAAGCATAAGAAGCACGTGTTCGGAATGATTGATACATGTCTTAGCTGCGACATGATTGCAGAGAGTGACCTGTAGAATCCTAATCTTGGTTGAAATGATCGAACAAGTTCATATTGACCCTTCCTACCACTCCGCCACCTCCCCCGCCTTCTGCCTACTCGCCCTAACAATCTTATCGCAATTCAGCAAACACAACGGATCAAACGCCTTCTTGAGCTGCCTCATGGCATCGACCGTGCTCTGGCCCAGCTCATGCGGTAGATAATCGCGCTTTACAAGCCCGACGCCGTGTTCGCCCGTCGCCGTACCTTCGAGTTCGATTGCGCGCTTGACCATGTCGTGCACGAGGTGTTTAGCTTTTTCGTAGTCGGTTTTGCGGTTGTAGAGGATGATTGCTGGGAAGCGCGTTAGTAAGGACGGGGAAGGGAAGGGGTGACTGACAGTGGAAGTTTCCGTCGCCGACGTGCCCGACTATGCTTGCTAGGAGTCCGCTTTTGCCAATCTCGGCTTTTGTTTCCTCGATGATTTGGGGGAGCTTCGATATTGGGACTGCGACATCGGTAGTCCAGACTGCCATGTCGTCGTTGCCTTCGCTCTTCGCCATGACGGACCACAGGGCTTCTTTTCTTGCTTGCCACAGGTCTTCCTTCTCCTGTTCTGACTTTGCGAACTCGAAGCTCACGGAGCCTGATCGCTTGGCTAGGGACTGGACCTGGCTGATTTGCTCTTTGACCGAATTAGGTGTGCCCGCAAACTTGAAGAACAAGGTTGGTGCGTTCTTCCATTCTTTCGAGGTCTGACCAGCGTCGTTGATGCATTGCATTTGCACGTCGTCGAGAATCTCGATAGCGGCAATGGGCACGCCTGCGCCGACGACGGAGAACACGCAGTCTGCTGCTGCGCGTATGCTGGGAAACGCACAGACGGCGACGCTGGTGTGTTGTGGTTTGACAGTGACTTTGAGCGTGGCTTCAGTGACGAGACCGAGTGTACCTTCACTGCCGATGAACATCCGAGTGAGGTCGTACCCAGCTGATGATTTGCGTGGACGTTGGCGCGTTTTGATAATTGTGCCATCGGCCAGTACGACTGTAAGGGACAAGACCCAGTCTTTCATGGTGCCATAACGATATGCGTTGGTACCAGAACATCCTGTTCCAACCATGCCGCCAATCATAGCGCCTGGCCCTGGATCCGGTGGGAAGAAAAGGTTGTCCTTTGCCAGTTCCTCGTTGAGATGCTCCCAGCCCACAGCAGGCTGCACAACAACGTCCAAGTCATCCTTATGCAATTTGAGAATCTTGTCCATGCGACTGAAGTCGATGCACACGCCACCCTTGGTCGCCGCAAAGTGACCTTCCAGACTTGTTCCTCCGCTGTATGGTGTGACTGGGATCTTCCTCTCGTGGCATATTTTCATGATTGCGCTGACTTCCAGTGTGCTCCCGGGCTTTATAACGCAGAACGGAACGTCGCCCGGTTCCGCAGGGTGCGAGGACCAGGATGACCCCGCGTGCGATTCTAGGTCGTGCTTGTCCAGTGTGATGTTCTCCTTTCCAACAATGTCCCGGAAGTCTGTCCATGCAGCTTCCATATTCGCCTCGGAAATGTTGTGCTTGGGCGGGACGAAATCATTGAGGGGTGCGGTCGAGTTCGTGTTCGTCTTTTGGGGTATCAGTTGGCCAAAGTAGTAGCCCAATGCTGCTGTGAGGAGACATGCTGCTTGTCTTTAGTATGGTGCCTTGATTGGCGTAATTTGACTTGGATACCTGTTACTGTTGCAAAGAATTGTCCGCGCGCTGTTCTTTGCTGCAATGACTGTATCCTAAGCTGCTCCGCCTTCTCTTTCTGCACACGCTCGTATATACTGTCCTGGAGCTGGAGATAAAACGGCCTCTCATCGTCTCCACCCTTCTTGTCATTGCTCGCCCATCTCTTCTGCGTCAATCTTCCCGTCGCCACACATGTCGATATTGCTCCTCCCCGACGACTCCGTGGCAGAATCGAAGCCCTCGGCAAGCTTCGTAACGACATTGCGATCACGAGAGCGCGTGCACCATGTTGCGGTCGCAAAGATGGCGCGATGGCTGCGGGGAAGGTCTTTGTAACTTGAGCTCGGAGGGTCCAGTCGCGGTGGATTCTCGGTTCTGTTCCGACGCGGAACACGTCCGACCCACCGCTGTGGTTCACAACTCGTGTCACGCACAGTAATCAGCCCCGCAACAACGAGATAGCCGTAGCCGTTGAGCTTGATGCACGATTCGCCCAGAATGTGACCGTTCTAGGGAAACGCGGCTGAAGGGTCCATTACATGCGGTCGTCCGAATGCAGGGCGCTGAGTACGCTGTTGGCCCGAGGTCGATCCTTGGTAAGCTTCATTGGCAGAAGATCACGCAATTGGTGCACGTATGATATCAGGTGGATAAGAATATGCGATTCCCTAGTCAATGACCTGATGCAGAGCAGATCGCAGCAGCTAAGTGATATCGGGGATAACCAAAACGGAAGTCAAGCGAGCGTGCTATACCACCAGGTATGCAGCGCCGGCAGACATACTTCCCAGTATAGATAACGCCTAGTCATGTCCATGTAAGACGTATACGTTAATGGAGGGGATATCGCCGAGCCAGTCCTCCCAATGCGCCAGCCATCCCATGCGATGGTGTCCGTGTATGTACTAAGAACGATGCCACGTAATGATGAAAGCATAAGTCATGAAACATGATCGTGAACCAAACGCCATGCTGAAGCCCAAAAAATCAATGTGCAATGCGAAGAATGATGGTGCTAGAAGGCGCTCGTAGGCTACCGACCTGACGAGTGCGGCGGTAGTTCAGCGGTGCGGCCTAGGTGACGCAGGGTAAATTTGTCGCTCCAATAGTCGACGAACGAGAGTGGCCGTCGAGGTTGCAGGCGCAGTCCGCTGCACGTGTACGTGGCTGTGTCTGACACGGCACCACTTGATCATTGCCCCGACATGCGGAGCAACCTCGTCTTGAACCAGGTTACGAACCTCAGCCACCGTCCCTTCGCCGCGCGGCTCTTGGTCACCTGCGGCGCTGCATTGCTCTGCTTCTCCAAGTCAACGGTCGTGACGTACTTGGGCAGCGAGTTGGAATGCGCCTGTCGGTGGTCTGAGTACTGTCGTCCGCCGACAGATGGCCGCGATGCCTTTTCGTTCTGAGCGTCAGAGACACTGCGCGAGCGGTTGTAGTCGCTCCGCTCGTGAGCCTCAGACTTGCGCGTCTGCAGCTCTTCCTTCTTCTGCTGTTTCCGGTACTCGCGCTCAGCCTGCCTGTGCGCCTCCTTCTCGTACTTGAGCTCCTTGGCCCGCTGCTCCGCCTCGAACTTTTCGCGCGCGGCACGAATCGACGCAGCTCTCGAGGCTGCATCAACGGGCGAATCACGTCCGCCGCGAATAAATCGGGTGGCGTGGTCGAATGAGGTGCGCGAGCTGGGCGAGGTGGTCGTGTCTATAGACTTGAGCGTGTCACCCCGTGAGCGTGCAGGAGCGACGGGCGAGGTGAGAGACACGGCCGACTGGGAGTAGCTGCCGGCGAGCCGTGTAGACGAGTTGTTTGCGTGGATGCGGAGGGAAGTTCCTGGTACTGAGGACAGCGAACCCGATCTCCGCCCGGGATCATACGCGTTCTGTCGCAGGCGGAACTCCTCGTCGGACATGATATCATCGCCTTCCTTCTCGCTGCCGAGCACGGATGGCGGACTGGATGTGGAAATGGGCGAGACGTACGACTGCGGCGTCTGGCGGATCGGAGGCAGAGGCGTCGGTCGCTGGTATCCGCCGGATGATGTGGAGAATTGCGACGTGTTTGAGGTTGATCGCGTGTGCCGGTGACGTCCGTTGACCGGAGTGAAGGTGACGTCTGCTATTGATCGTGAATAGCCGCCATATTCTTGGATCCCCAGGCCCTGCAGGCCCTCGTTCTCAGCAGCCGGGCGCGAAAGGTCGAGCCCATTGTTGTCCTTGGACGACAGTTTCCTCAAGTAGGGCTTGATCTTGAGCTGATGCGAGGGGATTGCAGCCGGCATGGGTCGCTGTGGCTCTGTCCAGGGCTCTTCGTACGTGGTCTTGGGCGTCTCGGAGCGGTTAAATGTGAATGTGCCAGAGTTGCGCGGGCTCGTCATGCTCGAGGCCGAGTTTCCTCTCTTGTGCAGCCGCGCATGGTTCGACGGAGCATGCGCCCTGGCCATGGCGAAGCGTGGTGTGGACGGTGTCGTGGGTGCGTGTTACCGCCGTGGCATGTCAACATCAAAGGCAGGCGATGGTTGCACAATCACCAAGCCAACATGACTTCACCACGTCTGGATCCGCGGAGCACCGGAACGCGTCGGCGACGCAACAGCTGGTGAACGGGCGGCTGGGGCAATCCGGGGCCAGTGTCAACCAAGATGCTGTGTGAAATCCGGCACCATCCAGCGTGGCAAGGCTGTTGTTCCCCAGGGCTCGGAACGCGCGGATTCGCTAAGCGGGCCACCCGGTGACAGTCACGGCGTAATCGATTATACGGCAGAGCAGAAGGATCTCATATTCGAAGGCTCAGCGCGAGGGCCGGGCGGCGAGGTGCTTATATGCGCAGTCGTGAGGACGCGGTGCCAGGCTGAGGAGGGGCTTATCGTTCCAAGTAGACGGCGACTCCGCAGAGTTGTCGCGGAGGTCAACAATACGAGCCGCCGCACGCTTATGGAGACAGTCCCCGTCTGCCCACCGCTACACGCACCTCCAGGGCTTAAACACACGCTACAGCGCCTGTTCTGCTGGCTCGCAATCGCACTCGCTACTGTTCCCCTCTTTCGCCATCGGTCTGGCCCGCCGTGGCAGGACGGTTGCTCTCCACACAACCCGTGGCACAGCAGGCTGCGATGCGCAATCAAGTATCGCTACATGCGGCACTCTATCCGTGTCACTCTCGACCGCAGCACCCAGCTCATGCACTCTGCACTGCTGAGACGAGCTGACCAATTTCCTCAATAGCCGCCTGGCTCGGTCACAAGTCTTCAAAGCCAAGTGGCCAGCTTGTCCGCTGCAGCAAAGCAACGCGCACCATGGCATCGCATTGCATCCATCTTACAGTGGTTCATCCGTCTCAGCAATCGGGCGGCGCTAGGACGGTCGGTTGTCACGGTTTCCGTCTGCTCTCCGTGGCTGCTAGCCTATGGACTCGACTATCGACATGTGGCTTGTGACGGAGCAAACCTCCAACCCATGCCCTCTGTTCCAAGTCTATGCGAACAAAAATCTGCACAGCAGTGGTCCACATCATACCAAGTGCACATCAGTTTCACATGTCTCGGAGAATGCGGGGAGTCGGCCATGCACGATCTCACTGCCACCCACGGTTGCGCAATCACATCCGGCCAAGGCCAGCAATCTGGAACACTCGACGGGCCGTTTTCACCCCACGCCTCTCTTCCCCAGGTTCCGCGTCGTCAGCATGCGAAGCCTGGATTACAAGGCGTCACACTCAGCGGCACATAAACTGACCTGCCTATATGAGCGATTGTGCCGACATTTGGGCTGATGGAGTGATCGATGGATCACAGGTGACTTGGTGGACCATCCGCGAACCTCCGCAACACAACCACAACCAGAGCACCAATGTCGCACCACACAAAGATGGTGAACTTGACGTATATGTTAGGCATACCACACCGAGCTAATGTGTTGACCTGGTGAAGTCACTACATGTTTTACTCAACGTTATAATTCGTGACTGAAATGACGAGGGAGCTCACCGACTAGTATAACAAACTTGCCTCTCGAATGACCAGCTGGATCCAGGATATCGTGCTATCGCATGCCAGACAATAGGCTTCAATATCTCGTGCTCTAGAGGTACACTGATCTCAAATCTGCATTTCCACCATATTCGGGTCCTGCCAGCACCAAGGGCACTCCACGCCGTATCCACGATCAGATCCTCAATTGGTTAATATCTACAGCTGTAAGGATGTAAGATGTTTCTCCCTGGATTACGCAATGGCAAAATTGCTAACTTATCACGAGCTTCATTAGTGCATTGTATTCATCTTGGGTAAAAACTATCAACACGAAGTCCTTGTCGCAACACCCCGAATATCTCATCGGAACGAGAAGTCACATCTTCCCCAAGGAGATCATTCCACAAGCAGATTTTGATTGCATCGATGTTCTCCATGTCCTCTGACGACACGATCCTGACTACTCCTGGGCAATAGACACCGTCGACAAGTCTCACTCACACATCACTTCACTATAAACACTGAAAAAGATGAGCGGCGCATGTCTTGACAAGCCTTCCGAGTCGATGCCGGGCACCGGGCGCTCGTGATACCCACCCACGCATTCGATGACAATATTGCCATCGAGATGTGGGTATCATATTGTGCAATGCCTGTCGCACGGTGGTATCCGCCATGGAGGTCGAACTTTCGTTACACAGCTGTGGCTAGTGATGCAATATAGGGTCTTGCTAGCTCAACTGAGGAGCATTCGTCAGTGGTGACGAATGCCACCAAACCACGGTTTCGCACTCGCGTTCGGATTTTCCACCAAGAACGCACATCGCCAATTCCACATTGACGAACGTTACTCAGAGACCCACCCGCCACTACATGGCCGACATCCGCATCGCTGAAAAGACCAGTATATGCCCCGTGCTCATCACGCTTGCGTATCGTATAAGGTGCATCAAGGTAATGTAAGTCGTGCAGGAAGAAAATTCTTCCACAGTCCGGCGAGAACGACGAGCAACCTCATGATGGCAATCTGGGAGATGTTCCATTTGGTAGCTCCCATTACGACGACGCTGAATTGTCTGTTGAACACGCTGTCGTCAAATTTGCTCACCCTTTGAGCAGAATGTCATTATTATTGCGTTTGCCAGCATTGCTTCGCGGCGTACGCAAGCTGCAAATGTACATCGAAGCATATAAGTAGTGTTCCCTTTTCCAAGAGCACTCTTCACCAACACTACTTCTAACTGCTTTTTGAGCATGAGACCCGCCGCTGTCGTCGTCAGCGCTCTTGCACCAGCATGGCTAGCATCCACAGCCCTCTACAACCAGGTCATTGACACCACATACGGCGCGGTCCAAGGGAACGCAGCTTTCGCTTCTCAACCCAGCACTAATATCTCCAACTGGGCCGACATCACTGTTTGGAAAGGCATCCCCTTCGCCGCCGACACATCTGGACTAAACCGTTTCCGTCCGCCCCAGAAGCGCGCAGCATGGAACACCACCTGGCTCACCAGCGAATATGGAGATGTATGTCCAGGGCAGAACAGCTTTGGAGGCCCGCCCACGAAAAGAAAAAGGAAAACAGGCGGCAACACGAGCGACAACACCACCAGCAGCGAAGATTGCTTGAATCTAAACATATGGACTTCCGCATTTTCGACAGAACCGAAGCTCCCCGTGATGATATGGTCTTACCCTGCCGGTGGCTCAGCTGCACAACCGCTCTTCGATGGCGCCGGCATGGCCGCCAAAGGCATCGTATACGTCAATTCCAACTACCGCAACGCCTAAATTAATACTGTGTTCAAAGTCAGTATCCTCGTAAATGAAAATTTGAAGGAGTACTCTGTTGAGCCAGAGACTCTGTTGAGCCAAAGACTCTCTTAAGCCAAAGACTCTGTTTTAACTCTGTTGAGATGGGGTGGAAGGAGCTCATAAGAGCTCTTGCCCATTGCCCTAAGGACGCTTGCCCTCATTACCTACGAAGGCTGCGCTCTCTTTATACGCCTATCTGCGCAAGGTACACGCCTATTAAGGCGTAGCAGAGAATCTCTATAAATTTGCGACTGCGCTGCACCTTTCTATGCAGCGTGCAGAGGCGTAGTATAAATATTTACCCCGTAAGAGTATATCCGAGAGTTGCTAAGCCTTCTGCTATACTGAAGTTTAGACAGTAACAGCGTATTTCCTTAACAGAGCGTACATACAACAGAGCGTGCGTACAACAGACTGTACATACAATCGAGCGTGCGTATAACAGTGCGTTTAGCTAACAGAGTAAGAATAGACTTATCCTTAAGTTCTCTATTTACGTTAAAAGAGAGTTAAACTTTAACATTCTGTACCTAGCTTAAATAGTGTATCTACACTATTTTAACTTTCAAACACGATGTAC
>TARA_R110002003_G_scaffold28_17_pt1 | contig 11444 bp, 11 predicted proteins | sample TARA_R110002003 | Tara Oceans TARA_R110002003 (sample SAMEA4396441) | marine metagenome | biome: Westerlies Biome; feature: [SRF] surface water layer (ENVO:00010504); material: water (ENVO:00002006), including particulate matter (ENVO:01000060) such as... | depth 5 m | reverse complement strand
TCAATAGGAAGAGTGTCGAAAGCCATAGCTGGGGTTGGCGGATGCTGGACCATGATCGAGATACACCACGCACTAGAAGCAGAAGATTTAGTGGCCCTATCGAGCAACCACGGATCAGGTTGAGCGAAAGTCGAGTAGCAGGTGGATGGAGCTGTAGCAGAGGGCTCGAGAAGTGATATATGAAGTGACAACGCCTTGACTAGCTGCTAGTGAGAGAGTACTTCTCTTGTCCAGCCCGCGGTGAAGGCGGAGGGATTTGGTATCGTCGAAGCACGCGAATACCAAGTCGACGTGAAGGTCGATGCTGCCTGCCGCTTGCACCACTCCCCGCTCTCGGTGCAAACGCTGGTAGACAGCTAGGAGCTGCAAGTCGAAAGATAGCTCTGAAGTTCTAGCTGTTTGAGGGACAGCGTTCAGGGTGTTGTATGAGAGTCTTCGAATATAACGAGCTTTGTGAAGTGCCGAATATCGGTCATGCAGGGTGTTTGCGTGTGGCGCGAGGGTCCAGAAAACCACGCCTGAGCGTTTGAAGCGAGGGTGAGAACCAGTTTTGGCATTGAGTCTCTCGCGGGCTGACATTTTGGAGGCGAGGTTGTTTTCTGGTGGTTGATTGCGATTGCTCTTCGGTGTCGTCTTGATGGGTCCACGGAAGGTGTCAGTGACGCAAATTATACTTTTGGCATCCCGTGCTTACCAAATGCCTGTGGTTGCACCATGTTGACGCTTGAGATCTGGAGGGAACGACAGAGCACTACAATGCGCAGTCCGAAATAGAAAGCAGGCTCGCGCCATGTGGCTCACAGACTTGTCATGAGCAGAGTGTGGTTGTTAATGAACGACAAGATATGCTAATACATGCAGACGGTCATGCACATATATAAATCAGCAGGCATCATGGTGGTCGGAAAGCCACCGCAGCTTTTCAATATTCGGGAGAACTGAGATGATACATACAGCCCCTTTGAGAGCGCTGAGTGCCATAAGCCAGCTAACCATCGTTCTCCTAGATCAACGGTATAGTGCCCCCGACTACTGCCGCACCGGCAACCCAGTAACTGCCCTTACTGACCCTCCACCTCTTCACACTTTTGCTATTGCTCGAGCTTGGCGTGGGCGCGCTTCCGGTTGGTGTTTCGCTACCGCTTCCGCTGCCTGAGACTTGGCGCACATCGTTGACGCCGCTGCCATCTGTCTTTGTGATTACGTAGATCTCGCCAGTCGAGTCGGACGACATGTACAATCGACCTTGAGCATCCCTAAAGGTTGGTGGACGAAGTCAGCGTTTGCCTCACAGGTATTCCATATATCGGCAATCCACATACCAAGCCAGTCCTGCAGGACGGAAGCAATTGCCAGGGCATGTCGATAGATCGGGATTGGAGACGACATCCACAGCTGCGGTCGTGCTGTTCGCTGCAGCCCGTGGCGAGCCATTGCCGTCGAATTCGACGAAGCTGAGCTTGTAGCCGATGGGCTCTTCGCGATTCCTATGAATACTTAGAAAACATCGCTCGGGCAGATTCATATGAGCTTACCAAGATCCGTGCATGGTCACCCAAGCACCAGTACCATTTGTGTTGAACTTGATGTCGAGTGGAGCCATGTGAGCGTCGAAGGTGATCCTCGGAGCAATTCGGTCCTCACGACAGAAGTCGTCGTTCACCGTCTCGTTTTGGTTGCCTATTGCAAAATTGGACCCAGTTTGAAGTCCAGCGTTATCGGGGATCTCTGTCACATTCCATGCAGCGAAGCAGCTGGGGTAACCGTAGTTACCTCCTGTGACATTGCTCTGGGTTCCATTTAGCCATCCGTGCCAGTTCAGTTCTTCTCCAGGATTGTTCTGGTTGATGGTTTGGCCACTTCTCTGAATGTTGTCCACACTGTTCTCGACGGAGTAGATTGCACCAGTGACTGGATCCTCGGCTACACCTACAGAGTTGCGGAGTCCCCAGCCGATCAGAAGTCCGTCCCGCGCATGCTGGTAGGCTGAGTCGGTCACGTTGCTGATGTTGAAGGCTTTGATCGTGGAAACTCCTGTGGTAATGTCCACGGTTTGGGGATCGATGTTGCCGACGCTGCCACGACTAACTAATAGCAACGAAGGTACTTTTGCAGAGAGGAGCAGTGTGCGGGTTGTATGGCCTTCATCGTCTCCCATGCCCTCGACCATGTGTCTTGAATCGCCCGTGACCCGGCCTTTCTGGGCGTCGTATGACCAGGCATAGACATTGCTGTGGGAGGAGCCATACAAAGTGCGACCATCCTGCGAGAGGGCGATGCCGTGATTGAGCTGGCAAAACCAGTCAATACACAAGCAATGTTCAGAACATAGTTAGTCCTACCTCGACATCGTCAACTACCACCTGCGCCGGAGCACTCTGCCTCACACACGCACCATCGCCCGTCAGTGGCAACCGGCTTATGCCATGCCCCTGCTCGACCACCAGAAGCCCACCTGCCGCATCGAATTGGATGCCGCGCGGATCCCTCAGGTTCTTCGCAACAACCTGAACGCGGAAACCTGGCGCCACAGACGGCACTCCATGTGCGGGGGCAATGGAGCTGGGGCAAGCTGCCGCAGTTGACGAGGTCGACTGCGCTCTAGCGGTCAGCACGACGGAAGCGAGGCCGAACAAGTGCATCAGCGCCATGTTGACGAGCAGACCGGTAAGCGACCGAACGCGAGCTAGAGTGGGGTAAGGCAGCTGAGAAGTTGGTACGGTCGAGTCCGGCTATGCAGGTACAGATGAAGCCTAGAGTACTTTGAGGGAGAAAACAGGTAGTCGATTATTGAGACGTCGAGGGACCGCCCTCGTTAGACCTTCTGGATTGGGGAAACGCAGAAGTCACATGTCTCCTCAGTGGCAATCGCCCTTGATTGAAGCAGCAGTCACCCGCTCAAAGTCGTCGTGGTCGTGCATTCCTTTGGCATGTTCCGGTGGCTTGGCCGCACGTCATCCATTTAGACGGGTAACGTCGACCGCGGCGCATCCCAGACCTCAGCAGTTTCAAGGCCAGCTACTTCTCCATTGGCGAGGACCTGCTAACCGGCATGCTATATGGAATCCTTGTATGGCTTGCAACAGCCGATAGACGCCGGTCTGATGAGCCGACGCGGGTTGGTTCATAGAGAGATCCAGTAGAACTTCACGCGTTGTTGACGCGTTAGGAAGGTGCATCGACGAGATGGTGTAAACACGGTGTAAGCCAAGACACTGGAATTCTGCTTCTTCAGTGTTGGTCAGCGACGGCAAACAGGAATATGCATGTGTATGACGGTCCACGCAATCGTTCGAGCGGCTCGATAGTTTCGGCGCCATTGCGAGGCGCGAGGCTGTGCTCGCGTGTTTGCACTTATTCCCGCCACAGTTTCGACCATTGCAGCTGGGTATCTATGGATAAGGCCGAAGCTCAACAGCAGCAAAAAAGCGCATTGGTAATCTATCCTAGCTCCGGTTGTCATGCTTCATGGAATGATTTGAAGCAGCTACAACGGATACCGTCTCACTAGATTAGACCCCGTGGAAATTGTCTGCCATGCGGCTGACACTCATCGAATACATAGCTACCTGTTCGCAGGACCCATCTGCTACGCCGCTCGTGCTCGTCGAAGACCATGCAGAAAAGTGCTGCAGCCATTCAGATGACTTGGTGCTGTTGAGGTTGTAGACGCCAATGTCTCGCGAGAACGTAACAGCAATTGATGCCCGAGCAACTTCGCACTTGTTGTGGGCGCCGAACGCTGCTAGCACACGTCATCCAAAGTTAATGTGTCGGCCACGCATTAGCGGCGTGTGATTCGGTTGAGCATGGGCAGTAGTTTATTTAGCTGCAACGGCTTCCGGTAGATCATAGCTTGCAGTGCGAAGCCACGGATTGTTGAGCATCATTAAATATTCGTTTCAAGAAATTTGTCCGTTATCGTGAAACTTCAGGGAAGAGCCAATATTGAGATTCCAGCAACATGTGACGGTAGCGATGACCATCAAGTGCCCCCAGTCCAATATCAAAGCCCAATAAGCCCGTAGCGGAAGCTTGATGCTTCGGGCCAAACTTTTCATTTCAAACTTCAATGTGCACGGTCGTATGAACCAGGGAACCGTCATTAAGACATATTCAATGTTTGTGTATTCTCGTCTCGAAGGACTGTAAGAGTGCCGGCCGTCAAGTAATCGATGCTGATTATTTGAGCGCGCCCAGGGTTATTCAAACGAAGATGGGGAAAGCGAAAAAGAGAATGGAACCAAGAAAAATTATCCGCTTTTGTACATGATTCGGCGTGACTCCGTGATGCTGGAGAGAGGCTCGCGTGCTGCGCAGCCTGCACTTCCCGATAAACAGACGCGGTGGTGATATTATATGCCTGCAAAACGCCGCGTTCTTCAAGTGAACAAAAACAAATGGACTGCGTGGTCGCGTCCCTCCTCTTTTCCGCGTGTATCCTGGCTGGGAGATGCTGCAACCTATGCAAAAGAAAATTGGGATGCGCTTTCGCTCCAAATGCAACACGCGGGCTGGGCCTAGAAGCCTATGGCGATGTGAGAAATGCAGGGCGTTGTAGCCCGAGAAGCTATCGATCTCGCTCGAACGCTTCGATCCAAAGGGATATTATCCAGAAGAAATCTTGTGTTTCCGCCCAAACTTTTCCTAGGTATCGTGACCTAGACCAAGGTCATCTTTCTATGTTCTGTCGAGCGTCCTGGACACGTAATCCAGTGTCATCGCTGGTCTCCATTACACCGTCGTAGCTTATTTTACATAACCGTCATTCGTTGCAGTTGCGCTGCGAGGTCCGCATCCTGTTGAAACATTTTGCTAAATGGGGGCTCTTCGTGTCTCGGGCTCGCATCTGGGCTCGAGTATAGGCCTTCCGCATCCCTGATAACGTCTTTTACTTTCCGTGTTAGGGCATTGACGTAAGGTACGATACGTCGTAGTGTTGCAGTATCAAAGGGTACTTTCTTCGATGGTGTAGGTGGCGCATCGGCAGCTGACTCGAACGTGCTTTTCCTACTCTGCAACGCTTCGATGACAGATCGTGCCTTGGCCTCGGAGTCTTTGCGGGGACGGGTGATAATGGGTTTCGAGGTTGGTGTTTTCCTCGGCGCTTCGTACTTAGATTTTGGCGGAATCGGGGAAGACTGTGGCCCGAAGATACCGTAGTTAGGTGGGAGAATCGATTTCCTTCGGGGCTGCTGAGTCTGGGTATGATTTCTGCCAAGGTCGTCGCTCGGTGACCCTGACTTCCGCCTCCCTCGGCCTGCGCTCGGACTGGGACCCGGTACGTCCTCGAAGGCATCTTCGTCAAACCCAGGTGAGGAGGGTGGCGAAAGGCGCGGGACACCTTCGTGGTCCGCTTCTTGGTCAGCGAGATCAATCATTGCGTCCACCTCTTCCCACATGCCCGAATGCGGCCCCTCCACTATGCCGAGGGTGACGGCTCGTATCCTGTGTTCTTTCAGCTCTTCAATGAGCAGACCCCACTCGCGCAGTAGTCCAATGTTTGCTAGGACGTTGTTCTGTTGCTCCTGGATAGTCTTTGGTACCACCATGGCGGTCCCGCTGTCTACTCTTGGTGCGTTGCCTGCTTCTTCGGCCACAGGGTCTTCATGCAGCTCGGAGAAGTCAAAATCGTCGTTCCAGTCTTCGGTGACACCCTTGCTTCCTACGCCCCAGGTGCCAAACTTGTTGGTGACGACTGTGTTACGCTTACCTGTCGCATCTGGCACAACGGGAACACTCTGGCTGCGAGCGTGCAACCCACTGGGGACTCGTCGTCCGACAGAACGACTGCCTCGCCGATCTGCATCCTTCTTTCCGTGGACAGTCCGCGGTCGTGGCGGCGAGTGGTTGCCCGAGCTCTTGTCAGCAGGCTGCTGTTCAGACCAATCGAATATGCTGCTGCGAGCATCTCGGTCGCCGTGGTCTGTTGTGAGATGCTGTGACGTCGACGGCTTTGGACTGAAGCCGGCAGCGAGCAAGCGAGGATTGGAGCGCCGCAGTGACACAGGCGTCGCGACATGGCTGGCTATCGGTAGATCAACCCAGGGGTCCTCAGCATCTGCTTCTTCTAGAGACCACCTACTGCTATCGTCGTCTGCTCCCGCACGCGAATCCCATTCCAGTGTGCCAAGCGACAGCGGCTTGGGCATGCTTGGGGGAGATGAAGGTATTAGATTCGGGAACAGAGGCGTACTGCTGGTGCGTGTGAAGCTGGGCGAGTCCTGCAGGGAGCGCTCAGGGCGCACCGTTCGCACCGGTGTCGAGATACTTTCTTCTTCCTCGGCAATGCTGTGCTGGCCAGCCGCACCATTGATCGTGGGCTCCCCAAAAGCGCCGGGGGGGAGGAGATCTCGCAGGGCAGTAACCTTGACCTTGGATGGGGGAGACTCGTCGAATATGGTCTCTATACGAGGCCCTCGCGGCCCGCCTGACGTGCTCCTAGTTGCGCCAGTGCGCAGCGAATCAAACAGGGTCTCGCTCTGGAAGTCGGCGTCGTCCTCGTCGCCCGAGCCTAAACCGCGAACTTCATTATCAGACGAGCCGACCAATGTCGAGGCTTGCTCTGAGGGGGCCATGGAATGACGCGACGGACGAACCCCCGATTGCGCTAGAGTTGGCGACGGGGGCGTGTGATTGGCGGACGGCACGGCTGAGGCAATCACCTCGTCGAGCTGAGGCACTGACGCCAAGCTGTCCTCAGCGTGATGAACCGCGCGATGGACCGGCTGCACGGGTAGTGGCGACGACGCAGAGCCTCCATTGAGCCTGCTGCGCGCGGGCTGTGATTCGACGATCTCGGCGGCTCCGGCGGACGTCGCAATGTCGCGTCTAGCAAGCACTGGATCGGTTGCGTGCCGGCGCTGGTCGGGATAGGAGATGCTGTTGCGTCGGCGGGCCATGGTAGGGACGAGAGGGGCAGAGCTGACGCGCTGGCTCGCTCTGCGGGACAGCCGCCCGCCTGGTGCGTTCAGCGTCTTTTGCCGTTTTGCGGGGCCCGAGAGCAGGTCCGTGATGGAGAAGGAGCGTCGCGGCCGCGCTGCATCGTCAGGCACGTCTGTCGAGGGGCGGCCACGGGCGTGGTCCAGGGCACTGGAATGTGGTGCCTCGGTTCTGGTTGCAATCACGGCGGAAAAGCTGAGTGGGGTCCCTGGCCTGCTCACGAAGAAGACGCTTTCACCGTCCTCACTGGCCGACTCGTCCATGTCCGCTGCACCTGCCGACACAGACCGCGCGAGCACCAGCGTCGGCTTGTGCTTGCCGTCGGGCAGGATCCGCCTGAAGCCCTGCGTCTTTGACAGTGTGCGTTCTTTTGCGACTCTGGCGGTGAAGAAATGGGCATACTCGGGCTCGCTGTCAGTGTGCGCTGGCTGCAGCGACTCGTCCATGGACGTGTCTTCCACCGTCATCTCGAGCCGCGGGTGGTGCTGCAGCGTCGCAGACCGCTCGTGGCTGGTGGCCGGGCGGCGGAACGAGGGCCGGAGGGACCCTGAGGCCTGGACAGGCGTTTCATGATGGCGCCGCACCGACGAGGATCGCTTGACCAGCTTGTTTGGCGGCAGCGGAGAGGGAGATCGCTTGCCCATCATGGGCGCCGTGGAGCCGTCGTGCGAAAACGCCATGGAGCCATTGGAGCACGATACAGACGGCGACAGCGGCGCGGGACTGGGGTTCCTGCTCGACTGCTGCGAGTTGGAGATGCTGGACAGGCGCTTGATCCACGAGCGTCTCCGTGCCGGACCGCGCGTGGTGAGCTCCAGCTCGGCTATATCCTGATCACTGGGCACGTAGCTATGCCTGACGCTGCCTGCCAGCTGCACCGCGGTGTCGCCGCTCGTCATCCTCCTCACTATGCGCCGCGGCGGGCGGCCATCCTGGCTGAGACGAGTCGAAAGCGGGACGCGCGAGGCAGGAGCGACGGGCATAGGGGCACTGAAGGCAGGCGCGGTGGTCGTGGTCGCGGACGTCTGCACGGCAGTAGACATTGGATTCTGGGCCAGCTCTCGTGCGGGCTTGGCTTTCTTCTTGCTCGGGTGCGAGGAGTCGACGGGGGCCTCGCGTCCAAATGACAGCCCGACGGCAGATGCACCAACGACAGTGGCAGTTGCACAAAGCTGTGGGACAAAGATGCGTCAGTCATGGCACTCGGTACGACTAGCATGGGGAGTATCTCGAGGTGAGACAGGCAGGTCGCCGCCGCTCTCGGAGGCAGAGCAGAGGCTGCGAGACATATCAAAACAAAGCAAGGGCAGTTGTGATACTTGTCGGCCACACACGCTGGGGAGACGGAGCATACTAACACTGGGACAAGTTTTCATTCTCGTTAGATACCAAGCCGCCGGGGAGAGCTCGCTCGTCGAAACGCTTGTGACGACGCGTTGAGCATCCTGCCCTGTAAGGTGCCGGTGAACCACGATTCGAAGCTGCGCGACGGAGAGACGGGGTGGAATGGAGGGGCGCAACCAGACTCTCTAGCATCACCAAGCAAGGCGACAATGGACGGCTAGGGCAGCCGGAACGGGCTGAGGCAGAGAGGTGGAGCTTCCCTGAAGAGCGGCCGGCGAACTGAAGAAATCCACTGCTTGTTGCTCCTAGGATCTACGTACAGGGCTACCCAGTTGCGTAGCCCGCTTGGGATTAGCGAGATGTCGCCGATGAATTGGGCTGATTATGATAGCGCCATGTCGAAACACAACACGGAGTCGACACAGGCCGCATGCCTCACTCTGCATCGTCATAGCTCCACGCTGTCCGCAAGCTCCATCTCGCCCCAGACAGCAAGTCAAGGCAGTTCCTGCGTGCTTCTCCGAACAGCAGTAACCGTGCGGGCCAGCTGCAGTATTCGGTACCACCATGCTGGCGTGCTTGTGTTAGAGATAGCGCCGAGTAACAATCAACAGCAATCAGGGACGCAGCGAGAGGCGTGCACTTGATGCTACCCAAAATAGTCTACCATGATACCATCCCGGCCGCTGGCAACAGCGCGCAGTGATTCGCACGCGCCCCTCAGAACTGCTCGCTTGTTCCCTGCAAGCAAGTGGAGATGTTTGCTGATCGCGGCTTGCAGTGCGTGAATATCAACCGGTTTCTGTGGCTCATCGTAAAGTACGACTAAAGCGTGCCTTAGCTCGTCCAGCCACGGAGCCTTTAGCCAGCTCGCCGGGACACAAGGCAACGACGGTTACAATTATTTCGAGACAGCACGAGAAGCACCGGGCCACCAACGCGAAGGGTTCTCAAGGACGGCAAGCTCGTGAATGCATGAGACCTTGTGGATGTCGAGACTCCGGCACATATGCTCACCAATTGCAGGATTAGGAAAGCGTCTCCTCGTCAAGATCCCTGACCACCTAGATGCAGAGCACGTCAGCCCCAGGCGGAGAAGCTGGGAAGGATCGGGAACAAGGGTGGAGGATAGGTCGGAAGCGAATGCCCATGCCAGCAAATTCTGTGCTCTGGATGAAGTCTCCGCGAGCACGCGGCGTGATAGCAATGTAGGCATCCGTGGTTCTGAAGACAACGAACGTCGCCATGTCACAGGTGTGTACCCTAGCCAAGACGGTCGTTGGATTCGGCTCTTGAGGCTGACAGAGTCATGGGCAAAGCCAGGCGTCGCACCTGAGAGGCGGCTGCTGTGCTCGTCTCTCGGGAGCTGGCTGTTGGCATACGTCAAGTTCGCCCAGCGTTAGGCTTGCCTGGTGGACGGCTCAGTGATGAGCGAGGCTGCTGTGTGAAGAGTCGTGCTCACCGGCGACACGGGGAGCGGCAGCGATGTGCGTAGCCGGGAAATCCTGGACGCACATCGCAGCATGAGATGCCGCCAGGCGCGTTGTGCAGGCCAGCCTCTCATGTGAGGAGCCCGACGCGGGCCATTGTGCGCGTTTGATAGGCACCAAGCCGACCTTCCTCATTGGCTCCCGGCGCCTTCGAGAAAAGACCGCCACTCCACAATCGCCAAATTGCTGGACGACCACCTCTGCCGTGACACGCAAGCAGAAACGCCAAACTGCCCGCCACAATACTGATAGCCTCTGCTAGACGGCCTTGATACACGTGTTCCTACGCGCGCGCCGATCTCGCCAACGCCACCACTGAGATCCGATACCAGCTCGGCGTGGGACAAGGCATCATCCTCGCATCTCACCCCAGACAGCGACCATGGAAGCTGAAATCAGAACCCAAATACCCAACATTGACCCGGTGCTCTCGGAGTACTCGGTGGGGTATCTGACACATGCAGCCAATTCTTTCTCGTCAGATGTGGATGCGAATGCCCCATCGCCACTCGAGGAAGCAGCTGCAGCTGTGAGCGCCTTACTCTTGTCTGCCTCTGGAGATCTTTCCAGCCAGAACGAGACAAGCATCCAGAATCTCGTTGACAAGTTCATATCGCGTCTCAGCGCTGCAAATGGCGCTGACGGTGAGCGGCGCCAGCTGGCACCGTCTGCCAAAAAGCTTGACCAAGCCATCCACGTTGGATCTGCGAGAAACATCTCCACTACGCTTGGTCTTGCTGGAGGTGCAGTCGACCTCGAGTCTGCAAATAGCCGCAAAGTAGAGTCGAGGGTCGACAGGAAGAAACTAGAGAAGGCGGAGCGCAAGCTTCGCGCCAAACAAGACCGCAAAGAGTTCAAGAACGTCGAGTACGAAGCTTCGAGACTTCTGAACGAACCCGACGAGCTGCAAAGCTATGAAGAGTTTTACATGCAAGTCAACCCGTTGCAGCTGGGCTCTGATGCTGCTTCAAAGAGCAAAGACATCAAGATTGACAGCTTCGATATCTCCATGCCTGGTCTTCGCATACTTACTGACAGCTCACTAACGTTGGCCTATGGTCGAAGATATGGTCTGGTCGGACAGAACGGTATTGGTAAATCCACGTTGCTACGAGCTCTCAGCCGCCGTGAAGTCAACATCCCAACGCACATCTCCATTCTTCATGTCGAGCAAGAGGCAAGTCAAGCTGATGACCTTGGATTCGGACTGTGAGTTAATTTCTTTGTACAGATCACAGGTGACGACACACCAGCACTGCAAGCCGTTTTGGATGCCGATGTCTGGCGAAAGCACCTCCTCAGAGAGCAAGACGTGAGTACAGCCTTTTCTTGCTTGGCTGCTTGACTGACGTTCTTCAGAAAATCACCAAGGAGTTGGCTGCCATTGAAGCCGAGCGCGCGACTATGGCAGATACTTCAGCTGATGCCGCACGGCTGGACACACAGCGTGAAGGTCTTGACACTACTCTGAGCGACGTGCATGCTAAGCTCGCGGAGATGGAGTCTGACAAAGCGGAGTCTCGAGCCGCCAGTATTCTGGCCGGCCTGGGTTTCTCGACCGAACGACAACAATACCCGACCAGGACCTTTTCGGGTGGTTGGAGAATGAGGTTAGCTCTCGCCCGAGCCCTGTTTTGCGAGCCGGACCTCTTACTTCTCGACGAGCCT
>TARA_R110002003_G_scaffold126_33_pt1 | contig 11447 bp, 15 predicted proteins | sample TARA_R110002003 | Tara Oceans TARA_R110002003 (sample SAMEA4396441) | marine metagenome | biome: Westerlies Biome; feature: [SRF] surface water layer (ENVO:00010504); material: water (ENVO:00002006), including particulate matter (ENVO:01000060) such as... | depth 5 m | reverse complement strand
CGTCTGCGATATCACTGCTAAGAGTGCTGGTGTTGGTGTTGTAACTTTCTAAGCTGCCGACTCGAATATGGTGTCCTGGTTGCTGCCAGTGACAAGTGAGGAGAGCTAGATGTGAATAGTCTGTGTCCATGACCGAAGAGGATGATATGAGACTCGATGAATTACTGCCGAATCATGGTAGCAATGGGATTCCTCGCTTTTTGCACGTTCACAGGCCGGTCAAGAACGAGCAGTGAACATTACCGCATGCCATTTTCTACTACCTCTGTACCGCTTCCTCCGGGGAAGGAAGGATGACGATCTATGAAACGCCCTTGGCATAAACAAAGAGAAAAAAGGTATGTAATAATGCCGCCGGTGAGCGAGAACACAAAAGGAAAAAGAACCCATCACGACCCCGCTGTCTAAGCAGTCCGACTCGAAACAGGGCAATGCTCTGATTTCGCAGAGAAGTGCTACGACTTGCAAGTGTTGCTCGGTGGAGGAGCCAAATATGCCTTCATATCGATACCAGTGATGCAAACTTCCACGACGCCGCTCGTCGCCCCAACCACTCCGTCCCGTCGTGACGCCATGCTATGCATCATTCGTTATCGTCCATAATATGCCCATCGCGGTACGTGTAGTTGTTTACTGTGACGCGCACTGTACGCGCTCGGCACCGGGGTGCATGTCGTCGTCCTCGTCGTCCGCACCGGCCATTCCACGAGCACGTTGTGATTCCCGAGTGGGGTCGACGGACTCGAGCGTGAAGTCCTCGGTCATAGCGTCTGGCGGAGGAAGAGCGTCGGCAACCTTGCGAGGCGGTAGCACGGACTCGAGGGCGCGAATCTGCTCAGGTGTCATCGGGCCATCCTCCGCGTTCGTCAGGCGCTCGGGGAACTTGACGTCGAACTGGATGTAGAGGTTGCCGAAGTCGTGGTGACGGTACGAGGGCATACCCTGGCCGCGGATAACCTTGACTTCGCCGGGGCTGATGCACTCGCCGGGGATGATGTCGACCGTCAACCATCGCTCGTCAAGATGCTCAATGTGGAGCTGGCCGCCAGCAAGCGCCGTCAGTAGGTCGATCTCGGCGTGGTAGAAGAGGTCGTCGTCTTTGCGCTGGAAGCGGTTGTGAGGCTTCTGCTCGATCTCGAATACGACGTCACCCGGCTCGACGCCGGGCAATTGATCACCCTCGCCGCGGAACTCAATCTTGTGGCCGCTCCTAACGCCGCGGTCGACATGGACGTGGAGAACCTTGCGCTCGATGATGGTCTTCTTGCCGTTGCACTGCTTGCACCGGTCCTTGTCGCGGATGATCTCGCCCTCTCCCTGGCAGTCAGGGCAGACAGTCTGGAAACGCTGGATCATGGGGCCCATCTGCCTCATCATGTGCTTCATACCACGGCCGTCGCAACCAGCGCACTTCTTAACAGCGCCCTCCTTGCCGCCAATGCCGTGGCACTTGGGGCAGATGACGGACTTCTGCAGCGCGAGCTTCGAGACCTTGCCGCGGTAGATGTCCTCGAGGGACACCTTGTGGACGTGGGAGATTGTGCGCGCCTTCTTTGGCCCTTGTTCGCGTCCTCCACCCATGCCGCCGCCGAACATGCCTCCGAAGGGGCCTCCACCGCCGCCGAAGAACTGCGCAAACAGATCCTCGGCAGCCATGCCGCCTCCGCCACCGCCTTGCTCGAGGCCTTCCTCACCATACTGGTCGTATAATTGGCGCTTCTGTGGATCTGAGAGGACTTCGTAGGCGTGTGAGAGATCCTTGAACTTGTCCGCGGCCTCGGGGTTGTGGGCATTCTTATCGGGATGCCATTTTAGCGCACCCTTCTTGTAGGCGGACTTGAGCTGTGCGTCTGTAGCGTCGGGCGACACCTAGAATCTGTCAATAATGCGAAGGAGGTGATTGATTTGGACTACACGTACCCCGAGGATGTCGTAGAACTTGTTGTCCTTCACCATTGTCGCGGTGGTTGACTGTGTGGTGGGAGAGAGGAGGGGCTAGCGGGGTCACAAGAGTTGTGTTGAGAGGCCGTTGAGATTATATGTCGGTGGTTCTGGAGTGCGCGCGATGGCGATTTGTTCTACAGACGCTGTTGCTGTTAGCGTCTCGATTCTGTCCCATGGTTTGCACTCACCAAGCTGCCTGTCAGCCTGGTGGAAGCGGCCCGTTTGTTCTGCGCCGCAGGGGGTCGAGAGAGGCGCTTACCGATATTCGCCGCAGAGATGGCCGGTGCAAAGTGTGAGTCGAGGAGTCACTCGAATCAGTGGATGCAGGTGGGTAGTTTTGGTCAAAGTAAATCAAAGGCGAATGCTTGTGGACTTTAAAAGTAGTCAACCGGGATGTTGCAAATGGCACCGACTGCGCCGAGCTACAGAAGTTTCCAACTGTTTCCACGCCCTTCCACCGCGCCCCAACGGCCTGGTGGAGCCTGGATACACACGTCTGCCTGCGCAAACAACGCGCCTGTCTCCTCACCCTTTGCAAAGAATTCTGTACTCGGATTTAACGCAAGACGAAGCCAGAAATCGCGAGGAACGCGGCTCTGGTGGTGTGCATTTCTTAGGATGCTTCGATGAACCATGCCACCACAATGGCGCTAGTGGCCCGATTGGCTGGCGATCCTGAAGCTTATCGCCGGCTAGCCGACGCCGCGATTGGCGATGTCGGACCCTGCGTATGTAATGTCTCGATTGTGACGGGTGCATCTTCGCGATACCAATCCCCATTACACCTGTTTCTCGTCATGTCTACAAAAGATCCCGGGTTCAAAGCAGCCTTGGAAGAAGCCCGCCAAGGCAGCCAGGAGGGCGGTGTGCCGATTGGTTCAGCTTTGGTCTCAGCAGATGGCAAGATTCTCGGACAAGGGCACAACATGCGCATTCAGAAGGGCAGTGCTACGCTTCACGTGCGTACAGACTTCGGCCTCACAGGCACAGATCGTAGCTGCTTCGATCTGACACCCTAAAAGGCAGAAATATCCACGTTTGAAAATGCTGGTCGACTCCCCGCCTCGGCTTATCGCGGTGCTACAGTATACACGACCCTGAGTCCGTGTGACATGTGCACTGGTGCCTGCGTAATGTACAAGGTCAAGAGGGTAGTCATCGGCGAAAACAGGACCTTTGTTGGTGGCGAGGAGTATTTGAAGAGCCGAGGCATCGAGGTCATCGTCCTCGACGATGAGGAGTGTCATAGCCTGATGCAAAAGTTCATCAAGGAGAAGCCCGACGATTGGTACGAGGACATTGGAGAGGACGACTGAATCAAACCATGCACGGGTTAACTGTCGAATTTCGTCTTCTCTTTTGTAGTTATGAAGTCAGACGGTGGATCTCCTCAAAGTAGAACTTGAGGTCATCTGGCTTGACGAACGGGGTTATGCCTGGGAATGTCAGCCCTAGCTTCATGCAGGAATATACTATTCGACCTACCATGACCGAGGTTAGCGATCCACCCTTGTTTACCTCCTCCGAAACCTGCAACCATTTCTTCTACTACCTTTGTTATCGACTCGTGGGTACCGTACAACACGCCTGGATCGGCATTTCCTTGCAGTACCTTGCCCTTCGCTCTTGCGATCTTGTATGCCTCAGCCGGATCGTGCAGCCAGTCTAGACCAATCGTGTTGTAGTTCGAGTCGCAGAGATCAGATAAAGCGTACCATGCGCCTTTCGCGAATACGGTCATTGGCACAGGCTTGAGGCCCTTGGATTCGAGGCGCGAAGGTAGGTTGTCGGCGATGTAATTGAGGTAGGGCAGGGCGAAGGTCTTGAAAGATGCCGGCGAAAGTTCTCCAGCCCACGAGTCGAATACCTGGATCATCTGCGGACAATCAGCTGTGTAAAAGTCCCGACGATGGGTTCCTCACCTGTGCACCGGCCTGCACCTGGAGGGCAAGGTATTCCACACAAAGCTCAGCAATCTTCTGGAGCAAAGCCTTGCTCTCCTCCGGGTACCTATAAATCCATGTCTTGGTCTGTATGAACATTTTGCTGCCTCCACCCTCCACCATGTAGCACAAAAGAGTCCATGGAGCACCGCAGAAGCCAATCAGCGGTACACGGCCCGCAAGTTTTTGCCGTGTAAGCGTGATTGCCTTGTAAACATAGTCTAATGACTCTGCCACATCCACCTCTCTCTCCAGGACCTCCTTGTACTGCTTGTCCTCGGGCGTTTGAAGCGGGTCCGGAAAGTGAGGGCCTTTCTTGTCCACCATTATGACTTCCATGCCCATCGCTTGCGGTATGACGAGGATGTCCGAGAAGATGATAGCGGCATCGATGAGCCCTTCGTACCGCTCGATGGGTTGGAGGGTGAGAGTAGACGCGATCTCGGGGCTGCGACAGCATTCAAAAAAGTCATGCCCGCCTTTCGCCTCGTGGTACTCGGGAAGATAGCGACCAGCTGCTGCATGTCAGTGCTGGTACGATTCGTATCATGAACGAGCTCCGTGCCTTGTCGCATCACCCATATCGGCGGACGCTCAACCTTCTCGCCTGGGATTGTTAGCACACGTTCTCGATACACGTGACCTTGTTCCTCATACCTCTTGCCGTCCGTAGAATCAAATCATTCTTCATTGGCTCAAATTCGGGTGCCATTGTTGCTGTGTGAGGTGTCAAATCTGGCAGGGCACATGTGCTCGGAATCTTCGACATTGACGTATTCCGAGAACCCCGCGCTTCGGCCGTTGTGGCTACTAACCACATTGAGACGCGTACCTTGCATGACCCATCGCACCTTCCTGACCACTACTACTTGGCGTCATCCCTTCGTCTCTGAGATGAAGACGGTATATCCTCGAATCCTCACGCGTCTCCGGTTATCGCATGCAGCCTTTGGTCTCAGTGTCCGCGCAAAAACCTATAGCTCAGCTTCCTGCGGCCCCTTTGCCGCGTCAACGCGACCATTCGCGAAACCACGTGCACAGCTGCCATGGCAGACATGTTACCAAAAATCGCAATGCCGGGGCGCAAGGAAGAAGGCCACCGTGAAGCTTGACGATATACCGCAGGGTGCGATTGAGACAATCGCACTACCTGCACAAGATGACTCGGAACCAGATTATCCTCCATTGCTACAGCAAGTCCGCAACAACATGCTCAAGTTCAGCCATTGCGTGCTTCTTACACGCGTCGGTGGCTTCTACGAGGTGCGGGATTGTTTCCATGCCCAGCGTTTGCTAATGATGACAGCTATATTTCGAACACGCGGATGAGTTTGCTCCGCTGCTGAATCTGCGAAAATCTAAGAGAAAGACGGTCAAAGGCAGTAAAAAACCGGCGGTGTCAATGGTAAGTCCTTCCTGGATGTGCACTCCCTCCATACTTACAACATCTAGGCTGGCTTCCCTGCATATCAGCTCGATCGTTACCTCAAGACACTCGTGCAGGACCTCAACAAGCATGTCGCAATTAGCGATGAATTTCTCAACGATGCACCAACGAAAGCAAAGGGTGCGTCTCAATTTACCCGCAAAGTGTCACGCATTGTCACGCCAGGGACATTGATCGATGAGCATTTCATGGATCCTTGGGAGAATAATTATCTGCTGAGCATCCACGTTGACCCAGTATTGCTCGAGAAAGGAAATGCTGTAACTGAGAGCCCTGGTAGTTCGAGCGTATCTTCAGTTCTCAATCTGCCTCGCACTGAGGTCGGGCTTGCTTGGATTGATTTGTCTAGTGGGGACTTCCTCACGCAGAGTACGGACATTGCTTCATTGCCATCGGCTGTTGCCCGCATCAAACCGCGGGAAATCGTATTGGACAGCATTTTCCAAGACTCGGAACACTCACGCATCGTTTCCATTCTTCAGGAAGACGGTCACATCATTACGTTCCAGGAGCCCTCGCAGGTACCGCTCACTGTAAAGGAATGGATTCCAATGTTAGAGGATGTAGTAGAAGATTTTGACACAGCCAACTTCACGCCTAGCGAGGTTGCTGCGGGCGGTTCGCTACTACACTACGTTAAGCACCAGCTGCTCGGCTCACGGACACGATTACAAGCACCTGTAAGGCACCAAGCTGAAGAGCACATGAGCATCGATAAGAATAGTTTGAGAGCGCTAGAGATCCGAAGCACCATTCGTGACGGCAGTTACGAGGGCAGCCTGTTGCATTCATTGAAGATGACTGTTACAAAGAGCGGTACTAGACTGCTCACGCAACGCCTGTGTAAGGTCCTCTTGTTGTTATATGTAGGTCGTTCGCTAATCTAGATAGCGGCACCATCGATGTCACTGTCGACAATCAATGACAGGCTGGACTTAGTTGAGGAGATGATTCAATATCCGCAGCTGCGCCAGGATGTCATCACTTTGCTCGAGCGAACTTTCGACTCTCTTCGCTTGGTGACCAAGTTCACATACGGACGAGGCGATGCCGACGACCTTATGGAACTGTCCAAAACAATCTTCACCACCTCCGATATCACCAGCAGCCTTCGAAAACACGCGGCCTCCAGAGAGGGGATACCGACTAGCAATACGAAACATCCCTCAGACCTGAGACGACAATGCATCGCGGCCCTGGAACGGCGATTTAGTCTCAACCAACCTCTGGAGCTTGCGCAACGCATCCAAGACGCGATCGACGAAGATGGGCTTTCCGAATATCATAGAAGGCAAGATGAGGAGGCCAACGAAATGTCAGATCTGGCGCAAGATGTGCTGGGTCGGGAAGCTGGGGAAGAGGACCTCAAAGAGCTACCAAAGCGAATACAGCCGAAACCGCATATGATTGCAGGCTCTTTCAAAAGTGCTACAGATGGACGAGAGGACGTACACATCATGAAACGACAGGCGAGCCCTACCCTGGAGCGACTGCATGGTTCGCTAGACTCCATGAGCGAGGAAAAGGCAAAACTCGAGCAAGATCTTCGTCAGAAAATGGGTACTGAAAGCCTGACATTAAAGTGGACTCCCAACCTTGCTCATATTGCTCACGTTAAAGGCAAAGATGCGTCTCGTACGACAACTCACTACCCGAAGAGTTTGAGTAGCAGCAAGTCGACGCGGTCGTTCCAGATTCCGGAGTGGACGCAGCTTGGGGCACAAATGGATGAGACCCGCTTTCGCATCCGCAGCGAGGAGCAGCGAGTGCTCGGTGAGTTGCGAGAAGGTGTTGTGCGAAATCTAGTCAAGCTGCGCCGGAACGCCTCAGTACTTGACGAGTTAGACGTAGCATGCGCATTTGCCATACTCGCCGTGGAGAAAAACTTTGTGCGCCCTATCTTGAGCGCTGACACATCACACAATATCGTTGGCGGACGACATCCGGTGGTTGAGGCGGGTCTGAGTGAGCAAGGCCGCCTCTTTGCTCCAAACGACTGCGTCCTTGGTGAAAATGAGCGAATCTGGCTGATCACGGGTCCAAATATGGCGGGCAAGAGCACATACCTTCGTCAGAACGCTCTCATCTCCATACTCGCCCAGACAGGCTCTTTCGTCCCCGCTGAGTACGCAGAGATCGGGCTTGTAGACAAAGTCTTTAGTAGGGTGGGATCCGCAGACAATCTTTACCAGGACCAGTCCACTTTCATGGTGGAAATGCTGGAAACGGCCCAAATTCTGAGGGAAGCGACACCACGCTCGTTCATCATCATGGACGAAGTGGGAAGAGGAACGACGCCCGAAGATGGCATCGCAGTCAGCTATGCTTGTCTTCACCATCTCTGCTATGTCAACCAGTGTCGAACACTGTTCGCAACGCATTTTCATGCACTCACGGACATGACCAAAGGCTTCGAGAAGCTCGGTTGTTATTGCAACGACGTGCAGGAAGAGCCAGATGGCAAGTTCTCGTACGTGCATCGTCTAAGGAAGGGGGTCAACCGAGAGAGCCACGCTTTGAAGGTGGCGAGAGTTGCTGGTAAGCTTGACTAAAAGAGCTTTTCGACATACCCATATTAATCGAATCAGGTCTTCCCGAGGATGCCATCGCGGTTGCCGCTGAGGTCTTGAAACAGCTCAAGCCTGCCGGTTCGAGCAAACAGCATGGTGGGGTTCGTTGACCTCTCCCTCTTTCAAAGGATGGAACTGCATTTGCCGTTGCCCGACAACATTGGCATGCAAGCCTCGGGGGTGCTAACGGTGCTAGTTTCTGTATATTCTGCTGTATGATACCCACTATTGCATTCCCTCCTCCCTCATATAGCAATTCCTCGCATCTGCCAGGATGTATTGTCTCGTCATCACAAATCTTGGCCCAGTATCATGAGTAATTTAGTACCTCGATCCTGAGCTTGACTGATTATGGTACATAACAGCCAGTGGCGACTCCTCGAATCTACTCTTCTTTAGCAAGAAAGCGCGAGCATAGCCTGTCCCACCGCAGATTGAGATGCGCTCATCGCATAGCATATCTGTGCAACCTGAGGCATTGCTCCTAGTGCCACGGGTAGCTGCCGTTGCTTAGCTTGCCCTAGATCAATTCTAGTCTAGTCTAGTAAGTGCGGTCAAGTTTCACTAGAATTGGGCAAATATCATGTATGAGTGGTGTGAGCGGACGTCGAAGCCTTCAGTCCAGGTTCTCGCAGTCTTAAGAATGGTCGAAAATCGTCAAAAGGTCGTCTTTGTGGTCTTTACGGTGGCTCTACAATATTTGATAAATGATGTTCGGGTCAATCGGTCGGTGGCACAAGATAATGAACACAGCACTCGGCCGCAGCTTGGGGACTGCTCGATACTTCTTCCATTGCACACAATTTCTCCGACACCCCTGTCCCTACCTATAAACAAGTCAACCCAGCACGAGCTGTCCATCCTTAGTCTAGCGGGATGCAGTTTGAGCACCTCGTGCTACAACCCTCGCAGCTGCTGCGGAACACTCGATAAGGCCCCATTGATGCTCGCGCACAACATTGTCTCCTAATCCTCGTACTACCGGCTACCCCACACTCCTGTTTCTCCTTGACTCACATCTCGTGTTCCGTTGTCTCTTCAATTCTCCTTGCCTCGCAACGTCGTATCTGAAACTTGCCACCATGGGCGAACGACTCGAAGCTACCCCACCATCGTCCGATGCCCCTCCTTCCTATCCTGACCCGGTCGACATCTCCCCACATATCACACTTCAAGCGCCACTATCGCGACGAGGCAAAGGACCTGGGCTGATACTAGTGCTGGATCATTATGCTCTGATTGAGAAGAGTGAGGAACATTTGGATCCGCCGCCACTACAGAAATGGGCGGAAGAGGGATTCGCGGTCGTGCAGTTGCTCGTACCTGGGAAAGTAGAAGATGGTGGAGAATTCCCGCTGCAGAAGGCATTGAATGTGTTGAAGGAGTGTGAACGGTGCGAATTTGAGAAAGGCGTTGGGCTGATATGTAAGAGCAATTTCGTCGTTCCAGCACCCGCATTGCGGCCAAACCAAGACAACTGGAACCAGATAAAGATGGCAGATCCACCAAACACAACAACTTTCTGACAATATTCTAGCTTATCTCTCCCGCATACCTCTCTATATTGAAGAAGCCGCCTACCTCTCTCCCATCGTCAAAGCCCTAGTATCCTACGGCGGCAAGAAATTCACGACCCTCTCTCAACCCGCCTCCACTCTTCCCCCACAACTCATTCACATCCCTGGCCCTCACGTTGCCCGGCGCGAATCCATCTCCCTCGTCCCGGACTCGCAGACTAGCAAACCATTCGAAGGAAGCGTTAAGACCTACCGTTACGACGACGCCAAGAACGACTCCGGCTGGGTGCTTCCCGCGGATGAAGACTACCACAAGAGAAGCGCGGGTATCGCGCATACCCGGAGTCTGGGGTTCTTGAAGAAGCATCTGGACGGCCCATGGTTCGAACTCGAAGCGGTGTGGGAAGAGCACTGTAGATTCGAGTTCGCGGAGAGAGATGTCGCCCGAACCATGGCTACGATGGTTGCGCAACCTTATGTCAACCATATCCCCACCATGACGTACGTCTGCACCCTTTCACCTCTGTCCCACGAGTTCCAAGGAGAGGATATACTGACCCACCTATGCAGCGGAGGCATCGGTAAAGACAAATTAACATCCTTCTACACACACCACTTCATCTTCTCCAACCCACCAGACACCTCCCTCTCCCTCGTCTCCCGCACCGTCGGCATCGACCGCATCGTCGACGAATTCGTCTTCAGCCTCACGCACTCGCAAGTAGTCCCCTGGCTGATTCCCGGCATTCCACCCACGGGCAAGAAGCTTGAGATCCCATTTACGAGCATCGTTGGCATGCGCGGCGATCGGCTGTGTCACGAGCATATCTCGTGGGATCAGGCGACGGTGTTGAAGCAGCTGGGCCTGTTACCGGAGTATGTAGCGTTTCCGTACCAGATCGACGGCAAGGCGCCGGAGAAGGGAAAGCGGTATGAAGTCGCGTTGCCGGTTGTGGGCGCCGAGGGCAGCAGGAAGTTGGTTGACGAGGGGTGCGAGGAGAGTAATGTGTTGATGGAGAGGAAGTGGAGGACTGTGGACGATGCGTGAAGGCGGAAAAGGTGGGTACGACGTGCTTTGGAGTTGGGAATGGGAGGTATCTGTATTATCAATGAGGGAGATGGATGAATGGGCATGTGAGCAGGTATGTCTTTCATTGCCGGTTTGGACTGAGATGTGCTGACAGGATAGCGAACAGGTCTATGGCTTAGATTGTGCGTACATGGTAGTAAATGCTCAGACACATCCAAGTCACCGTACTCCCGTCTCTCGCTCGTCTCTTCTCGTCTCTTCCCATCTGCCTTCTCGTGTATGACCTCGGATCCTTCTCTACACCACTAAATCCCCGTTTTTTTCCACCCATCTCCACCGCCCCTTACTTCTCCTTCTCCTTCACCCTCTCAAACATCCTCCCCTCCACCCTAACACCCCTAACCTTTCCCTTCCTCACACCAAAGCTCACCATCTTATTCTCCGGCGCCAGCAATCCCACCGCTTGTAGCTCCCTGTTCATCTCCGTTTCCTCGGGCGTGTCGCCGCTCACGCGGATCTGCGGCACGCCGTTGACAGCGAGGTACAGCATCGACGTCTTTGTAGTCATAGGGGTAGTGGGTATGGCGGGTTGTTTGGTCGCCGTGGGAGTCGCGTTGGCCTTCTTGGATGCGGTCGCGGCTTTAAGGCTGGAGATGCTGGGGCGGGGCTTGACTGTTGTCTTGGGAGCCGCGAGCGCCGAGTCCTCTTTTTCGGTTGTGATGATGGTGATGGTGGGGTCGAAGGTGCCGATCGGGTAGGTGATGAAGAGGACGTTTCTGGTGAGCGAGATGCTGACGGTGGTGTTGTCGGTTGCGCGGAAGGTACCGACATACTTGCGTAGAATGGCGGAGGGTGTTGCGTCGGGGATGTACGGTGGTGGCGGTTCGGGCTCTTTGTACTTGGCCATTATAGAATGATTTGAGGAGTAGTATAAGGAACAAGTCGTCAAGGGAGTGTATTTGGTACAAAGCCGGATTACAGTTGAGTCTGGGAAAC
>TARA_R110002003_G_scaffold448_9_pt1 | contig 11453 bp, 12 predicted proteins | sample TARA_R110002003 | Tara Oceans TARA_R110002003 (sample SAMEA4396441) | marine metagenome | biome: Westerlies Biome; feature: [SRF] surface water layer (ENVO:00010504); material: water (ENVO:00002006), including particulate matter (ENVO:01000060) such as... | depth 5 m | reverse complement strand
GGTTAGGTGGCTTCCGTATGATATGCATAGCTCTTCGCCCGCTTGGATATCTCTTGCCGCTCGATAAGTAATAATGAGTCGCTTGGTATCGCGCTCCCAGACGACATTCTGCTCATGCTTATGATTGAACATTGAGCCAAGGCCAAAGATGACCGCTTGAGCCGATGTTCTCGCGTTCTTTGAATCAGTTGTCGGCCAATTACTGCCACGCGCGTCAGTGACATGTTTAACATTCAAAGGTGTACTGCTTACTACGTGTAATGGTATAGCGAAGTTTGTTCGACATGTTCTCTATTTTCTTGCAAACCGAGGACCAGGACGGGGCAAATATCTATTATTGTCTTTGCCGGTATATTTCTCGTTGCAAAAACGCCACGGCCTGCGTTAGAGTCAGCTTGATCGCCTGGTCGACGTCTGGAATGGTCACCAAAGTTTGACCTTTCGGAGTATCAACCCTGATTTCGAGATCAGGACATCGATGCAAGAGAATGCTTGGCTCTTCCAGAAGAATGCCCATGATCGTCGCGCAAGACCCTAGCCTGACCAGTGTGAACTCTTTGGAGTCGGGTCAACTGCCCGAGCGAAATTTAGAAGTGGTCCATGCACGGACCCGCATGTGTGGGGCGCGGGAACTGGGACTTGAGCTTCGTCATTCTTCACAAGCTCACCACTCGCAAGGCCATGGCTCACCAGCGGAATCAACCTTCCATAGGCGACTCGCTCAAGACGCCACATTCGGTGAGCTTGAAAGTGCTGCGGTATGTGTCCTTCTTCATTATATAGCTAGTAGCGATGTTCTGGTGCTTGAGAAGCTTCGCACAGCTTCCCTGGATGCTTCGAGCCCCAGAAAGATATAATGTGCTCGATTGACACCCATACGGAGCAGGCAGGGTCGGCGCTCCTCAAAGTGCGCACATTCTAATGTATACATCAGATTGTCTCGCCCATCTCTAGCGGCGCAGTATCCGTTACCCAATTCACAGGATCTCGGCATCTCACCCAAGGCATCGCTTGCGTACCCCTCGGAAGACGCCTCGAACAGCCAATTCATTCTCAGCCCAGTGCTCAAGCTTCCCGAAGCGTTTGGAAGTGCCTATGTCGGCGAGACATTTTCGTGCACACTGTGCGCCAACAACGAGCTCGATGCCTCAGATGCCACCAAAGCAGTCAGCGGAGTGCGGATACAGGGCGACATGCAAACACCTTCGAACCCCGCCGGCTCACCTCTGGATCTTGCAGGATGTGCAGAAGACGACGAAAGTACAGCCTCGCCTGGGCCAGGCGATTCGCTGCAGCGCATCTTGAGATTCGAGTTGAAGGAGGAGGGCAATCACGTCCTCGCTGTCACAGTCACTTATACGGAGACAGCGCTAGGCGAAGGCAAAGCTGCAAGTGGCCGTGTGCGAACGTTTCGCAAATTGTACCAATTCGTCGCGCAACAGCTTCTCAGTGTCAGGACGAAAGCGGGAGACCTCTCCCGTCAGGACGGTCCATCCAAGTATTTGCTCGAGGCACAGCTGGAGAACATGGGAGAGGCTGCAGTCTGTCTAGAGGTGCGTGATTCTCTGCCATCCCCAGATTCTGCCGTTGGTTGTTTACCCGGTAGCCGTCCCGCGTGTGTCGTACATTTCATCTATCTGGAACATTTGACATGTGCCATCGCCATCCCCTTGCTTGGTGTATCAGCGCTACTTCAATGCGGATCTTGATCATGTATGGCTATCATAGCGTGCCGGCTGCAACCTAGGCACTGTTAGAAGCCGCTGCTCAACATCCAGCCACAATATCTGCAATACCCAAGAGCGTCGAGATGAGCTGACACGGAAACAGGCAGTCAGTGTCAATCCGAAACCTCCACTCAAGTCGACGTCACTCAATTGGGACACGAATACACCAACGAGCAATGCACCCATATTGAGCCCCCGCGATGTTTTTCAAGTGGCCTTCATTCTAGACCAGCAAGCTGGCGTCGAGCTATCGGACAATGATGGGCCGGAGTCATCCTCGGACAACAAAAGAGTTCTGGGACAGCTCGCTATCCAGTGGCGTGGTGCTTTAGGCGATCGCGGCTCACTAAGTACCGGTTGGCTGACGTGTCGACGCTGAGCGATTTGGAGTTGAGCGGCTGAAGCACGCGTCGGCCACGCCTAAAACTCTCCGGTCAACCTCGTTAGCTCATGTACCTGCGGCACGCTGACAACCCAGTGAAGATCAGCTTTTTCGGCTACCTCCGACCGGCGTACTGGAGTGCTTTGGCTTGCTCGGAGTTTTTCCGGACACAACCCCACACCTATCAGCGGAAGTTGTACTGTGCGATAGCACAGCGCTACACAAGAGCGACGAATCGAGGATATAAATTGGGGTGCAACGTGCTCTGTAGTGCACCGCGACTACCGGCAGCCTCAGAGTCGTGATTGTGACCTTGATTCTTCGTTACAATGATTGGGCTATGTGGGAGATTGTCAAGGGTTCTGCAACATTGAGTCCATTTTGTGGGTGCCAGTCGAACAAGGTTTCGATGTGGTCTTACGAATTGGAGTCGATCGATCTACGGCAGCCACGACACACAAAAGTCCGATGTCCTCATCTCCAGAAGATTGACACTTTCAATGTCACTCTCAGATGCAAGGATTGCACGGCACCATGGCGCCGACTGCGAGATGCAACACGCGTACTAAGCGTGGAAGGCTCAAGCATCATTGCTTTTGTGACTGGCATGCTAGACGGGTTAGGATCTTGTTGTGTATAACGACAAGGTACCCTAGATGAATTCGTGGGTTCCGTGCGACAGCACAGAAAAGCGAGGACCGTGGGGACATCAACAATCTCAATGAACTGCACAAGGGTCCCAAGCCAGCGCGCTCGTTTCATCTCGGCGCATGCGCGCGATCTGGCGTTTCTGATGAGTGCGACGGCTGTTACGTCAATTTGGTCGATTGCAATTTCTACGCCACCGAGATGTGCGGTGACAATGGGGCAATTCTAACCGATTTTCATTACTGCGCGCACCCTGGGAATATACAAGATACTATGCACAACGAAGCGATGTGTGTGAGTGGCATGGACGGGACGGATGATAGCTGAGGGGATCGTGTTGGACTTTGCTCTTTTCACGCTCTTGCAGCGTTGGTCGTACGAGAATGTGGCCTCGCCATCGCACTTCGTGGCAAGATCGCCATGAAAAGTGTCTTCGGTTGCGTTGACCCTGCATGCTTGCAGCAGCGCCAACGTCCAATGTGGAAGGCCATTTCCGCTGCAGGTACAGATGGTGTCTGTATAAACGGGCGCACTATATTGTGTAAATGTAAACGATGGATGAATCGATATGCACACAACTCTCGGCTTCGAGCAGTATCGTCACCTCTACTCGAGCGTTGTTGGAGGTGTCTCGACATCACGGGCAGCTGCACCCTGCAACAGACACCCTGGGCGTTGCACTGCATGGCGTGTGTAAGACTTGCATGTGCCGTGGTGCTGCGGTGAGAAGCATATTATGACGGCAACTGACACTCGACACCTGTGTACTTGTGAGACAGTCGCCCCTATTTCTGCCTTGGAGCAAGTGCCAAATGCCCGTTATGCATGCTCTACATCTGAAACTAACGTCTACCATGTCCGCACAGAGCCGCTGTCTATATTTATTGCTCGCACACCACCATCGCTGCAAGTTGGCCCGTGTGTCGTCTTCCTCCAAGGGGTTCCCATTCGGCTGCCGTGGGCATGCACTGCTCCCAATCGGGGCAAGGCTCGACAGCGCCTTCATCCCAATCGATGCCGCGTGGCCCCTGGCCCTCTCCCGAGCCCTGGGCGGCACAGCGGCACCCATGTGCTGCTTATGGCCGCGAAACAATCAGACAGCCAATATCGCCCGCGGACTCGGGGCAGCCAGGACAATGAGTCGCGGACGAACTGGGGATCGCGGCGTCTTGCGTCCGGGTTTTGACAGGCGGGCGGTTTGGCGGTATGGCGGTATGGCCAGACCTGGAGCCACTGAGGGCGCGAGGAGCGGGACACCTCGCCGCTAAACCTTAACTATTCTGCGATAAGGTCGCAAGCGGGAGGGCGCCCAGGGACGGCGAATGCATCTGGCTAGCAGACTCCATTCAAGTGCTAGGACCTCTGCTCTCCGCCAAACCCAGCCCGCTGCCTTCACTCCTCCATGCACCGCACCGTCAAGTGACTCGACCTCGCCAGCGCGTCACCCACGCCCTCACGACTTCACCTGCACTCCTTCTTTGTACTGCGCTCGCTTCCGGCTAAGCCTCCCGTTTGTTCGTTCTGGCACAGGCGGCGCCCGTGCAACCGCATTTCCATCACCGTCGCACTGTCTCAACCTACCGTTGGAGCTGGCGTCCAATCCCCAATGACCTGAGCCACGGCCCACTCGAGCCCTATCACGCCGTGCCTGCGCAGCCGACGCTCCTCCGCAGCCATTGATCTTCTTGGATATCCTATGACCTAGCATCTACCATGGCGCCTGCTTCCTCCGCCGATGCCTCGTCCGCCCCGCTCGCCGACTATTTCTTCATCTCTGGGATCGAGTCGTCGCAGGTCTACGACGAGCGCGCACAGCAGAACGGCATCAGCATTGTCACCTCCCCGCTCGCGGCCCCGCCAGTCGACGAGACCATCGAGGAGGACCGGGCCCTCGAGACTGATTCGATCCGCCCAGCTTCGCAAGAGGGTCTGCCCAATGGCGACAGCGGTCGGCGGCGTTCCGCACGCTACAGTGAGCACCGCACGTCGGTCGGCACAATCATTGGCTCGGACGCCAAACAGTCGGCCAGCAACCGCAGCAGCACCACAATCAAAGGCGTGCAGCTGCTTGGCGACGGTCTGAGCGAGCAGGACTTTGAGAAAGCACTGCGCAAGTTTGCGTCGGAGCGAGACACGTTTCTGGAGGAAATACAGTTTACCGCTGGCGTTGCGCAGCAGAACCCCCCCACCCCCGCTCGACCACGTCCGCGGCCACAGCGAGTGCAGCAGGCTAACAATGAGGAAGGCGTTGGAATACGTTCTGGGGTGGGGAGCATTAGACGGCGCATTTCGACCATGCAGAGCAGCTTGAAGCGACAGTCTTCGGTAGCGCGGTGTAAGTGGAACCTCTGATATGGCGCAATAGGAGACACGTAGGGCTGCATCACACCCTTGTTCCCTTTGCTTTTTTATAATCGCCAGTTACTGACATGAGTGCAGCATCTATTCGAACGTCAAAGCGCATGTCTGGGTACAACTCGGTGATTCCGGCGCCGCAGCCATTCACACCAGAGCCGAACATGCACCCGCTGCTACGCCGATATGAGCCCGTTCTGCTGGATCGATACCCACCCAAGAACATGGTCGAGGAGCTGAAACGGCGGAACCCGTTCCCGGACTACGTTCCCATGTTCGCATTCCCCAATGATGTCAGTGTGGTCTCATCGGACGAGCGGCCGAAGACCCAATGGCATGGTTTCGCCATGACAGGGGGCGACAACAACAAGCTCTACGGTATTTGTGTAATCGTCTGGCTGCCTTTGAACGCCACTGCTGCCGAAGGACTTGAGCGTCAATGTGAAGAATGGCGCAGAGTCCACATGAACCCGGAAGAACGCGAGTTGGCAAGCAGCTTGGGCGAGCGATTGGCACTGGAGCGAGCAAAGCTGTCGCAGCTACTGGCCAAACTTCCGAGTGTGAAACCCGAGTCAGAGGAGCGCGAGAATCTCGAGGATCAAATCAGCGCAGTCGAGGAGAAAATCCAGCTCATGACAGACCTGCTCCGTCCAGTGAGGCATGGAGCAGCTTCCAAGATTGAAGGTCTTACCGATGGCGAGACTGGTCTCTGGATCCCGCGTGCTTATGGCGTCATGGGTAGAGATGCGAGCCTGACACCCTTCTGGAAAGAATGGCTCAAGGCCGTTGTCGTTCCTATGACGAACGGCGCCATCCTGCGGGTGCCAGCAAGCTCCCCACGAATCGGCATGTGGCAACCGCTCGAGCGCTACGTGGTGAACCTGTGTGCGGAGGCTCTCAGTCCGATTTCCTCCATCACACAGGTCGAGCTGGCTGTTCGCGAACTTCGAATGTACGCCAGGAAAGAGGCTGTAAACGAGATCCCCGGCTCCCGTAACATTGACATATACGCCTTGTTCCGTTGCCTTTCGATTCCGAACATTGTTACCCTGTTCGAATTCGTGCTCGCCGAATCGCGGATCATCCTTCTCTCATCGCACACGGCAATGCTTCATCTGGCAAGCATGGCACTCACCAACTTGCTGTACCCCTTTCAGTGGGCTGGGGTCTTTATCCCAATCCTTCCTGCCCGTCTTGTCCAGACGATCGAAGCACCTTGCCCATATATTGTTGGCATCGAGCGTCGATACGAGCCAAACGACTATCCTGAGGACGATTATGTGCTTGTCGACTTGGACAACGACTCGATCGTATCGAATGGGCCTCCACCTCCAGCATTGCCTCGCCAACAGCGACGAAAACTGATGTCACTCCTGCAGCATTCCGCACCGCATCACACACGATTCGGAGTACCTACTGGACCTCCTGCTTACGCCATCGAAGCCTACCCATACGACACATTTAGTTCTGAAAATTCTGGTGTGTTCTCGCACAAGGCCCATCCTTCTACGATTCAGACCTATGTTGGCTTGAATTCAACGTCCTTCGGTGCCGTCGGTGGGCCACAGAGTTCGCGACCTTTGATTCATAACGCGTTCCTACAGTCGAGTGCCTCGAGTCGAGGAAACGATCGGCCAACAACGGCTTCCACTGTTAAGACGTACTCGAACTCCCCACCGTCTCCAAAGCTATCGCCTGTTTCTACAGTCTTCCCACCAATGCCCAGCACTCCCATATCAAGAAGCGACTCCGGATATGCCCTGCAAGTCCAACAGCTCCGCGAGAAGCGATCAGGTCATTTCGACTCTGCGTCGCGCCGTAGTTCTTCGTTCGGCAACGAACGTCTTCCCGCCTTACGGAGACCTAGTCAACCATTCCTTGGTCACGCTTCCAGTGCGTCGACGTCGTCGCTAAGTCATGAGTTGCGTGCTGGATCCTCGTACGCCCCGTCCGTGTATGCTCAGTCCACATTGGCAGCATCGACGATCATGCCTGGTATGGCAATGCAGCCGGTACGCAACACGGCAACGACGCAATGGCAAGAGGGCCATTGTTTGCAGTGGAGGCCCCACGAAGAGAAAGCCGTTTGCTCGATTTGCGAGGAGAAGTCTGATGACGGTCTGTATCGTTGTACTGGTAAGTCATGTAGCTCTTCAGATATGTCTATCCTCTAACACACCACAGGCTGCACAACGTATGCGCACGGCAGGTGCATTGAGTCCATTTGCATTGTGTGTCCTTCGGCTTTCCGACCAGACCAAGTCCGTGCGTCGTTCGTACGATGTTTCGCCAGTCTCTTGTATACCTACCGACGCTTTTTGGTCCCCGCAACTGGCGAGCGCAAGAAGGCCGGCATGGTCTACCAATTCAAAATGGATGAGTTCATGAAGAGCCAACCAAGCGAGAACGTGCAGTACCTGGCTACGCTGCAACAGACTCAAGGTAAGATACCTGCGATGATGATGCGTATTCATTTGCTAATTTCGAACAGGTTTCAACGAATTTATACATGAACGCGAGAGCAAACGCTCCGACGACCCAACTGTCAAGCTCTTCGACGAAGTGATCCTTGCGAAGCGCAATCGCGGCAAATCATCCTTCTTCTACAAGTCAAAAGTTGACTTCTTATCCGATACCACTGACCACCTCTGGCGTACCGCTTCCGCCAACCCACCCAGCTCGCGTTTTCCGGGTGACTATCGCGCTGTTATCAGCCGCATTCCTGCAAAGCTAGATCCTACGCTGATGAAGGAACCTCGCGTCATTCAAGGCGTTCCACGCATCCCGATGGCAAAGGCTCGTCGCAAGCCCATCCCGTCTATGCTTGGACCAAACGGTGCCGCCAACTTCTAAGTACATATGTCTTGATCGCTAGATCGAGCCTCACGCCCTCTTCACGACGATCCGACACCATCATCACTCACGTCTCCTCTCGTTTCTCGATTATTTTCCTTCTGTTCTATTATTGCATTGTAACATACTAGCGTCGGAGTTTGCGGCGTACCAGCCCTTTACTCACTGACCACTTGGAAGGTCATCTGGCCCGATTGTATTTCTGGAAAAGCAATCTGAGGATCATCTTGCATACTGGGAGGACAAGGAACTTACTGAGGTCAAGGGGAACTGACCTTTGAGGAGTCTATCTTTCTTGCGTACGGAGCTGGAGGAAGCTCTGCATTGGTCTGCAAGTATAAATTTGTAATGCGTCTTTCTGCACCACTCGTTTTGGCATCTGCATGCGGAGTTTGCAGATGCATCCCACTTGTACTATACTGCCATTTTGCAAACGTTGAGAAGACTTCTTTGCATGCTCACGCTGCGTCACGATAGACGATGAGTGCAAGTTGACGTACTAACCACCAATTACACCTATGCTTAATGACTCGCATGTTTAAATGTTTTGCAGCATGGATGCAGGAACCGAATCTTGTTCCTGACTAGCCGTTAGCGCGCGTGGAAGCGGAAAGACGCCGAGAAATAGTGGGGCAGACCTTGGCGAAATCCATCCGAAGCCTCTCCTGAGGCTTCTTCTCTCATCACCTTCAAGCCAACCTTTGTTGCCGTCATTCTTTACACACTCTTTATTGTCGCTCTTTAGACCGAATCACTCTCGTTAATTCACCACGCTACATTCACCACCGAGGAATCCTTCCAATCCAAACTTCTCGCCGCTTCACCTTACAAACGTTACTTGCAAAAACACAAATCACAATGCTCGCCCGTACCCTCTTTACCGCGACCTTCTTCGCCCTCGCATCGTTCACTATTGCCACGCCCCCTGGCTGCCTCCTTGGCGCTGTCAACTCGTACGATGACCCGGCGGATGTGAAGTCTGTCTGCAGCGAGAAGGACGCGTCAAAGACGATTGCCAAGTTCTGCGGAGAGTCGACAAAGGATGCGCTTGCTGCTTTTGCGGATATCTGCAACGGTGCCGGCGTTAAGGTTTGTAAGTACACACACCTGTGATAAAGATGTGAACTTGTGGGTGGTGGAGGCGTAGGGATTAGGTGAGGATGGCATCAAAGGAAGCGAAGTGATTACAGAGCATGGGAGCTATAGAGTTGAAGACCAATTGCTGACATCTGCATCCAGCCACCGACGTTCCCAAGTCATCCGGATCAGCCTCCGCGACCGCCTCGGCCACTGCATCCGGCAGCAAGGCATCTGCTACTGTCAGCGGTAGCATCATTCTCCAGCCATCTGGCAACGCGACCGTCCCGACCTCTTTCAGGCCCTCCGCCACCGGTGCAGGAGACGCATCCGGCACATCAACTGGCCGTGTCTCTGAGTCTACCGGCGCTGCTGGCAAGCTTGAGATTGGCCTCGCAGCTGCGTTTGCCGGATTTCTCGCTGTTGCGTTGTAGCTGGGTATCATAGCGTGATAAGTGCTGTTGAAGTGGGCAAAACTGAGCGTGAAGCACTGTAATCAATGGGGAACACAGCAGAACGTCAAGCTCGAGGACGACATACTTGCATATAGAGAGGTCAAATGGATTAGGTACAGGACATATGTGGTGTAATCTACTCTACACATGCACAAAGCTCTGCTCGGATGGTGTACATAGGGGTCAGCATGTTACGGCCGCACTAGACTTCAATCATTGCATCCAGTTCTTTTGCTTACGGTCATGTGTAATAGTCACTCTACTATGCTTTCGGCGATATAGCGTGGTCTACTCCGGCCGATCGAGGTTCCGGTTCTCGGTCTTGTCTTCCAGCAGCCTGAGCGCATGCAGCTAGCTACCCCTCACTTCTCCACCCACACAACGACACAATTTTACCAACCGATATTTCGGTCTCGTCAACCTATCGTAGGACCAGCTTCGTACCAGAGCTACTTTGCGAAGAGGACATATATTCTATTACCCAAAAAAGCTTACCAATTCATCAGGCAAGATGGCCGAGGTTCGTGTACCCATCATCCAACCTGCAAAACCACCCCTTTCTGACTTGAAAATAGCGGTCTAAGGCGCTAGCTTCAGGTGCTAGTAGAGTAATCTGCGTGGGTTCGAGTACGTGGAATGACAACTGTTATATTGTCGCATTGTTCTAATGCGGTTTACAGATCCCACTCTTGTCACCATCCATTCTTTTTTTTGCCGTTTTTGCGGTACGTCTTGTCTGGAACGGCGGAAGAGTGAGGGTCTTGTCATGTTGTTACTAAGGCGGAGATTTGATCTTTTTTCGACTATGTAAGATGTGTGTGTCTGTGTGCTGAAAGATTGAATTGTGCGCCACCGATATTCCTTCTCTGGCGTGCTCCTCCAACATCAACCAACGGTGGCTCAAGGGGCTCAATTATGACCTCGCCATTGCCAGCACATCAATGTAGATCTTACATCCCCACCATGCGCCCTTCGCATCACCGTCGCCATCAACAAGAAAATGCTGGGCCTGTTGACGTTCGTCACCCTTACCACCCATGTGTCAAAAAGGAGATCATCAGCCCAGCAGCTCGCTAGCCGCGCCCAAAATAGCCTACTCCCAGGCACCACCCAGCGCCCATACCCGCTGGCAGTCCCTTCACACACGCTAGAGAAGCTTCTCCGCACAAGCTCAGCTCCAGCTCAGCCCAGCCCTCGCTTAGCAGAGCTTGCTTTGCTCGAAACGGCGCTCCCAACCCGCCGTGATTGGATCCATGTTGTCGTGACACCTCGAAACGCCCGAAGGCGCGAGCTAGACGGATGCTTGAGGCTCGCAGTGGAGGCGATAGTGTATTGGCATGACGCGTCAAGGAGAGAAAATCAAGCAATGAGTTAAGTACAAGAGCCTGGGCGGGCGAGGGTGGTTTGGCTTGGTTGCTTTCGCACGTTCTCGATATTGTCACGAAGTTTGAAGTCAAGTCGCTCGTTATTTCATCTCGATTCTATCAGCTTCATTCCAACATCAATACGCTCGTTAACCAACCGCATCAACACTATCTTAAAGCTAAAATGCGTTTCTCCCTCCCCGTCTTGGCCTTCGCTGCCACTGCCCTTGCTGCTCCGGCGGCTGTCACTTCGGACTGCGAGTCCCTCAAGTCTCTCTCTGTCCTCAAGGGCGCTCAGATCTTCTGCGCCGACAAGTTCCCGGCGGCGGAGGCGGCGCCTATCGCGGGCAAGCCGCTTACGAATGCGAAGCGCTACAAGCAGGATGATGAGCGTGTTGTGAGGATCTTGGGAGGCATGCCCGAGAGCAGGCAGAAGGCGTTTTGCGCGTGCTTCCCGGCTGTGGCGAGTGTGAGTGTCAGCTTGTCGGTAAGTGTTTTCTGATTTTGGGTTGGCATGTTCGGCTTGTGTTTCCGCCATTCTGGAGAATATATGGCTGATTCTGATTAGGTCTCTGCCACGCCGTCCGCGTCC
>TARA_R110002003_G_scaffold448_20_pt1 | contig 11469 bp, 13 predicted proteins | sample TARA_R110002003 | Tara Oceans TARA_R110002003 (sample SAMEA4396441) | marine metagenome | biome: Westerlies Biome; feature: [SRF] surface water layer (ENVO:00010504); material: water (ENVO:00002006), including particulate matter (ENVO:01000060) such as... | depth 5 m | reverse complement strand
CATGCATACTTTTCAATACATTGTCACTAGTACAGAAGTCATGTCCTTCGCTTCAGCTTCATGGTCATCTCTGCACATCTCACTATACCACTCTTACGTGTCAACCTTGTGTATTATTATCATTTTGGTTGTGTGTTATCTTACTTTACCTTGCATGGGTGAAGCAAACTTTGGGCAAGACTTGCTGCTCTCTCACTTTGCCACTCAGTGGCCGTCTCTCGAGAGCGGGAAAATCTGGATACGCCTTCACTTACACCATGAGGTAACTTTGCACTTCGAAACCTACCTTCCCCACGGTCGAAGACCTCTCCTTCGACTCTAAGACTTCTTTCTCGACTGCTTTCAGAATACTACGATCACGTTAAGACAGCATCATGGCCATACACACCGACTATGCAGGCCTCAAAGTTGAGATCGTCGTCGATGGGCAGCCGCTCCCCGAGTACGACGATGAAACCAACACCGCCGGTTCGAACGTCGTAACCAAATATGTCGAGGCTGAATCTGGTGCCGAGTTCAGCGTTAATATCAGCTTCAATGAGACATTTCCAACCAGTCACGATGTCGGTGTTGACTGTTCACTGGATGGGCGGCACGTTCGCAGTCCGCATGTACGTCGGGCAAAGCTCTTAAGCGGACATGCGCATAAAATCCTTGGTCTGCAAGTGCAAGAGGGCAAATCGTGGGGACGAAAAAGGTTCCGCTTTAGTGATCTGGTAGTCGGCAAGTTCCTCACTTGTTATCTTCATATTGTCAAGAAAGGTATCTGATAACGGGAGTAGTTGATGGACATGACGTTGATATCAGCGACGGATTGACCGAGATCATGAAGTTGCTCGGGACGGTCGAGATTGTCTTCAGATTTGGCACGATCAGCAACATTCGTCAAGCTCGACGAAGTAGGGAGTCGCTTTGCTCACCGCTACAAGTTCCAGAAGCGGCTCTGAAAGGCGATGCCAGGTCGCTACAGATAGGGTAAGTGAAGTCCGTGGAACGCCACATTGTCTCTGCTTTCAGGTACTGATCATGCTGCAGGCTAGGATCATACGAAGAGACGAAAACGCCCACGACGTGTCTTTTCGAACCCGTGGAGGGCGGCTCTTTGCTACGTTCGTATTCAAGTATCGCTCCCACGGTAGGTCTCCAAATCCTTCCAAATCCGCGGCAGAATGCAAGACTAACGTATCCTACCAATAGCCAACCTACAAGCCCTTCACGTCATACCTCGTGATCTGAGTCCGACCCCAATCGATGAGAACAAGAGCTCACTAGGATTGCCGCCGCCCCTAAATCCCGAAGCAGAAGCCCAAGAGAAGACCATCATACGCCCAAGTCCCATTACCATCCCTGATGAGCACGACGCTCGTCAACCTACTCCAGCGTCACATCTTCAAGACTCGCGCACAAGTCAAGTTTCACAGATAGTTCAACAACAGCACTACTCCACACCTGCTCGGCTAGTCTGCAATGGTCTCAACAAACGAGATCTGCTCGTTCTCATTAAGCACTATCGTGGCACCTCCGCCGGCTTGGAAGGTCTACCCGAAAAAGATCTCGGGATCTTGCTTGAGTCATACCGGGTATGTGCTATCAGTCACATGAGATATGGCTATACTAATGAGACGCAGAATGACGGAGTAGAGGAAACACCGATTATCTGTGAGACGGTCGACGGTGGGGATGGTGGTGTGCTCATCAAACGTGAGCGAGATGAGGGTGTGGCTGCGAGGAGAGGGGAGAAGAAAAGAAGGACGGAGGTGATTCTGCTGGATGACTAGGAACAGTGGGCATGACGGCTGTGCATATCAGCTCAACGAGCAGAGTATGTGAAACTCGAACGAAGACGTATCAGGACCTCAAGAACATGTATTTGAGGGCGAGCACATGGAAGAAGTACAGTAACGAGTTATGAAATTGGCACTTTCTCAGCATCAGACATTCACAAGACTGATTCATTCTCTGCATCATGTCCCTGCCCATCTATACTTCATACTCCCCGTTCCCGCCATCTACCACCTCTGACTCCCCGCCGTCGGCGTCTGATACTCGGCACTCCACGTCGGCGTATACACACTCGTCCCCACTACCGTCTGGCTCGCAACATCCGCATACGTCGCGCTCGTGACCACACTCTTCACAATCCACGTGCTCCACGGCTTGTGCGTCGTAACGCCAACAGCCGGGCCGACAGACACTGCTGTGGTCTCGGGCCACGCGCCGGACCAGACAGTTGGGCCGGGAATGATGTACTCTGTTGCACAGGGGGTGGTGGAGGTGGTGGCTTTCTTTGTCTCGGTGGAGCAGTAGACCTGTTGGAATGTGAGTTGGGTGAAAGTGGACGGTGGGAAAGGGAAGTGGAAGGGCGTACGTTGTGGACGACACCGGGGTCGGAGTAGTCGTAAGCACCTGGGAAGGAAACGCCCTCGGGAAGCTCGACGGAGCCGGAGCCGGTGACTTCGATCTGAACGCAGTCGGGGTAGAATTGGGCGCCGCGTGTAGGGTTGACGAGGTACGAGGCATCGCCTTCGTGCAGGGCGATCATTTCGGCGCGGATGAGGTAGCTATGTGACGTTATTACATAGTCATGGAGGCGAAGGGGAAGCCATACTGTCCAGCCTTGAGGTCCTGGGGAATGCGCACGTTCATGTGGCCGAAGTTCTTGGCGATGTCGGATGTGGTGGACCACTTGCCAGCTTGGGGAAATGGGTTGCTGACGTATTTGCCCGAGTGCCAGAGCTTGACAAAAGAGTTTTCTGTGGGTGGATCGGGGGAGATGTAGATGAGTGATGGTCCTGCATATCGATTAGTGTGAACTCTGCTGCTTCATCTGTAGCACCCTCACCGTGATGGCTCTTATCGATCACATCGTCGGTATCATTTCTCCAGTCGTGGTGCCTACGATTTTGTCTCAGCGCGATCTTGTATAGAGCCGATCTTTTGCGAGTCGCACCAATCGAACGTCAGATTGTCGCCGGGTGCCACCTTAATCGTGTCATGAGCTTGGATATCACCCATGACATTGCATCGCAAATCGATCGACGTCAAATCCTTGACTGGGGAGTTGTTGAAGCCACCTTTGCCGGGTGCGCCATTGTATGCGGGGATGCGAATGCCCTTGAAGGTTCCCTGATCCACACCATTGACGTAGACGCCCTTGTGACTATCAGCACATGATTCGTGACTATCGACCTCCGAGGCTTTAACTGACCCAAATGAAAGTATGCGCAGCAGCTTGGCTGGCAAGAAGCGAAAGCGCGATGGCCAAAGAGCGAGCCATGTTGGAGATTGTCTGAAGGTGGAGAATGGATATGACGAAGAAGCGAGACAAGATAACTGCAAGAGACGATTCAGGAAAGCTATATATCCAAACCAAGAGCTTTGATATGGCTGTATTCGTCACGCAAGCAAAGCCAGAGTGGCTAGTGTATTGCGATGCAATATACCCGATCGGCTCCATATTGACACTATAATTGTTGGCTAGGTTAGACCACCCAAGAAGTGTTCATAGAGGCCACAACGGGTTCATCGGTCGTGCTTCCGGCATTGCATTTCCTGGAAACTGCATCTTGAGGCTGAAATGGATCGTAGATGGGGTGTGGTGATCTCAATGATAGGACGAAGAGTCCTCCCCGGATATTGGCGCCCAGATTGGCGATGGCGGGAGGAACGATCGCAATGTTCGGCGCATGAGCTACATTGCAGAGAAGCGAAGGAGGCTGTGTGTTCCAAGGACGAAGCTCTATTGCTGATAAATCCTGTGGTCCAAACCATACGATGTGATATGGGATGGTGTGGGTAGCCCAGCTTTGACCCGTTCTGGCACGCGAAACATTGCGGGGTAAATGCGATCATAATGCCATGAATTCGATAAATTGTTGAATACAGGATAGAGAGACAGTTGGTCTTGAGCGTCGTTATTGAAGAAGTGCATCACGAAACGATCCATGATGAAGACAAGGTAAGAAAGCTGAGTGCATGGGGGAGGTGTAACACTAGCGCATCCCGCTTTTCAACAAGAGCATTGGCTTACATACACTCCCACATATTGTCGTGGCATTGCCGTCTGCTTTTAGCACACCGCCGCTCTCAAGCTGTTTAAGCAGTGCGTGCAGCCTTCCATATCTGCACCAAAGGTCCATCAACACCGTACACAGGATCAGCCTCAGGCATCTCGACCTTGGAAATCTCCGTCTTCAAATCCTCGAGCGGCTCCTCGCCTTTGCAATAATTGTTGCGCCACTTCGGGTTTGTCTGAGCATATTAATTTCGAGTAACTCATGCGATCTGCATGGCTCAGAGGATCAGGACTTGACAACTTACTCTTGGGTAGACTCCGATATAGCGATAACCGCCACTAGATGTGAGCGAGCGATGTGACACTCCGGCTGGTACCACGACTACATCCCCGGTCGACACATCGACTTCAACGCCGCCCGTGGGTTCTTCATCACCCGATGGCTTTGGTCGACCAAGGACTAGGCGAGATTCGCCTTGGATAATTGCTGCAAGACTGTTTGAAACATTGAGAATGAAGAGCTTGTTCGTACTCACCATAACACTCATGCGTGTTTGGATGGAAGTGAGCCACGGTTATTGCACCCCATTCGCCCTGCAATATCAGTTGGTGTGAACAATGAACATTTGTCAGAAGCTCACTCGCTTCTCCCAACCATTGCCTTCACAAAGCTGTTTTGCAGATTCGGGGTCATGCGGGATCGGGAGAACATTGCGGTACACTAGCGCGGGTATAGGGTTGTTTGGCACGTTGGTGGTTGGAGGCAGGGGATATTGTTCTGGGTCTGAAACGGTCATCTTGTGAGAGATGGAATGGTCAATGGCTTGAGGGATGGTGAAAGTGTTATCAGATCCGAGGTTCGACAAGCTCGAACACAGCCCCGCGCAAATGACGTTCGAAGGGTGGGAAGGGTAGATTTTCCTTTGAGGGATAGATCAAACTGCACGACGAATGTCACATGATCGAGATGACCATTAAAGACAATGATGGACGATGTTTCGCGTGCGGTAAGGTGGAGTCGAGCGTGATATTGAATTGCTGAAGAGAACACAGTATGGGCGTCCCCTTTGCCTGCGTGACTGCGGCAACCCATAGATGTATAGCCTCAGCATCTGCCCGCCTAGACATAGTGACGGACGCAATAGTAAAATTGACTCGAGTGTATGTGACCTCTGCTGATTCCCAATCTCTCAGTATACTCGGAACGAGTTTTCCAGATCGGGCGCCCAGCCATGGGCCTGGTCTCCTCTACGCGCAGCGCGAAAACAGGCTCGTCATTGAGACATCGAGGCTGCCGTAAGTAGTGTTTGTAGTGCTGGCGGTGATGAGGAAAGGAAGAGAAGCGAGAAAATCTGGCGTTTTGAAGAAGCTCGGAGCTTGGACGGCACTAATCGGGTTAGCCAGGAATGCTGGTGGACCTTGGAATCTGGCCGCATCTCCACCGTGAGCGCAGTCGGGACACTGCGACTCTATCTTCTGCTGCAGCCTTGAGAGAGCCGTGGTAGCGGACACGCTGTCAATTCACGTGCCTTCCTCTTGCTCCTCGCGCCTTCCCACTGTCTGCTCGCGACTTCCTCACCGCCCCGCCAATTCCACTGTGGGCGCCCATATCCCACCACGAACCCGTCCCCGACTACACCCTGAACACAGCACAAGATGGCAGACTTTGAGGCTCTCAAGGACCAGTGGAGCGACATTGAGGACCGCGATGGCGTCCGCCTGAGCTGGAATACCTTCCCCAGCTCGCGCATGGTACAGCCCACATGGGTCTACGGAGGAGTGGCATGCTAACAAGAGCTCCAGGAAGCCTCGCGTCTGGTGGTGCCCATCGGCGCGCTGTATACGCCGCTGAAAGAGAAGGCGGACATGCCGCTGCTTCAATACCAGCCCGTGGGATGCAGGCCGCCTTGTATGGGCGTGCTGAACTTCTACTGGTATGCGCCCAGAACAGCCGTACATCCTTTCTCTCACTGACGTCCATGTAGCCAAATCGACCCGCGCGCCCACATCTGGATATGTCCCTTCTGCCTGAACCGAAACCAGCTCCCGCCCCACTACAAGGACATATCACAAGAGCAGGTGCCCCCAGAGATGCACCCCAACAACACCACCGTCGAGTACCGCCTGCCACACCCCGCGCCGAACCCGCCCATCTTCCTTTTCGTCGTGGACACGTGCCAGGAGGAGGACAGCTTGAAGGCGCTCAAGGACTCGATCATTATGAGCCTGAGTCTGTTGCCGGAGTGGGCGCTCGTGGGCTTGATCACATACGGCACAATGGCTCAGGTGCACGAGCTGGGCTACACCGAGTGCGCCAAGTCATACGTCTTTCGTGGCAACAAGGACTACTCGTCCAAGCAGGTCCAGGAGATGATTGGCCTGGGTCAGATGGCCCCTCGCCCGGGCATGATGCAGCAGCAGCCAGGCAGGCCGCCCATTGCTGCTGCCCCCGCCGCACGCTTCATTCTCCCCGTGAAGCAGTGCGAGTTCCAATTGACCAACGCTCTCGAGCAGCTGCAGCGAGACCCTTGGCCGGTTGCGAATGACAAGCGTGCGCTGAGGTGTACGGGCGTTGCCCTGAGCGTTGCTGCGGGCCTGCTGGAGGCTTGCGGGTTTGTCAGGTCCGGATCTCGTATCATGCTCTTTGCTGGTGGCCCTGCAACTGAAGGACCTGGTATGGTCGTAGGCCCCGAGCTGCGCGAACCCATCCGCTCGCATCATGACATCGACCGCGACAACATCAAGTACTACAAGAAGGCCCTCAAGTTCTACGAGGCACTCGCCAAGCGCATTTCGCATAATTGCCACGTTGTTGACATCTTCGCTGGTTGTCTCGATCAAGTAGGCTTGCTTGAAATGAGGGGTCTTGCCAACTCGACTGGTGGCCACATGATCCTTACGGACAGCTTCACATCGTCCATGTACAAGCAGTCGTTCGCCCGCGTCTTCAACAAGGACGCGGAAGATAACCTGCTCATGGGTTTCAACGCCGAACTCGAGGTCCTGACAACAAAGGAGGTGAAGCTCACCGGGTTGATTGGGCATGCTGTCTCGCTCAATAAGAAGTCCGTATCCGTGGGCGAGACGGAGTGCGGCATTGGCAACACTTGCGCTTGGAAAATGTGCGGCATCGATCCCGAGGCCAGTTATGGCGTCTACTTCGAGATTGCTGGACAAGGCGGACCGAACCACATGCAAGCTGGCCAACAAAAAGCCATCATACAATTCCTTACCAAGTATCAGCATTCGTCTGGTCAATACCACTTGAGGGGTAAGTCACGACATAGATCAGAGTGTATCCCGATTCTGACCTGACACAGTGACTACCATTGCCCGCAACATGAGCGGTCCAGCTGGTGATCCCACGCTCGCTCAGTCCTTTGACCAAGAAGCTGCCGCCGTGCTCATGTCACGGATAGCAGTATTCAAAGCCGAGGTTGACGATGGCCCTGATGTTTTGCGATGGGTCGACCGCATGCTTATCAGACTGTGCTCACGATTTGCTGAGTACAGGAAAGACGACCCTTCATCGTTCAGGTATGTCCGCATCGTTAAAACCTACGGATCCCGCTAACAATCGTAGGCTTGAGAAGAACTTCACATTGTATCCCCAGTTCATGTTCCATCTGCGACGTTCACAATTCTTACAAGTCTTCAACAACTCGCCTGATGAGACCGCGTTCTACCGCCACGTCCTGAACCACGAAGACGTTAGCAACTCGCTCATCATGATTCAACCGACACTTGACAGCTACGGCTTCGACCATGAGGGCGGCCAGCCTGTGTTACTCGACTCGTCGTCCATCCAATCTGAGACCGTCCTCCTCCTTGACACATTCTTCCACATCCTCATCTTCCACGGCGAGACCATGGCCGAGTGGCGGAAAGCAGGCTACCAAGACCAAGAAGGCTACGAGAACTTCCGCACGCTCCTCGAAGCGCCCAAAGAAGACGCAAAGGATCTCATCCAGGACCGATTCCCACTTCCCCGATTCATTGTTTGCGACGCTGGTGGCTCGCAAGCTCGTTTCTTGCTCTCGAAGCTCAATCCCTCCACAACACACACTACTGGTAGCTACGGCGGCGTAGCGCAGACTGCGCAGACCATCTTCACGGACGATGTCAGCTTGCAGACTTTTATGGACCACTTGATGAAGTTGGCAGTGAGCGGCACGAGTTAGAAGGTCTTGGAGGATTGTGCACTCGATAGTATGGGACAGAAAAGCATGCTTAAGGAGTGCTTGAATAGGCGGATACTGTAAGGTAGCAATGTGTGACGATGCATACGGCTGCTGAGGATTATGTGAAGCGTATTAGATCGAATGAATCACTACGTCACTCATTTGTTTCTTTGCGAGACATCAGCCCAGCGCTTTTGACCATTTAACCATGACCAGGAAGTCAATTCACGGATCGCACTACATAGAAGCAGAGAGGAGGATCGTAACACTAAATCGTGATTGCATCTGACCTTGCTTTTCATAAACGCCTCGCGCATGTCTGAAATGGAGAACAGTCACGCTCGCTATGCTACAACCATCAAGTCGAGAGCAAGTCTTGCCCCACGTCCACGCCCATCATCGTGACCTGGAACGAACCCGTAAACAATCCCACAAAGACACGCATCAAACTCAAGCCTTAGCCTTCTTCGCCTTCTTCGCCTTCGCAACGTCCGCATCCGGCTTCGCCTTGCGCTTCTTGTCGACTTCGTCCTCGACTGCCGGAGCAGCAGCCTTGGTCTCCTTTTTCGCCTTCTTGGTCTTGGGAGCCGCTTCAGCGACCGTGACTTCTTCGACCACAGTAACGGGCTCGAGAGCGACATCGGACTTGCGCTTCTTGTCCTTCTTGCCCTTCTTCTCGGGTGTGGGCGCCGCAACGTCCGCGGCGATCTCAGCCTGGACATCGAGCTCGGTTGCTACCTTGCTCTTTGCGGCCTTCTTGCCCTTCTTTTCGGCGGCGGGTTGGATCTCTTCGGCGGGTTGGGCCTCGGTGGTGGGCTTTGCTGCCTTCTTTCCTTTCTTCGGCTTGGGGGGTTCGACGGCGGCTTCGGTGACTGGTTCAGCAGCTTCGTCAGCCGGCGCGTCAGCGAGCTGCTGGGGCGCGTCGCCGTTGTCTAGCTGCTTGGGCACACTGTCGACGTTCTTGGCTGCTGGCGCAGAGAACTCGTAGCCGAATGCCTCCTTCAAGGCCTTACTCCTGCCTGTTCGTCTCTTGTTCTCCTTCTCGACACGCTTCTCCCATTGCGCGCGCTCAACACCGCGCTCCATCTGTAGACCAGCCTTCTTGTTGCGTGGGTCGACCTTGAAGCGCTGACCCGCTCCCTTGAACAGATCGGGGTGAACCTGCTCAGCGGGAACGAGTTTGCACTTGAGGATGTGTCCGAATAGCAGATAGTTGTCCATAGTGCGAGCGACGATATCGGCGACTTCGGTGGATTGAAACTCAACAAAAGCGTAGTGCTTCGAGGCACCAGTCTGCTTGTTGCGCGAGAGACGGACGCGATTGACTTTGCCGAACTGCGAGAAGTACTTCTTCATCTGCGGTTCGAAGAAACCACGAGGAACACGACTAGATAGAGTGTTAGTTGTAGTGCCGATGGTAAAAGCTTGCCACCACGTACCTGAGGTAGACAACTCCCGGGGTGTTGGACTTGACGCCCTTGAGCGCCTTTTCGAGTGCAGTCCGTTGCTTCTTGGAGATGGGAGCAACGGCGTCATCGTCAAAGTCCACATCATGCTCGCGATCCTTGTTGTTCTCGTCCTCATCCTCGTCGCTCTCGAACCCAGCTAATAGAGCCGCAGTCTGGTCGTCTTCCTCGACATCGCCGTCGCCTTCTTCTTCTGAGACCGCAGCAACCTCGTCGACCTCCTCTACAGGCTCCGGCTGCTTCTTGCCCGCTTTGCCCTTCTTCGACTTCTTGACTGGTGTCTCTGCTTGTACCTCTGCAACCACCTCTTCCTCCACAGGCGCGGTTGCGGCCTGCTTTGGCTTCTTCGCCTTCTTGCTCTTCTCCTTTGGCGCCTCCACTATAGGCGCATCGGTAACAGGCGTCTCCTCGGCAGCTGCAACCTTGCCTTTCTTGCCCTGCTTCTTTGGCTTATCCTGGGTCTTCGGTGGGGCTGCGTCGGCAACGACTGGCTCTGGAGCATCGCCATTGGTCTTTGCGGCGTCCTTGCCTTTCTTCTTGCCCTTGGTCGCTTTCGGCGCATCTTGGGCGGGCTCGACAGCGGCCGCTCCATCGTCGGAGAAGAAATCGGCCGCCTCTTTGCGCTTTGGCTTGGTCTTGCCTGGTTTTGGCGCATCAGTGAGAGGAACAGCCTTGGGTGCCTTCACGGGCTTCGGCGCAGCAGCGACATCGTCCGACTTCCTAGGCTTCTTCGCTTTTGGCGCAGAGTCTTGCGCGCCTGTAGAGAGGAGTTAGTGAGCGAACAACGCGATTGGAACGTGCAAATACTGACCCTTGCGCTTCTTGCCTTTGACGTCTTCAGCTGCCATTCTTGTGGATGTTTACAGGTAAATTGGATGTCGAGTCGCAATTGTGGTGTGCAGAAAAAGTCGAGGCGGACGGAGCTTTGACCTGCAACTTTGGCGCGCTAGCAACTGCCTGCCAAGGCCATGTGAACCATCATCGTGACAACAAACTCGCTCGCAAGCATACCCGAACAAAATCCCGGCGACAGACAAACGCCTAAAGAGAAGTACCTATAGATTCCCTGTCAGACTCGGACACAATAGTCAGGAGCTCGCCCCCCTACGACCAATACAAGCTGCAGCTGCCTGTTCAATCTTGCCCTGACAGAAAAGCCTACAATGGCGCCCGGAATCGACATAAGTGATAAGAATGCTTGGGACGACTCTTCGTTGGTTAACTCGTGGAACGACGCGGTTAAGGAATACGAAGTAATCTCACATTCGTCCTGAGCGGTAACAAGCACGTGCAACTAACAAGTCGACAGCGGTATCACAGCATCCACAAGTCAGGCAAGCGATTGGAGGATGTTTTGAGCGAAGCGGAGCTGAGAGAATTGCGAGAGTAAGTCGGTCGATTTAACATATGATAGCACCATTGATCGTGTCAGGGACTATGGAGAAGACCTCGAGGAAGTTGAAGCCCCGTATCGAGTGGCCGCAGAGACCAATGGAGATGCGGATCAAGGCGACACCGAGATGACCCACGTGGAAACGAATGGAGTCGATGCTGTCAATCAATCAGCAGCTCAGCACAAGGTACGAGTGACAAGCAGTGGCATTCTGGGTACCGAACCCTGCTGATACGAGGTAGGAGTCAAAACCCTCCGAGCAGCAACCATCAACCGCAGGAACCCCAGCACTCCAGGACGGAAATCTTGCATCCTCGATGCCACAAGCTCTCCTCGGAACAGGTACGTCTCCGGATTAACAGGCGTGTGGCCGTGCCAAGGCGAACGGGAGAAACATTTGACAGGAAACGTTCT
>TARA_R110002003_G_scaffold120_1_pt1 | contig 11475 bp, 9 predicted proteins | sample TARA_R110002003 | Tara Oceans TARA_R110002003 (sample SAMEA4396441) | marine metagenome | biome: Westerlies Biome; feature: [SRF] surface water layer (ENVO:00010504); material: water (ENVO:00002006), including particulate matter (ENVO:01000060) such as... | depth 5 m | reverse complement strand
TTTTGCTGAGCAAGCTACATCCGACTGACCGAATATACAGTGGCTGATTCTACTTCTCCGCTGATATAATCTGGCAGCACCACCCACCTCGCTTACTGTTCCTTTCGCCCTCAAGCGCCTTTCTAGTTCATGCCGGGCTGCTTGCTTGAAGTACTCACACAAGTGCATGAGCTCAAATCTGAATCAGAGTCGGACGAAGAAAAACATGGGTAACAACACGGAGGTCAGGGAATCAAAAGGGCATGCTCTTCGTGATACATCATGCGGTGTATCCTCTCAAACCCATCCACCCTCCGGAGATGTCCTCCCCAATACCAATCCTGCAGATATCTTTTGGGGTCTGTACAAATACATAAGAAGCAGAGCTTCTAGCTGATACGCCACCCGATCGATGGGAAGATGAAGCCTACCGGGCTGCATCTGCAAAGAGAGACGCCAATATAGTAGTACACATCGCTGAAATAGGCACAAAGGAAAGAAAGTGACAAGGCAGACGCCGGTCGCGCAGAGAGTACGACTGTTCACACTCCAATACACGGAGGTGACGGGCCAAGAGACCACGCGACTGCATCCTAAAAAGCCGGTTGCTCGCTTGACTGTGCACCTCCACGACCTCGAGGTACACCCCGGCCACGGAACCCAAAGCCACGACCACGTCCACGTCCACGGCCCCGGCCCCTAAAACCTCCGCGGTACCCATCGACGCTGCCCTGTCCGAAAGTCTCCATGTTCTTCCTTCTCTCCTCGGTCCTGAACTCTTGGCCGCGTTTGCTGGCTGCTTCCTCGCGATCCTTCAATTCGCTCGAGATGTTGTCGAAGAAGCTCGAGCTTTTGTTGTATGCCGAGGGAGGAATGACAATATCTTCACTTTCGCCTCCATTCCCTTGGCCGTTGGAAATCGCTTCCGCGGTTGGGGCGACTGAAGCGTCTCCGAGCGGCGAACCGGATGCGATCGCTTCCTTCACCAAGTCCTGCTTGTTGAACTTCGCGTTGGACGATTCGAAGTCGAAATCAGTCGTTGGAACTTCCATCTTCGGGGCTTGTGCATGACCTCCCCGGCCCCCTCGACCGCCTCTTCCGCCACGGAACGAGCTAGTGCCTTGTGGGCGGTTCTGGCGGTTCTGCTGTTCCCGCATGCCCTCCACCTTTTGCGCCAAGTTGTTCAAGGGATCTGAGGCAGGTGCCTGTCCCCTGCTCTGCACATTGAGCTTGGCCATGGCCTCAGCGACGGCAGCGGTCGCCAGCTGGGTGGCATTTTGTTGCTGAGCAGGGGGCATGGCAGGTTGAGAAGGCTGAGAAGGTTGTGTAGCTGGGGTAGTGGTCGACGTTTGAGCTTGTGGTGCAGTCTTGGTGACCTTGGGGCTAGGAATGGGAACGGCGGGAACGATGCGTCCGCCTCTTGCGCCTGTTGCCGCTTTCCCCCCACGCTGCACAGGCTGTGGATGAGGCGGGGCGAGAGCAGCTGCAACGTCAGGCTTCGAGTCAACGGGCGGCGGCGGAGCCTGCTTTTGGGCGGCGGTTGGCGTAGGGGTGGTTCCTGCGGTCTTGGCGCTGTGCTTCTGCTCTGGTGGTCTTGGGGCGCTGTCTGCTTCTGCGACCTTTGGTTGTTCACCGGACTGGTCTGGTTTGTCTGCTCGTGGCCCTGAAGATGGAGCGCCTCGTGGTCCCGAAGGTGGCTGATTCTGATTATGCAGGCCAGGAGGGCCAATGGGCATGGGTGGTGAGAAGGGGCCGGGAGGCTGATTGAAGCCCTGGCCGGGAGGGAACCAGCCAGGAGGAGCTCCATACGGAGGCATACCAAACGCTCCCGGGGGGCCTCCTGGGAAGGGCGGTCCACCAGGAAAGCCGCCTTGCGGACCGAAGCGATTCTGATATGGGCCTCCGGGGCCAACAAAGGGAGGATAGCCGGCTGGGGGAAATGGACCATGCGGAGGAAAGCTGGGCGGTTGCTGTTGGCGCTGCTGATCTTGAGGGCCATCTTGACGGGGCTGTGACTGCTGAACCTGAGCGAAGGGTGCGTGTTAGCAATTGAGCTCGACAAGGCTTCGGTCAACAAGAGATTGATGACAAGGGTCTCAGAAGGAAGGCAACGGAGGATATCCACACGGTTTTGCGCTCTCGGTGGTTTAATGGGTTTACATCCGAAAAATATTACATCACCGGACCACGGTAAGAAGGGCTGGGGCGTACTCACTCCGATGATGGCTGGGTCTTGGGGCATGGCGGGCGCGGCCTTCTCCTTTGCGGGCTCTTCGATGCGCAGGTCCTTCACGTCGCTGCCTCGGAAGACAATCTGCTCGTAGACGACGTCTGACGGCGGGTACTCGTCCTTGCCGCCTTTGCGGCCCTCGGTGCCAAAGGAGCGCACGTTGTCTAGTGAGACGGTCGAAGCTTCCGAGTTGATCTCGACGAGGGTGCCGACATATCTGCGCCCAGTCAGTCGACGCGTCCAATGGCTGCGCGGAGCGGGCTATGGGCTACTGACCGGATGTCGCTCTTGGAGATGAGCGATATGCGAGATCTGTGCGGTGCAGGTCAGCGGGAGCCGGAGCTCGACGAGGGAGCTGCACTGACCCGATGAACTCGGACATGGCGGCGGGGGAAGGGTGTCAAAACGGGAGCAGAGAGAAGCGCGAGCTGGAGAGGAGAGGAGAGGAGACAAGGGGGTGAGTGCAAAGGTGGCGGGGAATGGTGGAGGAGGCGGGCTGGTGGGTGAGGGAAGCCTCGCGTGGTGGAAGGGAAGGCACGTGTGGGCTGGTGAAGAAACTTGGCGCCATCTGCGCTGCAGCTTAGCGAGGTGGACCCCTCGACGTGCCCGGAGCCTGTGGACCACCTTCACCGCACGCCCATGTGCTGCCTCTACCGCCCGCCATGAGCGCCGTTGCTGCAGCTTCCGATGGGCTGGACGACGTGTACGAGGCGCTGGAGCGGTACACGTGGGACGACGATGTCGAGTTCCAGTCGGGCCTGAGCGCCATCCTCGGCAGCAACAGCACCCCAGAGCAGGCCGCCGAGCTGGCCCTGCGCGCGCGCTGCTTCTACTACGCCCGCAAGTTCAACGTCAACATCGACTTTGACGGGTACAAAGCCTACCGCACTGCTCGCGGCCGACCCCCGCCCACGCCGCCATCCGTCAACGGCACGCAGCCCTCGCTGGCCATGGCCCCGGTGCCAGGAAGCAGCGAGGGCTCGGGCGGCATCATGCCCGCCCCGGCAGACGCCAGCGAGCCGCCCGCGCCGTACCCAACGTCCTTTGCGCAAATCGTCGAGCTGATCACAAGCGGCCAGCCCATACCAGGCATCAAGGAGATTCCCACCACCGTCCTGACCGGGCAGGGCACCGAGCCCGCGAAGCCGCGGCGGAAGAAGCCTTGGGAGGAGGACGACGCCCCGACGACAACGGACAGCACTGTGCAGGCGAGCACTTAGAACACTGCTGGACGCACGAGCATATCAGCATTCGCGTATTCCTGGCCAGCTCTTGGTAGATCAAATGTCGAGACATTGGGGTATATAGCAATCCAACCACCTGCACACTTGTACAAAATCATATACACAACTTCCAGCCCACACCACACTATTACAACACGGCTTCAAGGATTTTATCCTTCAAGCTTTTCACTTCCTCTTGGCTTTCCCACAGCTTCCTCTGTGCCTCGAGGAACTTGGTCTTCCATGCGGCAGGCGTGTTCAGGCTGGACTCGGTGCGGTCCGGCTCTGGCTTCCTTCCTCCTGTTGCCTTCTCTTCGTCGTCACCGTCGTCTGTGGTGGCAGTAAGACCCTTGGCTATCCACTCGCCTGTCAGACTACCAAACGACACGGCAAAGCACACATCAAATGTTTCTTTGATCGTGCCGCTTTCATGCATGTTGTCGGCGTCTTCGTCATCCTCGTCGATAGGGCTCTCGTATCCGTCACCGCCGATGCGGAACCGCACGCACTCGACTCGTCTCACGCCTCCAGTCGGGCCACCATTTCCCATTCCTACAGCACTCGTGAGCCCCAGACAGCTGCTAATGGCAATGCCAAGCACCTGGTCGCTCATAATCTTCGCAGGAGCCGAAGATCCTGTCGTAGATTTCGAGTAGAGCGGTTGCAAGACTGAGGACGCAAGATGCTTCGCCTCGGTGCCGCGTAGACGCTTTCGTCGCCCAGCAAGCGGTGCACGAATGAGCTCCGCCGCCAATGCACGATTGATGCTTTCAGGAGGCACCGTTGGCAAAGGGAGCGCTGGTGATGTAGGTTGTGTTTGCGAGCGAATTGGGGGAGGCGGCTGTGGCTGTGCCGGTGTCTCTGAGGGCGTAAGAGCTCCATGATATGTGTGGTGTGTGGGGCCGGTGCGGCGGTCGTACGAGTGCTCTGGCGACTCGTGTCCGCCGCTGGCATTGAATCCTGAAGGAGCTAAGCCAGTGCTCGGAGTTGGGTCTTCTTCTCCATTGACAAGCAAGGTAGGTGTGACTAAACGCACAGGATTACCAACAATATGCGGCACTTGCAGGCTAAGACGCTGCTTCTGCGGAGCACCGTGGAGTGAGCCTTCAATGGTGGATGGCGATATAGCCGAAGCTGGTGTCGGAGGAAATCGAAAGGTGTGCTCGACAGCCGGAGGATCCGAGTGGGCACGCTCGACAATGGGAGTCAAGTTACCGGGATTGCGGTTGATATCGACTGCCGATCCCTCCCGTTTCGAAGGGTTGGCTGGGAAAGTGACAAAGGGTCCATCTCGAATCGAACGATTGCTGGGTGGCCGGCCCCGAAGTTTACCAGTCGAGGAGCTGTTGTTACTGGACCAGGCAGAGGATACTGCAGGTCCGTGTCTTCGCCGCGCACGCGGTTTGGCGCTGGACGGGGTGACTGCGGATTGGGGCTCGTCAAAAAAAGGATGCGCGGACTGGGGGGTGACGGCCGAGAGGGGGTGAGGCGTTTGGGGATTGTCCTGGGTGTTGAGTCGCCATCGAATTTGCTGACCAGACATTGGGGATGCCGAATACGGGGTCAAGTTCTTCTGTCCGATGCGGCTGGGTGCCGAAGCGGCGGTCATGACTGACGACGGCGTGATGGATGACGCCGCTGTCCATGGGTCCTGGGGAGTCAAGAAGCCACCCATGTTGTCTGGATGGGCGCTAGAAGGGTATGCTGACTGTGGCTGCAGCGCATTGCCAAAGGGAATCGAGGTGTCGAGCTGCGGTCGTTTGCGGGCAGGGGTGCCTTCGTCCATGTCCATGTCGTCTTCGCCCTCGTCTGCTTTCCGCCGGCCACGCTTTGGCTTGAACTTGGGATCCAGCGCTCGTATTGCCAGGTCTTCCTCGAGCGGCACGCCGTCTCGGCCTTCGCTGGGGAAGGGATCGTGGGGCTGTGGTATCTGGAGGTAGTAGGGATGCTGTTTGCCAAGCAGATACTCGAAGAAGGCGTCAATATGCATGGCGCGCATCCATCGCTAGGAAAGTCAGCATATTCAGCTGGTGAGTGTGGGGAACCGGTCTGGCATCACGACCAGGCTGACGTGACATGGGGAGTGCCCTCACCTTTAGCCTCACTGAATACTGCTGCACCTTCTGCGTGCTCTGTCCCTTGTCCGTGTCCGGCGGGGCGACGCCCAGATCAAGCGCCAACTGAGTCCATGTCTTGATCTCCTTTGCGTCGAACTTGCGTATGAGCTCGAACAGCGTCCAGCTGCTGAAGGCGTTGCCGTCGCTCTTGGGGGGCGTGCGGAAGAGCTTCACCAGCTCCGTTGTGTCGGTGGTGGTCGCGAAGTTGGGGTTGCAGTACAGGATGAAGGTCGCATAGGCGTCGTCAATGGTCTCGTCCGACACGTCGCGCGACGGCGGGCTGCGGTCGTCGGGCACGTAGCTCGCGGCGAGCTGCTTGGGCTGGCTCGTGGGCGAGACGGCGGCGAAGCGCGGGGAGGCGTGGGGCGGGGGAGTGTGCGAGCTGCGCGACATGTCGCCATAGAAGCCGTGGGCGAGGTGGGCGCTGGACAGCGAGGCATTGTCGGGCTGGAGCAGGTGGTGAGCGGCCGACTGATGAGGGAGCGACATGGGCGCGAGTCCATGCCGGCGGGCACCTGTGCTCTCGAGGCTCGGGTCGATTGGTGGTACGCCAGCGGCCGGGTGCCGGAACTCGTAGTGGGCGTGGGCGTGGGCGTGGGCGCCGGCGTGTGTGTGGTGTAGATTGTGCTGCGACGCCTGGTCCTCGCCAAAGTCGACTTGCATGATTCTGGGAGATTGAGGCTCTGCGCGCATCACTGGCCGTCAGCACGCCATGGATGCCTCAACGTGAGTCGCGACTGCGCTAATCCCAATAGCAGGCCATCCGCTATAGCTGGCCGTGGGAGCACGATAGGCTGTGCGCGAGTCCGGTGCGCTGCGCTGCGCTGAAGAGCGGCCGGGAGCTGCTCTGGCGGCTGCTGTCGCAGTCAGGAGCCCACGATCCAGCGCGGACGGCTCCAGCGACAGGTTGCGATGCGCGCGCGCCGTCGCAGGAGGGCGCGCACGGCGGGCGGAGAGTCGGAGGCGTTCGAAACAAGAAGCGCAACGGCGCGCCAGACTATGGGGTCGCGTCGTCGAGAGCAGTGGCAGCACGAAGTAATTTGCGGTCCTTGAGCGAGGAATTATGGCGCGTCGTGCCTGCTGCTTCGGGGGTATTTTGCCCACTTATGACAGCTGAGCAGCGAGCGGGCTGCCGATGAGATGATGATGGGCTATTTTTGGCATCCTCCGACGCACACAACTCCCCGCCCATGTCGCTGCACCAGCATCACGTCGTTCTGCGTCTGCGGCTGCGGCTCCGTGACTGGCTGCCACTGCGTTGCGCGATAGTGGTGAGACGCTGCTTCCAATCGCCCTCCACCAAGCCGGCATGGGGAAGGCGCTGCCGTCGCTCCTGCCCTCTCGTTGCTGTGGTTCGTGCTTTCCCCGGCACGAGGCAACACAACGGTCGCACTTTCCGTCTGCACTCCTAGTAACGTCCCGCAAGTACTGCTAGCACGCGTCTCGATCAAACCCACAATTGACCAACACAGTCCCGGCCCAGAGAATTCGGATACATTTACTTCTACATCATCGGACTACGATTGCTGTTCGGCATATTTCAACAGAGAACTCGGACTGACAGTAGTTCACACGACCACACCGGACCCGTCATGGATGAACATCGACGTGATGTGCACTGGCGAAAGACACTACAGGCTCCACTCACTCACATCTTGCTGTTCAAATGCTCACTGCCCGTTCGCTTACAACTTGACATTCACTATGCCAGGGCCGAATGCTGCAGACTCTCGAGACGCACGTCCTATGCTCTGGCTGCAGATTTCAGAAGAATGCAAGGATCGGACCGAATATGACTATCTCATCGCTGGACCTGTTTTGGCGGAAGGGTGTACATAACCTCAAAACTGCGTTCCTCCATTCTGGATCCAGGGCCAGATCACCGTCATGCGACCGAGCGCGTCTTCTGGACGGTTGACAAAACAATGTATACCACAACACCCATTTTCGGCCACGGTTTACTGCATTGTTGCGCCCAAACCGACGAACTTGCGGAGTACCGCGCGCTGCTTCGCTGGCTCCCAGAGCAGCTGTAACAAGACACCACAAAACCTACCAAGTGACTATATCTCTCAATAGGCCAATTAATTCACCGCCTCAAAACATACTTGACGTGAGGTTCGTTCAACGATTGCTCCCGCGACACTTTACATACTTGCCGCATTGCGCGAAGCAGGAATGCGTCTAGGAGCGAGCATCTCCGTATTGCGCGTCCATCAAACAACGACCCCATACCATCGTATGGTTCAATGAGTGAATGGAATCGATGAATATGAGGGCGAACATCTTTGAGCTGCATGTTGTGCACGCATGAAACAGCGCAGAGGTATCGATCCAAGGCTAGGCAAAGGAATGAACTTTCAGGGCGAGCATCTCCGACCGCAACATTGGAATTCTCAAATGTTTCGAAGGTGGACATGTTGGAATGGTCGCTGCGCCTTGTCTCTTTATATGACCTTCGGGTTGTAGGGCGAAACACCACAGGTCAAGTGAGCGTTACCTACGACATGGCTCCACCACCAAGCTTCCTTTTGAAGCTTTCCGTGCTCGTGCTAGTCACGCCAGCAGCCTACGCAGCTCCTTTCAGTGCGCAGCAGGACCGTCCTGAATCGACCAAGGCCAACATCAAGCATGTCACCAAGCGACAAGGACTCGACGGCGTGGCAGGAATTTGCCAGATTTGCCCAGCAGTGAGACGCTTGGGCGGATACATCCCACCAGACCTTCAGAACCAAGCCGACGTGCTCAGCGGTGGATTGAAAGCCCTAGTCGATTCTATTCTCGGTCCTGATGTCGTGAGTTCGCTCCTCAGCGACTTGCCAGCACTGCCAACGGACTTGACCAACGCACTTCCCGACCTTCCCGTGATTCCTATCTCGCCCACTGGAGAACCTGGTGGACCAAATCCTCTCGGGAGCCTTGGTGGTGTTCCTGGCCTGCTGGATCTACCAGTACCATCAGATATACTCGGAGAAGTGCCTCTACCAACAGATATTGCCAATGCTCTACCAGCCTCACCTTCAGATCTCTTGAATGGACTACCCGCATCACCGTCCGAAATACTGGGCGCATTGCCTGTGCCCTCAAACATTCTGGGCGAATTGCCGGGTTCGGCAAATGAGCTTGATGGTCTACCCACATCACCATCTGACATCTTGAATGGCCTGTCGGTTCCTTCAGGCACCCTTGAAAATCAACCTGCGTCGCCACCAGATCTCTTGAATGGCCTGCCCCTTCCTTCAGGCATCCTTGACGGCTTACCTGCTTCGCCATCTGATATCTTAAATGGCCTGCCGGTTCCTTCAGGCATCCTTGACGACTTACCTGCATCGCCATCTGATATCTTAAATGGCCTGCCGGTTCCTTCAGGTATCGTTAACGATCTACCTGCATCGCCATCCGACATCTTCAACAGCCTGTCCGTTCCTTCAGACATCCTTGATGGTTTGCCTGCGTCCCCGTCGGATATCTTGAATGGTTTGCCAGTGCCCTCTAATATCATGAATAGCCTTCCCACTGATGTCCCAACACCTGGGGATATCTTGGGTAGTCTTCCAGAGTCACTTCCGAGCGGCGTGTTCGACAACCTGCCACTTCCCTCGGCCATCACAGACGCCTTACCTGTGCTAAGCGACCTCCCCACACCAGGAGATGTTCTCGGTGGGCTGCAGAGTGGTCTCCCGGGCGTGTTGGATAACGTTCCAGGTGCTTTAGATAATCTCCCTGGGCTTCCAGGAGGCTCACCACTTCCTGGTGGTTCGCCTTCCCCTCCTGGCGATACGAATTCAGGTCCTTTGGGCGATCTAACTGGCGCGCTTGACAACCTTACAGGTGCACTTCCAAGTGGTCTTCCGACTTCACCAACAGATGCTGTACCCGGCCTCCCCGGAGCCCTTAATAACGTCGCTAACGCACTCCCCGATGGCCTGCCTGATTTGCCTGGTGCGATCAATAGCCTTCCCAGCAGTCAACCTAGTTTCTTAGAAGGTCTTCCAAGTGGTCTACCTAACCTCCCAGCCGGTCCTGCTAGTGATTTACCAAATCTGCCGGTTGCTTTGCCAAGTGGTCTCGGTAATGCTCTTAGCCTACCTGCGGATCTTCTTGGTGCTCTGCCAGGCGCGTTACCTACTGGTGCCATTGGTGGCCTCCCTGGAGCTCTCGATAATCTCCCAGGAGCGCTGCCAGGCGGCCTCCCGGCTACTCCTGCAAGTGGACTCGGCGATTCCGGTGTCCCCGCGTTGCCTACAAACGTGATAGGAGCGCTGCCAACCAATGTATTAGGCGGACTACCGATGAATGTGATTGGTGGCCTTCCCACGAGCGCGTTGGGTGCATTGCCGACTAATATATTGGGAGGACTGGTCGGTGGATTACCGACAAATCCAGCCTCATCTCTACCAGCAAATGGCCTGAGTGGGCTACCACAAGGCGGCTTACCGACGAACGTGCTTGCAGCATTGCCCACAAAACCCGCGTCCCCTTCAATCATTTTGAAGGGCACAGTGGCCTCCAAGGTATACAACTACGTCTTCTATTCTTCTGGTATTGTCCAGATCAACTCGTCGCTCCTCTCACCAAAGAAAAACGTCTTCACGGGTTTCCTGAACGATGGGACGTTCTGCGGCTTATTCACGGACGGATTACATATTGGCCGCAATCTCATACCCTACCCTTCCCAATTCGCGCCTCTTCTTGCTGGTTTGGCTCTCCCTGGGGCTGACCTGTTGGAAGGCCTTTCTCTAGATGACCTTGGCAAGAGGAAGTAGACACCTTGTAGCAGCACGTCGATATAGTAGCTCTGTAGTATGATCATAACGAACTAGTCCTAGCTTTTGTTGACATAATCTTTACTTCTCATACATCAGATCCATTTTCTGACCATTCGCAGGTCAAAGCTCTATCGCTGCCGTGGTGACGCAACCCAAGGTCCAGCTTCCCGAGATCAGTGCCGCAGCAATAGACGAGAACGCTTCCGGACACAGGCAGCTTTCAGTCGCTATTTGTACACTACCAGCTACCTCTTTTGCCTTCAATACACTCGCTTTCAGCTCGGATCTGTGCTCATACAAACCGGGTGGGGTACTACGGCGAGACTGCATAAAACGTCTTTGAAGTTTGACATGCACACTTGATTCTCCTGCTATAGTGGTTGAAACACCTGATATAGCAATATGGGTGCATAATGTGCAGACCAACCTCGCAACCAGCGCAAGCCACCAAATCGCCTCGCTCGGTTCCCTTGCGTTATTATACTCGCAGCAACCAACGGTGTCCCTGGCAGCTACGCGACCTCGGCAGCCAGCGCCGCTTATATAGATCACTGGACTGTGTCTCCTGCTCCATGTTCGTCATGTTGCGTGAGAATCTACTTCGACCCTTCAATAGTTAAGTTGAATAGTCAACGCATCGCTCCGAGGCCGGGAAACATTCGACGACCCGGTCACGAACTCGATCCCTTGCAAGTCTTTGAACCATATCCGGGCATCTTCGCCTGTTATGATGGCCGCCCAGGTGACCGTTACCATTCTGAGGACCCGAATTGGCTCGATGGCGCATCCACCCTGGGCGTGTGTACATATTCGATCGTCCGTGGAGCAGAGGCTCAGCTCTTCGATGCTGAACTCACGACCAACATTGCCGCTTTCATGCTCAATCACGTTACAAACCTGGGTTTGACCAAGACCACAATGGTGTATAACTTCTTTCACAACAATTACATTGCAGGTGCCTCCGCTCTGAAAGACACGACCATGATAGAACAATTAATTACAGTGTCTACAACCAAGATAGAATAGAAGCTCTCGCCTAAGACGACGCACCTATCTAAGCCGTCTTCGGCTCTTGCTACCGAAATTGTGCGAATACAAGATAATATTGCTAATTAGAACTACATCGTCGAATTATATTACTTAAATATCTATATAAT
>TARA_R110002003_G_scaffold193_12_pt1 | contig 11480 bp, 10 predicted proteins | sample TARA_R110002003 | Tara Oceans TARA_R110002003 (sample SAMEA4396441) | marine metagenome | biome: Westerlies Biome; feature: [SRF] surface water layer (ENVO:00010504); material: water (ENVO:00002006), including particulate matter (ENVO:01000060) such as... | depth 5 m | reverse complement strand
AAGCCTTGGTAGGGATCTTTGAAGCATGGCTTTGGATAGCTGGAGTAACATTGGTCATATCCGCTGATGACTTTTCCGCAATTTACCGTGTAGCCCAAGCCGTCGACGCCGGAGAGATCGTGTAAGCTATTATCGCTCGCGGGACATGCGGTCGCGTAGCCGTCCATTTCGCCATCGAGGACAAGCGCCGAGTAATGGCCGTCTTTCTTTACGAGGTTCGCAGTGCCGGTGGTCGAGTTGCGGAGCCAGCATGCGCCATCCGCCTCTACCCATACGACACCAAAGCAGCCTTCACCGTTGCCTTTGTATCGCGAGCAATGCTCCATGCAGTCGACCATGCTGGGTGATGTGAACGGCGGTTGGGCATCTGGAGATTATCAGCTATGACAATGTTGCGATAGAATCGCCGCACGGTAGCATACCATTGAAGGGATTGTTCTGTCCACAATATGTCGTAAAGTTGAGTCCATTTTCTGATCGGTAGCCGTTCGGGTCACATTTCGATGTGTCCGTTTGTCGTATCTCTAGGTTGCGACCGATTATTGTGTCCTCAAACCCTACGTCGTATCAGCATATGTCTCTATTGCTTCCACCCCATCTCATCTCATCTAAGTCATGCTTACACGGCTGTGACGCAAGCGCAGCGCTCGCAAAAGAGACAGCCATCAGGCACTGTCTCACCACAAACACCATCCCGAGTCCTGCTCTTGTGAAACCCAATGACGATCAAGACAAACGCGAAGCTCGAGGACTTAGGCGAGCAGGTCAAAGATCAACAGCGCCGACGAAGTCCTCGGGGGTCCAAAAACCACTGCGTCAATGAATGTCACGACCAAACTCTTGGGAACGATCAGACAGAACAGCAATCGAAGAAACTGTGCACACGCCCCAAGGCCCCCCGCTATTGGAAGGGGTCATCCTCTTGAGTCTTACCCACTGCTCTGTGCACTCGATCATCCCAAAACACTGCCCATCCTAGCGTCACCCATGTCAAGCTTTCTGCCGTTGAGCTGGGGGCTGGGAACGCACGGTGTCGCGGGAGAGATGCTTGAACACAAGCTTGGTAGCATTAGGACATCTGACTGGCCAAGTAACTGAGCATTCCGGAAATGTGGTTAGGTTCAGGCCTCCCAGGAGGCTACTGCGTGACGTTGTGGTGGGCCGGAGGTGGAAGAATGCTGCGCAGTGCTTATGGGTTTGATTGGGAATTGGACAGCGAAGAACCTCCCGCTAAATCGTATAGATTTCACGACGGTACGGCGACACTTACAACACTTGCGCAAGCAATAAAAGTCCAGAAGCGGGAAAAGAAGATGTGTAGATGCAATTGTCGCAAGCTCGTAGCATGCATCTGGGACTCGAAAAGCACTTGCAGGGCTCATCCGGACCCCGACTTGTCAATAGCGGGGCCTAAATTACCGGCTGTGCCCGCAAGGCTGACCCTCTTGTTTTGCCTCCATGGCCACTTCGTTCGCCTTGAGAACCGATTAAGTCCGGGAACCTGCTGAGCTTACCGGCCCACATCAGAGTTTGGTTCTTGTCTGCGAGGTTCTCCGTCGTGTGAGATCCCGTGGTAGAGTACGCATGAAGAAAGTTGGAGGATCGAACACTTCATCTGCTGTGAGACATTCAAACACCTTGCTCGTCATGCTACATGTTATCATCTCGACATTGTGGCTGAATGGATTCACGAAGGATCGAAGCCGGCGGAACTCCATTCCGAACGCTCTGCAGCAGGCAGTTGGTAGCGAAAATGACTTCGTACAATCCATGAATGTAAGCTCGATTGTCTTGGTCGCAGATTGGACCGCGATTGGTATCTAATGCACCTTCAACGCCAACCATGATTCTTTTGCCAGCCGAGAACACCAAATGATGAACAGTCGTAGAGCAGACAGGCCCGCTCATCTGCTGTTGGTCTTTCCGATACCACGCTTTCCGGCAGTCTGTGAAGGGTGTCAGCAATAGTGGACGCGGGTGGCTATCTTCGCAGGAACATACCAAATGCTTGATCAATGAACCAGACTGGTGCCTGTCGGCCTCACCTTGCCTGGCCATTCTGTTCATCTTCCTCTGCGACAACTTCGCCACCTTCTCGGCCTTTGTCGCAGCAACTTCGTTCGAGACACCGTCCGTTCTCCTGTTAGTGCTCTGGCTGCGGCCACGGCTCTTCGCTCTCTCCGATGCGGTCCTGGGTCTATCGATGTCCATCGCATCTCCGTCAAGACCTGCTGAGCGTCCGCGAGCCACGCTACGACCTCGGGCCTGGCTTTGCGCGCGCTCAGCGACCTTAGTTGTGTCGTACCCCAGGCTTTGAAGATGTGACTCCATTTGCGACATCTTCTTCGCCTTTGCGGTCCTGGGAATGACCGCTCTGTTTTTGAGACTCTTGCGCATCTTGGCCTCATTCCGAATAAGTTGCCTCTTCTCACGAATGAGCTCGGCCTTGTACCTGATGTCTGCCTCTTCTGCGTCTTCCAGGTCCTCTTCTGACTCGTAGAACCCCTCAGCTTCCAACTTCTCTTCTTCAGCCTCGAGAGCTGCAAGCTTCTCCTCGATCTCTGGATCAATGAAGTCGTAAACATTCTGGCCCTTGAAAACTTCAGGGATACGGTCGTGCTTCCACTCGTCGTTCTCAAGTAGGTAGTTCTTGCGCATGTCAATGTTGTACACACCAGCACCACCCTCCTGTTCTTCCAGATCGCGCTCCAGGAGCGGACGGTCAGGATCCTCTTTATCGTACTTCTTCCTATTCAGCACAGCTTCCGGGATCGAAGTCTCGCGAGTAACGCCACCCAAAGGTACAGCGACGTGAATTCTGCGAAGCAGATCGCCCAGCCGACCTGAAGGTTCACCAGAGCTGTTGGTACCAGCCTTGAGCTTCTCTGCGTTGCGAGCAGCGATCAGTCGGTCGCAGACGGAGTTTCGCACTGCCATGACGCCTTCCATGGTGTTGCAGGACAGTTCGAGGATCTCGACTTCGCCCGACTTGAGCAGACCCTTCAGTTGCTCCTGGGTTTCTGGGTCTAGTTGGTCCGGGCGCATTAGATCAATCTTGTTGATGACGATCGAGATGAGCTTGTTGGCAAATAGAGGCTTAATGTTGTTGAACAGTGCAATCTGTGATGCGACAGAGTAGCCACACTGCTCGCTGAGGTCCATGAAGTAAAGAATGTGTGCGCGAAGATGGGCAATAGCACAAATAGACTGATGTTCGATCGTGTTCATCTCCTCAAGCGCATGGTCGAGGATACCAGGCGTGTCGACTGCCTGGAATCGCAACATCTTGTAGTCGAAGTGACCGACATACAGACTCTTGGTGGTGAAGGCATAGGGTTGCACCTCCACATCAGCTCTCGAGATCGACTTCAAGAACGAGGACTTGCCGACGTTGGGAAAGCCAGCGATGACAAGTGTGCGTGTGTTGGGGTCGATGGACGGCAGACGGCCCAAATGTTGCCTGACCTGCTCGAGGTAGACCAGAGGATCTTTCAACCTTTTGCAGATTGTGGCCATGCGACCCAATGCAGCCCTCTTCAGCTGCTTGCACTGAAATAGCGACTGCCCGTATTTCAACAGGCGCACGTAATCGCGCGCGACCGTCTCAATGAGCGACTTGGCTGTGGAGAGCTGCCCGAGGGCAATTCGGAAGTGGTCCGCATCGTAGAGCGTGTTCAGCAGATCACGGTGGAACGGGTGAATATCTGCAAGACGTGGAAATGCCTCGATGGTGGTGGAGAGTCGCTCGGTGAAGGTCTCGGCGGTGTATTTGACCTTTCGCGTGTAGAAGGCCCGAATTCTGCTGATCTTGAAGCCGGCGCGAATCTGAGAGTGCTGGGTCAGTAAAAGTTCGCCTCTGTCGCACTGAGTGTCTGTACCTGGGTCGGCAGTCTTCTCTGCGTTCTGGAAAGCACAATATCCAGAAACTCCTGGCTCGTGGGCACAGCCGGTATATCTTTCCACTGAGTCTTCATTTTGGCGGCGGTTGCGAACTTTGGCCGTGGTGTTTGCAGTTGGCTCGCAAAAGTTCGAGAAAGTCTATCGATAGCCCAAATTTTTGGTCACATTTTCCCCACTCGGCTCGGTGGCGGATTCTCGTTTGACCGACGCTAGCGCTCATCGGGCAGACCTCCCTTCAACCCTACCCTCTGCCAGCCCAATCATCGCATGCATCATGAAACAGTGAACATACAGTGAGAAACATGATGAGAAGTAGTAGGCTTTGTAGACTTCAGAAGCAGCAGGTGATGCGTAGTGTCTGACCTCACTGTCGCGCAGTGATGCCTGAGCCTGGAGACCTCACGCATTCACAGCAGATGGGATGCGCTCACGACGATGGTCATCGAGAAGGTCGAGTATGGAAATCTCCCATATGGCATGACCCCGCATTCGTGATGGGAAAGAGGCGTTGCGAACAGGACCGTCAAATCCCAACAACCTGGCTTGGCTCTTCTTTGTTCGCTCCCACACATTGAGCTACACGCACGGCCAGCGTCTCCAGTCCCACGATTGAACGTGGCACAAGGTCCATCTCGCCATCATTTCTCTCAGAACTCTATCAGATCTCTATCCCTACCCAAACATGGTCTATAGGATACCAGGCACGAACTATACGATCTCAGCGGCCAACTATACCATAGGAGAAGTAGTCACACACTGCCACCAGCCAGATTGCTCTTGGCTATCCCTGCCTCACTTGGTCGCTCTTCAGAACCCGCCACCGCTGCTTCCCAACCCGGAGCTCTCAGGTATCGGTGTGAGTATTGCTGACCGATTTGAGCGACCCATTCCCAGGCTAATTCGGCTGACCGATTGCAACCAGGTCATCCTTGGCTTCTCAATCACAGCATACCTCACTCTACTGCTGCTCCTCTTGCACTATCTAACAGTGCACAATGTTGGCCGGACGAACGTAGTGAATGCTGTCGACAATGGCCTTCTCACATTCGTCCGACAACGCCTCATCTCATGGAAGCCTAGCCGACGCTTCGAGTACGCGATGGAGAAATCTGTGTTGATTCTCTCCGACACTCAACTGGTGACCGGACTCGGTATCCTCGCGGCGGGGTACTCGCAACTCCAATGCGGCATATCTGCCTACCATTGGCAAATCATGGTCTTCGTCGCCTGGTTCGCCAGCTTCTCTTTCCTCTCCGCTATGACGTTTCTTGAGGGCTACTTCCAGACCAACAACAACATGCGGCTAATTAGAGTTGGCTTCATGGTCATCCTCGCCTCGCTGCTGATCGCCGCCTTATTGCCGACAGGCTCGAGGAATTGGCTCAATATGTTCCAACAAGGTGAAGGATACTACCCCAGCCTCAGCACGGCTTGCTTTTACAAGCAGCTGTCCATGAACACCTTCGTCACCAACTCCGGACCGAAGATCTGGTCGATGGTCTTCTCGGTCTTCGTCGTTGCCGTGTCGTACCTACACTGTGGCATCCGATTATATGACCCAGGTGCTCAAATCTCGCACAAATACCTCCGCGCCTTGCCGGGACGAAGGATCAAAGAAGCGTTGCACTTCCTGGAAAAGAAGGCAATGCGAAACGGACTTCGAGCTTGGTTCTGGCATGTGCTATATCTCACATTCTATGCAGTCTTTGTCTGCTCTCGAGCCTTTTACGACATCTCAGGATCAATGCTTCTCGAAGTGATATGGCTTAGCTTTGCCATCGCATGGGGGACCATCAAAGTCTGGACTACCCGTGCCGCGGCTCAATTCACCTTTGATGGGACCGAGATCACGATCAACCAAGACGTATCGCAGGAGAACTCGTGGTCTTTTGGCCAAACCCTACCTCTCGTGCTCATCCTGCTGCCACTCATGTCGATGGCTCAAGCATATCTGGACAACGACGCCAAGGCTCAGAACGCGCTCGAGCAAGCTGAGAGGGCTCAGCGGAGCGCCAACGACGAGAAGAGAGGCCCGCTTGATCCAACAAGTTCCTGCAAGACACATCCCACGAGCGCAACAGACGACCTACCCGACCCACGACGCTCGACGTCGTGTAGCATCACACGCTGCAACCACCACCCATCCATGCACTTCCCTCGTACATATAGCGCAACTCAAGACAGCAATCCCGACCTGGACTCTTCGCGTTGGGCGTCAGAGACACCCTCACAGCTGCCATTCCAAGTACCGACCCCTCCTGTAAGACGTCGAAGAGTGGCGCTGCCTCGATACCCATATGTCGGCTTCACATCATATCCATGGTACAATGACCACATCTTTCTTCTTCTCTGTCAAACACTCATGGTCACCGCGTTCTCGCTATGGGTGCTGACCGAGCTCGCGAACATCATGGGCATCAGCGCCATCTTGCGGAACAGGTTGTTCTTGCTCTGGGTCTTGGGCATGGTACCGCTTACGTCGCTAGTGCATTTGGCATTTTGGTATGCTGCTGCGTCGATCGTAGTCCGCCGGCCTGGTTGTGAGGAGTGGCTGAAGGGAGAAGGGAAGCATGCGAGAGCTGTGACTGTGAACGAGAAATGGTGGAGGCCATGGACTGTGGGACAGGTAGTGTACTGGTGTCTGCGGCTGGGTCTTATAGCGGGTTGTTTGATGTTCACGTTCTTTGGTAGCTTGGAGGCGGCGAGTCCTTTCCCACTGGATGACAGTATTTAGTGCTGTGACATGCTGGCGAGAAGGTACAATCACATTTGAATCACTATGTCGCGATGTATCACGAGCAGCACGCGATGGACGGAGTAGAAATTGAGCAAAGTGACTTGAATTGCTCTATTGATGTACCATCCAACCCACGAACCAAGTCCAACCATGACCACTGTGATGACCATACCAACAACTACAACCACATCCTCACACACCCATCACCACCACCATCCCGAGCTTCTACTGCACCAACACGCCGGAGCGACATGACACTCGCCACATAAGAGCGAGGCACCTTCCGTTAATGCACAAGGCAACGCGAGCCGGATTCTCAGAAACTCATCGCCGTTCCCGAACCCATACTGCAGCGTTGTCGAAGACCCGTCATAATTACCTAGGCCAACTCAAAACCCGAAGCGCTGGAGTGACATCACACCTGACACATAAGATCAGGGGACCTTCCATTAAGGCTCAAGTGCCATGCTGCTCAGTATGAGAGGCTGTTGGTGGACGGGTGGGCTGCAGATAGGGTTGTGGAACTGGTGTGGTGATCAGGTGGAGTGAGGCCAGTGAAGAGTTGATCAATGGTGTTTCCTTGGAGGTGTTAGTGAGGAAGGTGAGGGTTGGGATGGGGACATACCTTGATGAAGCTATCTACGAATGGCATCCGTGTCAAAGGTGAGCGTGCATGAGGAAGTCGAAGAGTTGGCGTGAGGTCGTTCAATCGTGTATACCATCGTCGGTGATGCGAGGCGTTGTCGGCCAGCTGGGAGGTGAGACTTGAGAGAGAGCCTTGGGTTTGGTGTTGGCTCAAGGTGACTCAGTGCGATGTGCTGAAGAGGGTCAGCAAAACACAGGCGAGACTCAAGTGTAAATACATTTGCCGACGATGAAGTGGCGTAGGCACAGCCTGGCATGAACGGTATCAGCAGATGCACAAGTAGTGGTGGTGATAGGCGAATACCTTGATGGTGAGCTGAGTGAAGGCGATGATGCTCATGTTGGGGCACAGTGTTGATGTGCATGTGTGGTAGTGAGCAAAAGCAGATGCTTTGAGTTGGTGTTCATGTTGAAAGGTTGAAATGTTGAACAAGTTGAGTGTAGAAGTGATGGAGTGGAGTGTAGAAGTGATGGAGAGAAAAGCCCTCTGGAGGGGGGGAGGGCAGTCTTTTATACCTGCTGGGGCGAGCTCGCGGCAGGCGATACGTCAGCGATATCACGGGGGCAGAGGAAAAGTGGGGCGATTGCCTGCCTGCGAACGGGCGTTTGCAGTGCTCAGACAGATCCTCATACAAATTGGGTGAGCTCGGGTCTCAACACGGCCTCACGGCAACAGCCGGTGGAAAGCTGTAGAAGCTGCTGCCTGGAGCTAGTGCTACAGATGACGTGGTGAGCGATTTGTTGCGTGATTTGTTGCGTCATGGAGACGTTGGGGTGGGTGACCAGTGCGCGAGGTGAAAGAGAGAAAGTGGGCGAAGGACGTGGAATTGATGTGGGAAGAAGTTGCGCAAAGAGGCACGCGCAAGAGACTACAGGAAGAGGTTGACTATGGGGGCTTGCAGGTGCTGTGAGCAGTCCAATTGCGTTCGTCTATGGAGATAGCCAACCAGTGTGCTGAGCGTATACACTGCTCCAAGGCTGCTCATGCAATGTCGACCATCTTCTCCATAGCTAGCCCATATCTCGTGTCCCAAACAGCCCTCAATTCGTCTGTGCTCGTCGTGTCCTCAAGAATTGGTTCCTCCGTGCCGTTGGCGACATGGCGTTCCCTCAGCGTCACTGTTCTGGCATCCTGGAACCAGGCCGCCTGTAGCCAGCCCGAAGCCATGTTGTCTTGGGACTGCGAACAAGCTGAATCTTGCGCTCCTCTCTAATGTGCCCCTCATTGCGTGTGTATCGCCCATAGCGATAGCGAGCATGGCTTCCCAAAGCTTCTTTGCGACGCCGCGACCGCGGTGTGTGGGTGAGGTGTACAGATCGTAAGTGTGCCACCGAGTCTCCATGACAGGATGGTCGGGCACCCGCTGTGCCATATCAGGCGAGGGATAGTAGTCTTCGACAGCCACTGGTCTCCGAATTGCAGCATATCCGACCCATTCCCCTCTCAGCAAGGCATCTTCGGGTGAGAGTACAGCGCCTTCTGACAACACACAAACATGGGAAGTGATGTAACGATCCATAAAGGCCTGCCAGCTGGAAACAGGTCGAAGCGCTTCTACGTCGTATAGTTGAACAAAGCTTCCTGGTCTGCTTTGAGGGCTGCCAGCTTCGTGTCTCGAAAGTTTGAGGTAAGATCGCTGAGTCGTGTTGAATTTTAGTTGCAAAGCGCAAGACGGCGTGATGAGCATCCCTCGTCGCGGTTCATGTTATGAGAGATGTGGGTATAAAGAGACAACTTACCGGTAGGTGCTAGGCACAGCGAAGAAGATGAAAGATTGATGCCCGCGCCCTTAAAGCGTGAGAGGTGGCTAGGTAACGTTGCGTTTTGTCGGAAGCAGACCAGTGTGCATACGGGCGTCCATACCACGTACACATATAGTTACAGGACGTACACGGCGTAAGAAGTGAGGCATACCGATGCCTGCAGCAGACCATTGCGCATACCTGCAAGAGGCATGCTTCTGGCAGAAGAGGTGTACGCAGTCTTGTTAATATCGGAGAAGGAGGCAGACAAAATGAGGCGAAGTAAGAACGTATTCCTGATGTACTTAGCGCGAAGACAACAAGTCCGTAGCGCATACCGCGTTGTAAGCTAACCGCTGTGTATTTTCAGGGTATCTGTCTTCGATGCTTTCCAATCACCAACGTGCTGTTGTGATGTACAGTCTCACACGTTTGCACACTGTCCGCATAATCCCGTCTGCATGAATCGTTCAGCTATGACTCTTCTTTACGGATCAGCGCTGGACACTGTGGGCCAGCGATACATGTACACTTTGAAGAACTGAGACTATTGAGACAGTATCAGGCCCAGGTCGCACGGATGAACGCCTGTCGCTTCGAGACTTTCATTTATAGAGAAACAAAGTCAGCAAGCTTGGTGGGACCATGAAGATATAGAGATTGGTCCGGAATTCAGGTGCGTGATCAACGTTACCTAGGGCATCCTTCGAGGTTAACGTTGTTTGGTTCCAAATGTAAACTATCACCGACTGAGTAGTTGCCATATATGTGCGTCATCCCAATCGATGTCAGGGTTCAGGGTTTAAGGTGGTTGCTACTTGTTTGTCCCCACGCCCCAGACTGCAGGTGCAACTGTCGGCACCTTCTGATCGTGAACATCGGGCGCTAGAACGTGTCTCGACCACAAAAAGAGCTTCAATGACTGTCTGAGCGCGGATCGAAATCATGCCGAGACTACATTTCACTTCAAGAACATACACGAAGAATGAAGAGTTTGGATCACCAGCCAATTGCACCCCGAAGTACCTGGCGCCGATTACCTAAGACGCTCTGCTAGAAACAGTCGAAGTCATGTCGCTCCAAGGCGCAGAAACATATAAAGTTGAAAGACGTCCGAACATGAACAGCGCGCGATTTGCAAGTCCCAATCGATCCAGACTTAGCCTTGCAAGAAACACATCATCTTCCTGGCGTGTTTCTTCTGTTCTCAGCATGGCCGTTGTACTCTGCTGCACAAATATAGATACGTTTCTCTTCCTTTTAGGCATTTTGAGCTCTTGGTAAGTCGTTCTGCCTGGCACAAGCATCAGCGATTGAGAGGCACTGGGTTGAGATGGAAATTACGCCTATCAATGTCTACTTCACGACGTATGTCAACGTTGCCGCTTTCTGCATCGAAGACGACAACTCGATTTTTCCAACTTCCAGTTCGCCCTTTCCGTTCCAGTGGCTTTGGAGTCGCCTCGACGACGTCTCTCTTCTCGCGTCGCATGGGGTAGGTTGGTGACGAGATTAGGACTGCTACAAGGATAACAGCAAGGCTGAAGCAGGACAGCCACCGATGATTGGCGGGATGACAGAGCAACGATCTTTGACTTAATGATGCAATTGGTATGATGATTACTATCTCTTCTCGTCCGCAGATACTTGGGGATCAGCATTCATATGAAGCTCCTCATCAGTCTCGTAGTGGGCAGACCGACACCCTGCATTTGCCAGAATTGGCCCGGAGTCAACTGATACAAGAGGGCGTTCATTCATTTCGATGAACCAATGATTCTCCCATTCTGGCTCGACAGTCGCTATGTGTTACCGGATCTGTCTCATGTAGTACCGCCACAAGACAATGCACGGCGCCAGAGCCTGCCTCATCAACCCACCATGCACCCACACGTCGCATTTACGAAGCGCATGTGGCGCAAGGCTGAGGCACCGACGAACACGTTTTCCGGTCCTAGGCTTCACTTTTTTGCGAAGGCTTTCTCATGGAAGGACTGCTCTGGCTGACTTTCTGCATGCTGTCACGAGCGTGCTTCACCATCCTGCCTACCTACCGTCAGGCATATACTTTGGACGGCTGACTTGAGGCGGAACATCTCGACGTGCAATCACAACCAGCCTTCCGGTATGTCTGAGGCAGTGTGACGCCACACGGCAGGTCCTGGCCAATCCCGGTATCATGTCGCTCACCATCACAAGCAAGCCACATTCAGCGCAAGTAGTAGCAATTAGCGAATGTTGTTGATCTTGACTAGTTGAGTACTCTACGGGAGCTCACAGCCTTGTTCATCCTACCTACACGCATTTCTTTTCCAGCTCGCTATTACCCTCTGTACCTGCACACCCCCCTCTCCCCGGACCTCATACTCCGCGGACAGAGCCATGGCTATTTCTCACTGGCTAATTGTTGAAGATAGGCCTACCTTCTCATCTTTGGTGGAGGCTATGGCGAGGG
>TARA_R110002003_G_scaffold214_20_pt1 | contig 11487 bp, 6 predicted proteins | sample TARA_R110002003 | Tara Oceans TARA_R110002003 (sample SAMEA4396441) | marine metagenome | biome: Westerlies Biome; feature: [SRF] surface water layer (ENVO:00010504); material: water (ENVO:00002006), including particulate matter (ENVO:01000060) such as... | depth 5 m | reverse complement strand
CGTAAAGTTGAATGAAAATAGTCGCGAACGACTTGAATGTACTGTACGAAGACTATTGTCAAGGATGTTTGCCACCGAGTCGGATTGAACTTGCTTCGCGGGGGGAATGAGCACTGGCCCCTTTGCAAATCCACCATCTCCCGTTCCAAGCCACCATAAGCAGCAATGTCCCGACGGGAAGAAGCGAGGTAACACGAATGTCACTCGCATGAGGAATTTCGCGCGCGCCGTAATGAGATTTGCAACGGTTTAACGCTACACCTAACTCACTAGCCGGTCCTATTCATCCGTTCCATGCCACGTTCCAATCTCCGCTCCGCTCAAGGCTCTCCGTGAGGCATACTTTCTGGGATCACACGGAGATTGATATGCCGCGCTGGTGGGTACGTTGGGCATTGCGTTTCGGCTTGGTGTTCATCTCCCAATGCGTCAAGATGCAGTGATCCAGGGGGGGAGATTACTTCTTCTGGTAATCATCGATGTATACAATGCGTTTGTGATGTATAGCTTTCAGCATGTGAAGATCTTCGGGGTCCAAACCGTGGCGAACAAGGGATGGCAGAAACGATCTGTAGAGAAGGCTGGATGGATACCCACCGTAGAAGGAAGAATACATCAGCGGATAATTGAAGGAAGGCTAAGTCGCGCTTTTCATTGTCGCTGGTTTCTGGGCCATAGCCCACAGTAAACGCTAGTAAGGCAGTGCTCTGAAAGGTGCGTAGCAATCCGCTGCACCCCTACCTGACGACTTTCTGTGTCCACATTGCAGAATCGAACGGTAGTGACCTTACTTGTGTAACTGAAGGACTGAAATGAAGTATGTACAGAATATATATGCATATTGGTAACGTGACTCTGAGAAAGCCGATATACAATAGTATGTCCATTTGTGGACTGGTTCAAGCGAGGGTATCATTGCGAAGTGAATCAAATGCCGCTGTCGTCGAGTATGCTGGAATAGAAATCATGTTGAGACAGGTGATGGCAAGACTTCATCTGCCCCGTGTGCTCCTCCACCGGGCTTCTAGTTCCCTGGCTCTTGCTGATGCTTCTGCTCTCCTCCTCGCATGTGCTTCGGCCTGACTTTGTTGGTAGTCTGGGAGCTCGTCATCGGGTGCATTGTCATCTTCAAGACCTAATAGCTCCAGTTCTCTGTTGACCGCATCAATGTGAGGGCTGCCTTGAAATCGCTGGTACGGTTCTGGACGTGGAGGGGTAGACACTGGTGCTGATACCGCTCGATATGAAAAGGACGGCGGCTCAAAGTTCTGCCAATCCGTGCGTAGATGAGTGCTCCTCGATGTTGGCTCTCGGTTGTGCTGGATTGGAAGTGGTATCGTGTCATTACCACCCCTTCGAGCAAAGAGGGAACCCTGAAGCTGCGGACGTCCGTTCGGGGACAAAGGGTCCACGTCTTCAGGAAGGCCGGTCGTCGCTTGGACAAAAAGCGAGAACTGTGAAGCATCACTGAATGAGTCGGTAGGCGAGAGCCATGTGTGCGGTCGTGGTCTGTTGGACACGCCCTCCCGCATAGTAGGATTTGCACTACTGGTTTCAGTGGGAAAGGTGCGCGCACGAGGTGGACTTGTTTCAAAGTACGTATGCATGGATGAGGTCCGCACAGGATAAGCTTCTTGTATCGGAGTGGTGTATGACTGGTAAGGCGTGGAGTTTAGGTACTCCGAGGCTGCTGATTGAGCTCGAGGCAGGGCCGCCGGTTGGCTTGAGGTCGCCCCCTGGTTATATTCGTATGGCGAGCTGGGCATACTGCGCGAATATGCGTGATGGTATTGGCCATTTGTATCAAGGTTGAGGCTTGTACTAGTAGTCGAATATCGGTGGTTGTATGATTCTGGTTGCAGATGGGTTGGGTCTAGTTGGCTCGACGAAGAGAGTCCAAGAAATGATCGCAGGTACGTCGGCTTGCGCGATTTCCTCTCAGATCCCGTGGGAGATGGCGGCAATGGCTTGTTCGTGTCGGCAGTGGTGTTTATCGATGGCACACTCGAGACAGTCCATGAATTGGTCGAACTAGTTGAGCCCGTGCTGACTCGATTCGATGTTGCGTGGTATGCCGACTGCTCTGAGGCGCGAGACCGGTCTTGTCGTTGTCGTGAGGAATTCGGCATGGTGAACCACAATTCATGTTCAGCGCTCGGTGGTCTTCTTGGGCCGGATTGGTGATGCGCCATTGGTGTGAGGTCCTCCCCCTTCGCTGATTATGGGTCAAATTGAACCAAGACTATCTTCGAAGCGATCACCGACTTTGCTGATGTGGACAGGCCCCGAGGTTATAGTTGTCGAATGTTGCGAAGACAGTCAGCGCCTGGACGTCGGGTAGCATTTCACAGTTTCTGCGGTTGTATGCCGAAGCTTCGAGGCTGGAGCGAGCGATACCCCCGACTGTGCAGGGGTCTCCGAGCCAGGCAAGTAAATGCAGCTGATGGCTTGCGCTACGGTGTTTAGCCAGTTTAGATAACCTAAGAGCCGATTCGAAGATCTTGGGGCCCCAAACCAAGGCTGGCGAATTTCCGAGGGTGTGGATATGAGTGTACCACTGAGGTAGGACAAGATGGGAGTTTATGACGGTACTAGCTCAATGTTGTAGCGGATTGTGACAGGGGCTAGTGGCGCAGTACAGCAAGGGACAATCAGTGGAAGATCAACGTAGAAATGTTTTAAAAGGAGAATCCTTGGGGATCGGATCACAGAGCCCTTTGTTGGTCCATGCTGGTACAGCAGGCGCAGGCGGAATGAAGGCTAACAGAAGTTTGCTGCAAGACCGCACTCCGTGTATTTTGGGACTTGTTGGCCTGAAAAGCTAGGCCTGTGCACAAACGAGGCTTGAATGTGAGAACGGATACGGCAATGCGCGAACTACATTTGGGTAGATCTAACACAGTCAGGCGGCCAGTGACGCCAAGAAGGATACATGACCACGAGACCGTACCGTCTCCCCTCAGCGTCCTGTACATATCTAGTATGATGTCGACTGACATGACGGGCGTCGAAGGCCGCGCTGAAGAGTGCGAACTGCAATGCGCCGGTGGCGATGTCGATGAAAGACTAGCGAGCTATAATTAGCGGATGAGGGGCTGTGCTGGTCTTTATACGACGAGCCGCATCGTACCCAGCCGAGGCAAGCCCCTGTCGTCTTGTCCAACTTACACTCCGCCAGCCGATGGCGGCCTTGACACACGATAGGGAGGCGTTGGCACCTGAGTAGACTCAGCAGACACATCATTTAATTGCTGCTTTCAGAGCCTCCTTGACCTCCGGCGTTCGCCGATCAGCTTGCTGATGCCACATCTGCGAACACACTCCGCCAATACTGCGGACACAATTGGATTCACCGACTTCTGTAGGGTGAAATCTTGACGATGACCTTTACTTGCAGTACTCTCAGCTTCAGCCGTCGTCAGAGCCGAATTCTTTTGCTGTAGCCCACTAATCGACTTTGCACTTGCTCGCTGTCACAACCCTCTGATTTCGAGTCGAACGCTCCGCAGTGGGTCCACACGTCCTGCAGGCATTGTACCGCCTCCCTCAAGCTACGAGGGAAAAACACCTCTAAAACAGCGTACAACACCCCAGTATTTTCCCTCGTGTCTTGCGACAGGCGGTAGTGCTCCCTGATTTCAGGGCGAGGTTCGTTGTTGTCCGCCACAGCCGGTCCATGTCATCCCCGCATCCTGGAGCGAAGGATCACTCGGGCGTTGAATCATCTATGTTTTCACCCGGGGTGTGTGGTGCATGGCAACCATTTGGGCATTTGGGCATTTGGGCATCCCGTCCACCTCCTGCCCCAATATTCACATGATCATGTTGGGGACGATCTTGAGTATGCACGACACAGCGAAGAGCAACAATCTCATCGTATGTCCTGCACAAGAAAAAGGACGACGCGAGGACTGTAAGTGGTTGCTTTGTTTGGTATCGTTAAGGATGCGTCTCCCATTGCAGCTTTGTCAAGGCTCGAAACACACGATCGCAGGACCATGACTGTCGACACGATCCAGAGTTGACGGTGACTGAAAGGAAGGTTCAATGTACACCGGCGTGCATGCCTGGTCACCTACGATGCAGTACTGCTTCTAGTGGTAATATCAACCTTGGAGCCGAAGCGATTTGTGTACCCTGGAGGTCGCGCTTCCCGCGCTTCTTGAACCGTCTGATTCCATCAATCTGCACACCCCTGCAAGGCAGACTTCCGATTCATAAGGTCCTCCGCACATTCGAGCACAGCATCTCTCCACTTCCTGGTTGGAACCGGCTTGTACATCTTCCACGCACGGCGACGGCCAACCATTCAAGGCGAACCCCTCCCCTCCCAACGCGCAAAGTAAACGTCCATGGTATACTCATAATGCAATCGCCTCGGAAGACCATGTGCATACCGTTGCGGACCATGTATGATATACAACAATGAGCAGGCGCCTATCCAGTCAGTTGCAACACACGAAAATATTCTTTTCATACCAGCATAGTACAGAAAGCATACAATCGTCAGAGACGGCCTTGTCGGGCAGATCTCGAATTTAACACTCCTCGACACTGGAAGAAAACAATTCGAATCTGGTAGGATCGAACAAGACATGCAGAAATAGCCAACCCAACTGTCTCGGTCGTCCCCTCTCGGGCGCAAGCAAATGCGATGGATAATTTCGGACGGAACATCCGTTTAACGCACTACATTTGTTACTTCAAAGTACATAATTTCCTGCCTAAGTACACATGTAACATCGCAATCTAAACACAGTACAGAGAAGTGGGTACTCAGAGTCACCAAGCGTTGCACACTGCGAGCTTCCTAGCATCTCGGTCTCCACCACGGCCTCCTGCCGAGCAACTTTGAGGCTGTTGCTCCAGATCAGCACAAGGATGTTTCCTCGAGGCGCCACCAACATCGCGAACAACGTTCGCAATTGCTCACGGCCCTTGCAAAACGACCGACGCGCCGGGCGTTTGAGATCTCAGGTGTCCCATCAGCTGACAAGCTTTCAGGTGAAGGATTGAGCCGCAGCACGACCGGCCGAGCGAACAACCAACGTCCGAGCGATCAAAGCCTCATTTCGCATTGTATCGGCCATTGCTACAATACGGAGTCCGAACAACACAATGATGCGATCCAAGGTCTCCGCTGCACTAGGCGCCGAATCAGATATTTTCGAACAACAGTCAGGGTGCCGAGCTGTCACTCCGAACACGCATACTCAGGTCTCAGCCTGTCTGTCCTCGGCACGCTTTATCGCTTTCGAAGGATGAGTTTGATGAGTTAAAGCTCGCCTCGAAACTTCAGGCTTTACACTCAGACCCAGCTCGAGTACTGCGCCGGTCTCTTCGCCGCCGTCGGCCTCACGATCTGCACCCTCGCAGACCACGAATCGGACCGATCGTCGAGCCTGATGGCCTTTTCGCGCAGGCCCTCACTGCGCCTCAACTCCATCTTCTCCGCCAGCATGTTCCGCGCGACAATCGCGTACCGCACAATGACGAAAATGGCAACCATGCCGCCCGCGTATCCCAATACATGCAGAATGATGCTCGCATTCCCATGCGCAGGATTCATCCACTCATACACGTAGAAACCCTGCGTATACCGCGTCAAATACGCGAGCCCGAGGTACACAGACAGGACGAGAAGGACGATGGAGAGATGTGTGAGTGGCGGCGGCGCGGTGGCCGGAAGCACGATTTCGACAATGGCGAAGACGCTGTTGAGCCCGTGCACCGAGACGTTGATCCATTGTTCGAAACGCCCGGCTGGCCAGCCGGAATTCATGGTGCCCCAGAAGACGATTGTGACGAGAAATGGGAAGGACGTGATGCTGGAGTAGTACAGACTGTGCGCGAGTTGCAGGGGCTTGGGCCAGGTGTGCAGCCATGAGCGTTGTCGGAACGTGTACGCGAAGGTATGGATGCTTGAGATGAGGAAGTAGAAGCCGAGAGACCAGAAGGTGAGGTATGTGAAGAAGCCTAGATTCGAAGTCAGTGCGTGTCTCACATGCCTCGTAGACATTGGAGTCTGCTTACTGAACGATTGCCCAATGGCATCTTCGGATTGCTGGATGGTGTAGGAGCCGATGTTGACGTCTTTGAGGCTGATAGTGGCGGTCCGATGGGCCAGCCAGGTGTAACATGTAATGATTGTGGTGAAGCTGTATAAGCAGAGCACTGCGCGGACACAGGCGAGAACGAGTGGTGAGACAAAGTGCGAGCGAACGAATGTCTTGTTGGGGTCAAAACCGGCGGCTGGATCGATGCCCCAGGCGGCGTAGGAGAAGAGCTTCATCGTTGCGCAATGCTCGGTCGGGTGTAAAAGAATGAATGAACAGCACAAGTCCGTGAGTTGATAACAGAGAAAAGAACGAAATGCAGGACTCAAAGAAGGTATACTTGAAGACAAACAGATGCAAATCCCAACGCGTTCGCATTCCGACTGCACTATAAACACTCCCCCAACCCAACGATCAACACTTCACTCTCCCGTCCCCCAGCACGCCACGCCTCCATCCAGCACGTCAACATTCCCACCCTCGTAAGCCCTTCAGCGCCGACACGGAACATCAACGACGCCAAACCATCTCTCCAACATGTCTTGGCCTCTCGCAGCCCACCTTCGTTCACCAAAGTGCGCATCGCGTTCCAGGTACGCACGCCTCGCGGCAGCCCTGTCACAACGTCCTGATAAGGCACGCGATATGATTGCTGCAATCGGGCGTTCCGGGTGCTAGGTTCCGGCGCACTACTGGAAGCGCGCGAAGGCGTGAAGTGTGGACTTGGGTTCTCGGTTGGCGATTCGGTGGAGTGCTGAAGTGGTTATTTGTGCACGAGCCAATGAGGAGCGTGCGTGGGCGTTGCCTGTTTGGGGATGGTGAGTGAGGGTCGGCTATAGTTGACGTGTTAAGGAAAGTAGATGTGGAATTAAGACGATGTTTTGGGTACGTTCTATGCTTTCTTAGTGCACTTGGTGACTATGTGATTGTTTCGCATCATGTGAGCGTTCGCTGTGTTACATGGCGGTTCTGGAGCTCAAGCGGACGTCTTTGTGTATTCCGGCGACGACATGTACCAGATATCCGTCGAGGCATCAGAGGGAGGAGCTTTGACAGACGGCGACGGTCTAGAGCCGGCCACTGGCGACTGCTCATGGCTAAGAACTTCTTCCAAGGCCTCGAGATCTGGCTCCTTAAGCTTGATCTGCACATCCTCAATGCCTTCCTTTTTGACCTCCTCGTTGGTGACTAGCACACTCCAGATATTTCTCTCCCACTTCGATAAGTCAATGAAGAGCCCCTCATACTTGCCTTTCCGCGGGACTTCGACACCATGCTTGAGATACATGTCGCTAGCACTCCAGACCTTGTATTCGATATTTCGCGGCAACGACTTCGGGAGCCGACCTTCGGTATTGATCGCATTGACCGGCTCAAGTCCGGGTACCCACAGTCTATGCAAGCTTGATCGTTGGCCGTTAACATCGACGAAGCGTTCGTGCGCGTGGTGAATGCATACGCTGTGAGTGATCGCAGAGTCAGTTTTCGAACTGCTTTCAAACCAAATGCCGCTGATGACTTGGATGAAGCTAAGGCACTTACTGGTCCTGCGTCTCGGCCACTACTAGTCCATCTAGTCTTTCTATACGTCCGAAAGGCTCAACGTAATGTGCTTTCAACCACAGAAAGAGGGCATAATCCGGCGTTCGTGTCGATGCACTGAGACACTCGAGGAGGTCAATTACCATACCTCCGGACAAAACACCGTTCGGCCATTGTTCTTCTCCATCGTACTGACGGTACTGAGGGTCTGGCATCGGACTGGGTGTACGTGGATGTGCCTGCTTTGCGGACCAAGAGCTTCGAAGTGGTCTAGCTGGCGAGGGCGTAGATTGTTGAGCTTTTGTTGGCGGAAGTGATTGGCGAAACGCCAGTTTGCGTGATACTTTTCTGCGCGTTGCTGCTTTACGCGGTGCTGCTCTCTGCGTCGCTGCTGCGTATTGCGCTATGCGCTGCCTCGCTGCGCGTGTCGCAGAGTCAAACCCTTTACCACGTCGAAGTGAGGGGCAAGGACTTGATCCTGGTGATACGCTGGACGGCGGAGAAATGCGGTGAATGACCAATTCCGTTGGTGGAGATAACATGGTGCGCCTAACGATGCTAATATACTAATGAGTGAGTGTTTGCTGTTTGCCAAGTGGGGAAAGGGTTGTGATAGTGATGTTTGCGATGAAGTTGTGGCATGATTGCAAGTGAGAGAAAACGAGCCTGAGAAGCATTGATCGTTGATGGATTGAAGACAGAAAGCGCGATGCTGTGGTGGTATGACTTACACGTCAACACGTGTCAGGCGCATATGCCGGGCAGCTACGAGTCTGCCACCGGTATTCTTGCCTGCCTCTCCAACACGACATATTGCATTGAAAGACGGTGGAACTCATGAGATTGTGCCGTTCGTTCGAGGGCACCCAAGGTACCGTATCTTCAGTGCGACGGGTACCCATAAACATTCGTACCCCTTCTTCTCACACCATTTAGCGGCATTTGCTCCACCTCTTCGTGTCCTTCTCGATCAGCAGGCGCCACGCTCTCATACTTCGTCTTCCTTTCGCTCTTCTGCTGCCACATCTTACCCAAGCGGTCAGTGACACATATAGACCAAAAGGCCAATACGACAGTTGGCAGCAGCCACCCTGTCATAATGTATCGCTGAATGAAGTAGTAACCTGGCCCTGAGGACAGTCCGACCGCCAACATAACGACGGCCAACACGATCATAGCTGCCCGCGACAAGATCGCAAGACTGACGTATCGCATGACTGATCGCCAATGACCCCTGCCCGCGGTCTCGGCGAGTAGCGAGGTGACCGTGTAGCAAACCAACAGCAGAATGATCGCGGACCAGAAGTACGTGTAGACTAAGAGCCAGGACCGGAATGCGATTCGGGTTGAGTTTACTTTGCCTTGGAATGGAATGTCGATGTCAAAGGACTGGAACATGGCGCCAATGGTTTCGATATAGAAGCCGAGGAAGCTTTCAAAGGGAATACCGCGAAACTCGTTATTCAGGTTGGTTGTGTTCGCTGGCGAGCAGACATTTGTGGTGTTTCCCAGGATGTAAATCTCCCTGTAGACAGACTCGAGCGCAATAGTTCCACGAGCCGACTCATTCATTTTGAAGTATTCGATGTTTTTGGTGAGGTTGCTCGCCAGGGCTTGGCCATCGAGGTGCTGTCCCACGCATCCATACCAGGCTTTTGAGAGCATCAGCTCGGTATTGTAGTATATGTAGCGTGCTTGCGCAAGCTGTTGCGAGCCTTCGACGACGCCGAGAATCGCTAGGTGGAAGGGAAGATGGAGCGCCATCCACACTTGTTGCTTGACGGTACCGAAGCGATATCTAGGGACTTTGTCGAAATACAAGATCCTTGAGTGATGTCAGCAAAGTCATTGACTGAGCTACAGTTGTCCAGCACATACCACATAAAGACTAATATGAGGATGATGCAGAAAACTTGAGCGCTTGACCCGATTGTTGGACCATTCTTACCCATCGTGCGCACGATAGTCTTCGATAGCCCGATGACACCCTCTCCGATGATAATCAGGCCAAGTAAGCCCAGGCGTTCGCCAACATGCGTGGCTTTGAATGATAGCTTGCGCCAGAACATGGATATCGTCAAGGTCCCAAAGAATTCGATGGTGAGGACCACGTAGACTCCAATGAGTACACCTGTGAGTTCTTTCCTGACGTTGCGGAAGCCGGCAAAGAGTCCGCCAAATACGGCGGCAACGCCCAGAAAGAGCAGAGAGTTCGCCGCAAGCGGTAGTGTTAGACGTTGCGAGCGATGCTTTCGTGTCGTGCACATAATCGTTGTGACGAGGTATTGGAGAGCAAGCCAGGCGCGACTTAGAAGCACGGCAAAGCACATTGTGCGATAGATCTTGGCAATGTTAGCTCTACGTCCCAGTTTCTGACATCGTTTCGTGTGATCATACCCAGTGTGGTGTCCCAGCCTGATCACTTGCGGCAAGAGGCGCAAACTTGTATCCAACGAGTGCAAAAGCAGCAAAGGCGCAGAAATGTACTGTCTTACATGCGCGCTCCCAGACCGAATCGGAAGTGAACCGCGCATCGAAGCATACAACATGGAACCAAGATGTCCAAAGCACCATGAAGAAAGCAATGTATGACCAAAATGTGTAGCGGTTCGTGATTGCGTGGTATTGGGTGAAGGTTGCCAAATTTGCGACAAACCAGAGGTCGAAGAAGAGTTCAATGGTGGATGCTTCGTGTCGTGGAGAGAAGCTCTCTGATTCTTCATTCCAACCACTCATTGGGTCAGGAAACCAGGGAACGATCGCATCTTCGGTGGAGCATCCGTGTCTGTGTCGCGTCAGCAGTCGAGCATTGCAGTAGAGTTTGAGGGACTGACTGCGCGTGGGTGTGTTCTTCTTTCTCCCTTTTGGCAGGAGAAGGTGAAGATTCAAAGGACGGTCCAGCCATGATGCTGTGTGAAAGCCAAGTCCGAAGCTTGTGAGTGTATTCGATTTATTTTCTCGGTCAAAATGTGACAGTCTCGTGTTCGCAATGAGTGGTCGAGGTGCGAAGCTTCTTCTTAACCTCCTGATACTCGTTTAGCTACACTTTCATAAGCTCCCTTCGGCTCTTGACCACATCGAATCATAGCACTTGCACCACCGCTCATCCTCCATTGAAGCCTGGCAGCTTCAGACCTGTCTGCCAGGTGACGTAGGGATTGCCAGCCTTGCAGCACGAAATGTCAGGGTCCGTGTGGAAATTAAGCCTCTCTACCGTATCGTTCCGAGCTCCTCGCGGGATGATCCTCAAGCTTGTTGCATGTTTCGGCCAATGCGCATAATCGTGATACTGAGTTCGCTTGATGCATCCCAATGAGGCATTTCCGAATCTTCAGCTCAGGGCTGATCGGGCACTGATTGGTGCGTAGCGCGGCGAGGCTACCAACACCACCAAAAATATTTAGACTTCATGCTCTTCTCAGCTAATGGAACAGTTCGGGGTCGGTGAAGAATGATGTCATTATGTATGCCTTTTCAAATGTGTCAGTGCACTAAGATAAGCATGGTGAATGTCCGATCATCACAGCACGGAACGTGGTCGACTGTCGCGGTTGTCTTGGCCAGCATTGCTTCTGGAAACGGTTAGCAGCTATCCATTATGGTCTACCCACGATCGGAGCGCCAAGTGCGTGTTGTGGTACCGCATCATAATCATAACGCACGAGGAGATGTGCAGATATGATCACAGCACCAAATCGTGCAAGAACATCCGCCCGGTCACAGTTGACGGTCCTCCCAGTTGTCGAGCTATGCGTATTACCGTGAGTAATTTCGTCGCTTGTTAACAATAGAGGTGATAGACATCACGGAATTCAGGTCTCTTGAGTTGGCGACAGTGTGGTCCACAGTCGCAACGAGGAGTATTTCGATATTGTTGTGCTAAATGGTG
>TARA_R110002003_G_scaffold572_2_pt1 | contig 11489 bp, 13 predicted proteins | sample TARA_R110002003 | Tara Oceans TARA_R110002003 (sample SAMEA4396441) | marine metagenome | biome: Westerlies Biome; feature: [SRF] surface water layer (ENVO:00010504); material: water (ENVO:00002006), including particulate matter (ENVO:01000060) such as... | depth 5 m | reverse complement strand
AAAACCTTCCAAAAGCAAGCAATTACTTCCTCTCCTACATTCTCCTCCAGGCCTTATCTGTGAGCGGTAACTCTTTGCTACGCATCGATCGTTTGATAGGAAAGTTTATCTTTGCACCCATCTTTGACAAGACAGTAACTCAGATGTTGCTGAGGAACAAGGGTCAAGATCTCCAATGGGGCACTTTCGTGCCGCTCTACACCAATTTATCCTGTATAGGTATGTTTGTGGTACAAGTCACACCGAACGGCGACTTATACAGACACAGGATTTATCTACGCGATTATCTCACCCATCATAATACCTTTCCAGGCCCTCATCTTCATGCTGTTCTGGATAACACATTCTAAGTCGACTATGCTTCTCACCGAACAGGACAATGGAGGTTTGTTCTACCCAAAAGCAATCAAGCATCTTATCACGGGACTTTATTTCATGGAAATCAGCCTACTAGCCTTGTTTCTGCTCATAAGGGATGCGCAAGGCGAAGCAGTGTGCATTGCACAGGCGTGCCTAATGGCTTTTGCGACAGTCTTGACTGCCGTGTACCATCATCTTCTGCGTAGAGCGTTCGATCCATTGCTGTTGTTCTCCCCTGTTGCTGGTCAACATAGACTGCCGCGGGAAAGTTCAGCTTCCTCCTTCCACCACAAAGCTCTCAGATCATCCTTCATCATTAGACTCCCGATCGATGCTCGCGGAACAGGGGCTGCCGAAGCATCCCAGATCCGAGAAGAGCTCAGGGGCCTTGATGTTGTTGAGGACGAAGCTACAATCACACCTACCGGCAACCTACGGCTGAGGTCTATTGGGCCTGTCTAAGCTTAGAGAGATTTAGAGACGCAGTGCGCGACAGGATGTGCTCATTGCTATCATCGGATATATTGTACATAATTACATCCTCTGCTTTCGCGTTCATGGCGCAACTACCTCCCATGCATACGTCCGCCCCACAATTTCCATTAAGACTCCTAGCAAGCCCGGCATCCGCAAGCCTGAGCTGGTGACCACTGTTCCATGCGGCTAATCGAGCCGTCCGGTTGGCGGAAGCACTAAGCTCCATTAAGGTAAATGATCGCGAGCAATCGAGACGCAATAAAAGTGGACTGGTGATATGATTGGACATCGAAGCGCCGCACAACCGCAGGATCAGATTGTTCCATGCGGCTAATCAAGCCGTTCGGTTGGCGGAAGCACTAAGCTCAATTAAGGTAAATGATCGCGAGCAATCGAGACGCAATAAAAGTGGACTGGTGATATGATTGGGTATCGAAGCGCCGCACAACCGCAGGATCGATAGCTCCAGGGCTAGCTCGGTGACATATGCACATGTAAAGCTGTCCTGCGTCGCGCTGCGGCAGGGGTAAGCATGCGGTTATGTCAAGATGCTAACACAACGGCCCGTCGCTTCCCAACAGTCTAAGCTAGATATGGAACAACGTCATTTTTCCCTGGAAAAGGCCGCTTTCCGCGACATGACCGGATAGCAATGTGGAAGATCTAGCATGACTGTTTCAGCAGCCTTCAACGAAGAGACTATTGAATACAACCTATAAGATACCCCAAGTTGACCTTTTGTGTAGTGTTCCAGCAATCATCGAATCATGTCCAAAGTGTCGCGCGTGGTTATCGAAGCAACTGGAGATATGGAGCTCACGATCCAAAATCACCAGTTTATCGTGTCATCTTCCGCAATGTCAGCAACTTCACCACGACTCCAGGAACTTATTGACGACTACATGGGTCCATTGCCTAAGGCTGTAGAATTACCGAATGAGGATCCAGCTGCATTCCATATGATCTGTCTGTCAGCTCACGGCTCTTTTATACCTCAAGCGCATATATCCATGGAAACGCTGGTCAGAATGGCTGATGCAATTCGGCGGTACAAGATCCCATCCACGTCTGGTGTGTACAATGTGGTTGTTTTCTGCTTCGTTGCACACACGTTTCGGCCTGGTAGTGTTTCAACGAAAGATCTTCTCAAGCTTCTCCAGGTGGCCAAGTCCCTGGGATCTGTCAAACTCCGGCAACTCCTCGGGAACGTCTTTGTCCATCGTCCACTTGATCTCACAGAACTGCCTATCGAATTTGTGGAAATGCGGCGGGAGACAGATTGCGCCATCCTTCTAGGTACGTTTACTTCCGCTGCCCTCCAGTCTGACAAGACAAGTCAAACTAAATGCAGCAGCAAATGCGATGTTGAGAAGTGCAGCATGTCGCTCCAGGGTAGCAAGTACACTGTTGGAGCCTGTAACAAGCGCTCCCATCCGCCACCAACAGGAGAGACACAATCTAGCTGTCTGGATTTTGGAGGAGAGTCCTAGCCTACAAGAAATCAGCTCGCGCCTTTATGCAATTGAACATCTTCCTGGTGATCAGACCGAACAAGTATTGCAAGCCAGAGGAGTGATCACCAGAGCAACGACAGATCTACATCTTTACCTCAACAAGGCATTTGACTGTGTAGAGGAGAAATTGCAGGAACAAGTCGTGGGGACAAAGGATGCCAGCGATGCTGACAGTGCATCATCATGTAGTACGGAATTCGAGGACATCGATGAATATTGTGAGCCTATCGACCCGAAGTACGAGGACTGTATGCAATTTGAAGATAATGCATCTGTAACATCTGCCAGAACGATCTAAGAATAAAATACTCTATCGACTTCTAGACAGTGCTCACACTTGCCTTGAAGCCCAACAATAAAGCACGACTGTTTGTTTACTGCATAGTATATGACTCCAACCAATTGTACAGTGCCGCAGTTTGAGCTACATCTGTATCGGCCACCGACCAGAGATATTGTAGGTCCATTCTATTCTCTATCCCACCATATGGGGTTTGGTCTGGAAACTGGGGTTCGAACGGCGCTCGTGATAGCATCGAAGGGGTGGTAAGGTTCGGACACTCAAAAGCGGAGGATGAATATAGCAATGTTTCTGGTTGCGCAGAAGACATGTCCGAGCTTTTCATCTCGAGAGACGATAAGTTGCTTGCTGTTGGTAGGCTGTTCACATGGGCCACAATGTCGTGAAGAAGCAGCCGGCCATCTTCTCCCGTCGGCACTGGTGTTGACGGCAAAGCTCGACTGTCCCGAACGAAGTGGTAGAGAATATGCAGTGCTCTTCTCAACTGTTCGTTTTGCGCCTGCGTCTCAATGAGGACCGTACTCCTGTTCAGATAAGTTGACAGCTATTAGTGCAAGCACATATAGGACTTACGCCACATGTTTGGTTTTTCGCCTGCCTTCGTCGCTGCCATAACTACATATCGCGTTGTTGCCTACACATCTGCTGCATGGAGAATCTCCATCACACTACATCACAGTTAGCGCCCTCCGAAAATACTCTTCTCGGTGAGAGCAGTGACTACTGACCTTTGCTTTCTTCCTGCGGCAACGGTCGCACGCTTCCTTTACTCGCTGTTTTGGGGTTTCCATGGTTAAACTTGATAAAGAAAAGACTACGATCAGGCCATCGCACACTCGTTGATCATTATAAGCGCCTGACAGAGCGGTTGAATCTTTTCCTCCACACAATGTTGCTGTGCCGCAACGAACCCTGCTAGAATGGCTGTGCCACAATGGGCCCTGCTAGAATGGTTGTGCCGCAATGGACCCTGCTAGAATAGTTCCGCAATGTCGATCCAGACTATTGAGTAGGATCGAGGATTTCTTCATTTAGTACTGTTCGTCTCCTACCCTGTCGAGTCATTCGACGTAACCATCACGAACGGAGCGCTTCCCCCGACGGTACTAGAGAGGGTATTGCTCTGTACCGCCTAATCGGCCAGACTTCCCGAAGGAGTGCAAGGCCAAGGGCAGGGGTACAGTAGCGTGCCTCTCGAACCCACACTCTACTGCTTCATATCTTTACTCTGATACACCTCTCGCTCGTTCTCTCTTGACCTCTTTACCTCTTTCCGCCAGCCAATTCTTAGCACTGAATGTGTTGTGTTGGGTGCTTTGACGTCGATACAAATGTTATGCCAGCGAAGGGCAATGGCCAGATGTGCTCAGTTAAGGACGCTTTCATCGATCGAAGATGAACTTATGTTATGATCGATGAATTTTTCCAAGCTGTTTCATGATCCATATGCGTCCATTCTCATTACTGTATGTGTAGTATACATCGTTTGGTTTGGTAGATCGTTTGCGACGATGCAGAATCTGTGAGGGTGCGCAGAGCTTCAATCGGTTATCTCTGTCCACTAACATGAACAGCGACCCAACATTTTTCACTGAGATGCTTTTGACAACCTTCGCAATTTCTTCCCTAGTTGCTTCACATCTATGATCAATAGTGGGGCGCATAAGTCTACTTGCGGGTAAGTGCCAAAAGGTTATGCTCCTGGACTGGGACCTCGGAAACAATTCTTCCATTAGTGCGGGATGTACAGGTATGGAATATATGTTCGAGGAGCGCGACATGATATTCGCAGTATCTGGCGCGTCTGGCGCGTCTAGCGCATCTGGCAAGGAGTATGTAGAAGAACAGCGTGGTGTCAGAGTACCTGCAATTGGCTCATCACGAGCTAAGAGAGGTTGCGTAAATACATTCGGGTTCGTCGGATGAGGCCGTTCAATCGGCGTTGAGCTTGTGTGGCTCGGGGTGAATTCTCCATAAAAGGCTACCAGACTCAACAGAAGAGTACCAAAGTCTGTTAAGGCAAACCTCGCTTCTTGTGATAGAGCACTCCAGATTGTTGGCAGAAAGAGTCCGTGGTGGCTTTTGATTCTACCTCTTGACGTATCATCATCGCACGTCATCATCGGGGAAGGAAGAGACGGGCGAGGCTTGAATATAGTCTGACCTTGTTGACGGAAGCGCGCTTGCAGATCGAAATCGTCTGGAGACACGGAGTACTCCGAACTAGGTTTCTCCTCACGCATGTGGATACGGATCAGAGAGAGTTCCGCATCCTGCTGAGACAGTGCTTCGATCTTCTCGGATTGAAACCCAAGTTTGTGCGCGACGTGAGCAAGTGCAATCAGCCAGTCAGGGTGCTCTAGTACTTGCTGCTCACTCTTCTCTTTCTTCTTAAGAGGTCTCCAATTCTCTTTGTAATTGCGCAATAAAAAGAGACAAAGTTGCCAATACGAGTATAATCCAGGATTGCTGGTCACTACGTAGGAATCTTCTTGGTCACTGTGTTGCAGAATACATCGGTCTGTTGTTGATCCAGATCCCCTAAAGTAACTCTGAAGGAGGATGTCCCTAATAGATCGAGGACGCCTAGCTGCAGGCTCGAACAAAGCCCTTGTGGTTACAAGCTCGCTGGAAGGGAACAGCTCCCTCAATTGAAGCATAGCAGGTCCCAGTAATTTCACATGTTTGAAAAACGTCCGGAAAGTCAAGATGAACCCGTTGATAGCAAGTGTCCGTTGGAGAATCTGAGCACGAACAGCTGGGCTGCTGACCCGGAAAAAGATCTGGCCGCTTGTAAACAATGCCTCAATCGTAGCTCGATCACGCAAGCTCCACCGTGGTGCTAATCCTTCAAGTCTTTCGAGCGTGGTCTCATCGCACAGGTATCCATTCCCGTCTGTTATCGTATGCCACAACTGGTGCATTTGGCCGAGGTAGTGCTCAAGTTCCTGAATTAATCAATCTACTGAAGCTTAGGGGGACACCGTAATGAGTCTATACCTGATTACACCTCCAGCTTAACAGCAGGGGAAATGAACCGAGTTGGAAACTAGCCCACAGCGCTCGGAACTTCTCTAGCTTATCCAGAGCACTACAAAGCCAATCATTCCGTAGTAGCTGGTTCAGACTTTTTGTTTTACGGTCTAGCAATTTTCTCCAACGTATTTCTTCCGCAATGCGCCCCTCGCGTTCGTTGTAGCGGATATGTAAATACTTTTCTCCATCAGAAACTGCTGGATGGTGCTTATAGTGCTGACGAACTTGGCTTAGAGCATGTGCGGGCGCCTCTATGTACTGTTTAGAAGTTGATTACCATAAGAGCTTTCTCGAATGCGCACCTGAGTTATAGAGATCAACCAACCACCAGTCTTCTGTTGAATCGGAATTGCTCTTCTTCGCCAAATTGAGGCGAAATTGCCCATGAAGGCAAGGTAACTCTGCATCTGCTGGTAGCTCGAGTTTAGGGGACTCCCCAACTTGATATAATGTATGTTCAGCGATGCTGGTGTCTGCCAAAATCTCCCCATAATCTAAAAGGGATATCAGAGCAGGCAGATGATGTTCTAGATCAGATGTAGAGCAGGCAGTACAGTCGTCCGATTCAGTACCAAGAGTACTGTACGAAAGATTGCATAGCCTCACTTGGGCAGTCCCAAGGTAATAGCGAGCGAACGCAGAAATTTTGGCCATTTGTTCCTCGCACCTCGGATGTGGGGGCTTCAGCGCTTTCATATCCGCAACATCTGAAATAAGCCCACCTCGGAAGTGAGTGTAGCAGAAAAATGCATCTCTCCAACAGGTATATAGATGCGCAGGACGCCGCATGCAAACCACGCTTCATATGGCGTCGCACGATAGCTCAGACTGGCTCTATGTCTTCAAGAACAAGGCTGACTGGTTTATCAGCTCTGGAGAGGGCATGCCAAAAGCGATAAAGGGTCTGAGCAGCCCTTCTACTCAATATCCTTCAACGATCCTGCTAGTTGGAAAGCACGACAAAGAGGCCGCGCGGAGGGCGATGTTCTCAGGTCACGCCCGTCTAAGTCCACGTGGATTTGCACAGCTGGATGCGGATAGCTCTACACTGAACTATCGCTATCCGCGTCTCATTGCAAGCTTGGATGTTGAGAATGCATACAGTAAACTTCAGTCGCCACGCAAGAACTTTGGACAAGTCCGCCACAGGGTGGAGTGGTCATCAGAACAGTCATCGGAACCTTATCCCCTTGTGGACACGGTAATCAGTAAACTACTGCTTCCTTTTATTGATGTTGTGTGCGTATTTGTAGATGATTTTGCAACTCCTGAAGATGCAGTCGAAGCCCTTCAGCGATGGGCAGAACAGCGTAAAAGTTCACAATATTGGAAGCCTCAGGTGGTCCTAGTCTCCAGCTCTTCCCCGGCTTCTATAACCAGGACACAGCCATCAATATTCGGTAGAGTTTGGCATGTAAAAGTGACATCGCAAAACCGTAGTCGCAGCTATCGCAAGCTTAAGAGCACAATCGTGCAAAGTGTAAACGAGATGCGAAGAATCAAGAGTGCATGCAAGCTACATTTCTCTGCATCACATCTTAAGACATTGTTTCAGGCAGCCTCGCAACACGTAGCAGAGTGCATCCTGTCAGAGTTTGATTTCATCACTGCAGCACGCCAGCACAACGGAATAGATGACCAGTTCGACTATCATCTCCAGAATTTTGTGGAGCTATGTAGCAAGCATCACACGGGTACAGATTTCATCTTGCGATACATGGCTTCAGCGATAATATTGGACAGCCTCCCGCCGGGCATGCATCGTAAGTCTCCTGCATAGTTGAGCATAGGCTTCATATTGAATCTGATCAATAGGTTTTCAACCACGGGACGTTTTCAACGTATTGTATTATGCCCACTTTTACAAGGCCTTCTCCTACTTAGATAGCGATCACGATCTCTCACCAGCAGATGGATGTCGACAGTTAGAGGCCATGTACAACCATTTGTGTTCTGAGCTCGAGATAAACAGGCTTACTGCATCGCAACTGCATGTGCGAACTCTCCAAACCCTCCACACAAATTGGAGTACATTCCGTAGCTCCGAGACGTGTCTATTTTGCATCCGACGCAAAGCTGAGCACCCTCTATGGTGTACACACGCAATCTGCGATACCTGCGCCTGCATCTTTGGCGCTAGACGCCACGAGATGGAGTACTCGTTTAGTATCAGCCAGTGCATCCTATGTCAATCTACGGGGAAATTGCCGTTACGTCTCAAGCCGCCCACGGCTGGAACTCGTCTACTTGTTCTTGACGGAGGTGGTATCCGAGGTGCTTTCACTCTCCAGGTATTACATGCGCTTGATCGACACCTACAACTACCGTACCCCATTTATGACGAATTCGACCTAGCCCTGGGAACCAGCACGGGTAAGCTTTGCAAACTGAAGAGCTTGCATCTATCAGGAACTTACAGCAATACTAGGGGGCTTGATTGTACTTATGTTCCTCATGCGCCGGAACATACGCGAATGCATCATCATATTTAATCGACTTGCAAGAAGAGTGTTCTCGCGTCATGGTCGATTTGGAGGCAGCATCTTCGCTCGGATATATGACTTTTTATCTTCACTTCTAACCGACAGTCTGTATGGAGCTACCGAAATGGAAGTATGTGTTAGAGAAGCATATGGATCACATAACCTTCTCTTCGGTAGCTTCGGGAATGGTATAGGTGTTTCTGGAATCAAAATTGCCGTCACCACAATGGCAGTTTCAAATTCACGACTCTGCATACTCTCAAACTATAATGGAAAAGGACACAGGCAGGGTAACATGTCCGAACACTCCTCATCTCTGAATCTAACGGTTCAAGGCTACAAACACTACAGACCATCTTACGGAGAGGAGGAAATCCTTGTACGCGACGCGTAAGTTGAGTCACGCGGCCTAATTGCTCTCCGCTAACGACCTCGTAGAGCCAGAGCAACATCAGCGGCCCCATCCTACTTTCCGGCAAAATTCATCCGTGGAATAGGATTTCTTCAGGACGGTGGCGCTGGAAAGCATAACAATCCAATCGATCCCGCTGAATGGGAATCAAAGGCAATATGGGACGCGACTCCTGATGTAGCTGTATCAATCGGTACTGGTTATGCGCGAGACCCTGAATCGCCCAGCGTTGTCTCTCAGAGGTTAGGATTCCGGGACCGCTTCTTCCCACGTCTGTTTCGATTATTCAATGCAGTACTGAACGCACAGAGTGGCTGGAACGACCATTTAAATCGAGTCGATAAAGAAAAACGGCATAAGTACTTTCGCATTAACATTGCCCTGGATAAAGAGCCTCCGCTTGATGATGTTGGCGAGATGCCGGAGTTAGAAAAATTGGCTGACATCTTCCTCAGCTCTTATGACTTATCGAGCATAACGCGTGCACTCTTCGCCGCTTCCTTTTTTTTCGAGCTTCATTGCAAGCCTATCAGTAGAGGAGGCTCATATGTGTGCCACGGGACGATCCGATGCCGCAGTCCAGACACGCGTGCGCTAATCAGGAGAGTTCTTGCAGAATATCCAAATGCTTCATTCATTACAGAAGATGGCATAAGTCTTGGCGACATCAACGAGCAGGGTTTATGTGTTACCTGCGGTCTTTACTATAAGGCCGTCAACTTCAAAGTCTGCCATTGTGATCAAACCACATCGATAAGTCTGAGGTTCAACAAGCTAAGTTTGCATAAGATCAGCGGATTTCCACAATCAATGTCACATTTCGCGAGCAGACAAATCATGGATGCAGAGTTTGGAAGACCAGATCATCTCATTCAAGCAGATCTAGATGGATGCAAATGTCCAGCTCGAAGAAAACGACGAAGACCACCAGCCTCAACTACCAAGACCAACAAACGGCAATGCAGGCGACTCGTATAACTGGGATTAATTTGTGATTGTAGGACTGATGCGCTGATTTGCGCTGGCTGGTTTAAACCACTGGCCGTATGGTGGAGAATGAGCATGAACGTTCGTGCAGGCCTGCCTCTCTTCCACTATATATAGTGGTAGACTAACGTTATCTTAAATCACTTTGCAGTATCGAGTATCATCATGGAAGGTCGAGAGCTACTATCGCATCTTTTCTATCGTCTACGCGATATTGTAAGAAGAGTACGACATAGTCGAGTAAGCTCTAATGCACAATATCTATATATCCAAGACAGCAGTGCAGAGAGAGAGAGATATGACCGAGCACGCACGTGATACTCGTTTGGAGATCATTTGAAGACGGACAAACATAAAGGGTATCAGAGTAATTAATATTGCATTCACTGCGAGACGTTTATATGTGCCGCCTTTCATCATGTAATATAAGTCTACTGCGTTTCGGTGGGACTCTTAACGACCCTTTTAAGATGAGTTCACCGAGATTAGTACAAGTCAGCTGTGATGATTGGTGGTTGTGTCGCTTGTGATGTCTAGTCCGCCACTGCAACATCCGCGCGGCTTTCTCCATGCCGTTCAAGTGGAACAAAGCGGGTGTTTAGCAACGAATGAATACTGTTACTCTGCGCCTCGATTAAAACAGTAATGTCTATTAGTGCCTTAGGTAATCGTAATATTGGCATTGGACTGGCTCCTAGCCCACAACCGCTTCCTCCTGCCTTTTTGCCATCTCCAACAGCTTAGAATACTTCTCATGAACTTCTATCGACCAGGGGAGCAGCTTGTTAACGTAGCGCTGGCCTATCAACACACTTCTCTCCATGGCGTCTAGTCTATTGGTGAAGAGGTCTTGCAACTCTGAAATATCTCGTCGCAATTGTTGGACCTCGTTGCGTAGGCTGGCCAACTCTTCGAGGATTCCAGTCGGCGAGGCGTCCCCATGCTTCGGTTCGACAACAACGTTCGTTGCTTTTTCGAAGCAAGCATACTCGCTGGAGTCTGTGAATAGGTCCTTTTCCCATTCAAAGTCCCATCCCTCTTCGGGAATAGGGGGCAGGCTCGCATAGGCTGGCTTCAGCGAGTCGGCAGAAGGCTTCGGCTCCAAGGACCCGAATAATTCCATTTGTTGTGAGAACCACTCTCCGTTTTCTGTGGAGTTCATGCTAGATGCTAGGCGTATGGTACGATACAATTCAAGATGGTACTACCGAGCTAAAGTAGTATTTTCAGTTATCGACTTGTATATTGGCTGGTCCAAGTTCCCGGCTGCACGCGGCTCTACTTCCAACAAATGGGACGCATATACTTGGCATGCCTCACCCTTTCTGTGTTGCCGGCTGCGCCGTTCCGTTCCGGTAGAACCGAGAACGCCAGACATTTCTCAATTCATGTAGCTTGTAATTTGAGGTGCCTGACCAACTACAATCCGCCCGATCTGTCCGCTACCATCCACATAGCACCGAGGGATTCTAAATACTAAGTACAAGCCGCTCCTTGCACTCTTCAAATTTCCAGATTGCAGTTGTCTCCGTTCAATACTTGTAGGGAGCATGAGTCAGCAGAATCGCCACAACATGCCCACTGAATTAGGTCAACAATCTCCGGTAACTATCTAGTCCTTCTCGTGAAGTCAGCACTAACTTGGGAACTCAGGGGAACTACGATGGCCAGCATCCGGCGTGTTGCGTCCAGGCTGCGCTTCAATGTTACCACATATCCCAGTACAATCTATCCCAGCTACAAAGCGCTCAACGCCAGTTGCAGACGGTAGAAAATGAACTTCAGCATACTCAACAGCTCCTTCATACGACACAAGTAGAGTTGCAACGAGAGCGGGAGGAAAGCGAAATTGCCAATCAGCAATTCTTGGAGTTGGAGGAATGTCACTTCAAGCTGAAAAGAAATCATGAGAGTGTAGA
>TARA_R110002003_G_scaffold236_4_pt1 | contig 11490 bp, 8 predicted proteins | sample TARA_R110002003 | Tara Oceans TARA_R110002003 (sample SAMEA4396441) | marine metagenome | biome: Westerlies Biome; feature: [SRF] surface water layer (ENVO:00010504); material: water (ENVO:00002006), including particulate matter (ENVO:01000060) such as... | depth 5 m | reverse complement strand
TTTTGGAAAGAGGGTGAAGATGGCAGACGTGACCGTTCCTGATAACCTATCCTGTCAACGCAGACCTCCAAAGGAGTGTGAGTGTGTAGGTGTAAAATGTACAATCTCACGTGTCCGCAGCGTAGGGTATCGAAGCAGCGTAGAGTATCGATGCAGCGTGAAGTATCGATGCTGATGCGTGCAAATCGCGTGGCGTGTTAGACAACGTGTGATCCCATCAGCGGCGTCAGGTTTGTCGTGAAGAAGTACCATAATCTCCGACGCCGTGTGCCCGAAGAGTTGGAAAGGTTGGAATTGTGGCTAATCCAAAGATCCATGGCGTAGCTAGAACTATCGTCTGGTCGACGGGAAGCACGGTGCAAGGCGGGACATATTCTTGATGGACGTCGAAGGTTTTGCGGAAGTCCGGTGGTCAGTGTTGGTTGAAGCTGAACGCATGCGATCCTAATGCGCAGTTGGAGTCGTAGATTCGGCATCCTGGAGAGACGTTGGCAAATCGAATCGTGCATACGCTTCAGTATATCCGAGAGCGCAAACGGTGCATGCGGTCTCTTATCCGCGTCAAAAGACTTCGCCTCTCTTGCGCCGACGCAGACTCTGCATTTTGCAAGTTCCCAGCGCCTGCTGTGTGTTGGTCCTCTGGTTCCAGACACGGGGTCTCGGGAAACACCTTTGTCTATGTTCCGACCTCAGTCTCGTGCCATTCTTCTTCGCGCGCTCCCTTTGCAGTCAGCAGCTGGATTAACTCGTCAGAAATCTGCCGAAGCCTGCATAATTCGTCAACCGATAGTAGGGCGTCGTCTTCGTATGTTCTCTTGTATAATCCCGGGGGGTTAAACCAAACTATTCGGCGATATCTTTTGGTCGAATCCATGTACTTCACGCAGAGAAAAGTTCCTAGCCTCGACTTAATGTAACGCAGAGCGCTCCGCCGTACCCTCCCGCTTGAAAGATTCTCTTCGAGATATGCGTTTGCATCCGCGCCATGCTGAACCAACAACATCAGTAGGGTAACCCAGCTGTAGGGATCCAACAGTTGTATACGCAGCGCTTTCTGCCACACAGTTCTTGGTGCACAATCAGACTTTCCATTGGGATCAGCACCATGCTGAAGAAACATTTCGACAATTTCCGCTCGGCTGAACTTCAAATCTCTTAACGTCCTGAACCCAAGTCTGGGAAAGCAGGCGTAATCGAGCAAGGGAACAATTCCCCATTGAAAGACCTGCTGCCCATATTCTTGCAGCTTTACCCCATTATACAAGGTGAGCCCGTAGATAGTAGCGAGTGCTAGGAAGTTATCATACCATGGCTCCTGCTCGAAATCTGCATCGTCGCCATCGAAGATACTACGCCCAGACCAAAATTCTACTTTACCGTATGCCAAGATGTTATCAGAGTTCCTGGGGAAGTTTGATCGAAGTGCCTGCAGATGCGACCTACATGTTCTGTCAAGCTCGTCAAGTAAGGTCGTGGATGCGAATCCCGTAGATTTCTCTGCCATCTCGGCGAATATCATGGCTCTCTCCAGCAGAGAGAACATCATGTAGTAGTGATGTTCCTTCTCTATTTCTGCGCATTTCACTTGCATCACGAATGATCGGAGCAAGGCCGTGTTTGCGTCAAACTTTGCTTTGCACGTATGTGTGGTGATGTTGTCCCAGATGTCGTCCTTCGCGAGGAACTCAGCGACCGACTTGTGAAGGTACTCCACACAGGCGACAGGGTTGGGACGGCCGATATGATTTCGTTGCCGGATCTCCAGCAAACCAACGCATCGACTCCGGAGCCGGCCAGCTACCTCTTCCTCGTACCGGCGTCTCTGGTCTATCGTTATAGGCTTGATACTTGCTGTAAGTATCGTAGACTCTGCTTCTTCCGCGAACTTCAGTGTGAGGGCAGATGGAGTGTGGCGAGCCCGATCGTTGTAACGTCGAACTATTTGAAACATTTCAGAAGACTCAGTCTTGTATTCATCAGGAATGTGGTGTAACATGTGCCGGAAGAGGGCTTCCAGATCCTTTGGCAACAAACGCAGTCGTTTCTGTAGATCGGGTATATGATCGAAGTTATCGAGGCCCTCGAGGAGAGAGCGCACAACGAGCTTGACCCACAAGAAGACGCCAGAAGCCGAGCTCACAATCTCATCGATCAATGCCTGAACTTCCCCAGCATGATCTGTGGACAGACCAGCTATGCGAGGGTGTCCGACTATTTTATCGTCCACGTAGGCTGTGATGTCGTCGTGTGTGAGCTGGTCGAGACGGAGCCGTGGTTCCTTCTTGAAAGCCCCTTCGAAGGCAGCTAACGGTCTGCTCGACAGTAGGGCTTTAATATGAGTCGACCTGGTTGCGTTGACGAATAACTCAGCAAGTTCAGGCATGGTCATGTTAGTGGCTTCAAACTCGTCTAGCCCATTGATCAATATCGCAACTTTGAAGGACCCGGCCTTAAGGTCCATGAATCCTTGGATCCCGCGACGCAATTCGTGGAATGAAGGGAACTGAGCCACCAATGCTGGTGTCTTGTAGTGCTCCCTAAAGAGCTCCGACCCGAGCGATGGCGCCTGATCCAGTATCTGGTAGAGCAACGAACGGAAGAGACCTTCCTGAGATTTTTGGAGGTCGGAACCCGCATTCCAGAAATAAAATCTTAGGATCAGGAGCTTCGCGTCTCCAGCCCACAGAGTGAGCGCGGCGTGCAGTCGTGGATCCCTGCACAAGAACTTCATCAAGGTCGACTTGCCGGACCCGGCTTTACCACTAATCCAATAGATACCTTGATCTGCTCGAAGCCAATTGTAAAGGTTCGGCCACCGAGATTCCAACCCATTGCTGTCCTGGAGAGCCCAGTCAAAAGTGGACTGATGTGCTTTGTCAATATCGTCGAACCGGTCGTCCAATTCTCGATAGTGTAGCCGCCCTTTCAGCTCGTTCAGCACATCTTCAGGATATAGCCGTACGCCTCGGCTGTTGGCGACGGTGTCAATGAGTTCTTTGTGCCTTTTCACCGCCAACGTTTCGCTTGCTTGCTGTTGCCTGACAATGTCGTCTTTGCTCTGCAAGATCATTTCAATTGCTTGACGACTGGTATTGTCTAGTGCTTGGATTATCTCTTGTCTTGCGGAGACTTGGATGCGAAATTGCAGCTCTTGCCGGATTTGATCCAAACGTTGCTTTGTCTCTGCTATCTTTTTGTTGTTCCAAGTTGTCCGGATACCGTGGAGGAAGCTCTCGAAACGTGTTGCCTGGTCGTCAACGCGCAAGGCTGTGAGAACGGCCATCAACTCTTTTGCGATATTATCGCTTTCCAGTACCATCGTCTCTAGGCTCTGCGACCGATGATTAGCTTTGGCACAAATTTCGAAGCTCTTAATCCTCGCGCACCTGACCGTCCTCTCCCAGCGGACCTAGCACGAGTGTATCGGGTCGTACCCATGACCTCAGTTGCTTGCTCAGTATAGCGAAGTCATTAACAACTAGCTCAAGTTCTGCATTATGTACCGATGCGCCAGCCTGGTGGATTTGATGGCCAGTGGTTAGAATTTTGCTCGCGAAGTCGACGACCTGAAGAATACTGGCAGCAAGGCCAAAGGCTGCGACAGCTTCCATGCTTGTACTGTCACCCTCTCTTTGCAGGCCGGAGAGTTTCAGCAATATGGTGCCCTAAGGTCATTAAGAGGTGGTGTACGGCACAGCCGCTCACGCGCTGTTGCTTCGTTGGGAGCTGGCCAGGTTGAGTAACGTATGCACCACTCGCACCGCAGGCACTGCGCCGTACAGCATCAAGCTAGCTAACGAGTCCTCCGTAACTCTAGCCGTAAGCTGTGCAAGGCTGCAGTCTGGCGTGTCCATGATGATGTAGTGATACAGTTCGGGCTCGACTGGGACGCGAATGCCGGAAGGAAGGCGCACACACTCCATGGGAGGTTTGAGCGTTGGCAGCTGCCGTAGGACTGGGCAAATTCTGTTGTGCGTCTCATGTCCCTGTCGTTCCCGTCGATCGAGGATTTTGAAGGTTTACAGGGAAAAAGAGCAATTCGCGTGTGATGTTGCATAACGCGCCCGAGCAATCTTCGGCAAGTGACGCCCGGCGCGACTTCGCGGGCCGAGCATCCCAAGACCTCCAAGGCGCGACGAACTACAGTACGTCACTCCGATACTTCCGAGCAGCAACCGCCATGAGTAGTCAGCGGCGCCTTGCGCATGGTCGTGATGAAGACGATGAACACTGCAGCCGAGCGCACACATGATGGCAGCGCGAGAGCGCCTTCACCGACGCTGCAACCGCCAGATGGTGGTGACAGCATCCCCACTCCAACCCACACCACCCCTGCACCAGACCCCCCAATACCTTCGTACGATGTGGCAATCAATGTCGCACCGCCAGTGAATGCGCCAGCAGTCTCACAAGCTTTGGGGATCGTCGATGAATTACCCGACTACACGCCCGTCGACTCGAATCAGACCACCTTCATGATCTATGGCACTTTCATCCACACACCGAATGGCCCTGCTTATCATCTCTCCTCCCTGCTCGATGCGCATATTTCAAAGTTGCGTATTCGCCGCCTTAAAGCCGAAGATATAGCCTTGATAGAAGCCGGCCGCTTGCGCAATGTCTCGTTCGACAATGCAACGACACTATACGAGGCCCACGATCCACCCTTCCTCGAGAACGAATACTATATCCAGAGCAAGGCGGTTGGTGCTTGGCCAGGTACACTGCAGCTGCGCTTTGGGTTCAGACATTGGCATATCCGGCAGGTAATGCAGCAAGGCGTGGTCCCCGCCGCAATGTTGACATGTGGTAAGGTAGGAGGACTGAAGAAGAAGATTGTTGAGAGAAGGAATGAGATGGAACCGAGTGAATGGAAGGATATGCAAGGTCGCGTGCTTGCTACTGAAGTTCTGAGACTCGAAGGAGGCAAGATGCTGCCGACTATTGAACTGAGCAAAGAGCTCGATCAAACCTGGAGGGAGTTGATGCTCGCTTTGTGGGTCTCCCGGCTGTGGGCTGGATTCGGAGCTGGATCAGGATAGAGTATCGAGCTGGAGGGTGTTGGGAGATGATGAGACTCTCGAGATCTTCGCGGTTGATGAGTGTTGGACGCGTGCTGCTCGACTAAGCCTCAGAAACTAAATATTAGGGCCGCGACCTATTCTGTACATAGGACCCGCCTGGTACAAGAAGCCACAAAAAGGGACCATGGCATTACCAAGGCCAGCTTCCTATGACTTCCCGCACCTTCCGACATAGGTGTCGTATTTGTCAATTTGGAGTCGGAGAAGCAATTAGCTCGATCGACTCGGCAGCGGAGCGCCTCCGTCGCAACCTAATGGCATGCTAAACCACCACCATAACGCGCCATGACCTCGCTTCTTCATATCCAAGTGAGCCGCGTACACCCAAGTTCATGCGGCTGTCGGCGACCCAGGTCAGGGTTCATGTTCCTCGCCATGCCAGAAGGAGTTGGATGGAGCGGTAGGGAAATGTGTCGCTCTGCTATAAAAGGCGGCTCCATCCGGGTCGGCTTGCAGTAGTACATTGAGCTTCACTAGATTAAAACATTTTTTTATCGTTCCTAAACATCCATTTCAACGAAGACATCATGCCTCGCAACGGTGACGGATCTAGCGACAACGGTCCTTTCGAAGGCCACGAGATCGTTCATGGTGCCAGTGGTGATGTATGCATACATCCATGACTTCACTGAACGGAAGTTGAGTAATGATTTCGTTGTCAGACAACACTCCAACATACCAAGCATGTCGCACCCATGACAGAGGGGGCGGCGCAGGCCGCCTGTGAGTGGTGAGGGTGTTTGTGACCTCGGCGCTTATCATGATCGGACAGTGCGCTGGCACCACCAATACCCTCACGCTCGGTGTCAATAAGCCGCCACCCGCTTCATCAGTCGCCAAACATCAATACTTTCCCCGCCCACGTTTCTCGCAACTGTATTGTGAAATTTTGGCATCCCTTAAAAGATACCACTGATTCACTGAGATGGAACAGTCATCATTGACTCAATATCACCACTATATTCCGCAATTCATCCTGCGGCGATTCGCAGTCCCATCCAGTTCGACGCCGACTCAGAAACATGGAAAGAAACGACCTAAGAACACAAAGGGCAACGAGCTGGTGAACACGATCGACCTGTGTAATATGCCACCAGTGATCAACAAGGCACTAGTCAAAAGAACCTTCGGCATGCAAGATATGTATAAAGACACCAACAAATTCAAGATTACAGATCAGATGCATATGGAGCGCAAACTGGGTGCAATCGAGCAAACTGCCAGCCGTGTACTTGCTCGAGTGGCAGATGCTCACAAAGACGGCAAAGAGGGCATTTCACTATCTCGCCCTGACAAAGACCTCCTGCGAAAATTCTCCTTCGTCATGAAGTACCGCAGTCCGATCTTCTTCCGGCGCTTCGATCACCAAGTTTCTGAGGATTATGATTCAGATGACCGAACGCAATTTCTGGCATATATGCGAGAGAAGGGGTTCAGACGACCACTCGATGTTTGGTTCGATAACCTGATCAAGATAATTGACACGGAGATGGATCCAGCAGGCAAATGGCTCATCAATCTTTTCAATCACATCTATCCTGGAGACGCGACATGGTTGTTCATGAATGTAAGGTCGATGCACCTGGTCTTTGTCTCTTCATTCGACCCCAGCGAGGAATTTATTCTCACCGAGAATGCGTTCGGCATCCACGAAGGACCCGTCAGTTACTCTGTGGACCATGTCACGGGCGAAGAGACCATGACAGCGTACACAGAATTCCACATATTGAACATCATTTCGCCTCATCTGGCCATGCTGCTGCGACACAATTCTTTACCGGAACCTATGGAGGATATGAATACTGAGCTCCGTGACCAGAAGAGAGAGATGTGGGCGCAGCAAGCGCGCCTCCATAATGACCCACATCACGCCACTTCCCTACTTGAAGACTTACCTGTCGCCGAAGCTAAGAATTCTTACACCGTGGTTGTTAACGGGCGGCCAGCTTTGGCGGAGGGAGCTGATGGAAAGCTCCGTGCTAGTGATAGATTCCACTTCACATTTTTTCGCCTGGAGAGTCGGCACGTACAGACCATCAATTCCATTCTGCTGAACGAAGCGCACAAGATCTCAATAATTGTCTTCAAGTCAGAGAGGGCATTCCGAGCAGCACTAGAGTTTTACATCAATTACCCCTCAGGAAACAAGGGTGGCCACTCCCTGAAAGCCCTCGGTCTGCGACCAGACGACCCCAGGTCCATGCTGCTAGTGAAGCTTGTGGCAGTTGCTCGTTTGTTAGGTTCTGACATCAATGCGACATGTGAAGCCGAACCTGCCACAAATAGCGAGGAGGCTCCCGAATTCGAAGAAATTGTCCTCCAGGTACTACGGACTGCGACGCCCACCCATTCAAACCACCCACTGTCCCTATCAATGACAGTCCTGGTTGAAATTGTCCAGCGAAGCAAGTTTACCATCGGGGCAATGTACATGGTTGACCGGACGCTACAGGACGATGGTCAACCAGATTATCCAGATATTGTGTTTGAAGTTGTTCAAAAAGCCGACCCGAAATATTTCAATCAACATACAGCCACGCTTCGCAATCTTGGGCTCCCCACCTGGAGAATCGGATGGCATGCTCTCGTGAAGCGATACCTGGAGGCTTCCGAACAAATCGTGACCCAGGACAAGCATACTATGGGGATCTAGCCTTCCCAAGTCAACGCAGCGTCGCATGCAAGCGCTCTAGCAGCTTTGAGCCGCGATTCAATTGGTCATCGGCTCCATGCACAACTGGGCAGCGATCAAAGACGGAAAATCGGTACGCAGGCGAAAAGGAGTGAGTTGGAAGAACCAGATTGGACAGCAGAACTGTCTCGACGAGGTCTCCGCAAGGCTTTCGAGGATCCCGAGCACAACGTACAAGACATTGAACGGTTAGACCCTAGCAAGAGCGGCTCTCGGCCCGGTCTTACAGGCGACGATAGTAGGTCTAGTAGATGCAAGAACGATGCCAGAGAGAGCAAATAGACGACGCACGTCTCAGAGGAGCATTCTGATCAAAATTGCAACCCTGGCATAGCTCAACTTGCGCACAAGAGAAAGCCATTGTTTGCGAAATGTTCATGGGGCAACTACGTGCTCGCTGTTTCTGCATTATTTGGGATCTTCGCCTGGCTACTCTCCAAGCACCGATGACGCAATGGTCGAACACTTCATCTAACCGTCGAAGCTCGAGTTGTGTGTAATGCGTACTCACATCTCCGGCGCTTGGTCCCTGATTAGAAGTGGCTCGAATAGTGCATTTCAACCTTTTGGTAGCGCTTGACAGATAGTGCAAAGCAGTTAGGTCGGCGATGTGTTATTTGCCTTCTTTGGATCGGATTGCGATCGTGCGAGCAACTAGGTGTTCTTGGATATAAATTCGTTGGGACGTAGGATCCAAGGAAGATGTTGGGCAGTGGCATGACCCAGTTGAGTGGACCTGATACCTATAAGAGAGGACAGCATGGCAGCGCCCAGCGTGCCGGACATGTCCAATGGAGTGTAAAGGGCGGGGGCGGGTGGTTGATCACCTGCATGAGAAGCACCGGAGTGGACACGCAAATTGTGATCAAGAGGTTGACAATCTGGACAGCATGAGGCACAACGCCGAGAATTTCGTCATGCGGGACGAATAGGCCTGGGTATAGTTGCAATAAGTAAGACATGCTGAATGGTCGATTCCCTGTGCAGATCATTGACTAGCGTGTGGACCCTGTAAAGATCTTTCCGTGCTATGATGCGAAGCGCTCCGCGGGTTCGAAATGGTGCAGCAAGAGACATCAAACCAGCCGCAAGTTTGATGGCAAAGCTCCCATATCTGCGGAATGTGGTGTAATGAATGACTTTTGCGCTCAGAAGCAGACAGTGAGGCAACGCGACAGCAGAGGCACAAGGATGATGCGCGCAAGAAGTTCCACAGTCACGGCAAGGCGGCAAAGAAACAGGCAGTGCAAGAGCGCATCCACTTGGTGCACGATGGCAGTGCCTTCAGGCTCGGTGTAGTATCGTGTTCTTATCACTACCAATGAACACGATGTCCGGCCGCCGATGCCTTCACTGGCTGTGCTCCCACGTCCTACGAATATGCAATTCGCGGACTCTCGTAGGCGGCGAAAAGTGGCGCGTAGGGACGAAGCCGAGCTGGTGGAACGATGAGCCGCAACCCGATGCGATATGCCTCGCTATGCCGGAATGTGAAGGAGAGGGGCTGCTGCCTCCGCGATATGGTGTAAGCCCAAGCGACGCATACTCAGTGTGCGCGCTGCCTCACTCCCATGAAGCCCTGGAGACCCATCGCTTATGAGAAGTCGTTCGGCCAACACTTCTCCTTCGGCCACAGCTTCTGGTCGTGGCTCAACGCATGCGCTTCGAGCTGGACTTTGTTCGTGTTCACGATCTCGCGGCGGCAGTTCTGGCACTGTTGCTTGGTTCAGCCACGTCCCTTGAGGCCAACGAAGACGACCGTCAGAGGTCAAGCAAGAGGAATGAGTATGCGCACAATAGACGTCGGCTTCGGAGCCTTGACGGGCAGCCCATTGGCCTTGACGGGCGCGCGAGTGCCGGCCTTGTCGGCTTTCTTGTGCTCGCGCTGGACCTGCGGGGCGAAAGGTAAGCTGGAGCGTCGCAGAACGGCGTGGGAGCTAAGCGGAGGACGGAACGTACTCTGTCCTTCTTGGAAATCGGCATCGTGGTAGAGTTGTGTGTATGTGTGCAGACGTTGAGAAGTAGAGTGCCGTTGTAAAAGAGAAGGAGGCGCTATCGATAGCGCGAAATCTTTCTACCCGCGGGCGTGTAGCACAGCCACAGGCGCAGCGAACAGCGCACATGTACGAAGGAGACTCGTATTTAGTAAGCGCATACACAGGCTACCTAATACTAGAATACGCGCGCTTTAAAATAATAAGAGCTACCTTACACAATTGATAGCCAAAACTATACCAGAAGAATACGTTATACGTGTCTTACCCTTCCGCGCCCTCAAAGAGCCCAGCAAGCGTCTCCTCCTTGCCGAGTGGTCGTTGGTAGCCACACACTCCCCTGCCCAGCCTCACGTACTAGCTGCGCTCACCCAAGCAGCCCTAGAGTGCCGGAAGTCCAACAGCGTCTCGAATGTCCGTACGGTGCTGGGGCCAAAGCGGCTTACCGAGCTGGCCCTGGCTGGCGGGTGGCAGCTGGAGAGTGAAGCCTGCCTGCAGGGTGGAGGGGTTGTTGACCGAATAATGGGAGGTTTCTGCTTGTCTCTGTCTCATTCGAAAGGGAAGCAGAGGAACAAGTGGGGGATGAGAGGGAACGGGGTGTGATTCTTGCGTCACGGGATGCAGGGTGTGCAGGGTGTTCAAAAGGGAGTTAGGAGCATGGATGTTTGGGCTGCTACCCTCGTGTGATCGGGCGAGCTGAGCGAATTGTCGAGTGGAAGTCAAGCGCCATTGTTGGTTGCTGCTTAGTCCAGGCTCTACTGTTGGCATTGGTTTTGCCTTTATGATACAAAGGTCGACTTGTAGAGCCTCTAGAAGGCACAGGAGGCCGTAGTAGTGTCTGGGAAACAAAGGGAAGTGGTGGTTGACCTGACGAGATAACTCGATTTCAACGTGCTATGGTTGTATGTAAAGAACTGGAACGAAGATGTCGTTATTAGTGGCTGCAATTGTGGCCTCGCTTGTTCAAAATGGCGTAGAGGGGCACAATGACCCTGATCCGATGTCAGCCTTGCTTTCGCAATGAGATCGAGCGGCCAAAGTCGCGATTCCATGGTCGAATCGACGAGCATTACGCGCTCGGAGAACGGAGGTAGCGGTTTCCAAGTCGCTCTCACGAGTCCCTTCCTGCGCAACAAGCGGGTTGGCGCTAGGAAACGGCACGAAGCGCTTTTGGTATGAATGGTCCCGTCAGCCGAGACATCTGGACATTCATTGGTCAAACCTGCCTTTCGTGGATTTTGGGCGACTTGAGCCAGAAACCTGCGCCTGAGACATCTTCGCTAGTCTACACTGCGCACTTGCCTAGTAGATGCTGCCCGGCTTCGCCTCGCAGGTGTTCACGTGCTGGCTGCCATTTGTGGCCTTGTACCGAGGCTGGCTTGGCAATAACGCATAGCCACCTCCTCTTCTTACCGACATGCCAGACCAAGCTTAGCGGTCGACAAGGATGGGATCACATACAGCGAGACCCTGGGGGCCTTGCCGTATATTATTCTGTTGCGACGCCCTGTGAGCCTCGCAAGCATCACCAATATGCCCAAAGTCAAGCGCAAAGCCGTCGCCGCGACTAAAACTCCTGCGAAATCAAAATCGAGACCTCGCACCAAGGCAAAGTCGAAGGTCGAGGCGGACCAGAAGATCAAGGTCACAGCAAGCGCCGCCAGAATCGCAAAGTCGAAGACTGTCTTCTTCTGTGACCCGGATGATTCGGAAGAAGGAG
>TARA_R110002003_G_scaffold214_38_pt1 | contig 11494 bp, 12 predicted proteins | sample TARA_R110002003 | Tara Oceans TARA_R110002003 (sample SAMEA4396441) | marine metagenome | biome: Westerlies Biome; feature: [SRF] surface water layer (ENVO:00010504); material: water (ENVO:00002006), including particulate matter (ENVO:01000060) such as... | depth 5 m | reverse complement strand
GTGGCCAATCTAATCGCTCCTAGGTCCTTGTTATGCCAGTCGAAATCCAATCCCTCCGAAGAGACTTCATGAACGCGTTAGCCACGGCTCGAGTCGCAGAGATCTCGCTATTCTCGACCGGTCTAATTGTCACATTCTTCCATCTCTTCTTACGCACAAACGCGATGCGCATGGTCATCCGACCAATGGAGGAGATGAAGGCTCCCAAGAAACAGCAGCGCCCAAAGATCCGCTTCTTCGGTCCAAGCGATCTCGAAATGAATATCAGCGGTCCGCTCGCTCTACACGGTGGACGCCGGCCATCAAGTAGCCATGGCTTGATTGATGTTGGTCCAGAGAAGAATCGCTCTGATTTCGACTCTGACTATTTCATGCGACCAGAGCGTGCAATCACGCCGATTTCGCTGAAGTCGCAAAGTCCCATAGATCTCACCAAATGGCCGCTTCCCCCAGACGTTGGAGAAAGCAAAGCCACCACACCCAGCCGCGATCGAACCACGCGGGGCTACTCTCTTTTCCCGACACGAGCTGACGAGGTCCCTCGCCTTCCAGCCACGGTCTATAATCCGAACGCCTCACAAGGAGAGTCAAGAGTGTCGAAGCTCGCACTGCGACGCTTCACACGAAGGAGCTCGGTCACCAACGTTGCCGACGCGTTCGACTTTTTGACAAAGCCGCGACCTCTATTCTCGGAGAAGCATCGCCGTGATCGAAGTACCGATAGTAGCGCAACCGTGCAAATTGGTCTGCGCTTTTCGGTCGCGCCTGCCACCCTTGCAGCGGCCAAATGTACGCGAGCAGAGCGTGACATGGATACTGGTGAGCCCAGCATGCCTCCGCTGAGGCGCAACGTGACTGAATCAAGCGGCGAATCCCTGAGTCTGCCAATACAGGCGCCTTCCACACGAGACACGACGCCAGAAGAGACGCCCAGTCCAAGTCAGTTCCCATCTCCACCAGCCCGCACCCGGATGCCGAGTCCAGCCAGGGCACCGGCATTCCCCATTACACCCGCGAAGAATAGCAGTGCATACCTACAAGCCCAGCGCGAGAAACTTCTCCCAGCCATACCACCACGCTCCTCACTCTCTCAACCCGCGCAACCGACTTCCCAGTCCGGACACCGTATGAACCCGCTCCAGGCAAATCCAGTCACTCCAGCTGGATCCCTGGCCTCTCCCATCACCACATCTGCACCAGCAACACCAAGCGGGCGACAAGCACCCTCGCCAACAGCGCGGATACCGCTTGGCGCAGGCACAATGTCACGAAGCCCGCCCCCCAACGGCTGGATCTGAGGCGTCGAGTCCTCACCGTCGCGCATTTTGCTATTCATAGACCGGGTCTGGCGTCAGCCGCTGTACGATACGGGAAGGGGGTCTTTTTGCCTGGGCTGGTGTTACGGGTTTCGGTTTCGGTTTCAGATTTTTGGTCACAACGAGTGACATCCGGGTACGCTCGGAGCAGGGCGCTAGGCTATGTTGCCATGCGCTGAGCACACAAGACAGTCATCACACTGCATTGCACTGCACTGTGCTTGTGCGGATCTTCGACGCCACACCTACCACTTGGGTCGGCTACACACTGCCGATGGTCACACTTGTTGATACGAAGTCAATCGCTCTTTTCACGACATACACAGGTACTGCGCAGGGAGCACATCCATTCTCTTTATACCCCAGTCCATGACATCACTGCGAGTGTGTTTTGTTCGCTTCTTCACGTCTCGTTTGGCATCTTGGTCCTCGTAATGCTGGGGCCACGGCATGTTTTGTATGTAGTATAGTTGTGGCTGGATGGAAGAGTGAACGTGTCTTTGTGCACGATATACGCCGAGTAGAAAGAAAATAGGAAATCATACTCTGGATTGGACGCGGATGTGCTTTGCTTGAAGTTTTCGCAGTGATGTCGTGCCCCTTCAACACTATTGTACACTCACTCACCACTCGTCTTGTCACGGGTCGAGTCTACCAGGCCAACGAACATCGAATCAATCTACACGCAGCACTCTACTATCAAGCAAGTCACTCTACAAGCTCCTCACAACCACTCTCTTATCCTCCTATCCTAATCCTTCTAAGTCCAACCTTCCAGCCTTCTGACCGTCCACCCACCCAATGCCCCCAAAGCACAGCCACAACCACATTTCCCACCCCCAGACATACTCCCATCATATTCCATATCCCACACCCCCCATCCATCACAACACCCGCAAATCTCACCCGGCCCAAAAGCCCAACCCTCCCGAAGGGCCGGTGCAGCGAACCATTGCAGGGTCAGACGCGTACGTGCGGTCGAAGGACGAGTGACAAATACCGTGTGGCTGGGCGTAGACATGTGGCTGATGAGTTTCATGCTCTGGCCAGTGGGTACGTACCGAAAGGTGACTTATGCGTCGTGCCCATCCATGGGAGGGGATGCGAGTCGGAGCATTCAAGAGAGGATTTGTCACGCCCAAGCACCCCGGTACAAGTGCTACTGTGAACAGTGCCAGTGGTATTGGTCACGATGGTGGAGCACCAAGCCGGCTGGTTGGGAGGGTGTGGGTACGTACTACGTGGACTGCTTCGGTAGACTATGCCTCGGACGGAATTGATTGTGACAATTGATGATAGATGCGTGAGGCACAACGCAGCACATTCAGCATCACAATGACAACTATGTAGCATCGTAATTTACTTCCCCCCTCCCTAACCAACACCAGCACCAACACCACCTCCCACCTCCAAAATCCCCATCCGTCAAACCCACCCATCGCAGAATCACTGCCCGTCCCCATCCCGTACCCACTCAACCACATTACACCCACAATCGTACTCGCCAGCATAAATTCTCCGAGTCCAGTCCGTCAGCCGAGTTCAAGGCCCTGCAATCTCGCGGAGCAAGCTTCCGGGCGGGATCCACGCGTGCGGGGGGCGAGTGGATGGCTTGGGTTCCGGCGAGAGGAGCGATCGGGGCGCAGCGAGGCCGTGTGCGCTGGGATGGACCGGGTGTAGGTCGGGTGTGAACGACTACAGGGCTGAGAAGGGCATGCGCGGCGCGTGGGGCGTGACAAATGAATCCTGGGGACGATCAGATCAGTCTGGAGGGGATGACGTATGCCCAAGAATTTGGAAGGAGGGATGTCATGTCTTTTGGATGGCCGCGTGGGGCGTAATTGTTCGTATTGGTTTTGTGGCTTCGTACAACATGTGCTATTCCTGTCATTGACTCCATCGTTTCCAGAATTTCCAGCCGACTTTTTCACTGATGCCTTGTTCTGGATGCCTGAAGCGCTGCTTGTCTTTGCCTCGACGTCGTCCTACCCATGCGAACCAGATTACCAGGCCTACAACCATGAAGGCTACCACCAGTAATGTTTGCACTGGCTCTGCAAACACGGCTCTTGAGAGCAAGAACAAGCTGACACAGCAGAATATGATCGGTGTTGTGATCCATGTCTTATATGGTCTCTCAAGATCTGGTTCCCGCACGCGCAGGATAATCAGGCCCAGGACTGTCTGGAAGTAAAACGTGTATCCTGCGACGCCGTAAAAGGTGACCAGAGTGTCAAAGGAGCCAATAAGAATATAGACTGCTGTAAGGGCGGCATTGAGTACCATGGCGGATATGGGAGTAAAGAAGAAGCCGGCATCTGCGTCTGCGAACCAGTCCACCAACTTGCGCGGTATCTTGCTTTTGCCCTGATTTGCGTTAAGGGTGTGTAGGCGAATTGCCCTGTGGCTCTTTCCCAGGCCGATGTTGCCGAAGATGCCTGGTAGATAGCCTTCTTTGCCAGCAGCATATACTAGGCGGCCTGAGGTAAATGTCGTGGCATTGAGCGCGCCAAAGCACGATCCAGAAACAAACAGTGCAAGTATGAGCGAACCGACCGGGCCGAAGACTTGTGAGCCGAAAGCTACTGCGACAGTGTTGGAAGACTCGATGACCGAGGATGGGAGGACAAGAAAGTACGATATGTTGGCCAACAGGTAGCTGAGAATGACGAGCGGCATAGCGGTATGGATGACACGGGGGAGATCGCGGCTTGGATTCTTGAATTCGGCGGTTACGTAGTTCACCTGCACTTGTCAGCGAACTCTAGCAATCACTTGGACATTGCACGTACGTTATCCCAGCCATCAAAGGCCCACAAGCCAGCGTAGAGCGCGACAGCCCAGTTGCTGATGTTCTTGTTGGTGTCGTCAAACCAGCCGCGGTTCTTCCATTCGACGTTCGCATCGCCTTTGTACGAGAGCCCGGTTGCAGCGACGATGATTCCTATGACTGTGACGCCGAGGAGCGCAAAGAATTTCAGGAACATGAAGACGTCGGCGCTGCGTGTTCCGAGCTTGGTGGACACGCAGTTGAGGAGCGTGACGAGCACAAGTCCTATAAGAGCCACGCCCTTGTTCAACCATGTGCTCGCGTCGACTGCTTCGGCGCCGACCACTGCTCGCACCAGGTACTCTCCGAATATTATTGCGATGATGGCTGCTGAGCCCGGCTTCAGCACTGTGACAGCACACCATGTAAATAGAAATCCGGCCCACTCTCCAAAAATCTTGGAGAGGTATACCTGCGCGCCCCCATTGAGGGGTATAGCGCCTCCGAGCTCCGCATAGCTGGCCGCACCGGTCCAAGCAAGTATGCCAGCTACCACCCAGACCAGGAGAGAAGCGCCGGGCGACCCTGCGTTCTTGTTTACCTGCGACGGCGACGAGAAGATGCCACTTCCTATTATAAGCCCCACTACCAGCGACAGTCCGTTCAGATAGGTCAAGCTCTTGTTCTTCTCCAAGGAGCCGCCATTGAGCGCATTTGACGGGTCGAGTGCCGGGTTTACGGGTGCACCCAGCGCTGTGTAGCCCTGTGCTGTGCTCGAGAGAGGGAAAAGATTGGGGGCAAAGTCAAAGGCAGAGGAGACGCTGTAGGAGCGATTGCGCTGCGGTCTCCCATGGTGGCCGGCAGGGTTCAGTTCCGAGAGGGGGTCCTCGTCGTCGAAGGAGAGTCTTCGCGAGGAAGGTGCGCCCGAGGCTGAAGACTCATCCGAGGTGCGCCGTGACGTGTGCGAAGACGAAGCCAGTGACGCAAGCTCGAGCGAGTCGCGAGTCGGCGGCGGGAGGTTCGAGTAGCGGCCGGCCATGTTGCGGAGGGAGATTACCGGCGACGAGGCAAGAGCAGAGCCATGGACTAAGATATTATGCTAATAAGATGACCAGACTATAGCGGCAGTAGCCAGAGCCCCTTTCCTGCAGGCGCGAACAACAGCGGTGACTGAATGGTGAAGCTCTAATGCGATGTTGAAACCAACACTTCCCATGTGCCAATCAAGTTGTATGACGTTGCGGGCCTAGTTCCGTTTCGGCCAGTGGAGCTTCCACCAAAAATTACGAGCATGCATCCGAAGCTTGGCACTGGGCTTGACGCGAAGACACCACAACCATGGACTCCTCAATCGCACTCTGTCCACGACATGCGCACGCGAGAAGGTGATGGTGGGCTTCGTTCTGCAGCGCGCATGCTGGCGGCGTGTCCTACGTCGCCCTGTTCAGCCATGCATCCGGGCTGCCTCACAATGGGCCGCATCGGCTGCCGAGCGAAAGCGAAGAGTTGAGGACACCAAGATTGAGACGCTCATCGCAAAATGGCAGCCTCACTGGGACGAACTGGCACCGCGATGGGACGAATTGCGCACCACCGACAAGGGCAAGGCCTATGTCCTGCCCATGTTCCCATACCCCTCTGGCACGCTGCATCTCGGCCATCTTCGAGTCTACACCATATCCGATGTGCTGGCACGCTTCAAGCACATGCAGGGCTACAAGGTCTTGCACCCCATTGGATGGGACGCGTTCGGTCTGCCAGCTGAAAATGCTGCGATTGAGCGAGGGGTGCACCCTGAGAAATGGACTCTGCAGAACATTGACGCCATGAAGGCACAGATGAAGGAGATGGGCGGGCGCTGGGACTGGGATGCTGTACGAGAATTGTGCCACTGGGATGGACAAGCGCTGATAGCGTATGTAGGAAATTCGGACATGCGATCCCGACTTTTACAAGCACACCCAGCGCATCTTCCTTATGCTCCATGCACGCGGCCTGGCCTACCAAGCCGAGTCCCTTGTCAACTACGACCCTGTCGATAAGACCGTCCTCGCAAACGAACAAGTAGATGCCAATGGCTGCTCGTGGCGGTCTGGAGCCAAGGTCGAGAAGCTCATGCTGAAGCAGTGGTTCCTTAAGATCAAGGAGTTCCAGGAGCCTCTGCTAGAGGACCTCGATGCCCTCGCTGAAGCTGGCAGGTGGCCTGAGAAGGTGCTTGCCATGCAGAGGAACTGGATTGGCAAGTCTGAGGGTAGCAGAATCCGCTTCGCTATCGAGGCTCCGGCTGGCGAAGCTCAATTTGATCCCGTCGACATCTTCACGACGAGAGCAGACACTCTGTTCGGTGTACAGTATATCGCTCTTTCGCTCACTCACCCAGTTGTTCAAAAGCTTGCTCAGACTGATGCATCACTGCGCGCTTTCGTCGAAAGAGCTGCTCAGCTGCCGCCTGACACCAAGGAAGGCTACTTGCTTCCAGATATCAAAGCACGCAATCCCATTGCCGGCCAAGTCGACGGCGTTGATCCAGCCTGTCCTGTCTATGTTGCGCCCTACGTTCTCGACGATTACGGTTCAGGGGCGGTCATGGGCGTACCCGGTCACGATGCGCGGGACCATGCTTTCTGGCGAGCGAACGCAGCGTCAGGCCCCATCAAGGTTGTAGTCGCCACCGAGCCTGATATGACACCTGCCCCGCTCATTCAAGGTAATGAAAATGATGTGCCAATGACGGAGCGAGGCTTCGTTGCTTCTAATTTCGGTCCCTTCGCCGGACTGCCTTCTACAAAAGCAGCGCTTGCAATTGTCTCTGCGCTACGCGAAGCTGGGAACGATGCCGAAATGACAGTGAACTGGCGCATCCGCGACTGGCTCATCAGTCGACAGCGATACTGGGGAACCCCAATACCCATCGTACACTGCCCTTCATGTGGTCCAGTCCCTGTACCTGAACAAGACCTGCCAGTGAAGCTTCCAAACCTACCGGACAGCTTCTTTGATGGCAAAAAGGGCAATCCTTTGGCTGAAGATGAGACCTGGAAGAAGACGCAATGTCCTACATGTGGATCTGCCGCTGAGCGGGAGACCGATACTATGGACACTTTCATGGACTCTTCATGGTACTTCTTCCGCTTCCTGGACCCGAAGAACGAAACTTCTCTGCTTAATTCTGAGAGGGCCAACAAGGGTATGCCGGTGGACTTGTACATCGGCGGAGTTGAGCATGCTATTCTTCATCTCCTTTACGCGCGCTTCATCTCCAAATTTCTTGCATCAACATCGACCTGGCCAGATGGCGCACTTGTCAGTGGCGAGCCCTTCAAACGTTTGATCACCCAAGGGATGGTACATGGTGAGACATTCACTGATCCGGAGAACGGGCGCTTCTTACGACCTGACGAGGTCATAATGTCTAAACGGAATACACCAATCATTAAGAAGACAGGCGTTACCCCTTTTGTCAGCTTTGAGAAGATGTCGAAGAGCAAATACAATGGTGTTGACCCCAGTGCTATCATCAAGCGTTACGGCGCCGATGCTACCAGGGCGCATATGCTCTTCCAAGCGCCAGTCAGCGATGTTCTGGAATGGGACCAAAAGAAAATCGCGGGTCCGCTGCGCTGGCTTCAGCGAATCCTGCGGCTCTCGAGCGCTTCCTGGATTCCTGATAAAGACCTTACACACTTCGAGGTTCCAGAAAATCTTGATGTGAAGCTCGAGGATATCTTATCAGCCCTGGTACAGAGGGGAATTATCCAAAATCCCTTTTCCAGGTCGGGCGCAGGCCATGGAAAGCTTACTGTCATTCTGCAGCCAATGGAGAGAAAGCTGTGGGCTCAAACACAGAAGACTATTGCGAGCGTGACAGACTCGTATTCGCAAAGCCACTCGCTGAACACCATCATCAGCGATTTGATGACTTTGACAAACACCATCGTGGACACTCCCTACACTTCCAGTGTAACACCTTATCTCATATGGCACTCCATGGCGCATCTCGTTCGTATGGTGGCACCAATCGCTCCTGGCGTAGCAGAAGAAGCATGGCACAATCTCACTGAAGCGTCAGACTCGACAAAGCAAGGGCGTCCGAGCGTGTTCGCTACCGGCTTTCCAACCGCAGATCTCGCTGTGATTCCACAATTGACCCCTGGCTTCAAATGCATCGTCCAAGTCGACGGCAAGCGCAAGTTCGAAGTTGTGCTTGAAGAGAATCTGGAAACTATTACTACCAATCAGAAGAAGCGGGCGAAAGGAACTTCTTGGTTGCTAGGCCAATTGCTCCAGACCACCGAAGGCAAAGAATGGCTGGCCCGAGACACGGGCAAGGTCTGGCAGCTGAGCGCGACCAAGCAGCCCCATCCGCACTTTCAGCTTGTTCCCGATGATTGGAATGTCGTCATTGTCCGTGATGGGAGGCTCTGCAACCTCGTCAGTCCGAAAACCTTGAGGGCGGCGAAGGTTGACCCGAGGAACGCTGCCGATGGTACGCCTAAGAAGACCGCCGTAAGTCTTGACAACATGAACGAGCACAGAGCGGCTAGACTAAATTACGGTAGCACCCATGAGGCATCGTCGAACCTCAGCACAACGCCAGCCGCACTTGCCCCTGACGACGTCTAGCACGTTCGCGCCCGTATTGATACTCCCATGACCTCTACCTAAGTATCTGACACCTTCCTATCTCTCTCCATCCATCTACCCCATCGATCGCGCCGCACTCTCCCACGCTCTCACCAACAAAGGCCAACCAGCCACCAAGCCGTCTGGAGCATGACGAGTATGGAACGCGCTTTGAGGAGGATGTTTGGTGGTGGACGGTGTGGAATTCAGAGAAGGAGGCAGAGAGGGTGGTGCTGGTTTTGGGAGGAGATTTTCGAGTTGTGGGTGAGGGGGATAGACGCGCTTGGACTTGATGGGGAGGAGTCGGTTGAGAGATGATAAGGGGTAACGGGGACGTGTGAGCTGGGAAGATGTGTTTGAGACGGTGCAGTGTGGATGATGCAGGAGAGGGATTAGTGCAGTGTGGTGGCTTGCTGGCCATGATGCATATAGCAGTCAGACCATGTATATATACATACTGTACAACATACATAATCCACCCCTCAACCCCTCGCCCTCGCCTTCAACCTCAACCCCCCATGCCCATCCTCCCCCCGTTCCCTCGCTAACTGCGCCTCCACCATCCGTCCAACATTCCCTCCCTCAACCGTAATCCCGCCCCTTAGCAGTTCCACCACCACCCTCCCTCTTACCACCGTCTCCTCCACCACCCCCTCGACATTCTCCGGCCCCACGCGCCCATACCATATCCCGGTCCCTTTCAACGCATTATCGCGCAGGCCGGGCGGGAGATAAATAATCACGTTCCCGGCATACTTGTGGCCGCCAACATGACTTATCTGCGCAACCTCAGCCGCGACGCCGCGGCGCGCGAATTCCGCCTCAAACGCGCGCTGGAGAATCGGTCCGAGAATGCCGCAGCGCTGATCGCGGCCGCCGTGGCCACAGATCAGGACCACCGGCTTCGTGATGTGTTCGGGCGGCGCGAGGTTCGCGGCGCGAGACTCATCGCGGAGCAGCTGTGTCTTCTGTTCCGGCGACAAGCCTTCATGCATGAGATGCAGTGTGCGTGCCTTGAGATACGCGGTCGCAAAGTCGTCGAAGGCTTGCGGTGTATGCGGGACTTGCACCATCTTAAACGCAGGAAATAACAGCGCCGTACTGCTATCTTTCGTTGCGCTGGCGGCGAACGACGACGCGCTGATGACGACGTTGTAGAACGGCTAGCACTGGGGTATCAATATAACGCTCACGAGTATATGGGGAGTGACCTCACAAACATCAAAGCCCGCAGAGCCCTTGCCTATGACGCCTTTCAGGCCCTTGACAAACGCGCCCGTCGCGCCGTCTTCGTGCTCGATGTTGCTGTGCCAGTCGTCCTTGCCGGTGCACAGGAGGACGTGTTCCGAGTAGGCGGCCATGGTGTTTAGGAGGGGCGTCTTGCGGTCGATGTCAAGGTCGGGAGGGGTGCTGGCGCAGGAGCAGGTTGGGGAGGGACAGGTTGGGGTTGTAGGGATGGTGAGTTGGCGGAGGGTGCGCGAGGTGGAGAGTTGGCGGAGGGAGAGGGGACGTATGCATGGCGCTGGGGCACGCGAGAGTCGTGCGAATGTGAAGGACATTGTGGTGGGAAGGTGTGAATGGGCAAGGCGGGTTGGGGATTTGTTTAATGGGTTCGGAATGGTTCCGGGGGATGACGATGATGGGGTCGGAGATAGCGGAGCTCGGTGGCTCGGACGCGAAGTGCATCAAGTATGGTCGGGGCCATGTGAGATGGGATTCTACGTTACTATTTCAGACCATGGCTTCTTTTGATTGGCAAATCATTGCTCTCGCTGGAGACACATTGATTTCTCATCTCATAGTGAATATAGTCCAAAGTCTGCATGTCCTAGTACCCAAATCGTCCAAGCCAGCACTACATCACCCACTCTTCCAGAGGCCTTAGCGCTCTGATGCTTTCCAGTCTTTTTGCCCTCCAAGCCATGTTTGGATGAAGTTGGCTTTGGGGACCCCAAGACACCCACGCTCAACCATGACGAGCATATGTCCATACATCTTCATGCCTCCACACTTGGCTCAAGCCAGTGGAGTGCAACATATCTTCCTGTGCACCTTCCAATCCTCCTTCTGATGCTACTTGCTGCAGTACATCGTATCCTTGCACGTAGCCCACCTCATCAGATCCTCCGACTTGAAGCACGCGACACACTTGTGACTGCGGCTCACATCTGGACACCCGCGAGTGCGCCAAAGCGCAGCCACACGAGCTTGTGTGGTGCGTTCGCACACTGGTCTGTCGCAGAGGGAAAGGACTGAAATGTAGGTGAATGGATCCTTCGCGAGATATAGATAGGAAGCCGAGCAGAGAAGTAATGTCGTGGACAGAGAATCGCACTTGGCTTGATACTGGGCTTTGACTTCGACCATGGTGGCGCGGAGAAGGTCATCCTACACTCGGGACAATGAATCTGATGTAATGGTATTGACAAGTGCGGTAGAAACTGTGAATTGGTGGTTCCAGTCAGGGTCTTTGTTGTGCTCGTCACAGATCATTGCCCAGTACCACCTTTCTCCGCCAGCGTTGCACAGACTTTCTTGTGTGTCTTCCAGTCCTTCTTTTGACAGTCTACTCCACAATATGCCACACTCTTACATTTCGTGCACTTCTTGATGCCATCCGGCTTCCAGCAAACCTCACACTTGCTCCCTCTGGCTTCGTCTCCATGCCCCTCGTTCATCGTCTCATTCATCACGAGCTGCGCCGCATTTCTGCACATCGGTGTCGCGCAGACCGGTTGGACTAGGACATTGATGAACGGCTCGTGGGGCACGTGCAGGTAGGAAC
>TARA_R110002003_G_scaffold269_6_pt1 | contig 11495 bp, 13 predicted proteins | sample TARA_R110002003 | Tara Oceans TARA_R110002003 (sample SAMEA4396441) | marine metagenome | biome: Westerlies Biome; feature: [SRF] surface water layer (ENVO:00010504); material: water (ENVO:00002006), including particulate matter (ENVO:01000060) such as... | depth 5 m | reverse complement strand
CTTGATGTAATTGAGGCCAGCGATAGAGTTCACCTAGAATTTCATTCCTATCATATGTTCGGTGAAGATCGTAAGATCTAACGGCGAGCATTAGGCTTGAAGACTCGCATGAGAGGTGCAGAGTGTTAGCAAGTTGCACCGCGCTTGCATTGGATGTTAGCATGTTACAAGGAACTGACATCTGCACGTGTCATACCTCAGAAAGTGATCGATCCCAAACCAGGGTCAGAAAATGGGACAGAACTCCATTGGATGCTAGATCGCAGTAATGCGAGAGGAGCCGGATGCATCGACCTCGTCAGGTACACTATAAGGTGTAACACAGATACCAGAAACTCCTGGACCCGTCTCGGCTCCAATTGATAAAGCTCTTACTCTACGTTGGTCGCTGGAACGGATGTGCCTCTGTGTTCAAGACCCAATCATCCAGGCTGACAACCTCTTCGGTTTCGAAAAGAAGATAAAAGTACTTAAGAGTTTCCGCCAGCCAAAAACTCTCCATCTCATCATTTAGCGTTGGACTTTGCTTTGTGACATCGTCAATCGCGGAATTGCCGTACTTGGTGGACGTGTGTTGGTCGACGGCCAGGAACATGCGCCAACCGACTTCCCGCCAGTGGTTGTCACCGGTAATGCGGTACATGTACCATACAGACTCTATGGCTTCGGGACTGCAGAATGTGAGGAACGATGCAAGGATGCTCAACACTGTAAAAACTCACCGAAGGATGTAATTCCGCGCGACAATCCTAGTGACACCGGGAGGCAACCGTTCTTCTTGTATCTTGTTTTGCACATAATCATTATGGTTCATCGGAGGGTTCGGTGAATAGAGGTAGGGGAAAGCGGGCAGGGTGCGACTTGGCTGCGGCGCAATTTCCTCAATGCCCAAGAAAGTCTGTACCCTCGTTGGCCGTCCTTCGGGCTGCTGAGGTCTATCAGCGTCGAGAGGCTCGCGATCCAGCAGACCATTAGCTGGAAAGGAAGACGTTGTCTGACTCTCGGCGTCATCTACCAAGTCGGCGAGCTGGCGTTTGTCCATAGTATTGGCATATGTCGGTGCTGGTGTGGCCAGGACCGGGAAGGCCGGACCTGCCGAAGGCTTTGATGGTGCAGTCATGGCAGCAAGCTGTTCTTCGTACCATGACGAGGCAGACGCAAATTGCGAGTGGTAGTTTGCCATCTGTTCTTTGTAGGTCTGCAGTCGATAGTCTGATCGTGGGTCGAGGGTTTCCCAGTAAAGGGTCTGATTCCAAGCGCACCCCTCCATGCTCTCACACGGTACAGTCTCAAAGGACTCCGGCATGATTCCGCTCTGCGTCATATTGTAGCTCCAAACGCAGCCTTCGGTCAGCTTTTTGGCAATCTCGAGGTCGTCGGGACGATCGAAGAGTTTCGCACCCATGCCAAACATGCCGCCAGCGAAGCAGGTGAGATGTGCGTTCTCACCAACCCGATCACTGGGCATCAAATCCTCCAAGCGTGATGGGACATTGAGCTTACCACAGAACAGGACATCGTCCTCGTTCGGGAGCATCGGTCGGAAGATCAGATGCTCCTTCACTACATCCATCGCCTGCTCGTACATCGTCCTGTACTTTTCAACCTGGCCACCCAAAAGCAGGTACGCTTTCGGCAGGTACTCGTAAGTCGAATCCGACATACCCCCAAGAGTGTACTCTTCGCGGCCGTAGTCAGATGTCGACATGAAGCCTTGATCCACGCACTCGGGAGGCGTAGGCAGGGTAGTTGTAGCCGCAGAAGTCTTTGCGGGCGCGACGATGTCGGCGTTGGGGTCAACATTGAGCTGACGTCTGTTCAAGGGCTCACCCTTCCAGTTGCGCACCATTCCCTTTGTAGTATCACCAAGGGGCAGTATATTCTCCTCCGTCACTGGCACATAAGTTGGGTTCGCTCCATTCGGTGTAAGGACGATGGGATCTGGTAACTGTAGGGATACGTATTCCTTGCCTTCGGGTGACAAGTGTTTCGTGGGTGCTGGAGCAGATGAAGTATCGAACATACCCGCCGGAGCATTGATTGGCACCTGAGGGGCCACGTCAATGTATACCTTTCCGCACCCCGAAGCATCCAAGTACGTTGGCCACATGCCCGCGAGTCTTGTGTTATTCTGAAATTCTTCGAGATTGTCCGTAATGCGAGCAATGGCATCGTAGTACTTGTCTTCTCCGGTAAGCTGCGCAAGCCTAGTAAATTCCATAGACAGCGAGCCAATCTCGGCCAACACCACGTGGGTGCCAGCCCGGTGTTTCTGCGACGCGAACTGAGGCCTCCAATAGTAGTACGTTTCGGGCATCCGATTCGGTGTGTCGAAAGCGCTTATGAGGACCTCGGCCAGCTCCACGGCCTTGTCCAGTAGGTTCTTGTAGTTCTTGCCACTGATGTCGTACGCTGCAAGCAGGCCCCCAAGATAACGGATTGTTGTCTCGAAGAGCGGGATGTCAGCGCGTGGTGTGGTGGTGAAGTCAATCTTGTTCACAGCCTCGGCTGCCTCCTCAAATTCATTCTTCAGTCCCATGATCCAGAGTGTGTCCAAAGCATCGACCAGCGATGCCCCCCAACTTGCGAACGGGTCCTTGAACGACCCGGATTGTGGTTTTAGCTCGTCGTGCAACCACGCAAACTCTCTGTAACCGTCCCACGACTTCTTGAAGACGGCTCTGACTCTGTTCAGCTTCGCCAGTCTGTCCACCTTGGAAGCTGCATCTTCGGGCTTGAACTTGTGTTGTATCTTGGGTATCGCCCTCGGCTTGCCACTTGGGAGCTTGATGAGAGACTGTGAAGGAACAGGGAATTTCTCGGGCAGCTTTGTCCAGTGGATCGGCTGGATGCTTGTCGACAGCGCGAGCTCGTCGGCATGGGGAGCGGGGTTGACGTGCGGCTTGGGTCGAATGGCCGGAGGAACAGACGGCTTCTGCTGCGGCGTTTCTATGTCGTCCGCACTCGATCGAGACGGCGACGGGATTTTTTTCACCGGCGGCGGCGGCGTCTGCTGCACTTGCGTTCTACTGGCTGCAGGAACCTCAAACTCCAGCTTCTTCGTCTCATGTGCGACTGGCGGGCGCGGCTTGGAGCCGAACCCCAGCGCATCCTCGGCCTCGTTCTTCAGCTCCGCTGCAGTCGATGCAGCCTCTTGCCATGTTGTCCCGGAGCTCCCAAACTTGTACAGCGCAAATATAGCAAAGGCCGCAAACACTAGAAAAACACGATATCTTCTGTAACGAAACATGGTCTAAGGAGTGCTGGAGAACAGGACCGTGGCGCGCCGCGTGACAAGAAAGGAGCGAAAGGATGGCGCGTTCGCTAGGTCGCCGATGCCATCAGACCCGCCAGAGAGAAAGGAGGAAGAAGACAGATGCCAAAGTTCAGCCAACGCTCGCCAAAAGGAGCGGATGCAGGACCTCTCGTGTTCGCGCTGTGATCCGGCTTGGCTTCCCCCCAAGTCCTTAGCTGTCTGCACGCCCCACAGGTTTCGACGATCCAAGCAGCAAGGACAGGTCAGAGACTGCATTCAACAAACAAGCGGTCTCGAGTCTCAAGGCCCGAGGCGGATAGACGGACTCGTTACAAAGGTAAAACCAAGGCAGCGTGGGAATACATTCCTTCATGACAGTTGGTGCATTCTGCATGCCCGCGGCGCGATCAAGGGCGCCCCGCAGTATAGCTAGCATTTGCTAGCGGGCTTCCTAAATTTAAGCTTAAATGACCCTGGCCTGCAAGGGGTCTTCCATGTGTGATGTTGCTCATTACACTGTTACTGGGAATGCCAAAACTAAGCCATGTATCCCAGCGACCTCGAGGCCTTCAATACAAATGTCTACATTTCACAGCGAAACCATTGGCTTTCCGCCCCCACGCGCGAGCAGTCATTTGCCGATGACGGCTAGGTTTCTTTAATTTAAATTTCAATGAGCCGATACTATACAGAGCGTCCAAGAAGCCGAGGTGGACCGAGCAGCGTAGGTCAACCACCAAAGCAGGCTTGAGGCCTCACACTGCACCTGTCACTGCGACTTGGACCTGCTTATTGACCCTCTCCGGGCTCTGGCTGTCGACCCATCTGCCGTGCCTTGAGCATCTCGTCACACAGCAATAGATTGGATGCAATCCCAGTGGCTGATGCTATGCAATTGCGAAGCACGCGAAACGAGTCGTACACACCCTCCTGTGTTGGGTCCATGGCCTCTCCAGTCGCAAGGTTTAGTCCAACGACGTTGCCTTCGGCGTATTCGTCTTGAAGCGCGGCCACTGTACGTGTGTCAGTCGCGGTTGCCTGCAGCAGGAGTAGGCAGCTTACAAGAGTCTTGTATGTCGTGCCCAGAGTTGGCCGCGAGCGTCTTTGGGATAATGAGTAGGGCATCAGCAAAAGCTGACACGCCCCACTTTGCCTTTCCCTTTACCGTCTTCTTGAACTGCTCGCTCTGGAGATGTGCTGCGCAAGCGACTTGGAAGGACCCGCCTCCAGGAACCACGCTCTTGTCGACAATCATGTTGTACACACTCCTTAGGCCATCTCGAACAGCGTCTTTGATCTGGGAAATCGTATGCGCATTTGGGCCTTTGATCAGTAACGTGACGGACTTTGGGTCCTTGACCTCCTCTACGAATGTGTACTTCTCTTCACCAAGCTGGTGCTCGTAAACGAGTCCTGCCCAACCAAGCACGTCGGGAGTCAGATCATCTACGCTGTTCTGTGCCGTGCCGCCGCACACGAGCTGTAGGCGCTCCATGTTCCTCCTCTTCGCTCGCCTCAGCGCGAAGATGCCGTTCTTGACGAGTACATCCAGGCTCAGAGGATCGATGCCTTTTTGATTTATGATGACGAAGCCTTTCTTGGGGTCATCGCCGCAAACCTCTTTCTTCAGCTCTACAATCTTCCTCAGCTTCTCGTCGACGAAACGTCGCTCGCTCTCGACGAGCTTCTCCCGCTGCTCTGCGCTAGAGTAGTAGAAACCAGAGTTGATTTCTGACTTCTCATACTCCAAGCTCACGTTAAGAGTGAGGATAAAGGCATTCTCGACTCTCTTGGCCATGTCAGGATGTCGTGCGCCATGGTCTAGGGCCAGACCTCGGATTAGCTGTGTATCTGCGGCGGTGCGGTGCTGCATAGTCATGATCTCAACCATGTGCAAGTCTGGCTTCGCGGGCGCTTGGTAGATGGCGAGAACTGAGTCGACGATGTCTGGCGTGAGTTGTTCAGCGAGCGTGCTGTCGAGCTTCGTAGATAATGACGTCCGCGCAACGGACAGGAGGAGCTCTCGATCGACCTCCTTCTCGAGCTTGAACTGGTCGAGGAACTGGATGCGGTCAATCTTGGTACCCTGTGAGTTCCATGGCCTAGCCCACCTTGAGCGACTCCGTCTTCGCAATGTCGTATCCGTCTGTGATCACTCGCGGGTGCAGGCCCTCGGATATGTAACGGTCTGCCTGCTTCAGCAGCTCGCCCACCAGTAGTACTACTGACGTGGTTCCGTCTCCAGTTATGTCGTCTTGGGCGGTCGCTGCGCGCGCGATCATGACCTAGGCCGTTCAGCACATCAAAAGAATCGTGCGAGAGGTTGGACGTACGGCAGTAGGGTTTTGGATTTGCTGTCCATGGTTAGCTTCGCACCTGTGCCATTGTGGGCCCGACATACCATTTCCTTGAGCAGAACGCTTCCATCTTTGGTGAGTTTGATCTAAGCCCGGTCAGCTAAGGCAGCACAAGGCGGGCCACGCCGCGTACTCCTCCTGCACCGTCGACCAGCCTGTATAATGTCAGCTGCGAGGTCTGGGCACCCAGTTGGCATTGGACTGCTCACATCTTCAGAGTCCCGCGGGGCCCCAGGTTGGAAGCCAGCACCTGGGCGGCGATCAGCATAGCTCGGAAATGTCCACGACACACAGACGTACTTGTTGCAGACCCTCACCAGCCGATATGTTGACGCGGAGAGCTTCCCCGCGCCTCTGCGTGCTGGTTAGCTGTGTTGCAGCAGACTGCACGTGGGGTGACCGACTCTCGACTCGGCCTTGGGGTTCAGTAGCTGTGCGGCAGACATGCTGGATGATGTCTATGGGGTATCGAAAGGTGTAGTGGTAGTAGAGAAGTCAAAGTGGCTTCGCGGGGCAGCACACTCGTGTTGGCCGGTTCGCGTTGTGCCTCTGAACTTTTGGTATACTAGCGCAGCACGGACCCCGGCAGCTTTTCAACTTTTCTTCGTCGCACATTCGGAGCTGTCTACCACGCTCGCAAGCACGCCCGTCTCGACCCCCATCACGATTTGCCCCGCGCCCTCGCACCAGGCAATCGCAGACCCGGCAGTTCACTATGTCGGTCGACTACTTGCTGCACGAAAGCCCCGTGGGCTATGCGGTATGTGGTGCAGCGCTGCAGCTCGTGCGAGCATGGCACCCGCTAACGTGCAAATCTCAGGTCTTCAAGGTCGTCCTACAGCCCGACACCATCGGCAGCCGCCTCGCCGAGGTGCAGAAAGCTGTGCAGGACCTCGACAAGTTCGGAAAGACGGTCGAGCTCGTCGGCCTCGCTCCCTTCCAGGGCACCCAGGATGCGCTGCAGGAGATCAACGACATCAGCGAGGGCATCCTCTCCGACTTCCTGCGCGCGACACTAGAGACGAACCTGCCCAAGGCTGGAAAGAAGAAGACAGTCACATTGGGCATCAGCGAAAAGAACCTGGCGGGCAGCATCAAGGCAGCTTTCCCCAACTTGGCCTGCGAAACCAGCGATACTTCCGAGGTCGTCGCGGACCTGCTCCGTGGCCTGCGCCAGCATTCTGGCAAGCTCATCAAGAAGCTGCAGCCCGGCGACATCGACAGGTCCATTCTCGGTCTTGGCCATGCCTACTCGAGGGCCAAGGTCAAGTTCAGCGTTCAGAAGCAGGACAACCATATTATTCAGGCCATTGCCACGCTCGATCAGATTGACAAGGACGTATGTTGTTTGCTCCGACGTAGTCGTGGCCCACACTGACCCCCCACAGCTGAACCAGTTTTGCATGCGTCTGCGCGAGAACTACGGGTGGCACTTCCCGGAGCTGTCCAAGATTGTGTCAAACAATGACCAATACGCAAAGGTGGTCCTCGCCATTGGCGACAAGTCGCGTCTCACCGAGGACGACTTGCACGATCTTGCAGCTGTTGTCGACGACGATGAGGGCGCCGCACAGGCCATCATCAAGGCTGCCCGCACGAGCATGGGTCGCGATCTATCAGAAGCCGACATGGAGATTGTCATGGCTTTTGCCAAGCGCACAGCGTCCCTCGCTGCCTATCGAAGACAGCTATCCAACTACCTCGGCAGCAGGATGAATCAGGTCGCTCCTAATTTGGCTGCTCTGATCGGCGACACTGTTGGCGCACGTCTCATCTCGAAAGCCGGTTCATTGACCAACTTGTCGAAATATCCTGCCTCGACCGTCCAAATCTTAGGCGCCGAGAAGGCACTCTTCCGAGCGTGAGCATGCTCCCTCTATGTCTGTAAAACTAATACTAAACAAACCTTAGTCTCAAGACCAAAGGCAACACGCCCAAGTACGGTCTCATCTACCATTCCTCTTTCATTGGCAAAACCGGCGCCAAGTCCAAGGGCAGGATCTCACGATTCCTTGCCAACAAGTGCTCTATTGCCTCCAGAATCGATAACTTCTCCGATACCCCAACATCCAAGTTTGGGGAAGCACTCAAGCGGCAAGTCGACGAGAGAATCGAGTTTTACGCTTCGGGTGCGCCGCCAACGAAGAATTCCGCTGTTATGCAAGCTGCCATGAATTCTGTGTTGACGGATATCGGCGTTGCAGACCCGACAGCGACTGCGGCGGAAGATGTGGAAATGGCTGACGGCGTCACTGCCAGCGCTACCGAGCAAGCTGTTCGTAAAGAGAAGAAGGACAAGAAGGACAAGAAGAAGGACAAGAAATCGAAGCCCATGGAAGAAGAAGTGTCTGCGAAGGACTCAAAGAAAGACAAAAAGAGGAAACATGCCGATGTAAAGGACGGTGAAGGCAAGAAGAAGAAGAAGAAGAATAGCAAGGCGTGATCACGAGAGGATCGATGGAAAAGCAACCTTTGTATTTTCATATGAGTCTCACATGCTCTTTCTCGGCGTTTCCAGGCGGACGGTGTCAATGGCGTTCTTTTGGTGCATCAAGACGCAGGATGTGGTTGTAAACATGTATCAGCGCAAAAGCTGGATTGCATATAATCCTAAACTTGTTGCAGTTGAAGCTCTTTCAAAACTGATGCAGAGACGAGCATACAATACAACCATTGCAGCGAACGAAGTCCTTGACCTCCATCGTTTTCTCCATGCCTTTGGTGTGCTATTTTCCAATGCATTCATTGCCAGGTTCCGCGCCAATCACACCCCAGGCATGGATCCCTGTTCAGATCGACCGCCAAGACACATGCAGCTCAGACGTTGAAACCATCCATGAACATTGCTACTCGCACCGCCGTGTGACAAGGCGATCCTTTTTGCTAATGCAACATTGTGGCCAGCTTCATGATTCTGGAAATATGCAGAGAATGGCCATGCAGATATCTTCTGCTAAGGTATTCAATAATGCAATCAAGAATAGACGGCTAATGCGCCCCGTGGCACTTGGATGCATGATGGTGCTGTGAGCATGTCCAAGCCTTACGATCATCTCGATAATAACGATGAACACATGCAGCCGCCGCTCTATTCACGGCCTCGGTGCAACAGATGTAGAGATGCAGTCGCTTTCCGACTCGGGCATCCGACATGGCATGCATGTGGGAGACGGCGCCTGATATGCCTAACATTGTCACATCGCACTTGCAGGGCCGCATTCACAGCAAATTGGCGGCCCTAGACCCTGGGCTCGTCGCTCTCTCTGATTTCTGTTCTAGGGCTCGTCGTAACCAAAGCACGGTCCGCTGCTGTCCTCAATCGCTTTTCCATACATCAGACAGACTGCCCCCTCCTGAACACGTCAACCTCTTGCGCCCTTTCTTCTCTCCTTCTCTTTCTCTTCTGTACAAATTCACGCCACCGCAGTTGCCGAATCATCAACACGGCGCTTGCTGTGGTCGCCGCCATCGAACGCTTGTTAGGGGCGAATCTTGGTGTTCCTGTCGGTGCATCAGACTCTCTCCAAGTCACTCTTGGGCCCGGCAACCGGCTACGCGCCGACTTTGGTGTTCTCCACGCTGTCGCATTCGTCGGTATTGACGCCTTGTGGTGTTGAGTTTGCAGAACACGCTCAGCCAGCAACCGGCCACAAACTCGACGCGTGCGCTGCCTGCGGCTGCGGCCTGATTGCATTCGACATTTCTTAGACGTGTACACCAGCCGTGCTCCTGTTGTATAGGGCGCCCATCGCGCATCTGAATAGCGCGTTGGGCTTTTGGTGTCTTTGGTGTTCTCCGCCATGGATGCAAACGATGCATCGTCGCCTGGCAGTCTCAGCAGCCCCCCGCACTCGCCAGAACAGGGCACGCCCAACTCGACGATTCGAGTCTCTGCTGGTGGTGTTGGTGTTGGAGGCGCTAGCACACCAACCCCTGCAAACGCGACATCGCCAGCGCCACGAGGCCTCACAGCATCCGGACAGCCTCGCAAGAAGCCAGGGCCAAAGCCCAAGCCCAAAGACGCGAATGCACATGAGCCGGAAAAGAAGCCCAGAAAATCTCGCAAGCATGCAGAACCCAAGGATCCAAATGCACAGCCGGTGCAGCGCAAGAGACGGACCAAGGCTTCACTGGATGCACAGACGACTCCAGTACCAGAGGTAGTCGAGGAGAAACCACCAGTGCAGCAGTCGCCCGCACCACAAACAAGACCCAACGAGCCGGCACCCGTACCCCAGCCCGAGCAGCCGCCTGCGGTCACGCAGGCTGCTCGTGTGTTGAGCAATCCCGAGCCCACGCTTCACAGCAACCCAAACCTCTCTCACATTAGTGTCGCGCCTTCCACCCCGCGACCCTCAAGCTCAGGGCAGCGATACGACCCCATACGCGGTGGAGTATTTGAGTCAAAGCCCCAGGCACCCGCAAGCGCGCCCCCACCCATCTCGCCGCCGCTCAATCGCGCGAGCGCGTCTCCTTCCATTACGAGTCTGATCGACCCGCCATCCGCCAGCAACTCCTTCTACTCGCACCCCGTGAAGCTTCAGCAACAAGCCTCTGTCACTTCCGCCCCCGTGTCTCCTGCCGGGTTTTGGTGCGCCCCGGGCCGGTACTTCCCTCGCAGGACTTACCCCCTCAACTTCTGCCACAACAGCACGCGCAAATCCAACCGCCGCAAGCTTACCCTGCTGCATCTGCTTCAGGGCCGATGGATGTTGACTCTGAACCCACCAAACACGCATCCGTCCCCATGGCAAAAACCAACTCCACCAACTCCGGCACCCCGTCCAACTCGAATGCCCCGACGCCACCTGCTAAGCCAGTCCGCCAAAAGGAGGCACCGCCGCCTCTGCCTACCGGCAGCGGCCTCTTGTCGGGCACTCCTTTCGGGGTTGTTGCTGGCGCCAACGGCACCTCAGAGGCGCAAGGCACCAACATCTGGCTGACTTTCGATCTGAAAGGCCGCGACAATGTCACCATCAACTTCGCTCAGGAGGTGGAGAAGAAGTATGGCTTTGCTGCCCTGCATCCGAGGATTGCCGCACGACGTGAACGCCAGCGGCAAATCACTGCAGCTGGAGCCGCCCTGGAACGAGCTGCAGGTGGCGCTTCGAATGACGACATGTCTGTTGATCTCTCGGAAAACGAGAGCAACGTGGAAATGGGCGGTATGGACGACGAGACGTCTGCTCGCGAGAACGGCGGCAAGAAGCGGCGGAAGCGAAAGCAGGAGGACTATGATAAGGAGGATGACTTCATTGACGACACCGAACTGGCGTGGGAGCAGCAAGCACTGATGGCCAAGGACGGATTCTTCGTGTATAGCGGCCCACTGGTCACTGAGGAAAAGCCAGCTATCGAGCGGTATGCATCGGCCATCATCCTTTCTCGTCGCACGACACTAACATTAGACAGTGCTGACGGTACCGTACGACGAGGACGCGGTCGAGGGCGTGGCGGTACAGTGCGAGGAGATGCAACAGGCAGAGGACGAGGTCGAGGAGGCGGTCCTGGCTCTCGCGGTGGTTCCACCGTCCGCAAACCTCGGGTAACCAAGGCTGACCGTGCTATGATGGAGCAGGAGAAGAAAGAACGTGAGAGTTTAGCGGCAACGATTGCAGCGAAGCCGCCGATAACAGCGTACGCTGGTCAGACTGGCGCGACCTGAGTCGATCTGGCCGTGCCGTGGCAGACTCAAAGCTGTCACTAGATTGACTTGCTATAGAGGTGAGGTTGGCTCTAAGGCAGGACCCGCGCCTTGTGGCTATGATCGACGGTTGCCAATTCCCCACATCCTTCGGCAGCCGATGCCCGGTGGCTTCAAGTTGCAGCGAGATAGGAGGCAACGGGTTATACTCCTAGAGCCAATTGTAGGCACTTTTGTA
>TARA_R110002003_G_scaffold171_9_pt1 | contig 11506 bp, 10 predicted proteins | sample TARA_R110002003 | Tara Oceans TARA_R110002003 (sample SAMEA4396441) | marine metagenome | biome: Westerlies Biome; feature: [SRF] surface water layer (ENVO:00010504); material: water (ENVO:00002006), including particulate matter (ENVO:01000060) such as... | depth 5 m | reverse complement strand
CGTGCCGTACCCGTTGCGACCGAGCGCTTTCACGATGCCCTTGACGAGCTGGAGAAAAGGGTGAAGCTGGCGCAAATAATCCTGAGGAGGGAATTAGCATTGATGTACCAGGACCGTAGGAAGCGCGAGGTTGAAGCCCGGGAACAAGAAGCAGAGAAGGCAAGACTAGCGGCAGAGTCGAGGAATGCGGAGAGCGTGGAGAGCACAAAGGAAGAGGTCAAGGTGGAGAAGGCCCCTACGCCAGTACCGCCCGAGGCGCCCGCCGATACGGAGCCTGGGATGGAAATCGAGCCAGAGAAACCGCTGGAGCGAGAAGAAGAGAAGGTGCCGCCACCGCCGCTACTCGAGACCACGACCACACAAGCCGAAGAACGAGATCCCCTCTTCGACGGCACACCCACGACAGCGAACGCACAAGAAAATGATTTCGACTTCGACGCCATATTTGGCGATGCTATGGATACTACCGGCGACGACAACAACCAAGGCGACATGATGGACACATCAGGCGACATGGGCTTCAACTTCGACGAAGGCCCATCCCTCCTGCGCGGGCTCGAGGACTTTGCCAAGAGTGGCGACGATGACAGCACCGCGCAGAACGCTTCCAATCTCGACATAGACATGACCATGCCCGACCTACCAGACTTGCACGCCACCACCGACGCGACTGCTCCGACCGAAGAACCAACCATTACAAAGGTTGCAGAACCACCAACGACCCTACCTCCGGCGGAAACGACCACCACGAACGATGCTGTAGTCGATGAAAGCACAAACCAAGATGCTAGCAACGACGATGGCATGGGCGGCATGGTCACGGAGACAGCGAATCTCGACGACCTCTTTGATTTGGACGAGTACGCGAATCCAGAGGACTCGGCCTTTGACGACGCCTTCTTCAACTTTGAATAATAAGGTCCATGCAGAGCTTCGTTTGGTTACGTACAATAAATCAGATCTTCATCGCGTTCACGACCGTGAGAAACGCACTCGTAGATTTCTACAACATCTGTACATGGTCACAGAATTCTTATGAAACATACTTGTCCTCGAAAATTTGCTCAATCAAGTATTGGCAATGATACAGAAATGTGACCTTTACCTGTATTGTAAGCTTGACTGATTCCAGCCCATGTCGTTGAGGTGCGCCTGTCATGCAGCGATTGCCAGGCGGGATCGGCGAAGAACGATATTGGAGCGTGCCATATAAGAGATTCATACAGTATACACATTCTGTACGGTATATACAGTCTATACAGTTCATACATACATACGGTATATACGATCCATACCGTATATACCGTATATGTACCACAAATCGTATACACTGTATATGCTACGCAGAACTTTATATTTACTCCCATCTCGAGCTTCAAAGGGGGGAGGAGACAGGCTGCGTCATGCTTGTAGCCAGTGAGCAATTCTGTACCGAGATTCTTGCATATTAGTGGTGTGTATACCGTATATACCGCCCTTGTATATACCGTATATACCGAAATCGTATATACTGTATATCCAAAAATTGTATATACCGTATATCCGAAAATTGTATATACCGTATATCCGAAAACTGTATACACAAGAATTTGTATACAATCTCATGCGCCTCTATATGCCCTTAACCACATCACATTGCATCATCAAGGTCAAGTCAAAGTAAACGCCTAAGCTCGAGGTGATAAATTCTTTCATTGTTGGCTGCTCTTCTTCTCAGCAACGCCATCGCTAGTATACAGATGCGATCATGCATCATGTGCTTGATGCCATTTTGCGCCGTGGTATGCAAGGTGTGTACATCGCTAAACTTCAAAATGCAAGATCATCGTAGCCGCAAGTGCGAACTATCGTCGTAACGCCGTGCCCGTATGCAAAAACATGTGCTGCTCGCCCAACGTTGCGAGCTAGGACTCTACTCGGCCGCAGGCACTTCAGGCGTTCGACCTAGTCCTTGGCTGTCTGCCTCGGGACTGACATCGTTGTCCTGCTCCTGCGCATCGCCGTTATCGTTCGACACGACTTCCTCGATCATGGCTGCGAAGTCGACGGTAATGCCGCCAACATTCATCTTGAGCAGGGTTGTCTTCTCAACGCCGTCATTAAGTTCGACCTGGTTTGGCTTGATGTCCTGAAAGTCCGTTATCATCGTGTCGCTACCAAACATGCTGACCCCACTCCAGAGGCCAGCAGTTGCAGTGTCCGGGTCCTCATACATCTCGAAACCCAGGCCGAGCGCACCAGACTTCGGAGGCGAACTTGGTATGGGCATGTCGCTAGATAGGAACTCGTCATTCATGAATTCGCTGAACTGTGCACGACCGGGAGTATTGAAGGTTGGGAACGTCGAGAAGTCAATAGCTTGGGACGGTGATGAGTAGTTGCAGTCGGAGAGAAGAGCATTCAGCTGGCGAGTGAACGGTGTCTCTGGGGCGATGGTTGCCGCTCGCGTTCCTCGAGGTGTCAGGATATTGCGTGAAGGTGTGATGCGCGAGGGTGTCATGAGAAGATCAGGATTTTCAGCACCTTGTCTTGGTGTTACTTGGTTACGGCGGCGTGACCCCGGAGTTGGTGTCTTCAGCAAGTCCTGAAAGAGCTGGTCTTTCTTTGGTGTAGTCTTTGGAGAGAGTGGATCATCGAAAAGGTGAGCAAAGTCATCATGCTCTACGGCTGATGGAGGGCAATTTTCCTTGTCCGGATTCTCCTCATCAACACTAGCCATGTGCACAGCTGGAGTTTCGAACCAGTTTGTTCTTGGCATCTCACAGGGAACGCAGCCTTCGAAACCAATCCCAGCGTTGTCGCAGCGGCCACATGGTCGCTCACGGTCGCAACCCTTTCGTAGTCGTTTGCACCGTTGGCAGCGTGGCTTCTCTGGTACCACATCCTTGTTAGCATCGTCTACAGTCGGTGGGAAGCCCGCTGGAGCGGGTGATAATGACTTGGCCTCGCCATCCTTGCGAGGCGACGGGAACAACAAGCGTCGTGTTGGCCTCGGAGTAAGGTCCGGCTCTATGTCGATAGGAGAGTGTCTGCTGCCTCGAAGGCCGGCTGGGCTAGATTGAATAGCTCGTCTTAATGCGTCTTCGGCAGTGTCCTTGTCCAAAGTTGAGGACTGGTTCACTGGCTGGAAGCTCGAAGCGCGATGCAGCAATGGCGGAGGGGGCATGCCACTATCAGCATTGCCGTCAAATGAAACAGTGGCCACTTCGTTCTCCTCTGGGATGACAGCGTCGGATAACGGCACCACTGCGTCAGAAGTGAAGTCACCCTCCTGACTCACTGATTTTGTGCGCGCAGCTGCTGCCTGGCGCTTGCGCTTAGTACCTTTTTCAGACTTGTCCCAGAGCTTTCGTGGTCGCATTGAGCCCTTCTTGATAAGCCAGAGCCCACAGGGATTACACAAATTCAGCTCTTCGAATACGTTGCCCGCCTTCTCATCTCTCGTAGTGTTGTTCTTGAAGATGCGGTACGATAATGTCCCTCCGTTCTCTTCTGTTGGCTCAATGACTTCGTATGCGATGACGCCCGTGCCTGCTGTGTCTTTCGAGATCTCAACTCCTTCCGGGGACCCGTGTTCTACACGAGTGTATGCCTTCCTCCAGGTAGGGGTGTCAATTTCTCCGCAGTTCTTACAATGCGGTGGCAGCTCTCCAGCAGCAATGGCTTTCTCCATCTTTTCCTTGATGTACTTCTTCCTTCTTGCACCCGAACCACTCCGAGGAGCATTCGAGTCAGACGGTCCAGGCGCGTCTGACATCGGCTCACCGGCTCCAGACCATGTTTGCGACCTTGCGAGACCCTTGCTCCGAGAAGCCTTGGGTTTTTGCACTGGAGGATTGGGAGTAGCAGAGCGACTGTATGCCTGTGCATCATAATCGCTCTCTGGTGAGACATGTGAGAAAGCTGCATCGGGGGACCTTGCCTTAGATGCAGCTCGTGCAGCTGCTTGTGGCTCGTGCGGCTGGACTGGCCCAAAGGGGTATGAGTCTGCCGTACTCGCGTGGCGGAATTGGGTGCCTGGCCCGATGGCGTAAGTTCCTTGGGATTGTTGACGAAACCTCTGTGTGTTTCCAGGTTGCTGCTCGATAGACTGAGTGACAGGCTGTGCCTCTGGCTTGCGGTAGTGTTGCTTCGGTCGTGGTACATATGATTGCGGCAATAGGTCGATCGGTCCTGGGTTGACCTGCTGCCACGGATTACCTGATCTGTCCTGTCTTCTCCGGACGCGAGCCTCCGGAGCGACAGGCAAGTCGCTGCCGTCCCATATATTGCTTCCGAGATCTATACCGTCCTCATCTAGACCTAGCGGCATGTCACTAACAAAGCCAGAGTCATTGGGCAGTGGCAGAGTGGGCAGGGTTGGGCTAGACGGATCGGGGGACGCCGTACGCTGAGGTGCTAGTGGAGGCGAAGAAGGTATGTCCAGGGGCGTTTCACCGGGACTCGCACCTCTGTCATCATCGCCGGAGTCCATGGCATTGTCAGAGAATGCACTGTTATCATACGGTGACATGTACGGACGGCTTTCGTCCATGGAGGCATGTCGAAGTGCGCTCGGTGCGGGTGGGCGGCGAGGTCCTCGGGACCCAAAAGCTGCGTCGCCCGGTCGTGGTGTAGGCGCTCGGGGTACTGACTCCGCAGAGGCCAGTGTGGCTGCTGGGTTGGCAGCAAGGGGCCTGTGGAGGCGAACAGATGCTGCTGTGCTGGCGGTTACACGGAGCGAGTCGTTGTGTGCTGTCAGTGGCGTTTTCTTCGGTCTTTTGGTCTGCACGATGCGAGCTCGCTTCTTGGGCGGACCCTCCTCTTGCTGCTCCATGATGTATGGGTCTGGGTGCGGGAACTGCTGGTGCTGGTGCTGGTGGACAACGTCACTGCGGACTGATGCGCGGGATGCTGGTCGTGAGTCGGTGTTATACTGGTAGTGGTGGAATGACAGTGTGCTCATGGCGGGACTAGAGGCACGGGTTTGCTGAGTGTCGAAGGACATATTTGCTTGGTCGTAGAAGGAATCTGCGCGCGGGGCTTCCTGCGACGGGCTGTTTCGGGTGAGCATCTGATGGAACGGCTCGTAGCCACCAAGGGACGAGCGCTGAGATGGCTGATCGGGCATCCTCGGCGTGGGTTGGGCGAGCTGACCAAGGGTTGGGTTTTCTTTCAGGAAGTCGGACCAGGCATTGTAGTCGAAGCCCTCAGGCATCAGTTGGCTAAGGCTGTGGTACCGTTCCATATTCTCGACGTACTCTTGCTGCAGGCTTGTGGGAACAGGGACCAACTTCAGCTTGACCTCCAAAGTCTCCTTCATCCCATTCCCAAATAGGCCAAGTATGTTTTTGCACACGCGACCAGTGACCATGGTCTGCGACTGATCGGCGGGGGCGTTCGGGGTCGACGAGGCTGAGGCGAGGATCCATGACAGCATGCCCTGGCCGACGAGCGGGGTTTCGTACTCGGAGAAGTCGTAGGCATAGACGGTGTAGTCATGACCCAGTTTGGCTACGAGTTCGGGACTAAAGCAGCGAGCGATGAGTGACCCGGGCACCAATGAAAGGATTTAGCAACCCACCTTGCTGCAACAATGGCCTGGATGCAGGTTTTGAGCTCCATGACTCCTACTTGCGTGTTCTCATCGAGAGACACCACGGGCACGCTCAACGCGTTCGGCAGCCGGGCGAGGCAGTTGGACTTGTTCTGGTCATCGAACGTGTACAGCACCTTCACTGGAGACACAGGATGGTTAGACGCGAAGGTGAACTAAGGGTTGAGGTGCTTGCCTCGCATTGATCGCCGCGGTATGTCGCTCATGGTGTCGTCGTCAGCGGCAGGCGCGGAAGTTTGCTGCATGGCGCCGTCCATGGCGATACTAGCAGGCGTCGACATGCCTACTACCCATGAGTTGAGGTGGCAGAGGTGGATAAGTCGTGTCGTGAAGGTAGGATCCGAGGTCGCGTTGCGGAAGGGAGTGGTCAGTGGTCTATATCGCGATCGGTGGCTGGCATCCGATCATAGCGAAGCGCGTTGTTGGTGAACCACGGAACAGGTAGGAAAACGCCGAAGTGAGAAAAATAAGCGGGAATCTACGTCTATTTGTAGATGAACCGACACACAAATTACAACAGGCAGCAGCACGCGTCGAACAAAGGAAAAGAGTGTCGAATTGCTGCGGAAAGACGTCGTGAGGGTGCAAAAGCACGAGCTGGCGAGGTTTGAAGCTAAGGTTCCCGCGGGAAACTACGCGTGACGCACCTGCCGAACGCCAAACTGACACGCCGTCTGATTGGTCCGGCCTCGGATAAACTGCCCGCCTAGCTCGATTCCAGACAAGCTCGCTCACCTCAACTTCTTCCTAGATAGCCATTTCCGATCGCTCCACTCCATCCAAGCGCGTTGCCCTGGTGTTCTAAGCGCATACCAAGTCAGCATAACTCCCCGTGGTCTGTGCACCAGTCTGCGCAAGCTGCAACTGTGCCCACCGCCTGCGCGACGAATATTTGCAGGCAGTAACCCGACCGGAAAGCTAACGCTGGACTCTTAGACCGTCGCATACCTCGCCCAGACTCTACTGTCTACTCGTCGGTGCCAACATGGTGGACGCCAAGATTCAGGATGTGCCCATGAACCGAGACTGCGTTGCGCAAGCACTAACAAACTGCAGAGAGCTGCTTTCGAAGCCCCGTTCAGAGTTGACGTAAGTCCATCTGCCTCGATGTTTACTTGTCGTCAATACTGACTGCTGCCTAGTGAATATGAAGTCGCTCAGGTTGAGGAGCACGAGCTTACCACCGGTCCTCTCTCCATCCTCCAGACCGCTGTCCGTTCGCGCACTCAAGTCCTGATCTCCTGCCGAAACAACCGCAAGATTCTCGCACGTGTCAAGGCCTTCGATCGTCACTGCAACATGGTCCTCGAGAATGCAAAGGAGATGTGGACCGAGACCCCGCGGTTAGCGAATGGCCAGCAGGGAAGGAAGGTGAACAAGGATCGCTTCATTTCCAAGCTGTACGAGGCCCCTCTTCCAGCTCAGAGGTTATTGTGCTGACTACAAATAGGTTCCTCCGAGGCGACTCCGTTGTCCTTGTCCTCTTGTCTTAGATTGCGACATACCACGCGTACTCGAGCTTTTGGATGCGAAGTCAACCGCATAATGGAGTTTTGTGGATTAAAAGTTACATAAACATCGCGGATACGGCGAAGACCACCGAGCGATTGAATCAAACGATACCCCCAGTTTTTACTTCTTCAGACCATCGCTCAGACCCAGTAGCAGCTCGGCAAGCCCATGTGCCCCGGGATCAGGAACCTCGTTAAAACCCTCGCCTCCAACGTAGACCGTTCGTCCCAAGCTAGCCTTCATACCTTTTGTCCCACGCGATCCTTCTTGCGCGGCTTTCGCTGCGTCATCAACATTTTCCGTCTTGGATAGCGTTTGGACGAATGGATACAGGGCGTCCATGAGGGTACGATCGCCTGGTTGAGCAGGGGTGTACTTTCCAAGCGCCTGCAGAGATGACTCAAGGGCCTTGGCCCAGATTTTCGGCGTCACAGGTTGCGGCGAGGAAGGCGAATTCTGTCGCAAACCGTGCGCGAGCGCATTCAGAAAGATGGCGTAAATGGCGCCTGAGGTCCCATCCATGGAGATTTCGACAACTTGGATGACGTTATTTAGAAGAATAAGCAGATCGTCGGTCTCTTTCGCCTTTTCGAGCATCTCAAGAATGGCTGGCAATGTCAATCTTAGGCAGCAAACCACGTGAAGGTCGCTTACATTCTGCACCCCGCTTCAACCCAATGCCGCAATCTCCGTCTCCGACGATAGTGTCGTACTTTGTGACGTCAGGCTCTACTGAGATGAGCCTGTTCAATGCGGTGATTAGCGTGGACTTCGCAAGCTTCGAGTCGACTGCAGAGCGTCAGTACTTGCATCGTCATGATTCATGGGGTGTGTACCTCTGAGGTTGCTCGGTTGAACCTCATCTTCCACGGCTTGTTCTTCTTGTGCTTGCGCTTCTCCTTGCTTCGTCCATGTGTCAGTGCTAATCGCTGCAGACCAGCCACTTGCTTCTGCAGGCGCATCGAGCAATTCCAGCATTGAAGCTCCTGCTGAACTAGTGTCTTGGACCTTCAGCAAGCTGATACTAAAGCCAAGACCATTCAGACTAGTCATAAACGTCCCTGCTAATATTCGCACAGGCTTGATCTTAAAGTCGCTGCGCAGCTGCTCTACTACCTCATTTGTGATCCCACCGAGTTCGAGTGGACTAACGCCCCCAAGATTATTGACTAGAAGCACTACTTCGTCCTTCTCAGTAATGCTAGAGAAGCGTCGGTCCTGGTCCGCTGTACCAAGAGAATGTGACAGCATCGTCTTCACAAGCCCGGGCAAATCGGTCTTCTTGCGCTCTGACCCGGCTTCGTTATGGATGCCCATCCCGATCTCGACTTCGCCGTCTTTGAGCTCATCTTCTTCCGGATCCCGCCGTCCAGGCACATGTACGTGTGACAGCGAGGAACCGATCGATACGGTGTTATCGGCGACGAGTTGTGCGATGCGCGTGACTTGTTGCAAATTCGCGCTGCTCATATGTTAGCATTCCGCATGCCTTCTACGTCGACATTTGTGGGACGTTATGGGCACGACAAACCCCTTAGCAGCCAGCGCTCCAGCAATCTTATGCACAAGTACTGTTCCAGCAATCCCCCGACGTCCTACCTTCCCGCCTTTTGCCCGCCCAACACCGGCATCGTCCCCTACAACCACCATGTCTACTTCCACACCCTGCGCCCTTGCCTTCTCAACAGCCATGCCGAAGTTCAACACATCCCCTGTATAATTCATCACCACCACCAACACTCCCTTGTCCTTCTGCACGCGGTGAAGTATGCATCGTCGCACCTGCTCCGCGCTCGGCGATGCAAATATCGTCCCAGCAACAGCACCGGATAGTAGGCCTGCACCGACGAATGAGGCAAAACTAGGCTCGTGCCCGCTCCCTCCGCCCGAGACGATGGAAACCTGCGAGGTGCCGGGCTTGCGGTATATGATTTTGTTCTTGATGTCGCATTGCACCGAGGGATTGGTATGTGGGATACTCAGCAGCGCAGTGTTGACGAGGTGCGTCGGGTCGTGGATGAAGTGTTTTGCTGGCACTCGTCAAACCGAATTCTACGTATCAATGCTGCAATTGACTTGGGGCGCGTACCTGACATTTTCAAGCTAATCAGGAGTTTGCATACAGTTGTCGTATACCACCCACTACAAAGTTGTTGTCGTTGCGAAAGAAAGGTCCGAATAATTAAGCGCACATAGAAGCATGGAATTCAGCCACTCTTTCTAGCACACGTAGCTCGCCATGGCGTGTTTCCATTGCCGTTGCTCCCTGCGGCTACGCGGAGCGCGTCCGCCACGGGGGTGGGGTTGTTCGAGGTACCGTGAGGGGTAGCTTAGGGCTGCGGCGGGGCGACCCGAGTGTGATGTCGGGGTAGCTCGGGATGCCGTATTGGGTAAGACGGCATGGTACACCGATGCTGAACAGTTCTTGTAAGCTTGAGATCATTATCGCTACGAACGAGTTTGACATCCGAAGAATCCTTATTGTTGGCATCATTTGTGCTGTGGAACGATCATGAACGTTTGCGTTCTTGGGAAATTGGAGTGGCGTAGGAGATGCAGATGACGGGAAGTATGTATTTGTCCGAACGAGCGGAAGTTGTGCAATCCTACTGCGCACAGGCAGGGAATATCAAAGCAGGAAGTATTCACAGCTGCGCTAATTCACAATCATGGAGGCTTGGCTTTCACAAAAGCAGATGGTTCAGGCGAGGCTAGACGCTGCCGGAGCTTCCTGCCCTTCCTTGGTCGAATTTAACAAGATTGTTCGGCTTCGAAGTGGACCAACTCCAGCATGCTTGACATACATGGATGAAAATCTCACCCCTCTGTTTGCGGATTTATTTCAATATCCGAACGTCTTAATAAAGAGACCAAAGAAAAGTAGTCAATACTTGAGCGATCACTGCCTAGGTAACCGCTGGGAGCGAGGCGCATGATAGGTCTATCGAGGCTTTTTACCTGTTTACCACGCTCGACTTATACTCCTTGACAAAACCGGACGTGTTTCTGGATAGTGAGGGAAGACTTTCCTCAGTCATGAGCGCACCCGAGAAGGTGATTTGGTGGTAATCTCCGAGAACGAATCTTCCCCTTTCGTAATTCCAGATGCGAAATCCCACAAACTAGAATAGTTTAAATTCAGCCGGATTTTTACCAACTTTAAGCAACAGAAGGACAATCTATTCCTCGGCGCATGCTCTTTCTACCCACGCTAGACCAAGCACGAGAAGGATTAAGCGTTCTGATATTCCGGTGTTGGCAACGGGATAACGAAGTCCAATTGTAGCCTCAACCCTTGAGGATGGCATAGACGATCGTAAACTGGGCTTTTCAATGTCAGGCTTCGATGAACAAGGCAGTCATGGTGATAGAAGCCCTCATAGGAGCTTCCTGCCGATGTTGTCGATCACTGATCTACACTTACATGTCAATGTCAAAACTCAGAATGCCCCCCTCCCCCTCCCCGAGAACATCAATCACATCTCGCCCTCATGTGAACCTTCCTGTTCTTTCTTCACGTCACCTTTAGCATAACCCGCCACCTCAGCTTTCGTCCAACTCTCTGCATCTTCCTGGACCGCTGGCTCCACGGTCTGAGTCTGCTGGGGCGCTTCTTGCGATTCCTTCTGAAGCTCTGCATCAGTTTCTGCTTCTAGTTGTTTCTCTACCTGAGCGGCGTGCTCTCGTAGAGCGACGTTTGCTTTGCGCTGCTTGTGTCTCTGATGACGTTTCTTTTGCTGTGGGGCGCTTGGGGTGCTCGGCTCTTCAGGCTGTGTTGTCGGTGTCGTGATTGTCGGGGAATGGGGGCCGGTGATTGGATTGATTTCGGAGGACATCGAGAAGTTGGGTTATGCAATTACTGTTTCTGAAAGAGAATGTTCGTTGTTTTTCGAAAGCAGAGGGTATGCCTACGAGAAGCGGTTCTTATAGCTGCTGGTCGAGTCATAGCGTTCTGTGTGAGCCAGCAAACGATGATGCTTCCTTTTTTATGACTGTTGTTTGACACAAGACTCATGACAGCTGATTGAGCAGATCGAATGACAAACAAGTGCTTGTGAAGCATCCTTCAAAATCTCCGGTTGGCATGGAAGCTCTAGTTTTGATCAACTTCTACCGCACAGGTTGTTGTCATCTGCTTTTCGGTTTGTAATCTCGCAATAACCAAAGGATGAGATGCTGATGGTTTAAAAAAGAGGAGAGGGTCGTTTGTCCTCTATAGGGTCAAGGGCGATCAAGAAGGTCGCGGACCACTGTTAGAACCTTGAGAACCTGCCCCTCATTCTTGTGAGACGTATAGCGGATCCGCGATGATGCCCAACTAGATGCTCCACGCTTTGCACACCGAGAAGACACTCGAAGCTTCTGCTCTCGACTGAGTCATTTCAAGAGCTGCTCAGG
>TARA_R110002003_G_scaffold878_8_pt1 | contig 11537 bp, 6 predicted proteins | sample TARA_R110002003 | Tara Oceans TARA_R110002003 (sample SAMEA4396441) | marine metagenome | biome: Westerlies Biome; feature: [SRF] surface water layer (ENVO:00010504); material: water (ENVO:00002006), including particulate matter (ENVO:01000060) such as... | depth 5 m | reverse complement strand
ATTCTGATTCTGATTCTGATTCTGCTTCTGCTTCTGCTATAGCAGTCACAGAACGAGCGCACCCACACACCATCGCCAACGCTGCGTATGATTTTCAAAATCCATTCACACGCATTCCGCCCATTTCACACAGTCACTTGCACAATGCACCGAACCCTTTTTCAAAATGCCCGAACCGACAAGACAAGACAAAACAAGCCAAAACACACATCGCATTACTTCCCCCCATGCATCCTCTCTAATCGCACAAAACCGCTATACTATACACACTCAAGAATCGAAGCATTGCTTTTCCCTCCCTTACACTCAAAACAGCCAGATCAAACTCCACGCTCGGGTACATCGCTTACTCTCAGCAAACGAGTAGAGCACACGCATCCATCCATCCCCACTACATCTTCACCTCCACCGCCGACAATCCTCGCCACCGCGCCACACAGCAAGCGAATCCCTACCTGCCGCCCGCCAACAAGCCTTGATAGTACCTCGTACTCAGCCTGCACGCGTGCATGAGTCTCAAATCCTCTGTGAGCGGGAGGCGCAAGACAGCGGCGTGATTTTTCTGCTTCGACAAGTCAGCTTTACCATGTTCCCTATAGATGGACTGCATACAACATACCTGCGTCTTGGCAACTTGCGCCGCCACCGTGCCCGCGATTTCCATGAGCGCGACGCGTTCCTCCAGTCCACACGATTCGAGTCTGTCTCGGGACGCGATTTCCAGCGCGCGCTGCAGCTTGGTGAGGAGCTCGTGGATGCGCGCGTTGAGGTCCTCGTCGACGCGGTAGGTGGAGCGCTGGCCGGTGAGGTCGAGGAGCTCGATGTAGTCGAAGTAGATCTGGCCGCCTTGCGCCCAGCCCTGCACCGGTTCCTTGTGGCGTGTGTAAGCACGAGCCGACGACGCAAACGAGGCGCAGCCGCTGGTGGGGCTGTTTGTGGGCGTGGGAAGGAAGCCGCCCATGAGTTGTCGGAGCGGATCGTAGTCGCGGGAGATGATGGCGTCTGGGCCGACTTTGCGGCAGAGGACTTCGTGTGCCTCGTCCAGCTCATCGGCCTTGATGAGGTGGGTAGCTTGGCGCAAAGCATCCCCGTCGGTCTTTGCTTGCAGCGCGGCAGCGGCATGAAGCCATGTACTAGGCACACTGAGCTCCCGCGTGAGGTAGTCGTAGGTTGCGTCACCCTCTTCAAGTGTATATGTGCTGGAAAACTGATTGACCAGGCCCTTGATGTAGTGCTCGCGCATCGCCGCCGAAGACAAGTGGCAGTAAACCCAAATGGCAGTCATCCAGTGTTCTGGCGTATGTAACGAAGCCGCATATGTGAGCGTGAGCTTATCACCAAGCTCGACAAGCGGGCTCTCAGCCTGCACATCCTGGTTAAAGCGCGACGCAGTTGACGACATGAACGAGGACCGATGTTCCCTATCGTTTTGTCCGCGGACAGTAGGCATGCCCACTTTGCGCTCGTCCGCCTCCCTCTCATCCTCTTGTCGGGCCTTGAACAATTGAAACAATTGGAATGCCAGACGGGCGTTGAGAGGATGGCCAGAGACGTTTTCGGGTGCCAGAACATCTTCAATGTTGGCATCCAACTGTAGTTTCGATGCCGCATAGAGCTTCAAGATACCCCAGAGCAAGTCTTCCCGGCTTTCGGCTTGTCGATCGTCCCAGCCCATATCCAAATCCGCCTCGATAAACCACGGGACAGGTTTGACGTCCTCAAAGCCTTCTCTAATGGCATCGGCGAACTGAGCGATGGCCAACTCGATTGCCTCCCCAACCATAATGCCGTACCAAAGGCGGAGTCCAAAGGCACGTCGCCAGTCCAGAGCGAATCGGCTGGAGATGCCGAAAGTAGCAGCTTTGTTTTCCCGACCCGAGCCGTTCTTGCCTTCAGACTGTGCGCAGTTGCCAGACAGCAGTTCGTAAATAGCACGCTGGGAGTCTTCCATCTCTGACAGAACGTCGAGACGGCGCCACTCTTCGATCTGGGTAACGAGGCTCTGGCGCATCGTGACATCACCACCAATTTGGGCTACCATGGTCGCTAATCGAAGGTCCAACCCACCCAGTAAGGAATTACAGGCATCGGAGATGTTGTTGCAGCTCAGATGTGCGATGGCTTTTTCTTCCGGCGAACCAGCTTGCTGAGCATGCTTCTGTGCATCATCCCATACAAGGACCTTCCAGAAGTCGGAGAGTTGTTCCTTCCTGTAAAGTGCGAAGTGCTCTTTGTCGATACCCTGTGGAGGCTGGTCTGCGTCGTCGAAAAGGAGGGACAATAGTTGCCAGGCATGCTGTTCATGCGCACCAGCAGTTGTGTCGATGGCGACAGCTTTCGCCATGGCAGAGAATTCGATGGAAACAGGCTCGGTCTGTAGCTTTGCAAACGGTATGCCATTATTGGACATGATCCTGGTGTGCTGTTTTTGAAGGGTTAAGGTCTCAGGCACAGCCTACTACTATCAGTAACGTACAACAATCTAACAATCTTGAGCTTACATCGTCAAATAAAGGCAGTCGTGTAAACCGGGTGTCTTTCGTGGCACCGATGAGCGGATCTTGGACCGTTGGGTAGATGCCGCCTTCAAGAGTTGCCGAACCTTTGCTGCCGTAGATGAGAATACCAGTCTCGCTGAAGTGAGGCTTGCTGCAGCGATGGAAGTCTTTGTCGGAGTCGCTGAGTTGATTGAGATCTTCTGCAGTTTTGGGTCGTTTCGAGTAGGGTAACTAGAGACAAGAATTTCAGCAATCTTGTCCCATATCAATTTGTGACTACATACATGGGTGGACCCAATGTCCAAAGCGTCAATCTATGAATGAGAACCACGAAGGAAACCCACCACAGATTGTGCCATACCCAAAAAGCGCTCAAAAGGGGAAAGGGAAGTCAAACCTCAATGCCATGACCCATCCGCTTGGGAAGCTTTTGCTTCTCTGTTTCACCAAAGAGAGATTCCATCAAATCCATAGCAGTCGTAAGGTTGCGACTACCGATCGACTGCATTAATTGCATGCCGATGCCATCGTTTTCTCGTAGAACATGGCCTTGGCTCTCGCGAAGCGCGTGTCGATCCTGCTTTCTAGGGCTGATGGTACGCTGAAGTTGATTCGCCCAATCGTCATCGAAAACAGTCTGTTGAGCCTTTGAAGGTGTGCCGAGGCCTGGCCTCAGGAGCTGACTAGCCTTGAGAATGGACTTCGGCTTCAAGGATCCCTTGGAAGGATCGGAATCCTTAGCGGCTGCTTGCTCCGTGGTCTGGAGTGGTGAGGATACAGAATCCGCCATGTCCTGATCTCGTGCCAATCCTGATTCGCTCTCCTCTGAATAGTCATCATGCTGACCATCAAACGAACCCACGGAGCGCTGCCCTAAAAAAGACTCGCCGCGGGAGTCTTCCATCTCTTCGGCTTCCTCGTAGGCAACTTCATCACCAAACCCACCTGGCACAGAAGCCCGTCCACGCATACCCTTCTTGAAGTCGAATGTGTCGTCAGGGCTAGACTGGGTGGGGCTCGCGAATGACTCCTCCTCAGGCGTGCTAGTTATCTGGCTGGAGCGAAGCTGTGCTTGAGCAGGGGTATCAGGCGCTGGACTCAGCTCGCTGGACTCCTCGTCCTCCTCGTCACTGTAATCATCGTCGTTCAAACCGTACGAAGAGAAGTGGGGAACAGTGAAGGTCCACTCGCCGTTGGATTGGTTGTACTTGATGAAAGTAGTATCGCCAACACGCTTCAGGCGCTCGAGATGCTTGACATCCTTCTTGCCAGCTCGGTTGCGAGGCCATGAGTTGCCAAGCGTGATTTCCGAAGGCTGGTTCAGACCAGTGCCAAGTGGGGGCTTGGGAAGAGCAGAGCAGCTTGGTCCATACACAGTAGCGTTGCGGGGGTTGAGTTGAACGATATCACCATAGAGCGCATCGAGATCGACATTGGACAGATCCACTGGCTTGCCCATGTTGAAGGTGATTTGACCAACATTGTGACGACCAACAATGAAGTTGGGGACGCTCTTGAGCTCTTGCTTGCTCATCTTCTTCAGCTGTTCCAGTGATGGGCTAGACCAGTACGCTCCGGGCTTTGGCTCTGAGCCAGGCTGAATGTTGACAGAGGACGAAGACTTCGGCGTAAGGACGGAGTCTTCAGATACACGAGCAAGCTGGCTGCCGTTGACTTGCTCCATAGAAGGACGGGGAGTCTCGTTGCCGGCGTCGCCGTTCACAGTGCGCGGAGACGCATCATCTTCGTCTCGGCGAACCACCAGAGCAGTCTCTCCGTTGCTTGCGCCATTCACACCGTCCGCTTCACCGCCAGCGAAGCTCACACGCTTCTGCGGCGGGTCGTCAAACAACGGAATGCGGGTGTTCAATGATCGGTTGACGTTGAGCTTCTTGAGGCTACCATTGCCGTAGCCGCGGCCACTCACAGAGAAAGCGCCAGGCGAGAGGATGCTGGTCTCAGGCGTAAAGCTATTGCGGAGATTGCTGGTAGATAAGCTCTTACCCAGAGAACGAGATATACTGCTACCACCGGAGAAAAGACTGCCACTAAGTCCAGGGCTGCTTTGGCTTGACACGCTGTTAGGAGTGCCATACGTAGAGTAGGTGAATCCGTAACCACCCATCCTCTTGTTTTGCGGGGTGAGTAATCGGGTTGATGCTGATGGGTTGAGCTTGTGCTGTGGAAGAATGGCGCTCTTCTTGTTCTTCTGGCTGCTCGAGAGGGGAGTAGCGAGTGGACCAGGGCTCTGAGTTGGAGTAGCAAGGCCAGCGAACAAGGCATCGTTGCCGTAGGGATTGGTGGCCATGGAAGTGTTCAGTAGCGAGCTACCTGAAGCACCGAACAGGCTGTTGCTGTTGGATTGTTGATTCTGTTGCTGGTTGTTTTGACTCGAGAACAAAGAGCCTCCCATGGTAGACTGATTGTTGTTCTGTCCCATGCCGCCAAAGAGAGAGCCACCGGTGTTGGTATTCTGAGTAGAGCCGCCGAAAAGACCACCAGGCTTCTGCTGGTTATTCTGCCCACCGAACAAGCTCCCTCCTGTATTTTGTTGGTTGTTCTGCGTGCCCAAGTTGCCGAAAAGACCACCGGATGCGGTACCCGTGTTAGCGGTGCTGCCGCCGAAAAGGCTACCTCCAGTCGCTGCAGGCTTCTGTCCAAAGAGACCACCGCTCTGCTGGTTGTTGGCAGTAGAACCTCCAAAAAGGCCTCCAGACTGTTGTGTAGTGTTGTTTTGTTGACCGAACAGTCCGCCACCTGTCGTAGTCGTGCTTGCACCTCCGAAGAGTCCGCCAGGTTTCTGCTGGTTTTGCTGGTTATTCTGACCGAAACCACCGAAGAGACCGCCGGAAGCTGGTTGAGCCTGTGCCTGGTTCTGGTTGTTTTGGCCAAAGGCACCGCCGGTGTTGCCGAACAAGCCCCCACCCGTACCTGTCGAGGTCGTACCCGCGCCAAATGCAGGCGTTGTAGATGCAGCGTTGCCCTGTCCGAACAGTCCGCCACCAGTATTCGACTGACCGAATGCGCTGCCGGTGTTTGTGGCGCCGCCTCCGAAGGGGGTCGTATTGGTGGTCGATGATCCAAACAGACCACCGGGCTTCTGCTGGTTCTGGGTGTTGCCAAAGAGGCCTCCACTGCCGGTGGTTGAAGCGCCAAAGCCACCTCCACCTCCAAACCCACCCGTCGTTCCGGTGCTGGCCGCACCGCCGCCAAAGAGGCCGCCGGTCGTGCCAGTGGCGGGGGTCGTAGTCGAAGAGCCAAACAATCCACCTGTTGCAGGCTTGTTTTGAGCGAAAAGGCCTCCGCCAGTGGTGTTGGTGTTGCTGCCGAACCCTGTGCCTGCGCTCTGACCGAAGGTGGATCCAGTATTGGTGTTGGCGCCGCCACCGAACAGGCTGCCACCAGTGTTGGTGTTCGAGCCGAACGCGGAGGTTGTGTTGGTAGTGTTGTTGCTACCGAAGCCTCCGAAACCAGTGCTCTGGCCGAATGCGCCCGCCTGGCCGTTCTGGTTTCCATATCGACGGCCTTGATTGTAGTCGGCTACGCGCAGCTCCTCCAAGGAGTAGTTTTGGTAGGGCTGCTGGAAGGAGATGGTTTGGTACTGCTGAGTCGCATTGCCAGTCGTGCCATCCTTCTCGCTGAAGGGTTGGAAGGGCGTGCTAGCGGTGCCGTTGTTCGGCTGGTTGGCGTTCGCGCCGAAGCCGCCACCTGTAGTTCCGCCAAAGCCAGTCGTGGTGGTGTTGTTGTTCGCCGTGGATCCAAAACCACCAGTGGTGTTGCCGCCTCCAAACAAGCCTCCGCCTCCTGTTGATGCACCGAAGCCGGTCTTGTTCTGGCCAAACAGACTTCCTCCAGTGTTGCTACTTGCGCCGAAGGCCGGTGTAGAGGCAGTGTTGTTGGCCGCTCCGAAACCGCCAAAGGTTGTGCCTGAGGAGCTGCCGCCGAAAAGACCGCCACCAGTTGTAGAGCTTCCAAATGGTTTTGAGCCAAAGGCGCCTGTGGTGTTGGTGTTTGAGCCGAAGCCGCCTGCTAAGTTATGTTAGTGACTGCGTGGATGAAATAGTAGATGATGGCGCAATGTTTGTTGATTTTCGGGACGCCTATGGAGTTGGCGACTGATTGCAGGCGTGACGTTGCACAGCAAGCTCCGCAATCATCAAAATCCCAGCAATGGCACAAAGCGACGCGCGAAAACGACGTGTCCGACGTACCTCCGCCTCCAAACGGCGAGCTCGTGTTGGTGTTGCCTCCGAACAAGGAGCCACCAGTGTTGTTGTTCGAGCCGAATATGCTTGTGCCAGTGTTCGCGCTGGAGCCAAAGCCTGTCGTTGCGGCAAATTAGACACGGTCGAGGAACCGGCGGCGCAAATGGAATAAATCGCATCATGGACGGTCGCGCGCAGAATATGTCCAGTATCAAAAGAAGAGGTTGTACTTACCACCTGTGTTGCTGGCGTTGTTATTCGCGCCAAACCCACCAAAGCCGGTCGATTGGGTGTTGTTGTTGGAGCCGAAGCCCCCGAAACCGCCGCCGAAAGACATTTTGGTGTCTATGCGGGCAGTGTGCGCGTGTCGCCGGTGAGTTGACTAGCAATGCGCAGAGAAATGTCGCGTCGGGCGCGGAAGTTGATGCAGCTGGGGTGCGGATGGAGCGAGGTGGAAGAGGCAGGCGACGCTGAAGAGCTCGTGGAAAACGCGCCAAGAAATGGAGCAATCGCGGGGCGCTTGCTGGGCAGGCAGAGTGAGAGACCGAAGAAGTGAAAGGAGCTCAGAAAGCGAGCAGATTAAGTAGTAGAGGGCGCCGTCATGAAAAGAAACAGCGACGGGAACGCAGTGGCACAAGAAGCGCTGTGAGGAGACGTGCAGTCGACGTTACGGGGCACATTTAGCAGCCCGAGCTTCCACGTGACCCTCACCACGGCAAATCCTCCCCGATTGAGCGCACTCACCAGCACTTATTCTGGCAATGACAAAGCGACAGAGCGATTAGCGAATGATATGGCACGTATTTCAGGCGCGAGATGTGCTCACAGCTGCCTGTATGTATTCGTAGTGCTACCTATGGCTGCCTGGGGGACTCGGGGCTGCTCCGCCTCAAAATCGCAATGACGCACCGAAATTGAAACACTCTGGCTGGATAGACTGGCCTAGCCGAAGATAGTCATCTCTGTCACCTTTGAGAAGGTCAACTTTACGCGATGTTCACAATTGTCAAGCACCAAGTCAACCGCTGTGTGTCCTTCAGTCTTGCCACCGCAGCAGCCCTTCCGGTCACAGCTCTTCTTTGTGAGGAGGTCGAGCTTCGAGGAATCCATTACTGTTCAGGTCGGCCAGCTTTAGAGCGAGGAAATCCGCAATAGAGGGGCAGCATCTGGAGGTGTGCAGGTGACCTGATAGCAGCCCTGCAAGCACCCCTGCCCAAGAACCGCGGCTTGTGGGTCGCTCGCGTTGAGTTCCACGCGAGCGCGTCAAGCTTAGAAACATGCATAACTGAACCGCATCACCAAACAAAGAAACCACAACAACGAATCGTCGCATAATCGCACTCATAACCCATCCACGCTTTCCTACTACCAAGCCTCAATCACCAACACTCGCATTCAACGCCGCCCGAAAAACAACACCACAGCATCTCCCACCGCCAAACCCCAACTCCACCCCACCGCCGTCGCTCAAACCAACCCCGACAAACCCAACACATGGCAACATCAACGACCCAACCCCCCCTCGGCCCCCGCTACGGCCTCGGCCGCACCGCGCCCTCGACCTCAACGCAACACCCGCAACCGCAACCCCCGCCGACCTTCTCGTCCGCGAAAAACGCCCAACGCCTCGAATCCGAGCGCCTCGAGACAGCGCGCCTCGCCCGCGAAGCCATGGAGTCCTCGCTCTCGCAACTCAGCGAAGAACAACGCGAAGAAATCGGCGAAGCATTCAACCTGTTCGACCTGGACAAGGACGGCTACATCGACTACCACGAGCTCAAAGTCGCCATGAAAGCGCTCGGGTTCGACGAGCCGAAATCCGAGATCCTGGCCGTGTTGAACGCCCACGGCGTCACGGCGCCGGCGGGCGCGCACGCAAAGGCGCCTGCGCGCGGAGGAGCGCAACAAAGCTACGCGGCGCCGCCGCGGCGATTGCTGTCGTTCCAGGCGTTCCAGACGCTGATGGCGCAGCGGATTGTGGGCCGCGACCCGGAGGTCGAGATTCAGCGCGCGTTTGAGCTGTTTGATGAGGGCGGCAAGGGGCGGATTACGTTGCAGGATTTGACGCGGGTGGCGCGGGAGTTGGGCGAGGGGTTGAGTCACGATGAGCTGGTGGCGATGATTGAGGAGTTTGATATGGATGGCGATAATGCCATTAGTCGCGAGGAGTTTGTGAGTATATGTCTGGGTTGAGGGCAGAAGCACGTGTTTTGAAGAAGACGTGAGGAGTTCTGGCGCAATTTGCGCATTCGCGCAGGGTCTGCTTCGCAGCTTGAATGAGATACCAGGTCGTTGCAATCAAATGAAGTCAAGTTCGTGCTTTGTGTGCCCTGAAAGACTATATACAGCTCAGCATCTCACGCGCTCAAACAAATGGAAAATGCATAGTACAATTCAGCTTCCTCTTCTACTGGCCAGGGCTAATCAGTTGCCCTTTCTTCTGCGCATCATGTGCCCAGCCACCAGCAAGTGCCTGTCCGCCATTCTGTTCCGCGTAGCCCTTTATCCTGGCCTCAAGCTCTGGCCTGAAATGCCTGATGAGACCCTGCAGTGGCCACGCGAACGCCTCGCCCAAAGCGCAGATGGTGTGTCCCTCAACCTGCTTCGTCAACTCCTGCAACATGTCGATCTCGCGCTCCCTCGCCTGGCCCTTGTAAAATCGGTCCATAATTTGATGTGTCCACTTGCTTCCCTCACGGCACGGTGTGCACTGGCCGCAAGACTCGTGGTGGTAGAACTTTGCGAGGCGGGTGATGGCGCGGACAACGTCGGTAGACTTGTCCATGACGATGACAGCGGCGGTACCGAATCCAGACTGGGAATCTTTGAGAGCATCAAAGTCCATGAGTTGGTCGTCGCAGATGTGCTTGGGCAGAATGGGCGTTGACGAGCCACCGGGAATGACGGCCTTCAGATTGTCCCAGCCGCCGCGGACACCACCGCAGTGCTTGTCGATGAGCTCGCGCAGGGGGATTGACATCTCCTCCTCGACAGTGCAAGGGTTGTTGACGTGACCAGAGATAGCATACAGCTTCGTGCCCTGGTTGCGCTCGCGACCGAAGCCGGCAAACCAGCTGCCTCCGCGACGGCAAATGGTGGGTGCGACGGCGATGGTCTCGACGTTGGCCACGGTCGAAGGGCATCCAAAAAGACCGACGGCGGCGGGGAACGGAGGCTTCAAACGGGGCTTGCCAGGCTTGCCCTCCAACGACTCGATGAGCGAAGTCTCCTCGCCGCAGACGTAAGCACCCATGCCTCGGTGGACGTAGATGTCGAAGTCATAGCCAGATCCGCACGCGTTCTTGCCGATGAAGCCGGCTTTGTACGCCTCCTGGATAGCGCGCTCGAGCACGGTCGCCTCGTGGTAGAACTCTCCTCGAATGTAAATGTAGGCGGCGGTAGCGTTCATGGCACGTCCAGCAACGAGGCAGCCCTCGACGAGCTTGTGGGGGTCCTTGCGCATAATCTCGCGATCCTTGCAGGTTCCCGGCTCGCCCTCATCGGCGTTGACGACGAGATAGCGGGGCTTGGTGTCCTTGTCCCAGTCCTTGAAGTTCATGAATGACTGCTAGTGTTAGAATGCCATTGTGGTCTTAATTACATGGTGTGCTGCATACCCATTTCAAGCCAGAGGGGAAACCAGCACCACCTCGGCCGCGCAGACCGGATGCCTTGATCTCCGAGATAATCTATGAACGTCAGCCGCAGATCACAAGCCCGTTCTTGGGCGTACACACCCAGTCATGGCCTTTCAGCAGAATCTCCTTGGTCTTGTACCAGTCGCCATACTTCATGGCGCTCTTTAGGTCCGCCCCATGATGCCCGTACAGGTTCTGGAAGATGCGGTCCTGGTCTTTTAAGCCGCCATATGTCCTGACTGGCGGCGCATCGTTCACTGTCGCTAATGTGCGCTTCTGGGTCCGCGACGGGACGGCGGCGGTCGAAAGGCGAGTAGCTGCGGTGGCCGTGGGCAGGGCGCGGTGGGCGGCCACACTGAGCGTCGACGGAGCAGGGGCGTGTCGTGCGAGCATGGCGAATGCTGTGGTGGTATAGACGATCGCAATTGATGCTCGTGCTGCCGGCGAGCGGGCGTTGTCGTAGTGGGAGGTGGCGGTCGTGAGGTTCGCGATGCTGCCGGATCTATGATGACCGAGCTTTTTCTGGTTTCCGGTTGACGTGATTGGCCGACCACAACATCGTTGACATCAAGTCTGTTTTGGACGGACCGCCGCCTCACCACCAAACTCGTCGCTGACGGCGACAAATGACGGATGTGAACCTGAATGCTTACCGGGAAATAAAGTTAATCTGGCAGTCTGGGCGATTCGATGCAGGAGTTTTCCATTTTCGTATGTTGCCCGTGTTGCCCTGCAACCCTTCTGTTTAGCACCAGTACCCTAACCCTAGGTTGAGGTTCATCCTCCGTGTCAGTTTACAGCTAATGTTCCATCTCCATCAACGGCAGCTGCCTGCAATATGGTCATTTATGCAGAAACTAGGGCATTCTAAGAGTTAGTGCAGGTGCGAAAGTAGACACCTGGACTACGAAAGAAGTATTTTCTGAGTTTTAGATCTAGGAACATTATATTCTCAGACGACTACAACTACACAACGACAGAACAGAAAACTATCAAAACCCCGTGTTGTTCTTCTTGATACCCTAAGAGTTATTGAGCAAAGTTATGTAAAATGCTTCGAGTGCGTTTCTATGTTATGCGAAATTGCGACAAGGACTTGTTTAGGCCCAACAACTCAAAAGATACGAGCTTCTTCGGAATGAACAGGAATGGGTCTTATCCATACTCCGTGCCTCGCGTCAGCTACCGTAACCCAG
>TARA_R110002003_G_scaffold207_2_pt1 | contig 11537 bp, 10 predicted proteins | sample TARA_R110002003 | Tara Oceans TARA_R110002003 (sample SAMEA4396441) | marine metagenome | biome: Westerlies Biome; feature: [SRF] surface water layer (ENVO:00010504); material: water (ENVO:00002006), including particulate matter (ENVO:01000060) such as... | depth 5 m | reverse complement strand
AAAGGCAAACCCACGTGCTGGAGCAAGAAGATCTGGAGGCGACGTATGCTTGCTTGAAGGCATGGGAAAACAGCAATCAGACGAGCCTGTTTGCCTTCTTCAACTCGGGAAAGCATAGTGGGGCCAGTCAACCCCACCGGCACCTTCAGTTCTTACCAGTAGAGAATATGCGTGAAAGCGACGCAACCCGCGGCTGGGACCTGCTGATAGATCTCGTCTTCTCAGACAAGGACGCCAAGACCACAGGTGTGCATGAGTTTGGATGCAATTGGGGAGAGATCTAACCTCGTCACAGGGTCATCGTCTGGTTTGCTACAGCATACCAGTCTTCCCTTCGTACACTTTGCCAAGTCCTTCGACTCCGAACCATCCGGCTCTGAGCTACTAACCACATACAACGAGCTTTACCACGCGGCTAACGACGCAGTCGGCAATTTTGTTGAGGCTCATCCGGAGCTGCTGACTCTACAATCCATTGACGAAGGTGACTCTTCCTTCAGCTATAACCTAGCCATGACGACAGCGGGAATGGTAATCCTCCCAAGGCGTGCGGAAGGTACGATGCTTTGGTCCGACGACGGCCGCGAAGTGGGGTTCGTAGCACTCAACGGGACCACGCTTGGAGGCACAATGATGGTTAAGTATCAAGCAGAGTGGGACTTGTTACGCAAGCAGCCCGAGTTGCTCGACCATATCCTTCAGGCCATTGGCATACCACGAGCGGACTCGCCAATCAAACCTCGGGTCTAGCCGCTATGATAGAATGCGCACAACATTTACCAAACAATCCGGCTCAACTCAGCAGGGGTGGGATCACAAGTAGGACGTCTTGCGGCTGAGTGGATTGTACAGCAGAGCTCAGAGCGCCCGAAACCGTGTTCCAATGTCGGACGTTACTCATCAGTGAATCCCTGCTCGAGAGACACATACGGTTGACATATTCAAGCACGCTGGGGTCGGATCAGCCCTCCGCATTTCGCAAGCAAGAACGGTACGGCAACTGTCTACTATGGCCGAAGCGGTTGCTCCATGTTCTGCGAGTTGCCAAAGATCGATCGACCAGTAAAAGTCACTGTTGCCTCCATGATGTTCAATGCAGACTCTAAGCAATCGAGGAGCGGATGCGCCCTCTGCTTTACAGATATACTCTAGTCGTTTAGGAAATGCAATTGGTCATTGATAGAAATTAAAGCAAGCAGCTTTTCGAACGCATTGACACACCAGCTCTGATGAGTCGTCAACGTAGACTAATCATTTCTATAGGAATCGACAAAGTTCCATACTTTCGTCCCGCCACCAAGAGAAACTGAAGCAAATTGATGTTCATGCTCAGCAAGCCTACCGAGCAAGACCTATCGCGATGCAACCTCTATCAATAATCGGAAAGGCGTCTCGCACCATGCATATACGGCAACGTGCAGGATTAGCTGCGCAAGTGCTGCTGTGTGACGTGCAGCGCAAAGACAGACTGACTACCACTGTAATCTCACCTGCAATATGACAATCAGCTGCTTGTTAATGGGAAAGGGAGGTAAGATTGACGATTGACGAAGTAAGTCATGTTGGCGTTGGCGTTGCGGGGAAGAGATGGAAGCTCAGCAAGCCCCGAACGCTTTGGGTTTCGTCATTCGGCTCGAGCTTCAAAGACATCCAACCGCACTTCCGTCGCAAACGCAGCACAACCTACAGCCACGGCGCCGACATGCGTGACCGCCTCATCAGCAGCAGCCCGCACATTCGTCGACGAGTACCGCCTGATTGAGCCTCTCCCTTGCTAGACCTTTCTAGTGAAGCTTGCCGTCGCCTCGTTCACTTCTCCACATTAATTTCAGGTAGTCGACTCCGCTACTCCAGCCCCACCTTCCTCAGCGAGGGGCAAGCATCATACGATGAAGTATACGGTTTATGACCGCCTCTTGAAGCGGGAGGTCGGACAGCAGCGCAGGACATACACTGATATTCGAGGCATCTACGGTGATAGGCATTGGATCAATGAGTTGGACATTGTCAACGAGCTAGAAGGGCACAACGGCTGCGTCAATGCCCTGAGGTACGTCTTGGTCCTGTCACAGCAATAGACACGGTAGCTAACAACACTATAGCTGGTCGAGGTCTGGCCGCTTGCTCGCATCTGGCTCGGATGACCACCGCGTCAATATCCACTCGTATCACCCCGAGTCGTCAACGTCGCAGTTCAGCCTCACCACATCCATCCTGACCGGTCATCGCACCAACGTCTTCTCCGTCAAGTTCATGCCCTACTCGAACGACCGAACCATCGTCTCTGCGACCGACGATGTGCGCGTATTCGACATCGAACACACCGGACATTCGGCGCTTGGTTCAGGCAGCAAACCCAGCATTGCTAGGCGATCCATAGGCATGGCGCAAGACGGCGTCACCCTTACCGAAGGAGACACGAACGCGAAGGTGTTCCGCTGCCACACTGACACGGTGAAGCGGATAGTGACCGAAGACACGCCCTTCTACTTCCTCACTTGCTCCAACGACGGCGATGTTCGGCAATGGGACGTGCGGCAGCCTTCGAAAGCGTATCCGCGCGCCAAAGACACCTTGATACCAGCGTGGGCAAGGGATGAGGATGGTTCGGACAATGTACCGCCGCCGCTCATCTCCTACAGCCGCTACGGACTCGATCTGAACACAGTCTCTTGTTCACCCTCCCAACCCCACTACATCGCACTCGGTGGCGCACACTTGCACTGCTTCCTTCATGATCGCCGCATGCTAGGCAGGGATCGGAACGACGAGCGGGGTTCTAGGCTTTCGAGCCCAGGGAACTGGAGCGGACACGACGACGAGCTGCTTGGACAGGCCACTCAATGTGTCAAGAAGTTTGCGCCAAATGGGAAGAAGAGAATGAGGCGGAACGACGGAGGTCATATCACAGCATGCAAGATCAGTGACGCACATCCCAACGAGCTCATCGTGAGTTGGTCCCAGGACCATATTTATAGCTTTGACATGCTACGAGCGCCAGATGCGGGCGAAGCAATGGAGACTGCAAAGACCGAGAAAAGTAGTTCAGGTCGGCGTGTCAAGGACAAGGCCCAGAAGCGCAAGCGACCAAAGTCTGGCAGTCTCCCACCAGAAGCCACAGAGCGAGCTAGCTCAAGGCAGCGTACTGAGAGTACTGACGAGGATCTCGCCTTGCGGGTAAGATATGAGAATGGTCAGACTGAGGACATTCGCATCGAGGCCCCTGCTGAGGGCCGCATGTCTCAACAAGAATTGAATGACCTTCGAGCTACCGATCACTATCGCATTGCGCAGACCACAGTGACGATTGCGAAACGTATCTTCGATCTGGGCGATCACGGCCATACCGGACTGAAGCTAGCATTTACTTCAATTTTGGGTCTGGCGAATTCAATTCTTCCAGACATGGACGACATCTCACGAACGTGGGGTTATCCCGTAGACCCCGACCCTGTTGACGTAGCTGTCCAGAATAAGCTGCGTGACGACCGAGCTGCCGCGCGTCGTTTCATTCAAGCTGCAGGAACGCTTGCCCGGGTTATGGGTGGACAGCTGCTAACAGGAGCGAATTCAGACGCGCTCATCTCGCAACGCTTTGCTACTATACAACATGCACCGAGGGAGAGAGAACTTCCGAGACACGAACAATTTGGGTATGACTTTCTCAAGGCCATTCTCCTATGGCTCGACAGTGGTCCGAGTGCCGTGGTCGAGGGCTTCTCAAGTCGTAGTCCCAGCACCAGGTGTCCGTGTCCGCAAGATTCTGACATGGACGCGATTGACGACATCATTGTTCCGTATCTACTCGATTTGGCAAGCGACGAGCCCATTGTCGATGTCGATGTGTCGCGATTTGAGACAGACGAGAACAGAATCGTTTACAGTTGCGAGAAGGATGCGGTGCTCGCTTTTGCGCAGGCCATCAAGATACCGTTCGCTGACTTGACAGGCGCGGTGGTCCCTGCATCTGGCCCTAGATCAATGCCACCACACGTGCAAGATCGCGATGCAGCCAAGAAGCGGTGGGCATTCCGAGTCGGCAGAGGAGTGTTGCTCAATGCGGCTAAAGACATGAAGTTTAAAATGGTGGACAGAGCATTTGGCGGCCGCGGGATCGCGGACAAGAAGATCAGGGCTGAAGAGCAAGCGTTGAAGGAGATGCAAGCAGACATCGACCCTCTGGAAGATGAGGGTCCGGTGGTGGATGCTGAGCTTGCGAGAAGTGCCTGGGACCAAGGAAGTAGTACGCGCGCACAAGCTGCTGCGAGCTCGTCCGCTTCTGCAGATGTCATGCAGCCTCAAAGTCCAAACGCGGAGGAGGTTGAGCAAAGCGACAGCGAAAGTGACGAAGACGAAGACAGCGACGGTGACGTGCAATCATCAGAGGAGGGCGAAGATGACTCGGATGATTCAGGCAGCGATGAGGAAGGCCTGCGGCGTACGAGAAGCGGTCGCATGTTATGGCGGACCGACTTTGGTCGAAGCCGATTCAAGAGGGACAAGGTAGAACTTGACGTCCCATGTGCGCCTCATACACGTGTCTACACGGGGCACTGCAACGTCAAGACAGTCAAAGACGTCAACTACTTTGGCTTGCAGGACGAGTATGTGGTAAGCGGCAGCGACTCTGGGCATGTCTTCGTGTGGGACCGTAAGACGTCGCAACTGGTCAACATTCTCGAAGGTGATGGCGAGGTAGTGAATGTCGTGCAAGGTACGTGCTCCCTTTCCACATTCATGGCGGTGCTAATGAATGTTAGGCCACCCGTACGAGCCCATGATGGCAGTTTCAGGCATCGATCATACCATCAAGATTTTCTCGCCTGACGCCCGCGACCAGCGAAATGCACGCAAGGGCATTGGCGTTCAATCGGCCGATCCAGGCAACTTCTCGAGCCTTCATTGGGGTCGCCGCCGCCGCGCTCGTGCTACTGATTCTGAAGAAGAGCGCCCTGCTGAGGCGCTTAGTGACAGCGAAGAGGAGGTCTCCTTCAGTGGACTCAGGAGCCGGAAGCGCATGCATGAGGCTTACCAGATCACTTCGAAGAATGACATGGACCGCAAGGGCGGGAGGGAGGATTACTTCATCTCTGTACGTTTGACGTGTAAAAAATATCCTGAAGGGTTGTGCTAACGATTCTATAGCAAGCCGTCTTTGCACAACTTGCAAGACATATCGCTGCACAGCAGGCTGGAGGTGGAGGGGATGACGATGATGGTCCAGTGGTCATCACCGAAGAGAACTGCTCAGTCATGTAAGGGATGGTCGCCTCTGCACGCGGCGTTACTTTTCGACCAAAAAGCATGGTGACGAGAGGCACGCGGGGGTTCATAGGTGTGCCCAGGCGTCATGTTCAAGGCGTCTCAGCTGGCGTTGCCTTTGGGGGAACGACACACTATATTCCAAAGTCAGGTCAGATACCACAAAGACTCATATGGTGTATTATGCTGCTCATGGGCTTTGTCCCAATCTCCAGACATCTCCTATGCGCCGCCCACATGCCCTGTCCTAACCCCTTTTCCCCAAGTCGTCTTTAATGCCATTTACGATGCCTTCTTTTGCTTCGCTTTGAGCGCCTTCTTGCGATTGCTCCGGATCATGACAACAGAGAGGAACGAGCCGACAACGGTGGAGCCGAGAATGATCAGGATGACGGGAATGCGGATGGCCCAGACGCGTGGCAGGAAGAAGGAATGAAGGAAGTGGTCGTCGTCGACGAATGGCTGCAATCGTGAGTATTCAAAGTAGAACAGCGTTGAAGGTCCAGCTGTAAGAGAAGCAGGCGGTAAGAGTGTCGTACCATAAACAGTGTCCAGACGGTGTAGTAGACGAAGATGGAGGTTGCTGCAATGAGCATGCTGAGGCCAACGAGGCGGTCGAGCTGTGGTACTCTTAGTAGACGATCTTACAATGAGACACTCTGATTCGACATACCATGTTGAATTATTGCTGGGTGAACGAGTGACTGCAATGTTCCTTCACTGGCGCAGTCGTGGTGGAGAGCTGGCACTATCCCCATGCCAAGCAGGGGTCGGCGAAATCACGGGCCGCCCGCCGCCAGGCCGCCTTCTCGAGCTAAGATTTCTTGCTGCACCATCACTCGCGACGCAACTGCGGTTGTCACGCCGTCACACGTTAAACGCCAACACGCCACCTAGCCATGATGGAGGTTGCTTCCGCTGTGAGGCTGCCGTCGCCCTCCCCCGAACCGGAGGTTCAGCGCAAACGCGACCGCTCGCCCTACGAAGCTGGGCCGTCGAAGCGATCGAGGAAGGAAGACGAGCGCGACGACGAGGCACCACGAGAGAGAGACGAGAGACCCCGGAGAGAAAGAGAAAATGGGCGGCGACACGATGAGAACGGCCGCAGGCCCCAGGCCGACCAGCTTCCCGACGACGACTCGCGGTTGAAGCTGTTCCAGAATGCCTTCAGTGCAAGCCGCAAGCTGCCTGTTGACGACTCCAAGACGCGCGCTGGCGGCGCTTATATTCCGCCGGCGCGACTGCGCGAGATGCAGAAGCAGATCACGGACAAGAAGTCGCCAGAGTTCCAGCGCATGGCCTGGGAGGCGCTCAAGAAGTCGATCCAGGGTCTCATCAACAAGACGAACACGGCGAACATCAAGATGATTGTCCCAGAGCTGTTCAGCGAGAACCTGATTCGAGGACGAGGCTTGTTCTGCCGGGCTATCATGAAGGCGCAGGCCGCCAGTCTGCCATTCACGCCCATCTACGGAGCCATGGTCGCAATCGTGAACACGAAGCTACCGCAAGTCGGAGATCTGCTGGTCCGTCGGCTGATCATCCAGTTCAGGAAGAGCTTCAGGAGGAATGATAAGCCCGTGTGTCTGGCCAGCACCATGTTTCTGTCGCATTTGGTCAACACGCAAGTCGTGCACGAGGTCTTGATCGCCGAGATCTTGCTCTTGCTGCTCAACAAGCCCTCCGATGACTCGGTCGAGATCGCTGTCGGCATCATGAAGGAGGTCGGTGCTTTTCTCGACGAGATGAACCCTGCCATCGCGAACGCCATCTTCGATCAGCTGCGCAACATCCTCCACGAAGCCGATATCGACAAGAGAACACAGTACATGATCGAGGTGCTATTCGAGGTCAGGCGCGTGAAATACAAGGAGAATCCTGCGATCCGAGAAGACTTAGATCTGGTGGAAGAGGAGGACCAGATCACGCACAGGCACACACTGGAGGATGATATCAAGGTTGAGGACGGCCTGAACATCTTCAAGCTCGATCCCGAGTACGAGGAACACGAGGCGGAATACCAGAAGATCAAGGCTGAGATTCTAGGAGAAGAGGAGGGGAGCGACGAGGATGGATACACAGATGCGTCGTCTGATGAGGAGGAGGATGAGGAACAGAAGCAGCTGGACATCAAGGATCAAACTAATGCCGACCTCGTCAACCTTCGCCGAACCATATACCTCACCATCAAGAGCAGCGGCGGCTTCGAAGAATGTTGTCACAAGCTCATGCGCATCAACCTCCCGCATGGCCTCGAGAACGAACTCACAACCATGATCGTCGAGTGCGCCAGCCAGGAACGGACCTACGAGAAGTTTTACGGTATGATCGGCGAGCGCTTCTGCAAGCTGAACCGCATGTGGACCGACCTTTTCGAAGAGGGTTTTGCAACCTACTACGAGACCATTCATCGCTTCGAGACCAATCGCCTCCGCATCATCGCCCAGTTCTTCGCCCATCTCCTCGCCTCTGACGCTATTGACTGGCACGTCTTCAGCGTCATCAAGCTCAATGAAGAAGATACGACATCCAGCTCGCGTATCTTCATTAAAATCTTGTTCGAAGAGCTACTCGCTTCACTTGGCCAGAAAGCCGTCGTCGAGCGCTTCAAGGATCCTATGCTGCAGGAGTACCTCACAGGCGTGTTCCCAACCGATGCAGACGATCAGTCCAAGACGCGCTTCTCGATCAACTTCTTCACAGCTATTGGCATGGGTGTGCTTACGGAGGGCATGCGCGAGTGGCTCAAGACCAGCGCGCCAAAGCCTAAGCCCCTGCCGGAGCCAGAGAGCGACTCGGATAGTGTCTCGAGTCGGTCGTCGTACACCTCGTCCAGTTACTCGTCACGATCAAGATCGTATGTGCGACGGAGGCGCGACTCGCGGTCCCGCTCTAGGTCCAGCTCCAGAGGACGCTCGTACACGCGCAGCCCGTCGCCCGCGAGGGTCAAAGGCCGTGGACGCGTTCGCCGCGCATCATATAGCTCGGCATCGCGATCCCGCTCTCGCTCTCCGGCACCCCGCAAACTCAAGTCGAAACGAGACTACTCCTCGAGCCGTTCGCGATCACGTTCTCCACCCCCCAAGCGTCGCGGCCGCAGCCCGTCCGATTCGCTGTCTCGTTCTCCGCCGCCAAGGCGCCGAGGTCGTAGCCCGTCGCAGTCTGTCTCTCGCTCGCCACCTCCGCGACGAAGGAGATACTCGACTAGCCCGTCGCGCTCACCGTCTCCGCCGCCGCGACGCGATAGGAGAGGCTCAAGCACGCCGCCGCCGGCGAAAAAAGGTAAAGAGAGGGAGGCAAGCAGGAGTCCGCCACCGGTTAGGAAGAGGCGGTATAGCAGTTCAGTGTCGAGGTCGCGGTCGCCACCGAGAAGGAGGAGAGATTCTTGAGTATCCATGGGAATCTGGCGGTACTTGTATATATTAGTATTGGCTGTTCGCTGGTCACCAGTGGGAGCGCATTGTATAGTTAGCATCTTAGCGAAGTAGAATGGAGAGAATATAGTAGTGATCGAGTCTTCTTGGCATGAAAGAAGTTCCACTATCTGTTTATCTACCAGAGTGCTTGTGGAACAAGTTCCAGCCCGATCGTGTCCGACGCCAAACGCCCCGGCTGCGTGTGTATCTCTTCTATGCCTATCCAGTTATGCCTGTTCAGGTCCGAAACTCCCAAGAAAGAGTAGAGGTAATGTCATGAGAGCATGACTCACTAGTCCCAGCACAGGCCTCTTCTCACCTCCTTACTTCCTGGTGTTAGCTCATGTTGTGGTAAGAATAATAGTACATGTGTATCAAGACGCAAAACCAGATACCAAATACAAGGATTGCCTCACCTTTTGCACGATGGCCGACATGTCGTCATCCTCCTCAAGCGCTGGTGTGCTTGAACCTGCCGTGGCAACGTTGGAAGCAACGTCCGATGCTGCTGCCTCCGCTCCATCGAAGCTGCTGGAGGCCGATGCAGGCTCAGAGCTATTAACTTCGTCGAGCGTGATGAGGTCGGAGCTAGCGAAGGAGACCATGCTCGTTGTGGTCGAGCCGTCGACCGAAGGGAAGGCGGGAGAATACGCTGTTGACGATGAGGCAACGGTTGGGGTTGGGACGTCAGAGCCACGCGTCGAGGCGTTCGAGACAGCACCAAGTGGCGTTGGAGCAACTGACGAGGTGGGCGCCAAGGGTGTGTCGAAGGAGTCGGCATGCAGCGCTTCGCCCAAAGCCTCGTCCACGTCCTTCAGATTCAACGACTCCTCGGTGAGAGGCACGATCGGCGAAAGCGGGAGGCTTTCCAGTGGAGTCGACAATCCTAGCTCCTGAGGCACTACCTCGCCGGACTTGTTGCGTTGGTGACCGCCTGCATCGAATATGCCTGTCCAGTTCGGCCACTGAATCAGGCAGTGTGAGGTAGCGTTGTTGACGACCCTGCTCCACTTGTTGTGAGGAGCCTTAGGGGTCTTGGGCGCTCGCAGGCCGCTGTCGATGCAGTCTTCGCCGCACGTTAAGAGAACGATGCGCGAAAGCTCGTGCTCGAACGGAAGGTGATCGAGAACGAAGCCGTTGAGCCTAAGACACCAAAGTGGAAGGGGTGTCGCCTCGTCTAGACCAGACGCAATCCGGGCTTTGCGAATGCAAAGGTCATCCAAATACTCGCCTGTGCCGACTGAATAGTGCAGCACACCTTTTCCATCGAGTCCCTTGTACATCTTTCCCTCGGAGTCCTCGGTGGGAACAGTGAGACCAACGACGTCCTTTGCTCTCCGCCACTGTTCCGAGCGCACGATCGGAGGCGAGGCCATCTGAACATCTAGTACTCGCATGCCGCCCTCAGATGTGTTGCGGAACACCGTCTCCCAAATCATAGGCTGGAAGGAGTTGTGAATATGGAACAGACGAAGCTCCTTGAGCTGCGTCTGGTCCTGTAGCGGCTTCATCTCATTTGATGTGATGTATGACCGGTGAAGAACTTCGCCGTTCTGTTCCAGGCGAATAGGCTGGCCAAGATCGAGGACGAGCTTCGTAAGCGAAGTGGGCAGCTCATCCCAGACTGAAGGAAGGAAGGGTAGACCAGACACCCAGCTATAAAAGTCAATGACAGAAGATCTGCGTTGATGGAAATACTCACGTTAGCTCTTTCAGACCCTTGGCCTGCTGGAGTAGACCTGTCAGACACTTTGTAGCCATGTCCCACTCCTTGGCGTCTCCAACCGCCTTCTTCGAAACCTACAGGTTAGCCATGTTATGTCTCAGACCGCAACTATTCATAATATGGGTTGGAGGTATGCGCGCCCGCAGCGATGACTTACTTCTAGGTCCTGCTTGACTGCGCCTGTCAATTGCTCGTCCTCCGCCTCACCAACAGAGGTCCAGTCGCCGACCACATACAGTTTGGTGGCCGCAAATGTGGGAGCGTTCGCATGGTGGAGATAGTAGTCGACTTGCTCGGTGACCTGCTTGAGAGACGCTACATACTGTCCGTGTTCGGTGCGACCACTAACGTCGACAACCAGGCAGCCTCCTCCACGGTCAGCCCAAAGGGCCGCCTCGAGGTTGAATGGCTCGAGTGCCGACTTGAAGTCGCTCATCTTGTTTGGTTCGGTACGTTTGGCGTGTTCGAAGGTGTTTGTTGAATTGTATGAGTGGTTGAGTTGATGACAATTCCTGGGATTGTGTTGTCGCAGTTGGTGGAAATTGCACCTTGGGTGGGTCCGCTAGTTCGTTTGTTCGGTATAAGAAGGGAAAGTGCTCACGGTGAAGGCGCGCATAGACGGCCATGACGTCGACCTGGCCCGTTCACCGCAGCGTGTCTGACCGGCTGTGCTCTTCGTGTAACGAGGTGACAGACAGATGAAACTGAGCGGCTCAGCAAGTGCGGAGTTGAAGAGTTGTGGTCATAGCATGCGGCACAGGGACCACCTCGCCGCGAACAAGGCGAGGAAAGAGCAGCACGTGCGCGTTTGCAGTGCGGAAATGGCAGGTGTGAACGAGCCGAACAGAGGACGACGCGATGGGTAGACAATAAAGAAAGGAAACCCAGAAAGATTGCTCCCAAGAGGCCGAACAGCTGACCTCATCCACGTGAAGTGCTCATGTTGAGCAGTCACGACCCCTTGGTGGTCACTAAGACAATGTAGCAAGGAGCAGCGCGGTCGTTCTCACAACCCGCGAGTGAATACACTAACCGCGAATGGCAGCACAGACTTTCATGCCGCGCCCACTGCCTTATGTAACTCGAGTCACCAACATATCGCCCACTCTCCACTTAGAAGCCTATCAACTCAA
>TARA_R110002003_G_scaffold116_32_pt1 | contig 11538 bp, 11 predicted proteins | sample TARA_R110002003 | Tara Oceans TARA_R110002003 (sample SAMEA4396441) | marine metagenome | biome: Westerlies Biome; feature: [SRF] surface water layer (ENVO:00010504); material: water (ENVO:00002006), including particulate matter (ENVO:01000060) such as... | depth 5 m | reverse complement strand
CTACAAGTTATAAGATCTTGTAATTATTTAATATATATACTATTATAGTATTAAGGTAAAGGTATAGGTAAGTACAGAGCTACCTACCTATATAAATACTAAATTTTAATACTACAGCTATACTGCTAAACAATAGTAACTTCTAAATATAATACTACAAGATAGACAAAGAGCTCCCGAAAAATTGTTTACACGCGTTAGCTTAGATTATTTCTTATGTCGTAGTTAAGATCTTGCGTGCGCGTTCGATACTTGCGCATCCTAACAACGCGAGAATCGTTCGGCGCTGCTAGCAAAAACAGCTATAACTGCACGACAACTTACAGTTAAACAATATATTTAATACTAGCAATTAACTCGACATGCTTACTTTAGTAATCGCGCAATAAAAAAAATGCAATAAATAATTAAGTATAGTAGTGCGACTTCTTACTGTCGGGCAAGAGCTAGCAGCAGCTGCTTCTCTTGCTCTTCTCTCACAAAAAGAGATGCAGGATTCAAGCAAGCAACATCTCGGCCACATTGCTTAATCTCTTATAGTCGTACTAGGATTCGAACCTAGGGCCTCTAGCTGTTAAGAACAGTAGTTTACAGTAGAGTAAGACAGGTATAAGCCTAGTTCCTAGCACCGGCCTGTAAATATTGAACCGCTGGCGCTCTACTACTAAGCTATACGACCTTTGTTTGATTAATAAGTACCTCAAGAAGTAATTATTATACATATGCTATGTGGAGTACTGTTGTTGTTGTAGATATTACTGTGTGGCGATCGATCAAACCAAATCTTTTGCTAGGGAGTACCTACTAATATTACCGTTGATGTGTTGGAGCCATTGTACTAATCTTGTGGGAATGTACTGAGGAGATAGTGCAAGGGAGGAACTTGATAGTCGTTTATTCTGAGCATTGTTTCTACCGCGCAGCTGTGTTCAGGCGTATGCAGCTTGCCTGCAACACGTATTTCATGCCGAAAGTCCAATTCTTGCTATTTTTGCTCCGTGATACTCGGAATGAGCAGAACGTCTCTTTTACACCCTCGCAATGTCCCATGCACTCTTTCCAGCCATCCCTACAAGCACGTAGTGTGCCAACATCCACAGAATACCATAGTACCGGCCCTTACCACCCTGCTCTCCGCTCCTCGTGTACCCAATCGCATACACGACCCTGTTCACGGCCCACACGCCGCCCAACACAGCCGCCGCAACGGGGTACCGCAGGCCCGCAATCATCAGCGCGCCCAGTGCAGTAGGATGATTCTCGCCGAAGTTCTGGTGTGCGCGCTGCGCAGAGTTAAAGGCGAGCATGGCTTTGCTGGACGCTGGTGACGCCGTCTGGATCTGCTCGTAGGACGCGTATTCGTAGGGGTACGGGACTTTGGCGGCTTTGCGGAAGCCACCGACGCGCATGCCGTGCCACGTGCCGACGACGAAGGTGGAGACGGCGGCGAGGAGGACGTAGCTGAGGGTAGGATGTTAGTATGTGTTTTATTGACACCATCGGGAGAGAGGGAAGGAGTCGAGTGTTGTCATTGTGCTGGAGAGGTGGACGGTATTTAGGACGTACCCGTAGTCGCTGGGGATGGTCATTGTGAGCGCCATTGTATTGTATATTTTATGATTTCTTCTTCGTAGCTTGTTCGCGTGGTTGGAATTGCTCAATCGGTTCTTCTCTGCTTGTCTTGGGAATAACGACGTTCCGACCTTTTGTACTCGTTTCCCAGGTGTCAATGCGGTTGTATACGGTCTGGCAAAGTCTTCAGACGTTGTGTCGCGGACGAGTTCCGGAGACGGCGTCGGTCCAACTATGGCGCCGACTCGAAGCGGCATTTGCCCGCCTGGTGCGGCTTCCGCAGCGTGCTGGGTGCACGACCCATTGTTGCTGGAACTGCGCACAGCAGGATGAGGGTGCAGGGCGTGGCGGGATGAGGTGAGGTGGTACAGGGTGCCGAGGGTATGGATGGAAGGATGGGGATAGGGATGTGGTGGGAATGAAGGTCAGATTAAGGTAAGTAAGCTCTACGCCTTGTTGGTCGCATTAGGTGGTGTGCATATGGACGGCACAACCTCTGACTTCAAAAATGGGAAACGTGGAGAATTAGAACGAGCAGAATCAAAGGCGACAAGGCAAGTATATGTAGCAGGCGAAGGATTGATTGGCGCGAATTCGCCATTCGTGCATGGGATGACGCCGATTTGATGATTACTCAAGCGCTTCGAAACGCAGCGTGCACAACCTTGGGATTAGGACCGACCATTTACAACGCCACAGCTTGGCCTGAGGCCGGTTCAAAGAGCTGAATCGTCGGCGACTAGATGGATCTTGATGCAGAGCGGCCTAGGAGATAAATCTGCAAACTTAAAAAACGCAAATGAGTCCCATTAATGACATCACTGGTGCACATTGCGCGGAACTCATTCTGAAGACTCAAACCCGTTTAATTCTTCACCAAGCCAACGCCAAATGACCCAAAATCTATTTAATGAAAGTGTAAGAAAGCAATCGCCCTAGTCTGCCACTTCCATCCTCGATTACCCGACTCTCCGCTCACACAGCTTCAATCGACTCGTTCACAGCAACACCTTACTTCGAGTGTTTCACCCAGCGCGCAAAGTCCCTGAGCGCTTCTTCTCTCTGATCACACTCTGCGTGCACCCACTCAAGATGTTCAGTTATCAGTTCGTCAAGGAAGGGATAGACTTCGGGTGCGAGGTAGGTCCAGCGTGTCAGTTCCTCTTCCATACTCAGATTCTGTGCAGATCTCTCCAGTAGCAGTCTCAGAACCGCCGTCTGGCATCGTCTTCTTGACTTTGTCTTTCGCGGCATTGACGGTTGAAGCCGTTCCCTTCCTGTCCGTGTCTTTCCTGTCCTTGTCGCCCAGTATATTTCGCTGATGACCATCCAGATCCACCGGCCCATCTTGACAAGCGTTTCCAGGCGTCGGCTGCTCATGGCCAGTTGCGAGGATCGCAGGATCAGTGTCGCTGTCGGTGGTGCTCGTGGCAGTCGGGACGCTCTTGCTGTTGGAGGCTTCGGCAATGCAAGCGACGCAGATGATTTCGGCGACGTCGTCGTCGCTAGAGTTGGTGTTGTCATAGGAGATTGCTTGAGGATGTGTGTTCTGCGCCGGGACTGTGACGGGGGCGAATCCAATGCGGATGAGTCCAGTGAGGAAAAGAGCGGCCACAATGAGCGTGAAATTCATGGCGAACCTGAAAAGGAAGCTTGGGATGTTGGGTTCATGAGAAGCGGCACTCATGACTGCGAACAAGGAATGGAAGTTGGTTGGATCCGGTAAAGCCATGGTGGGATGGCAAGATGCAGTGGGCGAAGTCTTGATTGTTGATGGTGTATTTTGCTTCAGTGGGAAGGAACGATACCAGGAAGAGATTGTTTGAGCACTGCTGTTGTTGGGAAAAGAATTATGGCAGAGAATACATTGATTTATATTCAGATCCTCCATGGACTCTCCAGTGTCTGGCGCAATGGTTGCTCGTTCAGACTCCTGATCGACTCGCCGACCGACGGTGTCAGATGCACGGTACGTCAAGCAAACGTGCTAAGACCATTCGCCCTTCCGGAAAGGTCTTTGTCCCGTCACTCTCCGAACTGCCTGTGGCACCTGCCCATCATTCGAATGAACGTGCACGTCGCCGACTTAGTGGCGCAGAAACCCGCTCCATTGTGAGTGTTTGCGTGAGTGAGGCATATTTAGGTGTATGGAGGCGCGGAGCGATGTCCCAGTGCAGACCCTATGATGTTTCAAAGCACATCCCATCTCGCAAACACATTCACCGCCTCTGTCTCCATGGTGAATAGCATTTCTTTGTTCCTCCGCATATTACTACAGCGCACAGTGCACTTATCGATTCCACAGTGAATGGTCGGCGAGATCGGTAGTATGTTGGCCTTGTGGCTTCGCGCAGTTTCGCTCTGGAACAGAGTAGTGTCTCAGCCACACTGTAGCCTGGAGACAGAATTATCCTACCAATGTAGGTAAGAGAATGGACTGTGAAGAGGTGGGCAAAGAAAGCTGGTTGTCATGACAGCTCTACGCGCTGCACCATCCTTGTGCGATATTCCATTCCAGGTATATGTCCAGTTCGTGTCGTAGATGTGACTCGTGGAAATCGATCAGCTCGGCCAAGTATCAACTAGAAGCGTAATCAGGAAGGAATCCAATTGTCTCATAGTGCTTGTTGGAGTTAGCGCCTGGCAAAATAAACCCATTTGTACATGAAGAATGAAGCTCGATATTGTGCTCTAGGGCCCAGCTGGAATCGTTAAATTGAATGGTCATGCTTCCATATCATATATCGTGGGCGGAGATGTTTGAAAGTGAGCAGACAATTGGTCAGCTACTACGCCTTCCACGATCGTTGAATATAATGGCTTGTTATGATGTGGTAGACTGTGAAGCGGGTGGATGAGAAATGTAAATAGTGATGACATATGTATAGACTGGTTATATGATGCAGTGGGTTTTCTTAGCCGTCCACCTTGACATGAAGACTTACATAGCCCAATGATGCAAGTCTACAGGTAGAACATATCACACTACGACGAGCTTAATCATCAACAGCTAGGTCCGTATCTCTCCTCACTGCTCTTACGTCAATTGCTCGGCAAGCGCAACAACCTGATCCAAGAGCGCTTTGCTCTCACCCGCTGCGTTCTTCGTGACCTTGTCCCTCAAATGGTCGACCTGCAAACCTGCTGCCGTCGGTGGGTTGCCCTGAGCCGTCTGGATCCTGCTGACTTGCATCTCTAAAAAGAACTTGGGCACCTTGATGGCGAGACTGCCACCTGCACTGCGGATCCCAGCTTCAGTAGCCAAGTAGACATTCAAGCTATCTTGGAAGGTCTGCAAATCGGTGCTTGCAAGTGGATTTGCTGTGGCGAATTGGCTGAGGGCGAACTCTAGAGGTGTCTGATCTGACTTGCTGAAGTCGATAGAGGAGAATGATACGGCACCGGAGGTAACATCCGGAACGTTGGAAATGGTTTTGACGGTGTTGGAACAGGTGACGTCGTTCTGGATCGAGGTCACCACGTCGGCTACCTCGGCAGGAAGCGCTGTGTTGCCAACTACAAAGCAAGCAGATGTCTGTCGGTTGCCGATGTGCTGAGGCAGGGCGGTCGCAAGTGCGAAGCCGCTGAGTGCAGCGAAGATAGTCGTGGTATGCATGCTAGCGGCGGAAGTGAATTTACAAAGAAAATGTGAATAGGAGATGAAATGAACGACTCTAGCCTGAGAGCAGGTAAGAATGGAAGCGACAGACGACACGCGATGAGGACGATGGTACCCGATGAAGCGTTCAGACTTGCAGACCAAGCCGACCTTATGAGTACATCAACGTTGAGCAATTTTACAAACAAGGAGCCTCACATTAAGCACGCTTATGGTAAACTGACGATATTAAGGCATCTGCTGCCGTCTTGCTGTGTCACTAAGGCTGTCGCGACGTTTTGACAGGGCTGTTGTTCCAAGTGCGGCAACGTTTCGTCTCATGTCTTGTTTGAGGAATAGCGGCATAATGTTGCACGCCGTGAGTCCCGAGAGATCTCGTGGAATGACCCAATCAGATACTGCTGTAGGCGGAGTTGTCTCTGGATGTTCGCTAGGAGGCTTGTTTCACCTGTCGCGCGAGAGTGCAGAAGGTCACTGAGGTCGTGAGCTTGGGGGTGTGCCTCCAACGACGTTGCAGACGCGTGTCACGGGACACGGAAATCATTCTAGCAATTGCGAGGCGTAGCTATAGAGGCGATGCAGAGCTTGAAACTCAGATTTAGAGGCAGGCGTCAGTGTTGTGATTCGCAATTTTGAGGCTGGCGATGGACGATCAGTTTCGCACTAAAGTCAAATTAAGTTAGCGTGCATGCTCTTTTCGTTCACAGTTCCCGGGACGTGTCTGCTGACTGATGAGCATAGATCAATAGTTCTACCTCACTGTGTGGGAGCTTATGGGAATGGGGGTAGAGTTGATGAATAGTAAGGGGCAACTATACCCCAGGCAGGTGTTAGACCTCCATCGCGTACGTACGTAGGGCTACAGCAAGCTTCCCTGATTCCCTAGGTCTCGCAGTATTGTCCTCGCCTCATCGCGAAGCCGCGTCGTAAGACCTCGCGCATCCTCAACACCATGCACCAGGCCAATCGCCCCTCCAGCATAGGTTGCCAGCCGACCTTCGGGCCCCCAACCCTGGTCTCCAGCCTTCGCAGCATCATCGTGGCGGGCTTTGAGCTCATCAAATGGCACACCAACCTGATGCTCATGCCAGCTCTTGTTGATGATGCCACGCGGGCTATACTGTTCTGGCCAACCAAATGTGCCGCGGAGATGGTTGTAGAGCTGCGTCCTCGTTGTGTTATGAGCGGCGTCCGAAGCTCGCACCACTTCATTTTGGTAGCCCGTACTAATCCGCGCCTCTGTTGATGCGAGAAAGCGTGTGCCCATCGCAACTCCATCGGCACCGAGCGCAAGAGCTGCAGCTATGCCTCGACCGTCTGCAATGCCTCCAGCGGCCACCAGCAACGTGTCGGAGCCGCGCACTTGATCAGCGATCTCGGGAAACAATGCCATGAGACCCATGCCATCATTTGCTCTGCCGTGGCCACCTGCTTCTGCCCCTTGGATCACAAGTACATCTGGTCGATGGAAACTCTGAATGGCTTCGATGCTCTCTTGAAGTGTACCAATCTGGTGCCAGATATGGATGCCAGGAGCCGCCTCACGCAGGCTTTTTGTCCACTCGTCCATCTCCTCCTGTCCTCTCCGAGGTGCAAATAACCATGCAGCACATGGCTGATGCTGCTTCACGGCTTCAGTGGCCACAATCAGATCACCATTCCAGAGTTGAAAGCCAACCCCAATCGGCAAAGTCTCCCCAGAACGGAAAGGTGTTGGAGCTTCGCGGAGGAGTTCTCGCACGGTCACCAAATCTTTCGCTGTGTCCTCTGGCTTTGCCCCTGGCCCGATGAAGCCCAAACCTCCTGCGTTTGTTATCGCGAGTGCCAGATGTGGTCCAGACATGACACGCATGGGCGCTCCGACGATGAAGGGCAACTTGATCCATGGGAAGTTATCCGTGAAGCGTCCACGTTTCTGGCTTGTAGACATGGTTGTTCGTATTAAGTTCATTCTAGGATTGGAATATGAGTTTGAGATGGATGACTCTGGACGAAGGCTCGTTTGGCCATTTGGCTAGTGCGCGAGCTGTGCTTGGGGAAGTAAGCACCGCGTCAAGAGCGTCAACCGGCCTGCGTTGACACTAGTGCGATATTTCGTGTCATCGTGAGATGCCAATGGGAGAATTGTATCTTCAATAATCGCACATAATCTGTGCACAAGGTCATCGAGAAGTTTGTCTTCGCCGAAAATGAGGGTGATACGAACGTATCCCTGCATCGCGCTAGACCCCGCAATCCCCACGTTTCGCGGCCGTCAAACGTGCCGAGGTTTCTTTCCATGTTCACAAAAGCTATCCGGATAGCGAGAGTCATGGCGAAAGCTAAAGTTCAGTCCCTTTGCATCTGCTACCATCTTCGCTTACCTCCATAAAGCTCTTAGAGCTCACTAGACCTTAAAGAAGCCATTGATTCCAACCTATACTTCATAACATTCGAATCAGCACCATACCAGCCCACGTTTACAATGACGCACGCCGCTTCCAAAGACGACCTCCGCGTCTCAACCCTCTTCGACTTTTCGAACCATGTGGTCCTCGTTACAGGCGGAGCGACCGGTCTCGGCGAAATGGCAGCCCAAGCCTTCGTGCAAAATGGATCGCGAGTCTTCATTGCATCGCGCAAGGAGAAAGAGCTGAAGTCCACCACCGACCGTCTCAATGCTCTCGGGCCCGGAACATGCGAATACATCATTGCGGACCTCAAGAACAAAGCAGGCTGCGTCGCGCTCTGCGATGAGATGAAGAAGCGAACAGATAGGCTCACTGTCTTGGTCAACAACACGGGTGCCAGCTGGGGGGATGATTACTACAATTACCCAGAACACGCCTGGGACAAGTTGTATGATCTGAACGTCAAGAACATCTTCTATATGACGGTGGGCATGGAGCCATTGTTGCTAAAGGGTGCGAACGCGAATAGTCCGGGTAGGGTGATCAACATCGCGAGTATGGCGGGCATACAGACGATGGATGTTACTACGGGAGAATCTGGAGGGTTGAGCAAACCGGGACATGGGACGTTCTCCTGTAAGCCCCCTGCCCCCTGATACGAACCAAGGATACCGACTGACACATCACTAGACGGTCCCGCGAAAGCCGCCTGCATCCATCTCACAAAGATGACCGCATCCAAACTCGCTCCAAAGAACATCATGGTTAATGTTATCTGTCCTGGTGTCTTCCCTTCACGAATGACAAACTTTGGGCTGGAGAAGTACAAGGAGACCCTCGAGTCAGGCCAGCCAACCGGCCGGATCGGTAAGCCGAGCGATTTTGGTGGGCTCTGCTTGTTCCTGGCAAGTGCTGGCAGCGCACATATGACTGGCAATGCGATCGAAATTGACGGAGGGGCGACGTTGACTGGGTGGAGAGGGAAGAGGATGGCAGGGGAGAGTGGAAGTAAGCTGTAGATTATGCAGACTTTCTGGACCTATGATATTTGATGTATCGTTGAGCGCTCAAAATACGGTTGATTTTCAATCCTCATCAGTCTTCAACCTCAAGTACCATTGTGCGACTTCCATGACGCACTCCTCCAGCCCACGCATCTTCTCGCCACGAAGTAACATCGACTCAGTTAAGCTCGAATCGACACGATACGGCATGTTGATCGGTGTCTTGGTCCTTCCAACCTTGAACACGCCACTCTTGATTTCATCAACATATTCCTGCTCAATCGCATCCGCAGCGCTATTCCACAATGCATTGCCATCGCCACCCTCATCAGAAGTCGCGGCGGCCACGAACCAAGGCGGTACCTTTGCAGTCTTCACCTTCCCTACGTCCAACGCCTCGACATGTACTCTAGCGCAATCTTGAACATGTACAAAGCCGAATGCGTATCTTGGGGCCATCTCATCGAATAGCAGTGCTTTGGTCTGACGATCAATGTGCTTCAATGCTTGCGATCGAGTCGTGATGAATTCCGAAGGCCCAATTACAGTTCCGGGAATGACTTGGACAATTGAGAAGGGCTTTGACTTGCTGAGGCGCAGGTCATTGAGGTAGATCATACACTGTGATTTCGACGCGCAGTAGGCTTGGTGCGGTGATTTGAGAGGCGGCTTGTACGCCAGTGCTGCTTGATTGACTCCCACGTGCTCTGTTATTCGATTCAGTCAGAATATCTGTGAGCAGAAGGTTGGTTCAGGATTACCATCTAATACTTGTTCCATGCGATTACCATACGTATCGCCAACCTCCGAGTCGACCAAGCCGGCACCAGCTTGAGTAAAGACAATGCGCTTCACAGTGCCGGCTTTCTCGGCAGCTTCGATCACGTTCTCGGTAGATTTGATGAATGGGTCGTAGATGTCGTTGTCGGGATGGAGATGCTACTTGGTCAGCGTCGTCCTGCCTTGAGAAGCCGGATGACCGTGACATACTGGCATTGGCCATGCGCCTGCGATATGAATAACATATCTTACGCCGGCCAGAGCGTGATCATAAGCTCCTCTCGCAGCATTATCGGGTACGACGGCATGCTCCAGCTGATGAAGGTATTGCTGCACTGAGAGGCCGGATTTGATGGTGTTGAAAGCCTCTTCTCGACGCACGACACAACGCACACGGTAGCCATTTTGGAGAGCATAGACTACGCAAGCGTATCCGATTGTTCCATTTGCGCCAGTGACCTGATTGAACAGTTAGCAGTTGCCGTCGAAGATCGTCAAATATGTCAGCTTACAGCTACAAGTCCGCGATCTTCGTTCTTCATCTCTTCGCAAGTATTGTTGATCGAGACCGCGACACTTGTTTTGCGAACATGGTCGCGGCGAGTATAAGAGTGTCTGTTTGAATAAGCTAATGGCAGGGCGTGCGGCTTAAAGTGGATTCATCAAGCTCCTGCGCTTTCCGGCAAATGCTTGATTGTACCCCACGTCCTCGGCTTTAGGGGGCTGTCGTCATCACGTCTGTTCAGTGTCGGATCTGCCTCCACGATCATCAACATCATAGGTACATAGCCGGGATAACATACTGTTACTATGCTCTTCCCACCTTCATTCAGAAAGCACAAAAAGCTCGATCCAGGCTGAGGTTGATCGCAATGGCATCAAACTCGTCGAACACACCATCCGATGGCTTCCCGCATGCAACGACTAAGAACCTTAACATCATCATTGTAAGCTTCAACGCGCGTCATCAGCTACTTCAATACCCAAGCTTTCTGACGAGTCGCAGGTTGGAGCATCTTTAGGCGGACTGGCAACAGCCCTTGCGATCAAGCGCCTCCCGCCACCACATGCACACAATGTCACGTTACTTGAGCGCAATCCAACTGCACTGCTTCATAATCAAGGAGCTGGGATTGTTGCTGGTGGTGACACGCTCGCTTTTTTCAAGCGCTATGACAAGTGCGGGCGGGATCTCGCGGCAGGCTCGATCAGACGCCAGTACTTGGACAAGAATGGGGAGATTGTGCATAAAGAGGACATGCGACAGAACATGACAAGCTGGGATCTTGTGTACCACATGCTGCGAGCCAATGTCGATGGTGTGAAGAGTGATTATTGCGAGGTACCAGAGGACGACCCAGGAAGTGGTAAAGTCACATATCTTCACGGACACAAAGTTATTGGACTAAAAGTCAAGGGTGACAAGGTTTTAGTTCAGTATGAGACGCATGAGGGCCAGACGGGCGAGATGGAAGCAGACTTGGTGATCGGTGCTGATGGACCAAGTTCAACGATTCGCTCAATCCTCACCCCGAACGTGGAGCGCAAGTACGCTGGGTATGTCGCGCTTCGCGGCACCGTCCCCGAGAACGAAGTCACGCACAAAACACGCGAAGCATTCAGCGAGCGCTTCACATTCTTCCACACCAAAGGCATTCAAATACTGGCCTATCTCATCCCCGGTGAAAACGGCACGCTCGAGCCCGGCAAACGCCTCATCAACTTCGTCTACTACACCAACTTCCCCTCTCCATCGCTAACCGACCCCTCCCCCTCCTTTCGCGAACTCATGACCGACTCCGAAGGCCAATACCACCGCATCACCATGCCCCCCGGTAAAACCAATCCCGCAGCGTGGGAAAAGCAACGCAAAACCGCCCAAGAAAAACTCCCCCCACAATTCGCCGAACTCGTCTGCAGCACCAAGAAACCCTTCGTGCAAGCCATAACAGACGTGCTCTCCCCGACCAACGAATTCCTCTCCGGCCGCGTCATCCTCATCGGCGACGCGCTGGCGGGCTTCAGACCGCACACGGTGGCGAGCACTAGCCAGGCATGTTTCGACGCGATGATCCTCGCCGATATGATTCAAGGTAATGTCAGTCGGAAAGAGTGGAAGACGCAGACGCTGGGCTATGCGAGGACGATTCAGCGCAGAGGCGTGGATATGGGC
>TARA_R110002003_G_scaffold1926_1_pt1 | contig 11568 bp, 9 predicted proteins | sample TARA_R110002003 | Tara Oceans TARA_R110002003 (sample SAMEA4396441) | marine metagenome | biome: Westerlies Biome; feature: [SRF] surface water layer (ENVO:00010504); material: water (ENVO:00002006), including particulate matter (ENVO:01000060) such as... | depth 5 m | reverse complement strand
AAAAGGACGGGACGGCTCCCAATCTTGCGAAATGTCAGGACTGTGCACAAGAAGGCGCTTCGTGCAAGCCCTTCCGGCATCGCAAGAGCACACAGCAAGAGATGAAGGACAGAGAAGACAATGGTGGTCAAGATCCCGTCATTGGTGTTTCGCTGGAGCTGATCAATAATGCGCACAATGTTCTCTTCAGATGCACGAAGTGCTCACGAGCCTGGCACTACCACCATTTGCCGCCTCTGTCCCAGTACGCGATGGACATCAATCGTGACAACGAAGAATTGGCAGACGAGCGCTTCCGCGAGTACTCAAACCACTGGATGTGTAAGGAGTGCAACGACACCAATAAGCAGAAGGTGGGTGGCCTGATTGCCTGGAGGCCCTCTGACGTCGAGACGTATCGGCCAGGCGCTTCATGCGACATGATTCCAGAGGACGAGAAGCAATACCTTGTGAAATGGGAGAATCAGTCCTACTTCCGAGCGGCCTGGTTCTCGGGCGCATGGACCTGGGGTGTCACCGCACCAGCTATGCGGAAGGCGTTTTACAAGCGCGAAGATGGTCCGAAGATGCGCACAGAGGACGCGATACCTGAGGAGTATCTTCGCATCGACATTGTTCTCGACATCAAATACACAAGCTACGTTGAAGTTCGAAGTGAGGAAATCGACAAGGCGAGGATCAAGGAAGTGGACAAAGCCCTCATCAAGTACAAAGGTCTTGGGTATGAGGATGCGGTGTGGGAAAAGGTTCCCACCCCGGAAGATGGCGACAGGTGGCTTGACTTTGTCACTGCGTACAATGATTGGGTTGCTGGTCGCTATGTCCGATATCCCAAGCAGGGAGCACTGAAAGCCCGGCTCGAGAAGATCCGCAGCTCTCCATTCGCGAAGCTCGAGAAACAGAAGCAGCCGGATAATCTTGTCGGTGGTGAGTTGATGAAGTACCAAATCGAGGGCCTGAATTGGCTGTATTACCAGTGGTACTGTCAAAAGAACGGCATCCTCGCTGACGAGATGGGTCTCGGCAAGACTATCCAGGTCATAGCTTTCATGGCGACCCTGGTCCAAGATCACAACTGCTTTCCTTTCCTCATTGTGGTTCCCAACTCCACTGCTGCGAATTGGCGCCGCGAGATCAAGCAGTGGGTGCCCTCTCTCCGTGTAGTGGCATACTTTGGATCCGCGCAGGCTCGTGAGATGGCTCACAAGTACGAAATGTATCCGGAGGGCACCAAGGAGCTCCGGTGTCACATCGTGGTGACATCGTACGAAGCCGCAGCCGATGACAGCTGCAAGCGAATGTTCCGCAGCGTCAGCTGGGCAGGCCTCATTGTTGACGAAGGCCAGCGCCTGAAGAATGACAAGAGCCAACTTTACACGGCATTGAGTGGGGTCAAAGCGCCTTTCAGGCTGCTCATGACGGGCACACCGTTGCAGAACAATGCTCGCGAGCTGTTCAATTTGCTACAATTCTTGGACGAGACCATCAACGCTGCGGAACTCGAAGAGAAGTATGCAAACATGACCTCAGAGAACGTCAAAGAGCTTCATGGTCAGATCCGACCTTTCATCCTCCGACGCACGAAAGCTCAAGTGCTGACATTCCTGCCGCCCTTGGGTCAGGTCATTCTACCAATATCCATGAGCCATCTACAAAAGCAGTTATACAAGTCCATCCTATCCAAGCGGCCTGAGCTGCTCAAAGCCCTGTTCACTTCGGACAAATCGATCAAGCAACAAGAGCGAGCGAATTTGAGCAATATCCTCATGCAGCTGCGCAAATGTTTGTGTCATCCATTCGTCTACAGTCGTGAGATTGAGGAACGGACGGACATTGCTGCTGTGTCTCACCGCAACCTTGTTGAGGCATCAGCAAAGCTTAGCTTGCTAGAGCTGCTGTTACCGAAGCTTAAGGAACGCGGCCATCGTGTGCTCATCTTCAGCCAGTTTCTAGATATGCTCAGCATCATTGAGGACTTTCTCGATGGCTTGCAGATGGGCTATCAGCGCCTCGATGGCCAGATGGGCTCGCTGGAGAAACAGAAGCGTATCGATCAGTTCAACGCTCCTGATTCTCCCCTTTTCGCTTTCTTACTTTCGACTCGAGCTGGAGGTGTGGGCATCAACCTCGCCACTGCTGACACGGTCATTATTTTGGATCCCGACTGGAATCCGCACCAAGATCTACAAGCGATCGCTCGTGCACATCGCATTGGTCAGAAGAAGAAAGTGCTGTGCTTCCAGTTAATGACCCGTGCGTCAGTCGAAGAGAAAATCATTCAGATGGGTCGCAATAAGATGGCCCTCGATCACGTTGTCGTTGAGCAACTAGATGCAGATGATATTGAGGAGCATGACGTCGAGTCCATCCTCAAGTTCGGTGCAGCAGAGCTCTTCAAAGATGACGATGGGGATCAAGACATTCGTTACGACGATGAATCTATCGAGAAGCTTATCGACCGCAGTCAGATCGAAAATACCACTTCAAACACGGATGACGACTCCGCTGAGGCGCAGTTCAGCTTCGCTAGGGTCTGGGCCAACGACAAGGGAGCGCTACAGAACGATCTTGATATTGTGGAAGAGGAGGTTGCGCCAGATCCCGGTGTATGGGATAAGATTCTTAAAGAGCGTCAGGCAGCAGCGGCAGCTGAAGCACTTGCTCGCGCGGAGGCGATGGGTCGCGGTCGTCGAGCTCGAGGAGTATGTGAACCTCAAAGTATGCATGATGTAAAGCTGACACGTGGACAGAACGTCGACTATGCGACCGAAAAGGATGGCGCCGACGCCGCATCGACCGCAGCAGAAGACGCTTTTGAAGACGCTCTTACCATTCCTTCACCGATCAAGAAGGCCGCCCGACGCAAGAAGAGATCGGGATCTGAGAGCGATACGGATTTCCAGGCCGAGACTGAAGATGAGAGCGAGGCTGAACCAGAATTTGTGTCCGAGCGCATCAATCCTGAGCAAGAGCTCGACGTTGATCAACGTCGCAGCACGACTGGAGCTGTAAACTCCACTCTGCATAAGCAAAACGGCGCAGGTGGGTCCAACAAGTTTTCGTCAAAGCCTTCCAACTTCACGCCTGTCACTGTCACCCTACAGCCTCCTCGAAAGACAATGGTTCAAGCAAATCCGAATGGCAAGAGACCTCCTGCCATTGTCGTTGGGGAAGCGTCTTCGCGCCCTGGACCACCGGATCTTGGCGACCCTGGTTCTTCGTCATCTAGTACTAACGCGAATCCTGTAGTCAAATCTTTTCAGCGGGCCCATATTCCTATACGGTCACCGCTGGAGCCTACATATGGATCATTCAGCAATCGCATATGCCCAGCTTGCCACAAGCAGCACCCGCAAGGTGCTTGTGAGCTGAAAGCAGCGGGCGTCGAGCACTGTGGACTTTGCGGGCTCGCACATTACGGACATAGTCGTACTTGCCCCCACATCAAGTCCGAGACCCAAGTGCGCGAGATGCTCGAGGCGCTGAAGAGCTCACCGGAGAAGAAAGAGCTAGTCGATGCCGCACTCAAGTACCTGCGTGGTGTCAAAGGCACTCTTGTCCAACAGAAGAAGCGTGATCGCGAAAAGGCCGCTGCCGCCCTAAACGGAGGCCTACCACCGGCACCGCCTAAGCCCCGCGGACCAACGAATAACCCCGAGCACTCCGTCCCGTACGCACCACCAAGTGTGCCCATGGGCCCAGGTGCACCAGCAGCGGAATTTCATAATGGCCCTCCTCAGCGAGAAGTTCCGAGCTGGTACCACGGTCCTGAGGATTCGGCGCCAGGAGTTCCGCGTGTTCCAACGCATGTCCCGCGGACTGCGGCTGAGCAGCACAGGATGCAGCAGATTCAGGCTCATGGGCAGTTGAATGAAGAGCACATGGAAAATGCCTTGCGTGGGTTCCTGGGGCATTAGAGATTGCCTGAGGGTTGGTTCGGGCACGACCCGAGGAGGTGGACGGGCAGGTTTGGAGTTGGTTTGGAGTCAACAGAGCTATTCTATGTGTATACAACACAAGCACAGCATTGGTTTCATGGCGCGTGGGAAGGATGCCGTATCGGCGTATTCATCGCTTCGGCGAGTGTTTGGGTTTATCCTGCATCTTCGGTTGGGGAGACGGTGATAGCTTAGCTTTCCCTGGCAATTCACTCCATAGATGAATTGAGAAGACTTTTGGCCGTGGTCGCTCTTGTTGTCTCTTGTGTTTGCTCAGACCCTACGAAGTATCCTCGATGCACTTGGTCGATCCGGTCAAGCCGTTTGGGGATGGCGCCATTGTCGTGGCGTGGCTGCCTTTTTACCTCAGCCTGGTCCTATTCTTTTCCTTCTTCTCGCTGCTCGATATCGACCCGACTCCTTCTTTTGCTCAAATCATGCCGCATGAAGAGGAATGGACATCTCTTCCAACTTGGAGCTGGATGTTGCGAAAGCGATCGCTAGCCCTACCCACGACACCACAAGTCAGTCTGTTGAGCTGATATGGTGTGACAATGCCTACAACGGTCCCAGTATTGGGATCCCCAGCCTCCGTGCGCCTGTCCCTCACATCTTCGCCACATGCATGAATCCTGTTAAGGCTCAATCGTGCCTGAGAAGTGTGTATCCCAGGCATCTCGACGTCACGCTCGTCAAGGCTTGGATCAATGAATGTGTACATCGTCATGGCGTCCTATGCAATCCACCAACTCTCGATAGGTCGAAACATGTTACCAAATTCATTGACTGCGAACAACGTACAGTGATACCGGGGTCGATCGAGTGTTCATATGTGGCACTATCTTACGTTTGGGGAAATTCAAGGCAGGCAGAGGTTGATGCACAACTGGAAACCAGCTTCTCCAAGCTTGGAACGCGTCTTCCGAGAACAATAGAGGATAGTATTGAACTGACTAGGGCATTGGGTATGAAGTACCTCTGGGTAGGTCGATACGTACGTCAAATCTTGTCGCAGTCGTCAACGAGGTAACTGATAACACCTGTGGTCCCTCTTGTTGTGTCTTTTCTTTGATGGGTACCTAGCCACAGGTGGCGTGTAGGACTTGGTGAACGTCTATATTGGCTCTGCATCCCGTCGCTTGGGGTGCAATTTGCGCAGGAGAAGTGCTGGCAGGTCTGGTGTTGGCATATCTTCTCTGTTGGGTTGAGGTAAGAGGTGATCCCCTTCAGACGACAAACACAGCAAGTGTAACGTCTCTTGCTCTTTCCGCGCCATAGGGACCACAGACCCATCTCGCTCGGTGGTGATGTTGAAGTGTGTTGATTGGTTTGGTCAATTGATTGGATGGTCGTGACTTGCACGCGGGCGCTGGCACTTTGTTGGTCGCTCAAGGGAGTTGAATTAAGAGATGTAGTGAACGTCGCTTCTACATTGAGAAGACGGTTCATGTGAACTTGAATGGTCACGGTCCTGTCAGTCATAATGACATTGGCTCGCGGTCACCAAAGAGTGAATCACGAGCAGTCACAGCCTGTGGCTCATGGAACACACCATGCATTCTGACAACATCATCACGAGCAGTCACAGCCTTTGGGTCATAGAACACACCATGCATTCTGCCAACATCACCATCTACTTTCCCGGTCGCCCTTCCCGAGGATGATCTAGTCGCTGAAGCCCTCAAACTCGGCATCTTTCTCATCAGCTTCCTGCTTCTTGACCTTCACGCGCATCTGCTCAATCATGCTTTGCAATCTGTCCTCCTCCATCCTCTCATCCTCCGTCATTTTCGCAACACGCTCATGTTCACGTTTAGCCTTCTTCTTCTCCCTTCTTGCTTCCTTGGTCGCTCTACTCTCCTTTTGCTCCGTCCACGCACTCTTCTCTCTGTCTTCTTTCTTGTGCCGCTTCTTTTCCTCGCCGGCTTCCTTTTCCTTGCTGAGATCCTCTAGTCGCTGCTTCTCGCGCGCCTTGTCTTTGTAGGCGTACGTCGCGAGATCGAGATCTTGTCCTAGGCGCCGATCGCCTTTCCAGTGCTTGAGTTCGGGCATGCCGGGGAGGGTAAGGAGGCCCCATGCGGCGCCCAGATCGGTCCAGTCGAGGTCGTCGACGCGGAAGATGGAGCTGGCCGTGTGTTTGCTGTATGCGCGAACCCAGGAGACGAAGCCGCGTTGGGCTTTGTCGAACAGGGCGCGGTCTTGTTTGACCTGTTTTCGGACTTGAGAGGTGATGGCCTCGGCGTCTGCGGATGTCACTGTGATGGAGGGAGTGGTGAGTGGTGAGACGGGGGTTTGTCGGACTTGTAGGAATTCGATATAGTCTTCTTCACGACCCGGGGTGAGGAGTGTGACAGCCAGGCCCCTGCGACCTGCTCGTCCGGCGCGACCGCAGCGGTGGATGAAAGTTTTTGGGTCGCTGGGTGGATCCAGTTGGAAGACTAGATCCACTGCAGGAATATCGAGCCCACGGGCGGCAACATCGGTCGTGAGAAGTATCGAAGGCGTTACGCTGTCTACAAACTTGTTGAAGTTCTTGCGCCGTACTTTGTCGGGATGCTTCCCATGGAGAGGCACGATTGCGTAGCCGTCAAGAACCTCGGGTAATACATGTTGGAAATAGTCGACTGAATAGCATGTTGCAAGGTACAATATCGACTTCTGTGGTTGCGGCTGAAGTGATAATAGTATCTTCTTGATGGCAGGCAGCTTGTGCGAAGGGGGCGTGATGAGATAGGACATTTGCAAGCTTGCTGGCGTTCGCTTATCCTCAATCTTGCCGTCTTCGCCGACTTTGCCGTTGACAGCTCTTGCTTTGACTTTGACAGCTATGCGCACTGGGTTGCGCAGACCGACGCGAATGAGTTGGTCCACAGCTTCGCTCATACTTGCGCTGAAGAGGCCCGTCCTCCTTTGCTTAGGTAGCCGAGAGATGATCTTCTGCAGGTCTTCTTTGAAGCCAAGGTCGAGCAGACGATCCGCCTCGTCAAGGACCAAAGCATCGAACGAAGACTGAGGGCAGTGAACATGCGGCGAGCGCAGCAACTCGAGAAGCCTGCCAGGGGTACCGATAAGAATGTTTGGTGATCTTTTCAGGAAAGCGCTCAGATCTTGTGCTGGAGTGACTGCACCACCAAGCAGTAGTTGAGGCAGGACCTTGAGTGTTCCTGGAGGGAATGTTGGCTTTGGTGGCGCATCCACATCCGCATCTTCCATGTCTGTGTCTTCATCTTCAGGCTCAAGCAGCGCTGCTGATGGCGCATGGAATCTCAGTAGTGATGACAGTACCGTATGTATCTGTGTTGCGAGCTCTCTTGTGGGCGATATAATGATTGCGCCCACGTGATGCTTCTTAATGGGCGCCTCGAGGCGAAGTAGTCGCTCCACAATGGGTATCAGGAACCTAGACAATCGTTAAAACTTAGATACTTCGTGACCGCAGTCCCAAGACTTACGCTAGAGTCTTTCCGCTTCCCGTCACAGCCTCGACGACTACATCCGAATTCTTCATGAACATGGGAATGGCTGCATGCTGCACAGGCGTAGTCTTCACGAAGCCCATGGCATCCACAGCCTCGAGTATCCATTCTGAAAGCGCAGGCGTCAGAGCGCTGAATGCGCGATCCTGTTTCGTCTGCGGTGCCATTTTCTTAACGTTGTTTTGGGTTTGTAGTGCAGTCGGCCTCCAATGTTCAGAGAACTTTTGGAGCCACGAAAAATGTTCCTAAGCCGTTGCGCGCTCTGATTGGCCGCAGCCGCCACACTCGTGACAGGCAGGTACAGCCGGGCGTGTGCGTGTCACAGTCGTCATATGTGCTGCTTGTCCATTGTACCAGACTCGACAAGCCTGTTCGCTGCTCGGAAGGTCCCCAGAGCGCCGTCTTTGCTGTATTCCTACTTCCAGCCTTGCGCTTTCACATGCAAGCTGATCTCACCGCCAAGCCGGATTTTGACCGCAGGCACACGATCCTCGCATGATTACATCGCCAGTTTCCAGTCCAGCCGAAGCAACAGGCTTACATAGGCTGCCGTCACCCTCCGAGACACCCCCCTGTACCCGCTCCTATATCCTTTCGACCACCGTCGCCCGCTCGCACTGTGGCATCTCCGCTCCCTCCAGACGATGCGCGGCGGCCGGACGAATCCGCGCCTCTAGGACCAGCAGAGGCTGACAGGATCCAAACCGATGTCGAAGCCGCCATAAGCCCTGTTCCCGCAGATGCGCGCACTCAGCTTCACCACGCCTCCTACACCATACCGGAAACCCCGAGTCTGCTCGCCAACGTCGCCCTGTTTATAGACCGCGCGCGCTCACGTCTCTCCGGCGTCATCCGCGCACCTCCGCTGCCATACTTTCCTACCTGCTGGCGTACCGCAATGGAGTCGTCGCGCCAGTACCAGATTCCGCACACCCCGCGTGTCATATCGCCATCACCTACACCGTCCGAGGCAGGCAGCGCGCAGGATGGTTACTTTGGCCCAGTGACGCGCTCCTCGACGCGCAAGAACAGGCAACAGAACCGCGTGCAGTCACCTCCGCCCATCGATGAGGACTCGTCAGGCTCTGACCCAGAGAAGCGGGCGAGGACTAGGAGTCGAAGTCCCATACTGGAGAGTCATGGGCTCGGCAGTAGGAGGAGGATGAGTGGCCTGACAAGCAGGAGACAGCTGAATGGGCTGAAGAAGAGCCTGGAACTGACTCCGAATGGCACGTCGAATGGACACCTGAGCCCCGCGCAGGCGAACAAGAATTACTGGAGAGAAATGAGCCGGAGCCCGAGTCCGCTGGGCTTGATTCCTATCCACCAGAAATGGCGGTCATTTGTACGTCACACCATCAAGTCGAGGAGAAGTGCTACAGTAGGATCGTCTTTGCTAACACATATTGTAGATCCACAAGCATGAAATCCCCCGCAAGATTCTCCACGTCTCCATCGGCTTCCTGACGCTCTTCCTCTACGTAACAGGCACTCAAACCTCGTCGATCCACCCCGTCCTACTCACGATGCTCGTCCCCATCGCGTTGACTGACGTGCTGCGGCACCGCTACTGGCAAATAAACCGTTTCTACATCCGCTGCCTCGGCGCGTTGATGCGCGAGTCAGAAGTCGACGGCTACAATGGCGTCATCTCATACCTCCTGGGTGCGTGGATCGTGATGCGCTTCTGCCCGAAAGACGTCGGCGTTATGGCCATCCTGCTACTGAGCTGGTGCGACACTGCGGCCAGCACGTTTGGCAGGTTGTGGGGACGCTACACGCCCGCCATTCGCCGCGGGAAGAGTCTCGCGGGCTCAATCGCAGCATGCATAACTGGCATTGTTACGGCAGCCGTCTGGTGGGGTTGGTTAGGCCCCATGTTCGCTGAGTACAATCAAGGAGAGTACGCATTTGCATTCCAGGACGTGCTCATGCTGCCGAAGCAGGCAAGAGATGTGCTGGGCCTGGATGTGGCACATACTTCAATTACTGGCTACTGGGCGCTAGCGGCCATGTCTGTCGCTTCGGGCGTCATTGCAAGTGCAAGCGAAGCGATCGATCTGTTTGGATGGGATGACAATCTAACGATACCCGTCCTGTGCGGTGCCGGCTTGTGGGGTTTCTTGAAGGTTTTTGGTTAACGCTCGCATTATTCATGTTGTCTTATTCCAACTATATACCCCATAGACGTGGGTCGGATCTAGTGACGCTGTTGATTATCGATAGATTCGCATAAATACACCATTTACAACACGCCATGTCCACGAAGAGTCGCATTGTCTGATATATCGGGCTTTCTTCACTCGTCACTCCTCTTCACCGTTGCACATCAGGCGATAGTCAAAATTGTGTGGTCATCGCTACGAAGATCCAGAAACTTATTGCTGGCCTTCATCCTTCTAATACAAGGTCAATCAGTGGCACCTACATTTTCCTAATCACCCACAACAGGACATCTGTTCGAGGGCTGGTGTGTTCCCAGTGTTCATATGGCATACAGGAATGCGTATATCTTGCATACTCTCATCAACATCAACTATGGCAAGGAGCAAACATGGGTGATTAAAGATTAGGTGGAAAATTATCGCAAGGGCTATCCTGTCACAACATCGAGAGATACCGAGCAAGGTCCACTCAGAGCCCTTTGTGACTCAGACAGAGGACAATGACACATTCATCACTCAGAGAGATGTGCCCAAACTCTTCGGCCTCGAGTTTGCGATCGCACTTGTCTGGCTCGACAATAATCGCGGAGCAAACGGTGGGTGTGTTCCTTCGCATAGCAAGAGTTGCTGCCGCTAAGCTTGGATCAGGCTGCACGAATGAAGAGGAGGGACGGGAGCAAACTACTCACTTGGGATGAAATACGTAGGTCCTTCCTGAACACTTTCTGTCTGAAAATTGATCTGGGATTAAGCTGCGTGGTATCAGGATAACGAGTACATTCTATCAAGCTACCGGTATGGTTGAGACATGTATCCATCATTTCAGTGACTCGCCGCTGACAACTGTAACATAAGAGCTGTCTCTCGATCTTACAAGCAGTCAATTGGAAGCATTTTAGGCGTACACAACGAGACAGGTTAGCCCCCACCTTCTTCCGAACTTGGAGTAGAAGCCCTCTAACAGTCGCGCTGTAGTGAACATATTTTCGCATCTCATCGGATCAGCCCTGTTCTTCACGCTTCCCATACCAGTATACTATTCTTTACAGCCGAGATACGGCTCCGCGACTACATCAGATATCATTGTCTTCTCAACCTTCTTCTTTGGCGTCGCGATCTGCTTCGCTCTTTCAGCGACGTGAGTACAGTGAAACCGTCCTTCCTGCATTCCATCACAGACTAATTAATGACAGCTTCCACATCGTCAACAACCACAGCGAAAGTGTGCATGTGTTCGGCAACCAACTAGACTACGTCTGCTACCCAAGCCCCAAACCCACTCCCACCAAGCTGACCATGCACAGCTCGACATCGTAATCCTGATGTGGGGCTCCACCATCCCCTGCATCTACTACGGCTTCTACTGTAGCCCATATTTGCAAAGGACATACTACACCCTTGTCTCCGTCCTCGCCACAGCCTGCATCTATGCCACCCTGCACCCAGCCTTCCGCCGCCCGAAATACCGCCCCTATCGCGCCGCCATGTACGCCGGTCTCGGCCTCTCCTTCCTCATCCCCATCGTGCACGGCATCGCGAAGTTCGGCTGGGAAACGCAGATGTGGCGCATGAGTCTGGATTGGATGGCGGTGATGGCGACGTTCAATTTTGTTGGTGGGGCGTTGTATGGTATGCGGGTGAGTTTGCAATTCTCCGTCTAAATGGTACGGATGTAGGTAGGGATGAACGGAAGCTGACGGTAACTAGGTCCCGGAGAAATGGTACCCGTATAGGTTTGACGTGTGGGGCTCGAGTCATCAGATCATGCATTGTTTGGTGGTATGTGCGGGCGTTGCGCATCTTTTCGGGCTGTTGAGGAGCTTCGATCATGTTCATGGGCAGACGGATGTATGTGCGTGGTGACCGGGGATAGCTGCGTGAAGGACGGCGGTGGTGTAGGAATATGTTGAGCACGTTCAGGGAGAGCTGGACCTGGTGATGCGATTCTTTGCATAATGAAACGTAACAAATACAACATGCTCATCCTCA
>TARA_R110002003_G_scaffold267_3_pt1 | contig 11583 bp, 12 predicted proteins | sample TARA_R110002003 | Tara Oceans TARA_R110002003 (sample SAMEA4396441) | marine metagenome | biome: Westerlies Biome; feature: [SRF] surface water layer (ENVO:00010504); material: water (ENVO:00002006), including particulate matter (ENVO:01000060) such as... | depth 5 m | reverse complement strand
GATATCGGGATCATACGCCTTGCACTTATGAAGTTGCCCAATTTGGAGATTCTCCTCGTCGGAAGCCGGTTTTCATTGCAAGGGACGGAAATTCGATCGAGTTGGGGTGCAAAGAATATTGAGCCGCCCATTTGCCCATCAGACTACTGCTCAAGAAAACCCGGATCGAAGTTTGTTACCTACATTTATCGAACAGCTGCGGCAGCTCTTCAGCAATTAAGAGGTGAGACTGCTAACGTCCGACTGGGTGTATCCCTAGACAGGACGGATTTGAAACTTTTGAGCAGAAGGTCTGATCTTTGCCTCTGGAATGAAGCGAACGGATTGGCACAGCACGCGAATGCTCTTCAGCTCGAGTTGGGCGCAAAAGATGATCTTGTCGCTTCATTGCCGGTCAAGTACCTTGTAGATCTGGCTACCATATCTTCCCTGAGGATGCAATACGTCGAGTCGATTCCGAACCCCTCGGATGTCATTCTTGCGCCAGCTGCGACTTCCACATCTTCAAAATATTGCGCTTGAAGAACTGTAGGCAACATCATCGGAGTTCGCCGGTCTGCTTCGCATGCTTCGCACTCAGTTGACCGCAATCTCGCTCAAATGCTGCTCAGTCCAAAATGCAGTTGGGTTGGCTCGTATTACAGATTTCAACCGTTCTTCTGACACTCCGGATGGCATCTGGTCGTGTGTCCGGCGGCTCTGGTGTCCTTCACCAAGCTGAAGATGATACTGGTAGGCGAAGACGTTCGCGTAGAGGGCCAGCCAAGTCGATCTACTTACGGCGTCGAGCATGCCAGCTATGGGAATATCCAGGAGGACATTGCAAGACCAAACCAGGTTCGCGTAATATCAAGGATATCCTGCACACGGTTGCATTGGCTTTGAACCAATTAAGTCCTCAGCGTCGCGGGATCAAACCTGGCTTGGACCTAAGGTCATCTCATTGTCTTGCCTTTTGGCCATGTTCTGCGGAGGAACTCGATACCTGGGCTCATGACTCACAGCTGATAAACCACCTCCAGGTGGTTAACCTCGTAACCCAAGCGGGACTCCATCGGTAACCAGTGACGCGTTACCTTACTCGACATATAGTGTCACTCGATGTGCGATACATAGGCGAATATGATCACGCTGAGTGTATCACTGGCCCACAGCGAAGGGCCTCCGACGAGATAAACATCGTCCCGAATCAAATGCCAAACCCCCGTTGGCTCTCCCTCAGTGGGTTGTGGTCTAGCACAGCTCAGTTCGTTCAATTGATCTCTGGCCTCCGAGACCAGTTGACGCGTTTGGCCCTGTCGGGCTGCTCGGTTAAGGTCAATTTGACCTATCAGACATCAAACAATGTCGCTGGGAACTGGATGCCGGTATTTTGTGAGCTTGCTTTCGTCCCAGGACTGGAAAACTTGCATCTGGAGAGGCTTGAACAGCATGGGCCATGTGACACACATGAGTTGCAATTCGCTGGAGTTGGCGGGGATTCAGACATCCGCGCTGTTTGGTTTACCAGAGACCAAGTCCGCAAGGGCCTTGACTCTCTCGTGTGAGCAGAGTGTACTTTGATGGCGAAGCCACCGTCGGACCCAGCGGAGAATATTTCCTCCCGTTAGTCGCAGGGAAAACATATCTGGGATTACTTCAAAACCAAATTCCAAATAGCGAGGGATTTGTGCTTGGGAGCACAGCAAGTCCAGTGCGGGTGTATCAGGCTGGTATGACTAGTACCTACTATGTCGGTTTCGTAGCTGACTTCGGAGCAACAAAACCTTCTCCGTCATTGTGAGAGATGTCAATGCAGATCCAAGAATAGTATTGCCTTTGTCTTAGACTGGGCTCACTTATTTCACTTCCAAGGTTGTCCTTGTCTTACTCGAATTGCGACTTCTTCTACAAGTGCGCCAACTACGGCATCTATGCTGCTACCTACGAATCATATTGTATGTAAACTAGGTTTTCTTCCATGACCTCGCTCTCTGCTTGCTTCTTATCTGATCCTCGTCCGAAATGTCTTCCTCTAGGCCCCACGTCTTGTCTGGTGAACTAGACTAACGTCCATCCCTAGGTAGTAGGACACCCACAATGCCGGGACGCTTCTAATAGTTTTCAACGCTATAAAGCTACTATAAAGCCTGAAGCATAGATATCACTGGAATAATATTCTTTAGACTAGGTATAAACTGCATTCGCTTTTAATATTGCAGGCTATAACCCATCGTCGGTGAACCTCAGCCTTCATTGGAACAAAACATGCACTGTCACATGGCATAATTTCTCGGCTCATTCACACGGGGACGCTGCCCCTTCAGGGTTTCTTTTTCAATGATTCCACCTGCAAGGTTGCCAAGTTACGCCCCGCGATCCGGACAAAAGTGGGGTACAATAGCTCAGCAGTTCCCACGTTCGAACTTCAGCCTTGACCAATTCGATATTCTTAAGAAGTCTCATTAATCTCTGATGCTGTCAACTCTTTCCCGAAAATCGATCCTCCCTGTCTCAACATTCACGATGGAGGAAAGGCTCATATACAGATCAATCAAAGGGCATTCAGTTGACACGATCCGTCTACTTGCCATACGACCGAACATCGGCGGTCAAGCGCTTCAATGTAGATTTTCCACCGCTCGCCTAAGCGAGAATCCGGACTTTGTTGCTCTCTCTTACGTCTGGGGCGACCTGCCACCCACTGAAGAGATAGAGCTGGACGGCAAGCGGTTCCACATCCGCAAGAACCTGGGGGAATTGTTGAATCGCGTACGCCGGCCTAAGAGCCTAATAAGAGTGTGGGTGGACGCGTTTGTGTCGACCAAGACAGCATTCCGGAAAGAAACAGCCAGGTCGGATTAACGAGCCAAATCTTTGGTGCAGCAACCCTGGTGGTAGCGTGGTTGGGTGAGGCTAAGACGAACGCCGGCCGCGTCCTTCTGCCGTATGTCAGACCCTCGGCCAAGCTCAAGGCCGGTTGCTTGTTCCTTAGTGATATGAATGCATGTTGGCATGAATTCCAGTCTGGATCTCCTGAAAGACGACGCACAGTACTTCGTGCTTGGGACGCCATCTTGGAACTATGTCAACGTGACTACTGGACTAGGAAATGGGTCGTACAAGAGGTGGTCCTAGCTAGGAACATAGTCATATGTTATGGCGCAGTACAAATTCCGTGGTCACTATTTTCCACGTGGGTCAACACGATTCAAGAGGTAGAGCGGGATATGATAGGAGAGCCAGACCCGTTCTACAACGACGACGAGATTCTGTTCCTTAACGGCGAGTTACGCTATCTCAGAGTTATCGAAGGCTGTGCTGTGGGCAGAATGTCATTCTACATGCGTAGCAGGCATCGTGGTGACGCTTTCTGCAAGAAGCCACTGACGGCATTGATTCCTGAATTCCAGAACACCTGCTGCTCCGACCCCCGAGACACAGTCTACGCCTTGCTTAGTCTATTAAATGACCAAGAACGTTCCCATAGCATTCGAGCAGATTACAGCAAAACGCAGGCGAATGTCTTCTTCGACTTTATGTCCTCTTACGTTGATAGTACAAGCTTCTGGCTGGCCAACGTCTTGCGGAACTCGCTAAAGCTCACTCTGGACGATTTGCATCAGACCTCATTGCAAAGAGATCGCATGAAGGACAGGTTCTCCGAAAAGTCTGAGTTCAGAGGTATCCTTCAGGATGTCCTACATACTGTAACTTGGTCTGCGCCCTTCGCGACCTCAAGTTCCATGCTGCAGTTTGTCTTCTTTTCAACAGTCGAACTTGAGTTTGATACTGAAGAAGAAGCGTGTGACCACATCAGACCTCGACCATGTATTCGATCTATGTGCCACAGTGCAACACCTATTATAGCGCTGTTAGTCGGCAATGAGTCTGCAAGAGTAGGAGATGTTTTGATACATTTCATTGGCACTACTGTCTGGCTTGTATACACCTTGCGAGATACCCTTTATCACTGTATTGGTCGACCCTTCCCCCTCACCACGGTGGCAAGGACACCGATTACTGAGTTGCAACGTGCTACTCAGTCCTCATACCCTTAGCCGGTTAAAGCCTCCTACCTGGAAGAAGCAGCCAAGGGAAGGGTATACTCGGCAGGGACGTGCTTCTTGAAGCTTTGGCCACTCTACGAGAATTAGAAACGCCAACGGCCAATGGAGAGTTGCTTCCTTTAGGCCCCGCCGCAGACTATTACAGTGCTCTAGCTTTCGCAAACAACGTCGTGGATGGAGAATCTCAATTAGAAAGGAAAGACCGCTGGATGTCGGAGACCAGAAGAGATATTTATAACAAGTTGCGTCTCGAATGGGATAATAATTCTTTCGCCGAAGTTGAGGATGTTCTTGGATTTGGCTAGCCGAACTTCGGCACACTGTGTTAATATCTTGATGACGATTCTCATCACCTCCTCTGATTTGGGTTTCACAAGTTGAGGGGGCCAAGCGCCAGCTGACGAACTTTCACGGAGTCTTGACCTACGTGTTGTGCTTAGAGGCTTCTTCGGCTCTGGTAGAGAAAGGACTTCTGTTTGTCACGGACTTACAGCGAAGATATTCGGCTCACGCTCGGCGCAGGAGGACTTAAACGACGCGCCGGGGCAGTGCTGCCTGCCCTTCACGGAAATCCGCCAACACAGTAAGCTACGGAACATGAGTATTGCGGCATAGTTCTGAACGAGCCGCAACCGCCCTGCGCCACAGGATCGCGATATTCACACGATCAAAAACAGGAGTTGCAGCTTAGATGGTGTCGCTCAAGGCAAAAAAAGGTATATGCATCATTGAAATGTATATCTACAACAGAATCGAACAGCATCTCTCAATCCATCAATACATGAGGTCGTCCCTTTCCTAGACACGAAAGGCACGGGGGTGGGCGCGCTTCGCGGCAACCATGCGGCGGACCTTGTTGGCAACATCGGAGCCAGCGTTCTCCTTGAGCCAGGCGATGAAGCTCTCGATAGTGAAGGTCTTCGGGAGAGTGGAGCCACTGTCTGAGCCAGATCCAGTGCCGGCGGTGACAGTTGGGGTGGCGACATCGGTGACCTTGGAGGGAGAGGGAGTAGCGACAGGAGTGGCAGGGGTGGGGATGGCGGAGCTGGCCGGTGCAGAAGCGACAGGCGCAGCAGAAGAGACAGGGGTGGCAGAGGCGCTGGGGGCCGCAGACGAGACAGGAGCAGGGCTAGAGCCAGATCCACCGCCCATCTTGAAGTCAATGCAGGACTCATAGGTCTGATCGATGGATGCGGCATCCCAGTACCACTGAATGACACAGTCACCAGCGTTGGCGCACTCACTGCTAACATCGGGCATAGTGATGTCAAAGCTGGTCCAGTCGGGGTGTTGAGAGATGGGAGACGACGTGAGGGCGTACTGGTCCCAGCTGATGAGGGGCGAGCCGATGGCGGTGTCGGAGCTGACCTTGACGATAGAGACGTTGGCCACACCATCGTGAGGAGCGCGGATCTCGACAGTCATGGGGATGACTTGGCCGGCAGTATAAGAGAAGATCTCGCCGGCGTCCTCGAAAGGTACACCCTTGCAATGCCACATGCGGCAGTCAGGGTGGGAGCCCTGGAGGTTCTGAAGGGCGCCCTGAACATTGCCATAGTGGTCAGATGACTGCTGATTGTAAACCTGGTCACCACAGGCGGCCTTGAGACCGTCACCGGGCAGACGAGGCTGCGGGCTACTGATGAAGCCGTGGGCGGCAACGGAGGAGGCGAAGCCAGCGAGGGCAACAGCGGCAGAGTAGGACTTCATTGTGATTGTTGTTCGATAGTATTCGATAAGCAAGAGGTGCCGAGAGAGTATATGGAAGCTTAGCTTCTTGGAAAGAATGTGTAGAATGAATGAGTGACGAATGAACGAATGTGAGGTCTCAGACCTGAATAGCACAAAGACGCTGTGATGAAGAGATGGAAACTGATGTTTGGCGAGGAAAAAACCACGAGGCTGTTGCTTACTTATAAAAGCCGCTGCAAATTTCGAGCCATCTCTCATCACAGCTCCTGGTGGACCATCTCATCAAACATTCGAAACGGGTTCCCGATGGATCGCAGCCGCGAAACGACGCTTTCTTGTGTTCTGAACCAGCACAGGTATCGTTGTTTTCTCGCTCCCAGGATGTCACCCGTGGCGTGGGATGTCTCGTTATGCTTGACGTCTTTCATCCACCAATCATGTCCTCAAAGAAGTCTGACTAAGGGTGTAGCATGAGGATCAAGCCGGTAGCCAAGCAATTGCGGTGCCACGACAGCGGCCACCATGCCGTTTGACGGATGTTAAACCAAACATCGTAGGTTCTTAACGCGATCCAGCCAGATTCGCGAGTCGTTTCGCATGGTCGAAGCGCCCTATGACCTGGGTTGAAACGGGTGGGCGGTTTCAAGTGGTTGGAGCGTCATGCAAGAGCGGAACCGAGCCCCACCAACCTGGTCCTACATATTGCAGGAGCTTGACATGCGTCATATCCACTGAGGCGCGCGGCTTTGCATCAATTTGGCGTGACTCTGGTGATAATAATTGTACTGGAAAGAGTGTTGAAGTGCAAGAGATCTCCAGGTTCTCCGGTCGAGTTATCGAGATCGGAGATTCGCGCACAACTATGTCGCTCTGGGCTTAGCGTCCCTCAATTTCCTGGCCTTAAACCTCGGCATGTTGGGCTTATCAACAACCACATCAACCACATCAACCACATCAAGATGAGCCTGAAAGTCGATAGCAGTACTGTGGTAGGAAGAACTGAGGTTCTACTCACACCATGCCTACTACTCTTACGAAGACTCTCCTGCTCTCATATCGTCCATAGAAGAAGCAGGTTTGTGGCACTTTGAACACTAATACAAGCACCCTGTTCCTATTTGATTCATCCCAGGGGAACCACGAAGAGTCTTGGCAACGGAGAGGATGCAGAACCGAGTGGAACCCGTGCACAAATTCTCTGTCTAATCCACCGCCACAATCTTCCCGATCCCACAGCGCCTCACAAAGCACCAACGATAGAAACGCGAGCCGCTTTCAGCTTCATGCATTCTCGCTTACCCGCCAGACCAAGCGCTCCATACTTGCTTCCTTCCGCCTCAGCATATCCATGGCCTTCTGCGCCCGCTCGAGCATCGTAGCGCCTTCCACAATCCTCTGTTTTTGTGGTGTCACGATGCCCTCTTTGAGCATCGTGGGCATGATGTCTGGCTGGAGGTGGTATTTGAAGAACTCATTCTGCTAAAAAGTCAGCTGGCTCCAGTGTTGGGATATCAATGTTGTACTCACATCGAGATAGAAATGGGTCCGGACGCCTCGCGCATCGACGCCTTCCGCCCATTGCGCGGCAGCCTGGACGTCCTGCCCATACTCTGGATCCTCCGTCTCGGTCGAGTCGCGGACAATGACCGGCAATAATATCGCGACTTTTGCGTTTGACTTCGCAATCTTGGCTATGGGCGCAATGCTTCTAGCCTGGCTACCGATACAATCCAGGATAAACGGAATGCCGCTCTCGCCACCCACGTCTACGATTGACGAAACCACATTCGTATCCTTGTAGTCAAAAGCGAGTCTCGCGCCGAGGCCCTGGAGCTTCTCATGATGCTTGCGTGAGGCTGTCACTAGGATATTGTTGTACCCGTAATACCGCAGAATCTGTGTCGCATATTGTCCGACGGAAGACGCACCTCCCCAGATCAAGATTGGTGCATCCGCGTGCTTGGGAGCATATGCCTTAGGCTTTGGCCATGGCGTCTCGATGTCCAGATCCCTGGTCAATGTGTGGAAGACAGTGACAAAATTGTTTGGCAGCGTTACTGCTTCTTGCAGGGTGAAGCCTTCCGGCAACTACATCATCGTTACCAGTGGAGCCCCCTTGTTGTATCAAAGGCCCACATACCTTCGCAAAGAGCCACTCTTCGGCTGTGCAGTACTCCTGGTGTGCTTTCTCTGCCTGGCTCCTCCAGGTGAAGCCGAATACCTTGTCGCCAACCTTCAATCTCTTGACATCTGATCCAACCTCAACGACTGTACCGGCAGTACCGTCACCGAGGATTTGAGGATGTTTGACCAATAGGCCACCGTCGTTTTGGTGCAAGTCCAATGGCGTGGAAGCCGTCCATTCTACCTTCACACGTACTTGCTCGCCGGTCGGCTTCACCGTGGGTACTTGGATCAAACCAAGAGGTGCCTTAAGCCCCACCGTGGCGACGGCTGAGTGTATAGACATCGTTGAGTGAGTGTGAAGTTTTTCAAGGTCTGCAGCTGGGTGAAATGAGCAGTAAACGAATTCGACGAAGTGCAGGTGTGCAAGTGCTAAGTTGCTTCCACTGACCAGTCTCCCTTCCAGCCTTCTTCATCACCTTTATATAGACATCATGCTACACTGAAGTCCTCTGCATCTTACAAATGCTCGTTGTCGTGATCCAAAGCCAAGACGCTAGCATTTCTTTCCTGGTTGAGGCAAGATCAACGCGGCTTACTCAGAAGACCTGACCAACAACCAATCACAGCCACTGGCTCAAATTGGGTGCATTAGGTATGCCAACGACCAAGTTCAATAACTTCAAGCCCGCGGTTACGAGGTGGCAATCTAATCGGCTACAAGATGAACGGGATGTTTTATGTGCCTTAAGCACAGACAAAATTTGCATGGAAACTGGCCGATTCGCGTGGAAGATTCGCTGGATCACAAAACAACCAGACCCATTCTTGCTACCCCTTGTATTGCAACGATGTTCGCGCCTCCCGCAGTCTGACGGGAGACGGAATGGAAAACCTGTCCTCGACGGTCTAAGCCCTGCATTTCTGGGGAGAACCGTATCGAGCATGGTCAACACCACAACGACAATGTCATTGACGAGAAATCAGGAACCCGAAGCGGAGGGTATATTGCGTACAAGGCAAAGAACACTGGAACGAAAAGGAAGGACATCAATATCGGACAAGAGAGGATTCCATACGACTTTCTAGCGCAGCAAAAGCATGCATCGCCTGCATTTCATTGACTCACATCTCAAGGGTAGGAAGGATCAGTCTCCCATCTTCCCACTACCTTCTCCCCACAATTCAGCAACAGCAACACACCCTCATGAACAACCTCGCGCAATCCAAGAACCGAGCAATAATTCAAGTGTGCATCTCCAAGGTAATCCCATGCGGGCCCCCAACATCCCACCCATAATCCAATTCAAACCAAGTATACCTAAAAGCCCTCATCCCCACCGGATGCAGCAAGAACTGCGCCACACTCCCCTTGGGACAATCGAACCAGCCATCACTATCCGGGATCGTCACACTCCCATCATGATCCAGCGTCACGCTCGCCACCTTGCTCACAATCTGCGGCCGATTCGCCCACGTCGTCGTCTGCTCGTCCAACCCGGGCGCCAATCGACTAACCGAGAAGGTGTACGGCGGGACGCCGCTGAGCTCGCGGGGCGCGTTTTTGACGGGGTTAGTGTTGATGTGGAAGTTTATGCGGCAGATGGCGGCGGGAACGTTGGCGGGCACGTCGAAGGAGACGGCGAGGTGGATGGTGTTGCTGATTTCGCCGGTGAGTTTGGTGCCGGGGGCGAGGGAGGGGTTGGATCGGGAGAGAGGGAGCAGGAGGTGGGGGAAGGCGACGTGTTGGAGGGTGGCGAGGTTGGCGGTGAAGAAGTAGAATGGTAGAAGGGTGCGCATGGTGGGTGGTTGGAGTGGCCGGTGGAGGCTGCGTGGTGTCTCATCTGGAGGTAGTTATGGACTCCTTTATAGGCAGAGATAGGACGTGGCGGGGATCGTGGTGTGACTATGCGGAGTGTTAGAAATGTAAGTATGACGGTAGTGTCGCCCTTGCAGGAGTACTTGTGCAACATGGGCGACCACCAACCGGGAATCGGTATATTGATTGCTACTAGTGCAAACCATACCACCTGAGACCATTCAATGTGCAATGCTATGCCAGTTGCATCTCGTTGACCAACGACTAAGGAGCCGTTGTCTTTTCTGAAAGCCTGAAGAAGTTAATATTGTGCGCCTCCCAAGTTCTGAAAGTGTTGTACATTGGTCAGCACTGGCGCCTGATCCCAATTTTACGAGATATTGACATGGTGGTATAGTGTTTGGCTTGACCGGTGCCGCCATGCGTGAGACCTATGAGGTTGTGTCGTTTGTGGTGCATTGCGGGATCTCGCGCAAAGCCGATATTATGAACGCAACGCGGGCATAGAAGGCTAGTTGTCTGCATTCTGGTCCGAAAAAAGGACTAGGCGACAGTGACTGGACACGTAATAGCGACGCACAATGTGTACGCCCGACGGTGACGGGGATGCCTTTCACAACATAGATACCTAGGTAGCTTGTGCGGAACGAGAGGAAGTGAGCGTTCGGGTAGCAATGAATATTCATCTTGCTCAAAAACACCAACTATAGCTCTTTCTATGCCTTGTTAGATTCATGGTGCTTTGCACAGCACAGCGTGTAGAGGATCACGGGACTTATGTCCAGTCCCGTGCGGAAGTGTTCGTCCGCGATATTTGGATAGATGATCATGACTTGATGGCTATATTTCTCTCCAACTGCTAGACGATTTCAGTTGAGCGTGAGTGAAAGATTGCGATAACTTTATCAATGGATATATCGTGTAGGGTTTGGTAATGTGGTTCGTTGGTTGGTTGAAGTTTGCCAAGTGCCCCACCAGCCTCGGCAACCTTGGAGTCTTTGCGTCACACCTCGAAGCCCGTCCATTACCCTTCCACTACAACAACCAAGTAGCTTCAATGTTAGGAGACCTCATGTCACGATGGCACTGCTGTCTCGAATGCTGCGACCCGCCCTAACTATTGGGTCGCGATGGTCGTCCATCCGATGCATGCCCTCATTTCGTCGTAGTCTGTACCTCGCGCCGCCGTACTTGCTCGACGACTATATCCCGCAGTACCAGCTGATCTCCTCGGTTGACGCTGCGAAAAAGCGGTCACTGGCATATGCGCACCTGCGTGAGTGCTACCTGTGCCCCAGACTTTGCGGTGTGAATCGCTACGAGAAGACTGGCGTATGTTTGATTCCTGCGGAGACTGTCAAGGTCAACACAATCGCGCCACATTTTGGTGAGGGTACGACACACTTTGCGGGTGCCTACATGTGTCAGTCATGAAGGAGAACTGACAGGTGGCAGAGCCATGTTTCCAAGGCCACAATGGAAGTGGCAGCGTCTTCTTCTCCGGTTGTAACCTGAGATGCGTGTTTTGTACGTTCCAATTGCGCACCCTGCATGTGAGCCAAAGGCTGACTCTGTATCCCAATATCAGGCCAGAACCATGACATTGCCCACCAGCGCAATGGCTTCGATCTCACACCGGAAGAGCTTGCCGAGTGGTACATGAAGCTGCAAGAAACTGGACGCGTCCACAACATTAATCTCGTTACACCCGAACACGTTGTCCCGCAAGGTTAGTGGTCCGTACCTAAATTATCGTGGGACACTTGCTGACATCGTGTCTCCACTACCGTAGTTGTCCTATCGATTCTGCACGCTCGCGAGCTGGGTCTTTGTATTCCCATCATATACAACACGTCATCGTTTGATTCGCTCGAAAGCATAGAGCTGTTGCAGGGCCTC
>TARA_R110002003_G_scaffold31_3_pt1 | contig 11593 bp, 7 predicted proteins | sample TARA_R110002003 | Tara Oceans TARA_R110002003 (sample SAMEA4396441) | marine metagenome | biome: Westerlies Biome; feature: [SRF] surface water layer (ENVO:00010504); material: water (ENVO:00002006), including particulate matter (ENVO:01000060) such as... | depth 5 m | reverse complement strand
GGCATTGGTAGCATCGGCACAGGATATACAAAAGGTGGACTTGACTTGGATAGGTCTTTTCCCTAGAAACGAACTGATGATGGCACGAGAGCATATGGACTAGCGGCTTGCGCGCCGCTTCTTCTTTGGCGTTTTGCAGTGGCGTCTGTCTGGACGAAGTTGTGGTGGCTGTATCACTTATATATATCGAGCGACCTGGCTCCAGAGACTTTCAACAAGACATCTCTATTCAAACCTGCACAGTGACCGACACCCGTCTCCCACAAGCGACATCAAATCCGGACGAGTTCTCATGAGCGAGGCTGAGATGCAGACGAGGACCAAGGGCAGTTCAACCCCAATTGGACGGTTTCGTCGAACTAGTGTATTTTGGGCTACATGAACTGCTCGACTGAGCTCACAGATGCGATGATTCCAAGGTCGTGGGTTGCGTGGTGAGGTCATGTGGCTCGCTCAATCGGGGCTAGTTCCTCGTGGTTTGTTTACCTGCCCGCTCATCACGGACGGGCAGGTGCCACCGCACCCACCACTTCCCTGCTCCCGTGCCTGCACCCTTCACTCTCGCCTCGTCCACGATTATTCGCATTATCGCACGAATCATTACGACACCTACGGATACCGCAAGCATACTATATCGCTGCACCACCGAGTTGCACGCGCACATTGCCGAGTCGCCTGTTGTCGCGCCAATGCACGCGCTTTGAACGATCCCGCGAACACCAACACTCACGACACCCGCAGCAACCGGACTCATGACCACCATTTTCGCGCGCTCACCTCTTCAATCGCTTCCTATGGCCGCAAACCGACCCACGACGCGACGAAGAAGCGTAAAGCAGGCTTTTGACGACGACGATGCGCCCGCGCCCAAGCGACCGCGCACGGAGGTGAACGGGACAAGCAAGAAGGCGGGCGCGGCGAAGAAGGCGGCAAAGGCGGCCTATGACGAGGACGACGATGGCTTCCAATTCTCGCGCCGCACTTCAAAGAGAACTACGAAGGCGCAAGCTGCGCCTGTACCAGAGTCAATACAGGAAGAGCCACCTGCGAAACCCGCGCGCTCTCAAGATCCTCTGCCTGCAAAATCCACGGCGCGGCGGAAGCAGACCGCGATCGCTGCAATTGATCCCGAGTCATCAGACACACAGAAACGCCGACGTTCGACGCGTCTTTCTGGTGACAAGGAGCAACTAGAGGTGCGCCCAAAAGCTACCGAGGCGCCTGTGCCAAAACGGACAAAGAAGAGTGCACCTGCAGAAAAAGAGAGACGAAAGCAAATCACTCCAGCACCGGAGGCACACCAAGAGCAGAAGAGTGCACTTGTCGGCGTAAAGACCCCGACTCAGAATGAGCTCACGGTCGCGAAGAAGCGTGACCCGAACGCGCAAAGGATCATGTTACCTTTTGCAGATACGCCTGTCATAAATCGAAACAAGGAAATGCGCAAAGGGAGCAAGGATGGGCATAGAAGGAGTAGCACAGGCCTGCGAGGGCGGAGAGCAAGCTCACTGATAGACAGTGGCATGTCAAATGGTGAGTCCAGACATAGGCGCTGTATTTGGCTACCCTCCTCATCCAGCGCGTCCTTTTGGGATCCATATATGCTAAATCTCGGCAGCTTTACCCCACTCCGAAATCGAGGCTCGAGATTTCTATAAGTACATCGAACAAAGTCTCCCCGAACCCCGACGGATGAAGCAGCTTCTCACATGGTGCGGGACGCGATCACTGCCAGAGAAGCCATCAGGCGACGTTAAGAACGCGAATGCGATCATGGCCGCACGTGCGATACAACAAGAGCTTATCGAAGACTTTGCAAGCAAACAAGAGCTTTCGGACTGGTTCAGCAGGGTAGGTCAAGGCAATGTGAGAATGATGGGACGAGAAGCTAATATTCCGACAGGAAGAAACTGCTCCACCACCCGTGGTGAAGAAGCCCAATCCACAAAACGAGAAGAACAAGGCTACACTGCAGGAACTGGAGGAAGAGGTCAAACGGTACGCTATGCAATCTACTACACAGCAAAAGGGTTAGATAGGTGCTAATTCAGGACAGCCTCGAAGCAGAGAAAGCGGCCTGGGAAGCCCTAGCAGCTACATCGACAACCATGCCACCCCCGCCAGCACCCTCAAGAAAGACGGCGACACCAGCACTCTCGGAAATTGACGCATCGCTCCTCGATCCCGAACAAGCGGCTATCCTTTCCGCACTCCAAATACCAACGCAGCAGCCCACACCGCCAGATACTCAAGAGGCAGTCCGACCGCCAACCTCGGCGTTCACATTCACAACACCCATGGCGCTGCAATCACATCTTACAAAACTCGGCCAGTCTCTCGAGCCACACATCGATCTGTTCGCCGACGGCGTGCACAAAATCGAACAATACCGCAACACGGCAGAGCGCGTGGCTGATCGCATCCTCGGCACTGCGAGCAAGCGCCTAGAAGAGCGCGACCGAGACGTCAAAGAGCGCGTCGGCGCAGAAGGCATTGGCGTCGGCGATGTACTCCGAGGATTGGCGGGTGTTTTGGGTGAGCAATGAGACATGTGTCGTTTGTTTGTTTGTTGCAATATGTTACGAGAATGATATATGTGGCGTTTTTTCTTGAGGGCGGCATGGCCTGCGTGCATTTGCATCACGGATGGGTGTTGGCGGGGACTGGGGATTGGGGCCTGGGCTGAGATGATATACCATTCTGAGCCATCGCTGTGTGTGGTATTGTGTTTTGCTTTTGCTAGTTTCTTGTTTGAATGTTGGAGGTAGATGGCGAGCTATACACTGACAGTCCCACACGTTGCCGTTCATTATCTCGCTGTACTAGTGTCGCGAGAATATCGTGGCGAAGACGAAGTGATAGCTAGTTTCACATCTGATCTCGCACGCTCCGTTCAACACGCAGGTATCAGTTCTTGACACACCACACGGCAAGCCGCCCAATCTCGTCTTCGAGACTGAGCGCGAACCCCATCGTAACGCGAAGCAGCAAGAGCCGCTGTTCAAGATACTTCAGCACGTCCCGATCCGTCTCGACAAGTTGCGCCGCCGTTCTGCCCAGCAATTGCTCCCACGCCTGGTCCGACAGAATGAGCTTGCCACAGCCAATCTGGCCCGTCTCGTCGATGACGGGACCGAGCTACCGACACGTCCATCAGCTGCACATCGGCCATGCGAGGAAGAGAACGGTGACTTACAATCCGGGGATTGATCCTCAGCGGCACGACTTTGTCACACTGCTTACACCGCCGCGCGGTCTTGTTCGCAAAGACGGGGATGCCGCAGCACTCGTTGCTCATGAGCATGTTGCGCTTGAACGGCGTCAGGAGATGCAATTCCGTCAGCACGACGGAAAGATAGCCGACGAGGTTCTCGCGGGGATTTGCGCGCGCAAAGTCGTCTACGTCCGCGAGCGTGAAGAGCGCTCGGACCGGCGCAGTTTCAAAGCCCGATACGTCCATGTCGGGAAACGGCGGATTGACATGGTCTTTCTTGGTCAGGCGCTGAGCGAGCGCACGTAGGCGGCGCGCATCGCCCAGGTCTGGATCGATGTCGATGCGGGAGTTTGCGTTGAGGCTGAGTTTGGCTGTTTTCTCGATGCGCCAGCCCGGGTTGCTGAGGAGCAGGACGGTCTTGGAGGGTTGGAAGACGGACGCGGAGTCGCACAGGCTGCCGTAGAGGGTGAGCGAGGCGTCGGCGGTGTCGTCGAAGATGCCGAGGGAGATGAGCTCGGAGGTGGTCGAGTTGCGGTTGAGGTCTGCTTCTGCATCAGTGGGGTGCGAGAGGTGAATAAGGCTGGAAGGAAGGTACGACGCACACTTCTTCCGAGCTCCGATGCTCTTTACACAAACGAGTAGCTTCACCTCATCGACATCGTACCCTCCGTCCGTGAAGCTCTTCAACGTGATCAAGCCCGGCAGTACCCGCGAGTCCTTGCAGTTAAACGGTCGCCTGAACTGCGTCCCATCATCGCTGTTGTCATGCACCATGAAGTGGCAATTCCTCTCGCCCTCTGGAAAGATACTCGTGAACAGCGGGGCGGCGCTCGGCGCCAGGTTGTTATGCTCGGAGCTATTGCTCACATGTACCGTCCACAAGGTAACAAGCTGGCCCAGACGAATCTTGTAGATTGTATTCGCGTACCAGAGGCGCACGGTGAGAACACCGGTATTGTCGGCGAGCTGGATTTTGAGGTAGCCTTGGGCGGCCTTGTGCTGTTTGCTGGGTTTGGCTACGTTGTAGAAGTTCACGATGCGACCGATCAGGTGGAGGTTGCGAGGGCCGGGTTCGATGGTGCCGAGCTCGGCTTCGTCGTAGTCGAGGGTGGGCTGGACAGGGTGAGGTGCTATGTAGGTGAGGTAAGAGGTGCACTCACTGTCCATGGGGTTGGTGCGGATGCGCCAGCAGGTTGCAATGCGGCCTGCACTTCTTCGGCGGTGAAACCATCACTGTTTTTCTTAGGTGAGGAAGTGAAGAACGACTGTATGGAAGATGCTGGCATGATGTCCTTGGTGCGGCTGTTGTCACATCTGGTGATGATTGTGTTGTGTTGGGATGTCTATTCAAGAAGGAACGCGCCTTCCATGAGCAGCATCTGCACTTTCCTAATAAGCAGAAACGGCCAACTTCTGAGTGAGGAATCAGCGAAAAATCACGGTTAGCAATTGTCACTGCCAGAAAGATCCATAATACGATATAATCGTCTGTGTCATTGTTCGCAGATCCTAATGAGTGTATAGGGTTAACCCAATGTAAACTTCAAGATAATCATGGCTTGCACCACGTCCGCCCATGCCCACAGCAAGTGACATTGACAGAACCTGCACTGCTTAGAAAAGCTTGTGCTCCAGAGTCATGTCGTTCTCTGGCTCAAGGCCAACGCAAGCACGGAAGATGTTGGTGAGACAAGCGCGCTGCTTAGCAAGAGCGTTGACCACGGGAGTGCCCGAAGGAGTTAGGGGAGCCTGACATTGTTAGTGATATCGAAGGCAGAATATAACATAATATGCATACCTTCAACATGTAGCTGAGAACGCTGAGCACGCTGTGGAAGCCAGCGTACTTGGCGTCGCTGGTCTCGGCACTGTGAGCCTTCCACTGCACACGGGTCATGACTTCGGTGACCAGAACAAGGTCGATGATCAGCGGAGCTGCGAGGAGGGAGTCCTCACAGACATTGAACAAACTGATTGTCTGGTGGCCGTCCAGGAAGATCTCGGCATAGTACTCATCAAGCGCGCGCTTGTCGTCTCCGACCGCAGGCATGTACTTGATGACCACACAGTGATCAGGATGCTCACCGTCCTTGTAGAGGACATTGTTGGCAGCAACCATGTCATCGACAACGTTGGACTTGGAGATCTCCTTGGAGCGGAACTGCTTCTGGGAGCTGAGGTTCATGCCATCGTTGTTGCCGAGATGGTTGTAGCTGGCAATGGAGGTGAGCTTGATACCGGCGTTGATCAAGAAATCCACGAGCGCGGACTTCATCTTGGTCTGGCCTGATTTGAAATCATCGCCACCAATGAAGGCGTTGTGCTTCTCCGCGAGCTCAATGGCGCCAGGAACAAACGTGTTCTGGGGCGAGCCATTGATGAAGGGAACGCCCTCGAGGATGGAGGCAACCGCGAAGATAGTGGAGGGTGCAACTTCCTCGTGACCAGCGTCAATGGACTTGAGCAGATTATCGGCGGTGTCATTGACACCCTCAAGGATATCAGCGTAGCGCTCCGTGTTGGCAGTCCACTGAACAATGACCTTGTCGAGACCATTGGCAGCCTTGAAATCACGGATGTCCTTACGGATTTGCTCAACATGAGCCATAGAAGCCTTGGTGCCAGGGATGATGTTGTCGGCGCGCTCTTCCTGGTTGGCAGCAATGAAGTCCGGGTAGTAGATGCTAGGAAGTGGCTTCATAGCACCCATCTCCTTGCGGACCAGGGACTTCAAAGATGGTGAGAGAACCTTGGCACGGTCCATGGCCTCAGATAAGTTCATACCGCTGATGTCCCAGCCACCAACGACGAGATCGTTGGGGTGGACCATGGGCAGAAGATCGTGGAAGGGGATATGAATCTCCTTGCCGGTCTTGCTGTCTACACCCAGCTTGGTAGTCGAGCTCATGATGACAGATCCGTAGTAGTTGGCAGCGCGCTTGCCCTCCTTGGTCTCCCAGACGAGGCCACGCTTGTTTGCGATGATACCGGCAGTAACTGTGGTTCCGTTGTTGCCGCCCCAGCCAACGAGCATGACGCCGACCTTGGGAACTTTGCGGTCGACCTTGAAGTCATAGAGAGTTTCCTTGGGAGTGGCGACGAACTTTCCCTCGGCGTTTTGGCTGACATCCGTGGTACGGTAGGTGTACTTGGACTTGATGACATTCTCGGAGTACTCAACGTTGGGAGAGCTGACAGTAAAGAGATCCTTGGCGGGAGCGGTGTTCACAGCAAACCCATTGGCCTGGCCGACAACTTCTTCTGCGTGAGGTGCCATATTGGTTGATCAGGTGGTTCTTGTTGTTGTTGGCACGTGAAGCTTAGTTGCGGAAGTCTAAATCCGACGCTGCCCCAGAAGGAGAAGTGCGTCGGCCGGCGAATGGGTTGTGGACCCTGGCGATAATGTCAGTACATCGTCGTGGCCAAGGTGAAGGTTCTCGACTTGTAGAAGCCATGGAGGGGTACATACGAGCTGAGGAGATTGGAAAACGTCTTGACGGCTGGGCAATGGCCCGAGGAGATTTTGTTGTGTTAGATGGGAGAGAGAAGAAGCTTTGTCGATTGCAGAGGCAAAGATCACGATAAGCTGTAGTGGTGGGGTTCAGAGAAGAGAGAAGGCGCGATTATATACGGTGGTGCCTGCCCGCTGACTTATCGATACCGGTAGCAACAAAGCTAAGTTAGCAAACGCAGTCTCGCTCCGCCTGCTGCCGGCCAGCGTGGACGACACCGCTTCTTTCCTCTACACTCCACTTTTTCCTCCTAGATCATGCCGCCGTAGCCCGCGGCAACACCTACGGAGCCAATGAACGCATAAGAACGTCCGTTGAGCTGGTCTTCGCCGTGCCCGCTATCGCTCTTCAATTTCAGCATGCAGTGGCTCCAACCGCAGCGAGAATAGCAGACTGCACGCGAACAAGCGATGACACGATAGACAACGAAGACGAGATGCGCTGCATTGACAGGTGTCAGCTTGCACGAGGGATCGGTGCAATATTGACACATGGTGCCATTGTTTCCCAAGGCACCAAGAGCTCCAGGTACGGTTACGGTTCCGATAAACCCCGCCATCACGCGGGGCATTGTTTCATTTAACCGTTAGACGCGAGCGAGCTCAGGAGGTACGCACGGCAACCTCCACGGACGAGACTTCTTGCCGAGCTCGAGACAACTTCCCACTGCATATCAAGTTTCATGAACCACTCTGTTTGAGAGCACGTCATCTTCGTTGAGTTCTTGTTGAAAGCACTTGAGACGCGTACAGCATCAAATATGTTTACAGAGGTGGAGGCACGCGACACATGACACAATGAGCGGTCAGCCACCAAACATGCAGGACGTTCCACAATAATGCGTGTCTATGACTGTCTTGGCTTGCTGCCATCTCGGCGTCTAGAGAGCGCCCTCGATTTCCATTGTTGCAACAGTTGTGCTGTTCTCCATACTGCAGCACAAGACTAATTTCCGCTGGACATGGGCAATCATCAAGAATATGGATCGACGTCCATGCAAACAGCCTCGCCGTCGGCCTCGGGAACCATGTTGAGCCGTGCATTGAACCTGGTCCTCACGCACGGCACGGCGGGGCGAGACAGCATTGGGGCTACTACACAGCTGTCTAAAACTTCGAGTTTGCTGCAGCTGACGCATACGACTCGTGGTTCGTGTCCACCACGAAAGGCGTCCACAAGAAACTGTTGATGTGTCGTGAGAGGCGCAGAGCCATCGGTTCGCCCTGCGCCGCGAGAGACCCGCCAGATCGAGCAACATTAGCGCTGCTATCACTGTCCAATCAGCCCCCCATTTAATGTCCGTGGGCTTAATGGCTCTCCTGCGCACCGGCACCTTGTGAACAGAGCCTCCAGGTTCTCAATCGGCCTCGAAGGACTTGGCTGCTCGGCTTAAATCACTCAGGTTTGCCGTCAAATGTCACTCTCCGTTCGGCTGCAACCATGAGATAATAGCTCCGGTCACGCTGGCAGACAGACACCATCATAGGCGCTTGCAACATCTTCGAGACAATCGCGGAATGACGGTTTCATCTCAACTTTTGGCAGATTCGGGGCTATCACTGGCTGCAGCGGCAGGGACCACATGGCCTGCAAGCCGCCGCTTAACTTCCAGCCCTGATTACCCTGGCAAATCAGGAGCATTGCCCAGCACAACATGGACGCCACGATTCAGGGACACACGGGTTACGCGCAGGACACACAGAGACCTCGACATTGCGCGCGTGTCTTTGGCTATACTCACCTATGTCTTTGATTGCTTGCTGGACCTGCTGATTAAAGAAGTGTTTGTGTGGACGGCAGTCGGTCAGGAACATGTTGGCCCCCTGTTCAGTCTTGATTAGCAGCAAAATATCCAACATTGCGAGCGTCGCTTGTGGGGCTAAACTGCTCTCAAACAGGATGGTGTGGGTGCAGCACGCTAAGTATCTCCCGCATCCGTTCTCAGATCAACGCCAATTCAGCACCTTTCCCGCATCTTCCCCCCTGATCCAGGACCCGCGGCCGTCAAGGATCGGTCAGACAGCTGTTGGCTCTAGGATCGTCTCTGATGGTACACAGTTGTCTGCCACGTCTGCATACTTCCTTCCTACCATCCGTTCTGCAACTTTCACAAATAACAGAAAAATCTTCACAAACAACATCGCTGGACGTAACCGAACTTAATTCATAATCTGGATCGTCATCCACAATCGAAAACAACGACGTCGGTCGTTGTCACTCTGCGCGCAGTATGGAAAGGGCAAGCGCCAGCGGTCTACCAACGATAAAATGCTCATCGTGCGGAGTTGATATAGACATTTTACGGTTGGCAGACCATGTATGTGCTCCGTCTGCACCGTCAAGTGAGTTATGATACATGGTCCCTTGGTATTTCCACACTCATCAGGTCCAGCGACAGGGGCTACTCTCCCAACATCACCAACACCACCGAAGCTCGATCGCGCTGCAACATTTGGAGGTGCATCTTTCAGTAAACGGTCCGATGGCCCCCCACCAACCAGTCGCATGCGACCTCCGCCTCGCATCGACTCAAATGCTGCCAGTAAGATCACGAAGTGTTACTTCAAGTTACCATAGGTACTCATGCGAACAGATAAGCCATTCCGACCTCTTGAGCCATCCCCAATGAGCAACCACGGCGACCTCAAAAGTCGCAACGCACTCTCGCCCACCCCTCCAAAATCTCCTTTCAAGATGAACAGGAGCGTCACTACACCTGCGCCGCGGCGAAGACTTGGCCCTCCGTCGCCCGATCTGACCTCGAATTTGGATTGCGCTTTCCCCCCGTTTCCAGCCAAGCGAAGCGCGACACCACAGAGTGCGCGACCACAGACGCGAGATAGGTTGGAGCCTACACAACAGCAGCGATATGCCGAACCAAGCCCTCTCCTCGCCCCGCTCAGTCCACGCATAGATGGTGGAAATAATGTCGCGAAAAGAATGAATAGCATTGCGCCGGGGCCGTTCGATGGCAGAGCGGATCGTAGACCAAGTACTTCTAGTGCACCCAAAACTCCCAGGGAGGAAGAGACTGTCTTTGGGCACAAGAGAACAGGGACGCAAGGCAGTACACGGAGTTTCGGAAGCGCTTCGAAGCAGCGTTCATCTTTGGCATCAACGACGTCGCGCGCATCTGCCTACTCGACTCGAAGCGTCGGTTTACCTGCACATCCAAAAATGGGATCGACTAAGAACAGCGCACCACCACCACCCCTTCCATCAACTTCAGGGCAAAGTGAGGGCATTGATGCTTTCCTAGACCGCCTACAGAAGGAGAGCATGAAGCCTTCCCAGACACGCGAAGACAGCGAAGCACCAATTCGACAAAACAGTGAGGAGAGGAAAGAACCACCAGCTCGGCCACGACGACCGTCTTCGAATGACCTACTTCCGAATGACACGAACGAGCTACAGCCATCGCTCTTCGCGCCTCGGTCCAACAACGAGTATCCCGCGCGCGACCGTAGTATTGATAGTCCGCGCGAGACTGATCACCAACGAAAGGCTGTACTACGGTCTCAGCAAGGACCTCCACTTGCGCCGCCTACCTTCCGCACCGACACCCCATTGAACCCCCTCCACACACCCTCGGATTCTGGACTGTCGGATGACTCGTATGCGAGTTCCAGTTTTCGAAGCGTGGCGAGCTCACGATCAAGTCCTCCAGGTTCGGAGGTTGGCCATTCTCGTGAGGCGTCCAAACTCAGTCGATCAGAATATCTTGATGAGACTGTTGAAAGAACTGCCAGTCCAGACTCTTACTCAAAGTCGCTGACACCTCCTGTTCAAGCTAAGAAGCACCAAGGCTTGGAGAACTCTCCCAAACAGAGTACACCAGGACCAGCCCCTCATCCCGCGTCGACGAGCTATGCGGATGTTCCAGAGTCGCCAATGGACCCCGCAATCCAGATGGGTATTGCATTCGATCGGCGGCCCAAGCAAGTAACCCCAGCGCAATTTACAGACCCAGAACCTGGACGCACTCCCTCGAAACGTTCGCCAGAACCAGCACCGCGCCAACAGGACAGCAGACCTGCAGTGAAGGGCAAGTGCCGAGGATGCTCCGAGCCCATCATTGGCAAGTCCGTGAAAGACTCTTCAGGCCGCCTCACAGGAAGGTACCACAAGCAGTGCTTTGTATGCAGAACGTGCAACGACCCTTTCCCAACAGCAGAGTTTTATGTGTTCGACAACTCTCCGTACTGTGAACGCCATTATCACGAACTCAACGGGTCTGTGTGTGCTTCCTGCAACCGCGGCATCGAGGGCCAATACCTGGAAACGGACGCTCGACGAAAGTTCCATCCTAGATGCTTCACTTGCACAACTTGCCGCATCGTCTTGCGAGATGACTATTACGAAGTCGGGGGACAAAAGTACTGCGATCGTCATGCGCATAGTGCTGCAGCTCCACCACAGAACTTCTTGGGGCCTGGAGGTTATCGACCACGCATGGAGAAGCGCCGCACGAGACTCATGATGATGGCGTGAGATTTTCGTGTTACTCTTCATGTTCTCATTTGTTGCTTATGTCTTTCTTTTGTTTCCAAGCGATTCTGATTTCTGGCATTGCATGAACTTTCACTCGTTCTGATACCCGGCCAGCCCGGCCTTTGCGTTCAAGACTACCTTCTGTATACCGCCTTTCATTTTGCATTCGCTCGACACTTGCGATCGCGTTCTCTGTCGATTCAGCCGTGGCGGTCACGCTTAGCTCTAATTCGAGATACCCACCTACACCCTTTCATTTACACTTATTATCGAGCGGACTCTGCGAGTTCACTTACTATATTACTACCAAGAGCACCGCCGACTTGACGTCTGGACGGCTCTGGAACATACTTAATGTCTACTATCAATGGCTAGC